>Ga0310917_10000857_pt1 | contig 13998 bp, 15 predicted proteins | sample GREbulkMGLF178_FD_203531 | JGI IMG/M metagenome (GOLD analysis project Ga0310917, IMG submission 203531) | Lab enrichment of tropical soil microbial communities from Luquillo Experimental Forest, Puerto Rico - GRE.bulkMG.LF178 | ecosystem: Environmental > Terrestrial > Soil > Tropical forest >... | reverse complement strand
TGTTAGAACGTGTGAAAAAATCCGCACTTTTCCATTGACTAGCTATATAACTATGATACGCTCCCCGTCAAACCTTCGACGAGGAGAGCATCGATGGGTTATCAATCCATGGTCCAGGTCATTCAGCGTGATGGTAAGAACCGCCAGTGGTATCTGATCTGCCCCGCGCCTTTGGCGCAAGCCCTGGAAATCGAAAAGGGCGAAGTGATCGAATGGGTTGTGGAGGACAAGCACACTCTGATCTTGAAGCGCACTTACCGGCACGCGGGTAGGAGGTCGCATGGCAAGTGAAAGGGAGAGCCGTCAACAAAGCATCTGGGAGCACCGGGAACCCGAAGGAGGACCCGGGCAGCCTGCTCCGACCCCACCGGAAGCCCCGTGCGAGCCCCGGCTGCAAGCGGTGAACCGCCAGCAGATGGCCTGGCGGGCGGTGGACGTCGAACAGCTGATAGCAGAGGATCACCCGGCGCGCGCGATCTGGCAGTTGGTGGGGAAATTGGATTTGAGCTCTTTTTATAAAGGTATCAGCGCGGTGGAAGGCGAAGCCGGACGCCCGGCGCTGGATCCGCAGTTGCTGATCAGCTTGTGGATTTACGGCTACAGCGAAGGAGTGAGTTCGGCGCGCGAGATCGCGCGGTTGTGCGAGTTTGATCCTGCTTACCAATGGCTGACCGGTCTGCAGCCGGTGAATTATCACAGCCTGTCGGATTTCCGGGTGGGCCATCGAGAAGCGTTGGACAAATTGTTCATGGAGGTCCTGGGACTTCTCAGCGCCGAAGGCTTGGTGAGCTTGCAGCGCGTGATGCACGACGGAACCAAGGTCAAGGCCTGTGCCGGAGCGGATACCTTTCGACGGGAAGAGAAGATTCGCGCCCACTTGGAGATAGCGCGCCAGCAAGTTCGGGAAATGGGCGACCCGCAAAATGAGGAACTGAGTCAACGGGTAGCGAAGGCGCGGCAGCGGGCGGCCCGCGAGCGCCAGGAACGGTTGGAGCGGGCAGAAAAGGAGTTGCAGGAGTTGCGCGCCCGCAAGTCCACGGCGGAAGCTCAACGAGAGGCGCGGGTGAGTGAGACGGATCCGGAAGCGCGCATCATGAAGCAAGCCGGTGGCGGGTATGCTCCGGCCTACAATGTGCAGATCTCCACCGACGCCGCGCAGGGAATCATCGTTGGAGTCGGCGTGAGCCAGTCCGCCGGTGACTGGGGGCAATTGGACGCGGCGATGGATCGCATCCAGGAGAAGCTGGGGCGATTGCCCGAGCAAGTCGTAGTCGATGGTGGGTTCACCAGCCGCGAAGCCATTCTGGACATGGACCACCGCGGGGTGGATTTTATCGGTGCCATCACGGACACCACGGTGCGAGCAGCCAGCCAATTTGCGCGGCGCGGAGTGGAGGCGGCGTTTCGGCCCGAGGCGTTTGCGTATCACCCGGAGAGCGACACCTATACCTGTCCGGCCGGTAAGGTGCTCCACTATGAGCGGAAGCACCGTGATATCGGGGTCACCGACTATTACTACCGAGCATCAGCAACCGATTGCGGGAACTGCGAATTCAGAAAGAACTGCTGTCCCGCCAACACCAACGCAGGACGGTCGGTGGTGCGTGCGGAGGAAGCGCCAGCGGTCGCGGCCTTCCGAGTCAAAATGGCCACCGAAGAGGCGAAACAAATCTATCGGCAACGCGGCGCGGTGGCGGAATTTCCAAATGCCTGGATCAAAACCAAGATCGGCCTGCGACAATTTCGATTGCGCGGCTTAGCCAAAGTGATCATGGAGACACTGTGGGCCTGTCTGACCTACAACATTCAACAGTGGATTCGTCTCCGCTGGCGGGAGCTATCAGTGCTAAGAACGGTGTAAGGACCGGAACCCTGAAGAGAGGAAAGATGCAACACACGAAGTAAACCATCTAACACAGTTCGTACACAGCGCCGAGGGTCGGTCGCTCAATTTCCAACCAATCGAATGGCTTCCACGACGCATGACGTAATTCGTTCACACGTTCTTACCCATGTCTCAGGCCGCTCACTCTTAGCTCACCTTGCCCTTTGAATCCGTTGCGCGCTCGTTGCACACTTCGGCAGTTTCAGAAAACTTTTCGCTCAGCGCGGCCAGCGCATCCACTTGAGAATCGCTCACGCTCTTCACGTAGACGTTCATGGTTAGGCGCAGATCACTGTGGCGCAGAATACCCTGGATAGTCTTATCGTCTGCGCAGCGCGTGCAAGTTCGTGGCTAGCCCCGGAGGAAGGCAGGCCAGCCGTGCGAGCGGGCAAAACTGGACTCTGTGTGCAACGACCGTGCAACGCGGCTTGTAACTGGCTGATTTGTGCGGAGTTATTTTGCGTAGCCGATATGCTAACCGCTACTCAGGCAAGAAAAGGGCCGAAGAATGAGGCTTTCCGCGGACCAAAGTTATGCGCTGCTCGAAGCGGTTTGGCTGCTATGTGAAGGACGTGTGCGACCGCTGCGGCCAGCTCCTCGGGCCAGTGCGTTACAGGCGCCGCCCGTGGAACCAACGTCCCACTTCTATCTTTGTCTCGCCTAGCAGAAACAAACGATCAGATCAGCGGGCCGGAAGTAGGAAAGTCGCTGGATATTAAAGGAAAGATATTTGTAATCTCAAGGCCCTTGCCGGGGGATAAGAGGGTCTATTCCGTTGCAATCACTGGGTTTGCGGATCTTGTATCTTGGAGGTGCGATTGCGGGCCTATACCGCGTGGGAGTGCATGTCGAGGGCGCAGACGGTGGAAGACTTCGGAAACTAATATTTCGCGCTGGGGAAGATTCGCATGGACACTCCCGCTCTCGTAGAAAAAGTTGGCCCGCATACCCGCTTGGAACAACGTCGCAGCCCTAGGATTCAGCGTGCAGTTCGCCTGATGATTCTCGGTCAAGACCTGCAGGGGCAGCCGTATCGCGAAAAAATGTCTACGATAAGTTTTAGTCTCCACGGATGTTGCTACCACTCACGGCACTACTCGCAAATCGGTGCTAAGGTGCAACTGCAGTTGATAGAGGGACTTGAAGAGAAGTTACCGGTTGTCAGTGCAAGCGTGCGTTTTGTGCGGTCGCCAATGAGCCCCAGAGAGTTGTATCAGACTGGCGTAGAATTCGACACACTGCCGCAAGATTGGCTGAGGGTACTCGAGCAAAGAACAACGGTTACGGACCTTGTACCGCCCGCTGCAGTACGTGCGATGGAACCCGAAAAGGACGCTGCTGCAGCTGCAATGGATCGACTTGTCGGGGTACTACAATGTAACTTGGAGCACGCGGCAGAGAAAGCAGTGCAGGCTGCGATAAAGACACAGCTGGAGGAAGCGGTGAGGCAGGCCGTTTCCAACATTGGTGAAATCAGCAGCGCAAGTGCACGGCAGGCGGAAGTGCTCTCCACGCAGCGGCTCCGATTGGAGCAGTCTTTCGAGCGCGCGGTGGAGGAATTTGAAGCTGCGGCAACGCGCGTTACCGACCGTCAACTGGTGCGGCTGACCGAGAGCAATCAAGTGGTGATGCGGGAAACCTGGGCGCAGGTGGATGCCTGCACGGCAGGCGCGCGCGCAGCGCTCCAGAGTGCGGTAACCAGTACCCTGGAGGAATTCCGGCGACAGCTCGAAGTACAGATGGATTTGGCGATTTCCGAAGCCAGGCAGCGCGCAGACTCTTCGCTGGCTTGCCTGGAAGCGGAAAATCGCACGGCATGTGAAGCGCAACGTAGGTCGCTGGAGAACGATGTTGCGCAGATGACGGAGAAAGCCGTCGAGCAATTTCGTTCGGGCATCAAAGCGTTTTTGTACGCGAGCTTGGTGGCGGCGGTCGGCGCTGTGGATCAACACGCGCAGACAACGCTTGCGGGACTGGTAGGGGACCAGAATGCCCCCGGTGTCTAATGGACTCTACTATGGCGGCGGCACAGATTGACATTACCCGACGTCCTCAGTATGGGCGCCCCGGCAGCCCGTCCGAAACGCTCGTCAAGATCATCCGCATCGGGGCGCGCTAGATCCCGGAAAGTTCCAATCTTAGGGCGGAATAAGGCTTGCGTTTGCAAGGGGCTTACAATACAGCGCAGGATTGATAGTCTAATGCGTCTGAGGGCCCTTTCACGCTGTTTTGCTTTACGTTCGCCCCTTGGCTTCCTATTGCGATTGCGGGGTATTCTGCAGGAAGCCACAATTAGAAGACAGTCAAGACATCTATCGTGATCATGTTAGTCGTTACAATCTATTCCGGCCTTTGCTAGTCTAAATGCAAGACGGGTGCGACAAGTGCGGCCGGATCCTCGGGCCGGCAGGCTACACGCGCCGCGGGAACTCGGGGAATGGTGCTCAAGAGAATACCGCGGTGATGCTGAAAGGCCCGCGATTCGCAAGGGCGGCCGGCCGCGGAAGTACAGAACAAACGCTGAAAGGCAGCGAGTTTATCGCTCTCGCCTAGGTGTTACGAAACCCACCTGCAGCCTAGCAGGAACAAAAGACTTGCAGGCGCAAAAATCGCTTCTCTCGCATACCCCCTTATCTGGCCAGGAGATGGATCTGTGAAGCGCTCCCTTTGCAGCCATCACATACACGACCAGCAGCACGCTAGGCCCGGCAGGCTGCATCACGGTTTTGCAATACACGGTTTATGCGAGGGCGATTCTATGAGCGAATCCACGGCGGAAGCCAGAGCGATGCACAGGTTAGCTTGCGCCGACACCATAGAATCAGAAGGCCATCCTGTCTGCTAATTATCAATGGTGCTATCACAGAGCACTCGTAGAGAGTAGAATCGCAGAAGTTTTTCATTCATCTCTAGTTTTTGGGCCGCATCTAGATTGCCATCGAGAAAATATGCTGCGGTAGTGTAAGCTCGCTCCGCGTTGGAAATATTTCGGTAAGACCTCGCCCGGTCCGTCGCGGCCGCGGCGATCTGGCAGTAAGTGATGGCAAGGTCCAACTCCACGTTGACAAACCGAAACTTTATAGCGTCATGTTTCTGCCGTAGCTGCGCCCATCGGCGTTGAAAATCCACGTTTGCAGCCCCCCGGTGCATTTCCAGCGTAGGTCACCATGACCTCCTGAGAATTGAGAATCGGGTAAATCGATGAAATGGGGATCAGGTTTTCACCCTATCTAGGTAGGATGGCGGAACCCTTAATCGCAAGGTCGGCACGTTCCGTCGGCCAGCGCTCGTCAATCTGCTCGAGGATGCGCTTGGCATTCTCGACCGCGTCAGCGATGGCGCACTCTCGCGCCGGGCATGGCTTGACACCCATTTCGTTGAGTTTCCGTGCGGCAAGAATGCTGCGGCAAAAAGGCTTGCGTATTTCCGATGCTCATCCATTTGAGTCCCCCAGCGGAAACGGGGCCGGCAGGATAACACAGACTCGTGAAGCTGGAAGATGAACACGAGATCATGGTACCGGTAGTTCTGCCAGTCCCGTAGATGCCATCGGGATACTATGTCAATTCAGTTCTTTGTGGCGGAACAAGGTTGTGGGACGGCGCCAACGGATAATCTAGGAACGGGTTGGGGGCCGCGCGGGGACAGCGGTTCCGAAAGGGACCGTGTGCGAGCTTCCCAACCCGGTAGCCAATCTCCAGTGTTGAACACTGCCATGTTTCATTCTTCCTGGCTGCTTTCGATGATGATGCAGCCTTGAATTTCCTGCCAGCGCTTTCGAGCGGAGTCTTTGCTCGGCCATTGTTTCTCAGGCAGAGGTTGAATCACACACCAAGGATGGCGGCTGGTGTGAACCTTGTTCGAGATAAATACTTCGTTCCAGGGATGCACGGTCCCATCACCTATGCAGACGGCGGCAATGACGCGAATTTCCTGACCTTTGCGCTGCGTCAGCCAACCGGCGACGGGTTCGCTAAGGTATGGCGTGTTGTGCATTCCGGTGAGGTAGAGGCATTGCCAGCGAAGCAGTTTGTCGTATGGCCTGCGAACTGGCTCATCTGCGCGGTCGCCTTCGACGATGGCAGCTGGAGCCGGCCGAAAATCGATTGTGGTCCATTCGCTCATCGAATTTTCCCTTTGCCCAGATTCTAATCTTTATGGGCAATCTCGAAAGGGCTCAATCGGCCGCGATAGCACAAGTAGTTACGGGAGCGGACCGCTATCGCGCTTTTTGCCGGAAGAATCATGGGATACGGGACCGGGAGCACTCGGCGGCCAAAAGGTCACATTGCCACTGCGACGGCGAGCCAGAACAAGGCGGTCACTGTCGCGCAGATCAAAGGTCCTGACCGCGTTTTTCCCTTTCCTAAAGCCGCCGAAGCGAGCGCCAGCACGGAAAGCCAGAACCCAGCCCGTATCCAGAGTACGGCAGGTCTGAAATTGTCCCCGCCTCCCCGACTAGACAATCGTGCAAATCCGCGAGAGATTGTTGAAAGAACAGGGTAAATTCTAAAGGGAAGATCGTCTCATGCGGCACCCGTATTATCTGACCACAGCACGCTACAAAACTCCGTCTTTCAAGAGTACAGTTCAGCCGTCACGAAGGAGACTTTGCTTCCGTATGCCCCCGTCATTCTAGCCGTGGCAATAGCCGTGATTCTCAGCCTTGCGATTGCCACGAAGAGGGTGAATGATGTTCCGTTAGTTTCGAAAAACAGAGCCGACGAAAGGCGAAAAGACCCTCTAGGCCGTCAGATCCTAGAGAAAGATTTTGGGAAGAGGAAGTAGCCGGAGCCTCCATTCACAACCACCGCCTAACAAAACCGGCCGAAAGACTGGAGGATGGCTTGCTTGTTACCTGTCCGGAATGCGGCAAACAAATATTAACTGGCCTAAGGCCCAGAATGTGATCATCCCATGACATGAGCGACATAAGTTTCACCTCCGTCAATAAAACGCTGACAGATCTCGGAAAGAATTATTGGCTCACGCGGTTTGTCCTGCAGCGAGGCTTAGCTCTCGTTTACCTCATCGCTTTTATCGCGGTCATTCACCAATTCAAACCACTTCTCGGTGAGCACGGCCTGCTTCCTGTGCCGCGATTTATAGAACAAACACCTTTTGCTGAAGCGCCGAGTATCTTCTATTGGTTTCCAACTGATCTCGCTTTTGATCTTTTCGGCTGGATCGGCATTACCCTTGCCCTCTTTGCCCTTTCGGGGTTTTCAGAAAAATTCGGTAACTTGGCTTCCGCAGGGACGTGGAGCGCGCTCTGGGTAATCTATCTCTCTTATGTTAACGTTGGTCAAACGTTCTATGCCTTCGGCTGGGAAACACTACTTCTCGAAGCCGGATTTCTCGGCATCTTCCTGGGCTCAGAAAAAACGACACCTCCATTTTTGGTCATTCTGCTTTTCCAGTGGCTCCTTTTTCGACTGATGTTCGGAGCAGGATTAATAAAAATCAGGGGGGATAGCTGCTGGCGCGACCTCACCTGCCTCAAATACCATTATGAAACCCAACCGATGCCAAATCCTTTCAGCTGGTATTTCCACCTACTGCCGCAATGGACAGGCAAGCTCGGCGTACTCTTCAACCATTTCACGGAACTCGTAGTACCCTTTGCCTACTTCGCACCCGCTTCCATAGCTGGATTCGCTGGACTCATAACTTTATTTTTCCACGGCTGGCTTTTTGCGAGCGGAAACTTCGCGTTCCTGGGATTTTTAACGATGGTTCTGGCCTTGAGCACATTCAGCGATTCATGGCTAAGACATATCATTCCGCTCCATCCTTCCACCCTCGCTCAGCCAACCGTTTTTCATTCGTCAATCATTGTCGGGGTTACAGCTGTAATAGCGGCCCTGAGTTATTATCCAGTTCGCAATATGCTTTCATCACGTCAGGCGATGAATGCTTCTTTCGAGCCGATTCACCTCGTGAATACTTATGGCGCGTTTGGAACGATCACTCGGCCGAGATATGAAGTGGTTGTCGAAGGGACAGACGATAACGCGATTACTCCATCCACGCACTGGCGCGAATACGAATTTATCGGCAAACCAGGCGACGTAAACCATACACCTCCGCAAGTTGCGCCCTATCACCTACGTCTTGATTGGCTGATGTGGTTTTTGCCATTTCGCGCAACGGTTACGTCGAAAGGCGTGGCCATGCCCTACGGTGAAGAACCGTGGTTCGTAAGCTTTATGGGAAAGCTTTTGCAGGGAAATAAGCCGGTATTAGGCCTTCTGCGCTATAATCCGTTCCCTGGCGCACCGCCCAAATTCGTCCGTGCGCTGCTCTATGAGTATCATTTCACGACGCCAGAGGACCATGTGGCGGCAGCGCCAATCTGGGATCGAAAACTTGTGGGTCTCTATTTTCCAGCTGTCTCGCTGAACGATGGGGGATTCCGTCAGGCCTTTATGGCAATAGCCGGAGAATAGGAATCCCCATAATGAGTGCAAAAAATTCCCTGTTCATTCAAACCTTGACACTCGTATCCAATCCTCCCCGCCTTTCAATGTTGGCGATCATGCACAAACGCACTTGCCTTGTAGTTCGCGACATTGCCGTGCGGGTGTTTCATCCTAGCCCGGCGTTCACGCCCCTCACTGTATCCCCTCCCGTCGTTGACACTATTCTTTGCACCCCATGGGTGGAAGAATGACCTCCCAACCGCTCAATGGCTGGCGTGGTGGCTATCTTCGTTTTCATAAAAGTTATGTTCGATCCGAACCCGGTCCGCACATGGCGTCGAGTTGCGACTGTAGGCCTAATTTCGTCGTTTACACCCGACGTATTATTGGCGTTATAGGCGCACGCTGGAGCGAGGCATGCGCTCTCATGACGATCCACGTAGTGGTGTGGGCGCTTTGTGTGACGCTTTTACCGGCACTTGCTATCACGAGGCACCCTCGGAAAACACCGGCCCCGGATTGGCCCCGGGGTGCTAAATCGCAATCAGATATAATGTTCCTGGCCAAGCTGACCACCGATGCAGTATCCGCCGCACTTTCTGGTGTGCTCGTCGCTGTTGTCTTTACGCTTATCGCGTTTGTTGCCACAAAGCGAAGTAAGAAAGTTGATGCGGTCCTTGAAACGCTGCGCAACTCTACTCCGTTCATAATCACAAGGAAGTTGGTTCTGGAGAATTCTCTTGCTTGCGGATTCTTCTGAAGTCGTTCAGGGTTCCTGAGGGGAAGCGATCAGCATTCCTGCGGATTCCGATCAGAGATCGGAGGGCAGCGACGCTGGCGGGTTGATTGTGGGGGAAGTGATCGGGATGGTCAAGTCTCTTTTGCTTGCCTCTTTTCATTTTTTGTCTCAGCGGTCGTTTTTGTCGAAAAATTTCGCATTAGGAAGCCCCCAAGGACGACGACGATTTCAGATGGGTTGACCTGGGGCATCCTGGTTTTGTAGGAACAGCGGGTCTGGTCCTGAGCGCAGCGGAGGCTTGCGGTTTTTTTTCTGTGGGCAGTGAGGATTTCCATTTTCTAGCGGGATGGAGTGCAGAGGAAGGGACGGCGCATGAGTCCCTTCCTCTGCCCCAGTTCGTGTAGAAGCCTTGGGACTCAGGTTTCTGATTTGGCTTCCGGTTTAACAATTTCAGTTGATCGTCTGACCGCAAATCGATCCGCTAATCGAACTGGGCGTCACACTCCCGCTGCTGTCGCTCACGGAGACGACGGCCTTTACACTTAATGAGCAGCTGCTTCCCGTCGGGAACTGTCCTGCCTGAACAGGCTTGAAACTGATGTCGGTTCCACTTATCATTACGCTCACCGTGGTCGTCGTGCCGTCGTTATTGCCCGTCACCGTTGCCATCACAGTGCCGTCAATGACAAGGGTGCCGTCCGAGCAGCCGCTAAACGTCTCGGTAAATGTCCCATTGGCAGACATGCCGTTCACCATGAACTGTCCCATCACCATAATCGAACCACCGTCCGGACAATTGTAGGTACCGGAAACGGTGCAGCTTGTGCCACTGCAAGTGACCTGCTCCGGCTGCGACACGGCCTGGCTGTTGTTTCCCTGGAGCGCAACGAGCATATTGTCTCTGGTGGTGATGTCTAGCGGCACTGCTGGGTTGCCCACTGCGCTTGTCAGAGCCTTGCTTACATCATTAGAAACCGTGGTCCCGACTTGCCGGGCCTGAGCCTGCGTCAAATTGTTGGCGATGGAGTTGCCGCTACCGCCTCCACCGCAACCCGCGAGAGTGCCGAAGACCATTAATGTCACCGCAATTAACCATACCTTCATTATTCCTCCTTAGTATAGCTCCGGAGAACCTTCCCCTTTCGCGTTTAGGCTTTGGCCGGGATCGTGGCGGGCTTGGAGAGCTTAAACGTCAACCGCGTGCTGGCTGAAAGAGTGGAATTGTCTTGCTTGTGCTTTTGACCTTTGCTTTTCTCGCCCTTGTGTTTGGGTTGGTCTTTGTCGGAAGGGCGACGCCGGTTGGTAGCCAAGTCGCAGTGTATCCCATTGACGACGACAGAATCGAGAGCCACCTTCAATTCACGGTCCTTCAGCACGACGATGCGGCCAGTGACCTCGGTGCCTTGAGGAAGCACGGTCTTTCCGTCGACTTTGACGGGCCTCGCGATGTTGGCCACGAATGAATCACCCCGGCGATTCTTGGCGCTAGTGAGGGTTTGTCCGACGGTTGCCGTGATCGTCGTGCCTTCCGGCAAGGTGATGAGTTGAAGTGGTTGCGTCGCATTGGCGGAGCCGGCTACCACGCCTGGCTGGTTCGAGCACCCCGCCACAATAAAGACGCCCAGAACCGCGGCCGTAAGCGATAGTTTGCGATAGAGCTGAGAGTCCAACATTGCCACACCTCCTAACGTATGCCTCAAGAGATGAGGGGAGGTGGCCAGGTAAACCCCTTCACCGAGTCAAATTGAGAAGTAACCCCAGGAGCTGGGTTGGAGAGCAGGTCGAATGAATGTAGTCATTTGCAGGGATTAAGTCAATCTCTATTGATCTGACCTCTATTGATCTGACCATTCCGACGTGATTCAACGTGTGTGCGGAGGCGCGTATTTCCGTTGCTCATCCATTGAGTCCTCCAGCGGAAACGGGAAGAGCCCAGATAGCGCAAAAGCAGAGAGAATCAAAGCCAACCATCGAAGCGGAAACGTTGGCCGCAGAGACGTGGTTGAGCCAAACGTGCGGGCCTTGGTGACCTCGTGGCACCGCATCAAGCCATAAGGCGGCCCCCATTAAGACGATCCTTGACGGTCACCTCCACGGCCGAAGCCGTAAGCCCTTCTTGCAGGTAGCCGCTCAGTCGGTGCGACGGATCGCCATGTGGCCTTCTGCAACCCTCATTCCTATTCCCTCTTTTGCTTTGGCTGGTTGCAAACGCGTTGCTGTATGTTGGCGGGCGTCGAGGACTGCAGTTAAGCCTCTTGTCAGTAGCCGGGACTAGCACTGCCTGAACGCGCGAGTCAAGCCAATGAACTCTTCGACAGCGGCAGTTGCCTGATCCTCTTGCCCGTTGCGGCAAAAATGGCATTCGCCAATGCAGGCGCGATGAGGGATACGCCAGGTTCGCCAACTCCCGCTGGCGGAGCGTTGCTGTCAATCACGTGGACGTTGGTCTGATAGGGAGCTTCACCCATGCGGGCCACTACATAGTCAGAAAAGTTCGATTGGACGATGACCCCGTTCGTCGCGGTTATCTCGCAGCTTCTTGCGATGCTGGTGCCAAATACGGCCGCTCCCTCAAACTGCGCCTTGATGTTGGCGGGGTTGACTGCCGTGCCAGCGTCCACTGCCGTATCAATGCGAGGAATCCGGATGTTGCCTTCCTCGCCGACCTCAACCTCCACAACCGATGCCACATAGCTGAACGAATAGCGTTGCGCCGCAATACCGAGACCGTGGCGTTTCCCCAATTTGCGTTTTCCCCATCCAGCCTTTTCCGCGGCAATTTCAGTGACTCTTCGCAAGCGTCCAATATCCAGGGGATAGCCGGGCTCAGCCGGAAACCCTGAAATATCCAGAATGCGTGGCGGTCCGAACAATTCCAGGAGATACTCCAGAGAGTCCCGCCGAGCATCATGCGCCAGTTCTGCGACAAAGGACTGAACTGCAAAAGTGTGGTAAACGCTCGCCACGGATCGCAACCAGCCGAGACGAACGTGAGCTTGGGCCGCGCCGTTTTCGACGCGAAGGTTGGGCACATCAAACGGTACCTCGATCCAATTTCCCTTCAGCTCCCAGCTTCCGTATCGGGCTCCGCTGTCAAATGTCGAGTTGATCGGAGGAAAGGCCGAACGTTGCAACCAAGCCGTCGGTTTGCTCCGGGAATCAAGCGCCGCCTTCAAGTACATTGCGGCAACCGGCAGATAATAATCAAACTTGATGTCATCCTCGCGGCTCCAAACCACCTTGACGGGCCGCCCCATTTTCTTCGATAGAACCGCAGCTTCCACGGCGAAGTCGCAAAACGATTTCCGCCCAAAGCCACCGCCAAGCAGCGTGACGTGGCATGTCACGTTCTCCTTGCGTACGCCCACAGCCTGAGCAACGATATCCTGCACGTCCTGAGGATTCTGCGTCGGCGCCCACACCGTCACTCTATCGTTGCGAACATCCGCTAGCGCCACCGGCGGCTCCATCGTCGCGTGTGCGAGGTGCGGGACGTAATACTGGGCCTCAAACATTTTGCCGCCCTTGGCGAATTCCGCATCCACATCTCCCTGATTGCGTACGACTTTGCCCGGTTCGCGCACGGTCGCGTGGAGCTCTTTTTTGTACTCTTCGGAGTTGTACCTGACGTTGGCTCCGTGGTCCCACTCCGTTTGTAATTTCTTGCGGCCTTGAAATGCGGCCCATGTGTTGTCGGCGATCACCGCGACTCCGCCGAGCGGCTGTTGGCCGTGCGGAGGCTTGAACGGCTCGATGAGAACGGTCTGCCGCACGCCAGGCACTCGCAAGGCCTCCTCATCCCGGCAGGATTTCACCTTCCCTCCAAGCACAGGCGGATGCTCGACCGATGCATACACCATGTTCTCTGCACGCGCGTCCATCCCATAAATGGCTCTGCCCGTGCAAATGTCCTCGAGATCATACAGACTTGCGTCCTTACCGATGTAGCGCCATGAGGTTCGCAGCTTGAGTTGCACGTCTGCTTTATTTGGGATGGGCAGCCTCGATGCCGCGAGCGCAAGCTTTCCGTAGGCTAATTCGCGTTGCGTTGGCTTGTGGACAACAATATGCAGACCAGATCTGCATTGCGACTCCGGAACAGACCATTGCCCAGCCGCGGCGCGAATCAACATCAAACGCGCTGTCGCTCCTGTCTCGCGCATGATTTCAAAGAACTCTCGAATCGAGCGTGAGGCGTCCGTGTCCTGCGATCCGTACCGCGCGTCGCCATCGGCCTGCACGATTCTCACCCGATTCCAGTCGGCATCCATCTCGTCCGCCACGACGCGCGGCAGAGCCGTACGGCTCCCGTTCCCCATCTCGGATCGGTGCGCAACGATAGTAACGGCCCCATCCGGCTCCAACCCAAGAAACACGTTTTGATCAAAGGTCGCGCGATCGGCCAGAGACTCCGCCAGCAGACCTGCCCGCATGAATCCCGGGACGAACTGAACGCCCACAACAAAAGCCGACGCGGAGAACACATCCTTTAGGAACCCTCTCCGGCTGACGTTGCACATCCAATTCACTTTGCCACTCCCGCTAACAGCAGCGTCACGTTGTCTTGGCCAGAAGGCCGTTACGTGACCGCGGAAAATTTTTACGAGCGAGTTACGGGCTGCCATTTTAATACAACAGGAATCCGATCGGCAGCGCGGCCAGCGCATCTGCTTGCGAATCGCTCACACTCTTAACGTAGACGTTCATCGTCAAGCGCATTCCGCGGTGCCGCAGAATCCCCTGGATCGGGTTGGAGTAGCAGGAATTACGCGCGTCTCAAGGCAATCTGCCCGGATCGTTGCAGCCGACAGGATTGCGTATTCCCGCTGCTCATGCGTTTGAATGCTTCCAGCGGAAACCGGGAATTAGGAAACAACAGTTGGCGCTCCGTCGGAGGGACCTTTATTCCCGCGCGAACTTCTGTACAGGAGTACTTCGCCGAGCGCGAGGAT
>Ga0310917_10000854_pt1 | contig 14008 bp, 6 predicted proteins | sample GREbulkMGLF178_FD_203531 | JGI IMG/M metagenome (GOLD analysis project Ga0310917, IMG submission 203531) | Lab enrichment of tropical soil microbial communities from Luquillo Experimental Forest, Puerto Rico - GRE.bulkMG.LF178 | ecosystem: Environmental > Terrestrial > Soil > Tropical forest >... | reverse complement strand
GGCGGTAGCTCGTTGAGCTGGGATTATGGTCGGCGTTTGGGCGGAATTTGAACACTAGGATTGGGCCGTAGGCTGCCCGGGTGGCCTACGTGCGCACGGTGAAGACCTCCTCGGGGGCGACCGCGGTCCAGGTCGTGTGGTCCTGGCGTAAGGGGTCTCGGTCGATCGAGCACCTCGGCTCGGCCCATGATGAGGTCGAGTTGGCAGCGCTGAAGGCCGCTGCGGCCGAGCGGTTGGCCGCTGGGCAGACTGAGCTGGACCTGGGGATCGCCGGTCAGATGGAGCCGGGCACATTACCGATCCTGTCCTCGCAGATGACGCCTTTGTGGGACGCCTTATGTGCCGCGTATCGGATCCTGGGATTCGAGTCAGCCACCAAGGGCGACAATGTGTTTCGAGATCTGGTATTGGCGCGGATTATCGAACCGACCAGCAAGATCGACGCTGAACGTGTACTCAACGAAGTGGGGGCCGCCCCGGCGTCATATGCCACCGTCAAGCGTCGTCTACGCGGCTACGCCCAACCACGCTGGCGGCAGGCGCTGGCCGCGGCCAGCGCCGCACACGCGGGGCTGGGACCCGCGTCGCTGGTGTTGTTCGACGTGTCCACGCTGTACTTCGAGACCGACGCCGGTGACGGGTTCCGCGAGCCGGGATTCTCCAAGGAACGCCGGCTTGAACCGCAGATCACCCTCGGGCTGCTCACCGACGCTGCCGGATTCCCGCTGACGGTCCAAGCGTTCGAGGGCAATAAGGCCGAAACCGCCACCATGCTGCCGGTCATCAACGCCTTCAAGGCCGCCCACCAGCTCTCCGATGTCACCGTCGTCGCTGATGCCGGAATGATCTCCGAGGCCAACCAAGTCGCGCTGCAGGCCGCCGGACTGTCCTTCGTCCTGGGCACCCGCCTCCCGTATCTGCCCGATGTGGTGCGTGAATGGCGCGACACACACCCCGGCGAGGCGATCCCTGATGGGCTGGTGCTGACCCAGCCCTGGCCCTCGACGTCGGCGGAGAAGGCTCGCGGGATCCCCGACCGGGTGATCCACTACCAGTTCCGACACGATCGGGCCCGGCGCACCCTGCGCGGCATCGACGATCAAATCGCCAAGGCCCAGCGTGCCGTCGACGGGCACGCCCCGGTCAAACGCAACCGCTACATCCAACTCTCTGGTGCAACCAAGAGTGTCAACCGCACGTTGGAGGCCAAGACCCGCGCCCTGGCCGGCTGGAAGGGCTACACCACCAACCTCACCACCGAATCGGCGCAGTTCGTCGTCGACGCCTATCACCAGCTCTGGCACATCGAGAAGGCCTTCCGGATGTCCAAGCACGACCTACAGGCCCGCCCGATATACCACCACTTGCGCGAGTCCATCGAAGCGCACCTAAGCGTCGTGGTCGCCGCGATGGCCGTCAGCCACTACATCGAGCACCAAACCGGGTGGAGCATCAAGAAATTCGTTCGCACTACCCGTCGCTACCGCACCGTCAAGATCCGCGCCGGCCGACAAATCCTCACTGCCGCCGATCCCCTATCCGACGACCTGCACGAAGCGATCGCCAAAATCAGCGGACAACTTGAACACTAGGATGAGCCAACTCGGGTGAGCGGGTTGTCTCGTAAAAGACGACATTCGAGGCTCTCAAAACTCTGTATCAGAATCACCGTGAGCGCGACGGCCCCTCGGGGAAGTATTCAACCGGTTATCTTTAGAGGACGCTTAACACGGGGGCCGGATTGGCGGAGGGTCGGATGACGACCGCAGCAGCGTGCCGGACGTGTGGCACCCCGCCTCTAGAGAACGCCCGGTTTTGTCACAGCTGTGGTTCACAGATCCAAGACGGCGATATCCACGCGGAGTACAAGCAGGTCACGGTGCTGTTCGCCGACGTTGTTCATTCGATGGACATCGCAGCCTCGGTGGGCGCGGAGCGGCTGCGCGAAATCATGGCCGAACTGATCGACCGTGCTTCGGCAGTAGTACAGCGGTACGGCGGCACGGTGGACAAGTTCACCGGTGATGGCATCATGGCGGTCTTCGGCGCGCCGGTGGCCTTGGAGGACCACGCTTTCCGAGCCTGTCTGGCGGCGCTGGGCATCCAGGAGGAGACTAAGCGGCTTGCCGTCGATGTGCGAGAGCGCGACGGCGTGGACCTGCAGTTGCGGGTAGGACTGAACTCCGGCCAGGTGATAGCCGGTGGAATCGGTTCTGGGCCATTCGGTTACACCGCCGTGGGTGAGCAGGTCGGTATGGCCCAGCGGATGGAGTCGGTGGCCCCGCCGGGTGGGGTGATGCTCAGTGCATCAACAGCGCGATTGGTTGAGGGCGTTGCAACGCTCGGCGAATCTGAGCTGGTTCAGATCAAGGGTGCCGACGCGCCGGTGGCCGCCCATCGGTTGTTGGGCATGGGTGAAGGGCATCGCGCTGCCACGGAGTCGAGTCTGGTCGGTCGGCGCTGGGAGATGTCTACCGTCGAGGGCTTGTTGGACCGTGCCATCGAGGGCCACGGCGCTGTGGTCGGTGTGGTCGGCTCACCTGGCATCGGTAAGAGCCGTTTGGCGCGCGAGGTTGCCGCGATGGCTCGTCGCCGCAAAGTGGAGGTGTTCACCACCTTCTGCGAATCGCACGCCACTGACGTTCCGTTTCGTGTCGTGGCCCGGCTGTTGCGCACGGCCACCGGGGTCGAGGGTCTTGATGCACAGGCGGCCCGCGCCCAGGTTCGCGCCAGGGTTCGCGACGCAGACCCCGAGGACGTGGCACTCTTCGATGACCTGCTGGGCATCGCCGACCCCGATGTGGAGCTGCCGAGGATCGACCCGGATGCCCGACGGCGGCGATTGACCGCGCTGGTCAATGGCGCATCCCTGGCCCGCCACACCTCAACGGTCTATGTCATCGAAGACGCCCATTGGATTGATGAAGTGAGCGAGTCGATGCTGGCCGAGTTCCTCACGGTGATCCCGCAGACGCCGTCGCTGGTGCTGACCACGTACCGCCCCGAGTATGAGGGGGCGCTCACTCGAATACACGGCGCTCAAACCATAGCCCTTGCGCCGCTGAGTGATTCGGAAACGGCGGCACTGGTTTCAGGGCTGCTCGGGTCGGACCCCTCGGTCGGCGAGGTGATCACCATGGTCACCGAGAAGGCCGCCGGAAACCCGTTTTTTGCCCAGGAGATTGTGCGCGATCTGGCCGAGCGTGGCGTGCTGCGGGGCAACCGCAGCGCCTACGAATCGACCGCCGATGTGGGCGAGGTCAGTGTGCCAGCCACCCTGCAGGCGACCATTGCCGCCCGTATCGACCGACTTGATCCAGCGGCCAAGCGCACCTTGAGCGCAGCCGCTGTCATCGGCTCACGGTTCAACCGGGAACTACTGGAAACGCTGGGGATTGATCCTGTCCTTGAGAGCCCGGTGGTGGCCGAACTCGTCGATCAGGTGCGCTTCACCCGGCAACCCGAGTATGTGTTCCACCATCCGCTGATTCGCACGGTGGCCTACGAATCACAGCTCAAATCGGATCGCGCCGAGCTGCACCGGCGCGTCGCGGCCGCAATCGAATCAGGTGACCCAGCAGCGGCCGAGGAGAACGCTGCGCTGATCGCTGAACATTTGGAGGCCGCCGGGGACCTACATGCCGCCTACGGCTGGCACATGCGGGCCGCAGCCCGAGCGACCAACCGCGACATCAACGCCGCGCGCCTGTCCTGGGAACGCGCAGAAAAGATCGCCGACACCCTACCCGCCGACTACCCCAACCGAACGGCCATGCGCATCGCCCCACGCACCATGTTGTGCGGCATCGCCTGGCGAGTCCATGCGAATGTTGCCGGGGCTCGCTTTGATGAACTGCGGGAGTTGTGCACCGCCGCCGGGGACAAGGCGTCGCTGGCCATCGGGATGGTCGGGCTGGTGATTGATCACGAGTATCAGGACCGGATCCGCCAGGCGTCGCAGCTGGCGTCGGAAGCCATGGCCCTCGCCGAGTCGGTCGGCGATCCGACGTTGACGGTCGGGCTGTACTTCATGCCGATCTACGCCAAGATCGAAAGCGCCGAGTGGTCTGACGCGCTGCGGTGGTCACAACGGGTCATCGACTTGGCCGACGGTGACCCGTCTAAAGGCAACTTCATTTTCGGGTCTCCGTTAGCCCTCGCCTTCACGACGCGGGCTATTGTCCGGTATTGCCTCGGTCGGCTTGGATGGCGCGATGACCAGCATCACGGCCTGGCCATGGTCCGCAGCGCCGATCCCATGTCCTACGCCACGGTCGTCGCCTTCGCCTACTCCCCGGGAATACCGCTTGGCGTGCTGGAGCCCGACGATTCCGTGGTACGCGAGATCGACGATTCCCTACGGATTGCCGAACGATCCGGTGATGACATCGCGTTGGCCATCGCCAGGCTGATGCTGGGCCTTGCGCTGGTGCACCGTCACGCGGATGCGGATCGTGACTGCGGACAGAAGTTGCTCGCCGAGGTCAGCGACGTGTTCGTGCGCCGGGAATGCTTCCTATGCGATTTGCCGATCGCCGACGTCTATTCGGCGCGTGAAAGGGCTCGATGTGGAGATGGCGACGCGGCGATACCGCTCATGCGCGCCGCCGTCGACCATCTGTTCCGCGATGGACGGCTGTTTTTGTGGGGCATTCCCGCGACCGGTGTCTTGGTGGAGACTCTGCTGGAGCGCGGGGCCGACGGTGACGTGGCCGAAGCCGAAACCGCCATCGAGCGGTTAGCGGCAGCGCCAGCCGAAGAGGGTTTGGTGATACGAGACATCTGGCTGTTGCGGCTGCGAGCTCTACTGGCGCGGGCTCACGGCGATGCCGTGGCCTACGCGGACTTTAGGGATCGCTACCGCGACATGGCGAAAACGCTTGGCTTCGAGGGACACATCGCCTGGGCCGAGGCGATGTCATGACAGCTGCTGCCCCCTCAGGGGTGGTGACGTTTCTGTTCACCGATGTCGAGGGTTCGACTCGTCGGTGGGAGAAGGACGCGGATGCGATGCGGGTGGCGCTGGCCGCCCATGACGAGGTGTTGCGTGAGGCGATTGAGGCGCACGGCGGCTGGTTATTCAAGCACACCGGCGACGGGGTTTGTGCGGCATTTTCGTCACCAAAGGCAGCGGTGGATGCCGCCATAGTCGCGCAGCGCAAACTGGAACTGCCCGTGCGGATGGGCATCGCAACCGGCGAAGCCGAGCTGCGCGACGGGGATTACTTCGGAACGGTGCTCAATCGAGCCGCGCGGGTGATGGCTGCCGGCCACGGCGGCCAGGTCCTCTTGGCCGAATCGACGGCGAGTCTGCTCAGCGGGGTTGATCTCATCGATCTGGGACCGCGCCGGTTGCGGGACCTACCCACCCCGGTGGGAGTGTTTCAGGTCCGAGCGCCCGGCCTGCGCACCGACTTTCCGCCATTGCAGGCGCTGGATGCGAGTCCAGGGAATCTGCGGGCTGCGACGACGAGTTTCATCGGACGCGAATCCGAGGCCGACCAGGTGCAAGCGGCGGTCAAGGCGCATCGGTTGGTGACGCTGACCGGCGTAGGCGGGGTCGGCAAGACCCGCCTGGCGCTGGAAGTCGCGGTACGTCTCGTCGATGAATTTCCCGACGGGGTCTGGTTTTTCGAGCTGGCCGCAGTCACCGATCCGGCGGCGATACCCGATGCAGTGGCGGCGGTGCTGGGCATCACCCAACAGCCGGGTAAGACCGTGAGCGAGTCGGTGGCCGCCGCGCTGGAGGGCAGGCTGCGGCTGCTGGTGATCGACAACTGCGAGCATGTGCGCGACGCGGCAGCCGATCTGGTCGAGGAGATCCTCGCGCACTCGGCAACAGTGCGAATCCTGGCGACTGGCCGCGAAGGATTGGGGGTCGCCGACGAGCAGTTGTGGTTGGTGCCCTCGCTGGACATCGGCGCGGGAATCGACTCTGCCGCAGTCAATCTGTTTGTCGAACGCGCCCGAAGTGTCGTGTCGGACTTCTCGTTGTCCCAGCCCGGCGAGGCTGATGCTGTAGTAGAAATCTGCCGCAGACTCGATGGAGTCCCGTTGGCCATCGAATTGGCCGCGTCGCGGATGGCGTCGATGAGCGCGAGCGAGGTCCGTGATCGTCTCGATCAGCGGTTCCGGCTGCTGGTCGGCTCCCGGCGCGGCCTGGAACGCCACCACACGCTGCGCCACGCGGTGGCCTGGTCCTACGACCTTCTCGATGACACCGACAAGACAGTGCTGGACCGCTGTTCGGTCTTCGCGGGCGGATTTGACCTCCAAAGCGTCTGCGCAGTAGCCGGATCAGATGACCTCGACGAGTACGCCATCCTCGAGGTACTCGACGCGCTGGTGCGCAAGTCGCTGCTGATCGCCGACAGGGCAGGCGGGCGGACCCGGTTTTCGATGTTGGAGACGATCCGCCAGTTCGCCGAGGAGCAACTCGTCGCCCGCGGCGAAGCATCCGAGATTCGGGCCGCCCACTCGCGCTACTTCGCCGGACGGGAAGCCGACATCCTGGCCCTGTGGGACAGCCCCCGCCAGCGTGCGGGAAACGACTGGTTCACTATCGAGCTGGCCAATGTGCGCACCGCGTTTCGGTGGGCCGCCGACCACGGCGATCTGGACGCCGCCGCCATCATCGCCACGTATGCGGGGTTGCTCGGCCTTGAGGTCCAAACCTATGAGCCGATAGCCTGGGCTGAAGAACTGATCGAACCCGCCCGCGCCGCCGACCACCCCCGGCTGGCGTTTCTGTACGTGATTGCGTCGCTGTGCTACACGACCGGACGGATCGAGGCGGCTGTCCGCTACAGCGACGCGGGCCAGATCGCCCTCGGCAGCAGCCGCGAGGCGCTGCCGGGCGGCATCGAAGCCTGGCTTGGAGTTCCATACCTAATCATCGGGCAGCCCGAGCGGTTGGCCGAGTTGTGCAGGGCCCAGCTCGCACGCCGCCGCGACACCCACGTCCACATCCGGGCATATCTAGTTATGGCTCTTTCATTGGCCGGTTCCGGTGGGGAGGCGATGGATTCCGCGGATGGCCTCATCGAGGCTGCGGAGGCAACAGGCAACCCGTTGTTGCTCGCGTGGGCGCTCGGTGCCTACGGTTTGGCTTTCCGTGACGCGGATCCCGTCGCGGCCCTTGACGCCCTCGGCCGGGGTCTGGTGATCGCGCAAGACAGCGGCGACCGCAGCAGGGCGTCATTCCTGGCGAACGGTCTGGCCGTACTTGAGGCCGAACACGGCGTCATCGTGTCCGCGTTCGATCACCTCACTCTGGCGATCCGCAACTACCACAATTCGGGCAATACCACGACGATCCGCGTCCCGCTGGCCATCCTCGCCGTTCTTTTCGACCGGCTCGGACGCTACGAACCGGCGGCCACTATCGCCGGTTTCGCACGCAGTCCCTTCTCCGCAACGGGGGTCCCCGAAATCAGCACCGCGATCACCCACGTGCGCGATGTCCTCGGCGACCAGACCTACGGATCGCTCGCCCGCAAGGGTGAGACGATGACTACCGCTGCCATGGTGACGTACGCCTACGACCAAATCGACCAGGCCCGAACAGAACTGGAAGCGGTCTCGAAATAGGCCACGTAAGGGCACGGGACGCGCATCCCTCAGGCACCGGTGCAGAGGAGATTCCGATGACGAAGATCTACTACGAGTCCGACGCTGACCTGTGGGTGCTGGACGGGCAGCGGGTTGCCGTCGTCGGGTACGGCAACCAGGGCCGCTCGTGGGCTTTCAACCTGCGTGACTCGGGCCTCGCGGTGAAGGTCTTCACCCAGGCTGACGCCTCCCGGGATCGGGCCGAGGCCGAGGGCTTCGCAGCCCACGAGATCGAGGCGGCGAGCGAGTGCGACGTGATCTGCACCCTCGTCCCGGACGACGTGATCCCCGAGGTGCCCATCACGCCCAAGCTAGATGCGCTGTGGGTGCTGGCCTCGGGCTACGCGGTGGCCTTCGACCGGATCGACCCCAATTGCGACGTCGGCATGGTCGCTCCCCGGATGCTGGGTCCCGAGGTGCGTGAGTGCTACGTGGAGGGCGGAGGGTTCATCACCGCGATCGGTATCCAGAAGGACATCACCGGGACCGCTCTGGCCCGCACGCTGGCCATCGCACGGGCGGTCGGCGGCTTGCGCCAAGGTGCCATCGAGATGACGCCGCGCCAGGAGGCCGTCCTCGACCTCGCGGTGGAGCAGGTGCTCGCCCCGGCCATGGGCCGGGTCTCCATGAGCTTCGTCGCGCTGCTGTCCGGGGCCGGCATCCCCGTTGAGGCGATCATGACCGAACTCATGCTCTCGGGCGAGATCGAGCGCAGCTACCGGCTGCTGCGGCTCGAGGGCTACGCCGGTCAGATGCGCTACCACTCGCCGACCAGCCAATACGGCCAGATGTCACGGGCGGATCGGTTCGATGGCCTCGACGTCCCCGGGGTGATGCGCGAGGTGCTCAGCGAGATCGAGTCGGGCAAGTTCGCGGACGAGTGGGACGCCGAGCGCGGCGCGGGCTACCCGAACCTGGAGCGCCTGCGGGCCGAGAAGCTCAGCCCCGAGGTCGTCGCCTTCGAGGAGGACCTGCGTGCCCGCCTCGGCGAGCGAGCCCAGCCCCCCACCGACTGACCCGGGCCCCCCAAAGCAAACGCTGGCGCCGCGGCCGGCAACTCGCTCTAATGCAGAATGGCCTATCACCCGTCGGGATTCACCGACTGGCTGAGTGTGGCGCTCAGCTGCTCCCGACCTCTTCGGCCTTGACCCAGGGACCGGCGCACGTCCCACGTCTCGAGCTATTTGAATGCGCTGGAATCGGCGCGGGACCGGTACTCTTAGCGAATCCTGGGGCAGGAGGAGCAGGTGAGCCCTGGCTGGAGCGGTGCATCGATCGATGAATTGCTCGAACGCGCGGTCCGGGCGATTAACGAAGGCGACCGTGCGACCGCGACCACGTTGGCGGCCCAGGTTCTTTCGGTCGACCGCGGCAACCCTGAGGCCGAGGACCTGCTCACGGCGCCGGCTCGCTACGGTGAGATCTGCCGTCTGACGATCATGTTCGCCGACCTCGTCGAGTCGACGGCGCTGTCCACCCGTTTAGAACCGGAGACGTATCGCACGTTAGTCGGCCGCTACCGGGATGAGGTGGGGCGGGTTGTCGATCGATATGAGGGCCATATCAGCTCGATTAAGGGCGACGGCTTGTTAGCGGTGTTCGGCCACCCCAAGGCGCATGAGAACGATCTGCGACGTGCCGTCGCAGCGGGACTGGATATCACCCGCGCCGTAGCCGAGCTCAGCGAGCAGGCCAAGCGCAAGTTCGGCGTGGCCATCAATGTGCGGGTCGGCATCCACCGCGGCCTGGTCTATCTCGACACCGATCAAGACGACGTGTATGGGTTCGCTGCTAACCTGACCGCCCGGCTTTGCGGTGTGGCTGAGCCGGGCACGGTGGCGGTGTCTGATGCGGTCGCACCTCTGGTGGGTGACTTGTTCGAACTCGACACACGTCCGCCGGTTTCGGTGAAGGGCGTCGACGGCTTGCTCAGCCATCACCGGGTGCTCGCCGAGCGGCCGACGGCGTCGCCGCTGCGGCCGCCACCCCTGATCGGGCGTGACCGTGAGCACGGTTGGCTGCAGCAGAGCTGGCAACGGGCGCGCGACGGGGCGCTGACCAGCCCGGGCGTCGTATTTCGCGGTGAGCCGGGAATCGGTAAGACCCGGCTTGCGATCGAGGCGGCCGAACTAGTCGAGGATTCAGGCGGAGCCGTCCTCGAGCTCAGGGGTTCGTCGCTGCATACCGACACCGGCCTGCACCCCGTGCGCAGGCTCGTGGAGCGGCGATGCGGCATCACCCGGCTCACCGATGGCCGGGAGCGTCTGCGTTTACTTCAAGCCGAACTGCGGGCCTGCGGACTGGATCCCGTGAGCACCGTGCCTTTGCTCGCGCCGGTGATTGGCGTCGGTCCTGAGCACGGCTACCACCCGGCTGCCGTGGAAGGCCGATCCCTTTACGAGTTGATCGGTGCGACCGTTCAGCAGTACGTGTTGGCCTGCATCGGGGATCAAGCCGGATTAGTGGTCGCCGAGGATGTGCACTGGTTCGACCCGTCGACCCTGGAGCTGCTCAATTCATTGCTCGCGACTGCGGACGGGCGAGTGCTGGTGGTGTTGACCGGACGCGAGGATGGTTGGCTGCGAACCGATTGGCCGATAACGCTTTTCGAGCTTGCGCCGCTGACCGACGAACAGTCCGACGTACTAATCAATGCGTTGGATCCGTCGGTGACCGACGCTCAACGGGCCGCGATACGCAACCGATGTGACGGGGTGCCGTTCTACATCGAACACGTCGTCGGCGAACTTGACGCCGCCGGACCCGAGTCTGGGGTACCCGAGGCGCTCTACGAGCCGCTGTTCGCCAGGCTGCATCGCCCGCACGCTGATGTGGTGCCGGTGGTTGAGGCGGCGGCGGTCATCGGCCGCACCGGTGACCTCCCGTTGCTTCGTTCCGTGGTCGGAGGCGACGCCAAAGACGTCGACGAGGTCGTCACCGAACTGGTGCGGGCGCGCGTGCTCGAACGACGCGGAACCGAAGGCTGGCGATTCCGCCATGAGTTGCTCCGGGAGGTGGCGGCCGAGCTGGCCCCGCCATCGCTGCGCCGCGACCTGCACGCGCGGGCCGCCCGCGCGCTGGTCGACGCGGCCTCCGCCGTCGAACCGGACTGGCGCGTGGTGGCAGGCCACTTCCAGCAGGCACAGCAATACGACGACGCCGTCGAGGCTTACCAGATGGCCTCGGTCAACGCCCGACGCCGCGGCGCCCTGCAAGAAGCGCTGGCTTACCTGACGACCGCACTCAGCCAGCTAACCAGCTGCGCCGCGGGATCAGCGCGCGACCGCAGCGAGATCGCCATGCGGCTGGAGCGTGGTTTCTTGGCGGGCGCCGTGCAAGGCAGCATGAGCGGTGAGGGACCCGCCGACTTCCAACGGTGCCTGGCATTGGCGAGCGCCGGCAACTACCAAGACGAGTTGTTCAGCACCCTCACCGCGCTGACCAGCTACTATGTGCCGCGGGCCGAACTGCGCAGGGCCCGTGACCTGCTCGACTCGCTGTCGGCCCGGATCACCAGGGATCGGCCCTGGAGTTATCCGGCAATAGCGTCAGTATTGGGTTCGGTCATCTGGCTGGAAGGCGACTTCACCGCCGCCCGCAGGCATCTGCTGCGGGCGTTGGCCGGCCGCTCCGCCGCCGATCCACACGTGCTGGACACCGCCTGGTGGGTGAACGTGGACCCGATCTCGTTAGCTCACACCTACTTGGCACTTACGCATACGGTGTGCGGGGACCTCGACCGTGCCAACGCGGAGTTGACCGAATCATTCCGGCGCTGCGATGCCCTGGGCTTTCCACAGAATGCCTACAACAGGGCAAACACCTACTTTATGGAAATCTGGGTCCGGCTGGAGAGCGGCCAAATCTCGGAGGCCGCCACCCTGGTCGGCCGACTTCGTCAGTTAAGCGAGCAGGCGGGGCTCGATGTGTGGCAGTGGGTTGGGAGAACCGAACACTCGGCCGCCAAGGCGCTGGCGGCGCTGGGCGATGGTGCCGACGATGCCACGCTGACGGCCTTGGCGGTAAAACTAGCGCGACACGTCGATGGGTCGCGTCTCATGCACCTCAACATGTTTCTTACGTTCCACGACTCGATTATCGGCCGCCTCCTGATTGCAGCGGGCCAGCCGGAGAGGGCGCGCGAGCGATTGGAGACGGCGATGCGGCACGCGGAAGAGACGGGAATGCGCTTCCACGATGCCGAGCTGATGCGCGTACGCGCTCACACGTTCACGGACCTGCAGGAACGTCGCAACGCCCTGGCCGCCGCACTTGATTTCGCGCGCCACCAAGGCGCGACTCTGTTCGAATTACGTTGTCTCCTCGATTTTTTCGACCTAGCGGGCGGCGGTGACGGGTCCGAGCTGGCCGACGCTGCCCGCCGCTTCCGAGGCGACGCTCGTTGGCCGGAATTTGCGCTGGCGCAAAGGATTCTCGCGGACCTTCCGTCGCAAACGGGTCAGAGGTAAGCCTCATCCAGCTTGTCGGGAGACGACCGTCCGATTCAATCGATCTACACGCAGTCCAACCTTGGCTCGAATGGGTGCGGCGGCGACCATCGTGAGTGGGGTAACCGTAGGAAAATCGCCACTGAGTGACTTGATTTCGATCCGCCGAAGGATAGTCGCCAGGGCGAGGGTCGCCTCGAGCATGGCGAAATGATCGCCGCGATCACAGAGTCCGACAACGCGGCAGCCGAACGGATCTGGGCGAGTTTGGGCGATCCGGACACCGCGTCGCACAAGGTCGAAGAAGTATTGCGACAAGCCGGCGATCCGACGCGAGTTGAATCAAAAAGGTGCGTCAGGAGTTCACCGCTTTCGGCCAGTCCGACTGGGCGCTGGTAAACCAAGTCCGATTCATTTCCTATGCCGCATGCCAACGCAGCGGCGAACCGATATTGAACCTGATGGGCCAGATCGAGCCCGACCAGCGCTGGGGTCTCGGCAGCATCGCCAACATCCGCTTCAAGGGGGGCTGGGGCCCTCACCTACCGGTCAATATCTCGTGCGGCAGATGGGAGTGCTGACCACGCCAACCGGTCAGATTGCCGTGGCAATCGCAGCGCTGCCCACATCCGGGTCGTTCAGCGATGGAACTCAAGATCTCACTGAAATCAGCACCTGGCTGATTAGGCACCTGGGGGAACTGCCGATGGGCCGATGCGACCATCAATAGAGATAAACCCGCGCATTGTTGCCGCCAGCGCACGTAATCCAGTTGTCGGAACCATAAGCCGCGCACTGCATTACGAAGTTCGATCCGTCGCACACGGCCCCGTCAACAGTGTTGCAATCGACTGCACCCTGCGCCGATACGGTGCGTACTTGCCGGCTGGGCCTGCCGCACTCGTTCCAATACGAGGTAAGCACACTGCCCGCGAAGTAGCACGATGTCTCGGGTATTCCCCGCCCGGCGTGGCTGCCCCATCCGGTGATGTTGTTGAGGGACCAACCATAGTCGCAGCTCTCATGGCCGGCGCTGTTGTCAGGGCCGCTGATCAGCGGGGGCGTGCGAGAGCTGGGGGGTGGAGGCGGCGCTGGAGGCACTGGCGGTGGGCTTAGTTGCGCCGACGTTGGGCCCTGGCCTTGATCGGAGGTTGGCGACGCTGCTGTTGGGCCGGCTGTTGGCGTGGGGGTGGTGGGACTGGGCGGAGGATTGTTCTGGTGGGCGAGCAATCCGACGATGACCCCGACACCGCCCAGCAGCGCGGCAGCCATGATGATCGCCGCCGGCACCAGCCATGGCGGGACCTGGTTCGGCTTCTGCTGTCCGGCTTGGCCTGTCGGACGCATGGGTCCCGGGTCACGTGGTACCGGGTCACGTGGTACCGGGCCGGGGTAGCCGGGAGCGGCCTCCCGGGTCGTCGCGTCTGAAGCACGTTGCGCTGCGCGGCCCAGTGCCGGGGCGCTGCCGTAGCGGTCGTCGGGGTTCTTTGGCCAGCCCGCGGGCGATCACGTCATCGAAGGCGGGCCCGCGAGTGAAACCCCCCTCAGCGACTTTGCGACGGGCCCGGCTCTTTGGTCAGCCTAAAGTGCTTGTGCGAGAACAGATCCCGTCCTGCACATTGATTGGCGGACGAGCATTCATCGCGAATCGTGGCTCCCAGACTTGACCGGGGTTGACTTTCGCGCATGGACGCGGGCATCGATGGGCGCGGCGGCGACGACGGTCATCGGTGTTGCCAGGGGGAAGTCGTCATTAAGCGATTCGATGCGGGCGGCGCGGATGATGGTGGCCAGTGCGAGGGTGGCCTCGAGCATGGCGAAATGGTCGCCGATACATGACCGAGGTCCGCCGCCGAATGGCAGGTACTGCCAGCGGTTGCGACCCTTTGAGCGTTCCGGCAGGAATCGATCCGGTTCAAATGTCAGCGGGTCGTCCCACAGGTTGGGGT
>Ga0310917_10000829_pt1 | contig 14160 bp, 16 predicted proteins | sample GREbulkMGLF178_FD_203531 | JGI IMG/M metagenome (GOLD analysis project Ga0310917, IMG submission 203531) | Lab enrichment of tropical soil microbial communities from Luquillo Experimental Forest, Puerto Rico - GRE.bulkMG.LF178 | ecosystem: Environmental > Terrestrial > Soil > Tropical forest >... | reverse complement strand
TCGGCGCCATTGCGACCGCGGTCATCATCAACAGCGGGGACAGCACATCGACGAAGGCGACCGTTGGGCCGCCGGCTTCCCTGACGTCGGCGCCCTCGGCACCCTCAGCTCCTAAGACGACGACCCCGCCCAGCGCCTCGCCCAGCCCGTCTCAGGCGGCCCAATTACCGCCCGAAACGGTCACCACGGTGCCCCCGCCCGGCGCGCTGCCCACCATGGGGCCGACGCGAACGCCCACCGCCGCGCCGGTTCCGACGATCGCACCCCCACCGGCCACGCTGAATCCGCGCACCGTCATCTACACCGTGACCGGGACGAAACAGCTGCTGGACCTGGTGAACGTGGTTTACACCGACGCCCGGGGCTACCCCCAGACCGAGTTCAACGTCTCGCTGCCGTGGTCAAAAGCGGTCGTCCTGAATCCCGGCGTCCAGACCGAGTCGGTGGTCGCGACCAGCTTCTACAGCCGGCTCAATTGCTCGGTCGCCAATGCCGCCGGTCAGGCCGTGCTGGCGTCGACCAACAACGGGATCATGGCGACCTGCACGCGCTGAGCGGTAGCAGGCGATATCGGAATCAGCTCAGACCGAGTTCGCGCATCCGTCGGTCGTGTGTGTCCTGTAGGCGGTCGAAGAACGCACCGAGCTGCCCCAGGCCACCGGGACCGGACGCCACCAGGTCCACCAGCTCGTCATGCTCGGCCAGCACGTACTGGGCCTGGGTGATCGCTTCGCCGAACAGGCGACGAGACCAGAGCGCCAGCCGGCTGCGCTGCTTACTGCTGGCCGTCACCGCGGCACGGACCTCGGCGACGACGAACTGAGAGTGACCGGTCTCCGACAGCGCCGCCCGCACGATGTCGGCGGTCTCGTCGGGCAGCCCGTCGGCGATCTCGAGATACAGGTCGGCTGCCAGGGCGTCGCCGACGTAAGTCTTCACCAAAGCTTCCAGCCACGTACTCGGCATGGTCAGCCGGTGGTAGTTCTCCAGCGCCGAGACGTACTTCGACATGGCCGGCACCACGTCGACGCCGCGGGTCTCCAGGGCGTCGCGCAGGAGCTCGTAGTGCTGCATCTCGGCGGCGGCCATGCTCGCCATGGAAATCCGTCCCCGGAGGTCAGGCGCCATCCGCGCCTCGTCGGTGAGCCGGTAAAACGCGGCGATCTCGCCATATGCCAACACCGCGAACAACTCGTTGACGCCCGGGTGATCTGCCGACAGCCGTGACGCGGGGGAATCGTCCACCTTGTCGGCGGAGGAGGGCGAGGTCATGGCAACACTCTAGTCGCCGGACTTGGCGGAAAATGGGGACCAACTGGCGAACAGCTATCATGCTGGTAGGTAATGGCTGTATTTCTTGTACCGCCGTTACCGGCGAAATGTGCGTGCACAGCTGGCCCGCCTGGTCCGAGCCCCGCTCGGTCCGAGCCAGGGCCGCGATTCGGCGACGTATTCGGAGTCGGAACTCGTGCGCGCGTGACCGCGACAGAGAAACACCGACACAACACCGATACCGTCACCGAAAGGCTCGTCATCCGCGTATGACCGCACTTACAAGCACAACTGAACTGACCCCCCAACTAACATTTGCCAAACTTGGCGTTCGCGACGAAATTGTCCGCGCACTGGCCGACGAGGGCATTGAAAGCCCATTTGCTATCCAAGAACTGACCCTGCCGCTGGCGCTCGCCGGCGACGACGTCATCGGCCAGGCCCGCACCGGCATGGGCAAGACCTTCGCGTTCGGCGTGCCATTGCTGCAGCGCATCACGAGCGGCGCGGGTGTGAGGCCGCTCACCGGCGCGCCGCGGGCGCTGATCGTCGTGCCCACCCGTGAGCTATGCCTGCAGGTGACCGATGACCTGGCCACCGCCGCCAAATACCTGACCGCCGAGGAGGGCCGCCGGCTCTCGGTGGTGTCCATCTACGGGGGACGCGCCTACGAGCCACAGATCGACGCGCTGCGCGCCGGCGCCGACGTCGTGGTGGGCACCCCGGGCCGGCTGCTCGACCTGTGCCAGCAGGGCCACCTGCAGCTGGGCGGGCTGTCGGTGCTCGTTCTGGACGAGGCCGACGAGATGCTCGACCTGGGCTTCCTGCCCGACATCGAGCGCATCCTGCGTCAGATCCCCGCCGACCGGCAATCGATGCTGTTCTCGGCGACCATGCCCGACCCGATCATCACGCTGGCCCGCACCTTCATGGACCAGCCCACGCACATCCGGGCCGAGGCACCGCATTCGTTGGCGGTGCACGACACCACCGAGCAGTTCGTCTACCGCGCCCACGCCTTGGACAAGGTGGAGATGGTCAGCCGGATGCTGCAAGCCCGTGACCGCGGCGCGACCATGATCTTCACCCGCACCAAGCGCACCGCGCAGAAGGTAGCCGACGAGCTGGCCGAGCGCGGGTTCAAGGTCGGCGCCGTGCACGGTGATCTCGGCCAGATTGCGCGCGAAAAGGCGCTCAAGGCGTTTCGCGCCGGCGACATCGACGTGCTGGTGGCCACCGATGTCGCCGCGCGCGGCATCGACATCGACGACGTCACCCACGTCATCAACTTCCAGTGCCCCGAGGACGAGAAGATGTACGTGCATCGCATCGGGCGCACCGGCCGAGCCGGCCGCACAGGCGTGGCGGTCACCCTGGTCGACTGGGACGAGCTGCCCCGCTGGACGATGATCGACAAGGCCCTGGGTCTAGGCTCCCCGGAGCCGGCCGAGACCTACTCCAACTCGCCACACCTGTATGCGGAGTTGGGCATCCCCGCCGAAGCGGGCGGCACCATAGGCGCGCCCCGCAGGGCGCCCGCCAAGCGCCGCGACGCCGAACGCAAAGACACGGCCGGGGGCCAGAACTCACCGAAGTCGGGGCGTACGCGCTCCGGCGCACGGCGACGGCGCACCCGTGGGGGCCAACCCGTCACCGGACACCCCGAAGGCGGTGCGGCGGCCGGCGGTGCCAACGGTGAAGTGGATGCGGAGACATCGTCCAGCAGCGCCGCGGCTAAGCGGCCCCGCCGTCGGCGCCGCAAACCCGCAGAAGCCACCGCCGCCACCGCGCACCCGAACTGAGCCCGCGCCGGCGCATGGTCAGACCCGAACGCCGGACCAAGGGCGACATTTTGGCCGCCGCCGCGATCGCGGTCGTCGTCGCCGTGACCGCGTCGCTGATGTGGTGGACCAGCGACGCCCGGGCCACCGTCAGCCGCCCGGCCGCCGTTCCGGTGCAAGCGCCGACTCCGGCCCGGGAAGTGCCGGCCACCCTGAACCAGCTGTGGACCGCCGCCAGCCCCGCCACCACCGCACCCGTGGTGGTGAGCGGGACGGTTGCCACCGGCGACGGCCGCGAGGTCGACGGGCGGGACCCCGGCACGGGGCAGATCCGCTGGAGCTACGCCCGAGACAGCGACCTGTGCGGGGTGTCCTGGATCTACCACCTCGCCGTCGCGGTCTACAAGGACGACCGCGGATGCGGTCAGGTCAGCACCCTCGAAGGGGCCACGGGTCGGCGGGGGCCCGCCCGCAGCGGCTACGCCGATCCGCGGGTCCGTCTGTCCTCCGACGGAACGACGGTGTTGTCGGCCGGCGACACCCGGCTGGAGCTGTGGCGCTCGGACATGGTCAGGATGCTGACCTACGGCGAGACCGACGCACGGGTGAAACCGTCGGCGCGGGGACTGCACTCCGGCTGCCGGCTGGTATCGGCGGCGGCCAGCTCGTCGGCGGTATCGGTGCTCGAGAGCTGCACGCAGCAGGCCGACCTGCGGCTCGTCCTCTTGCGCCCCGGCAAGGAAGACGACGAACCCCAACAACATACGGTTGCCGAACCCGGGATCGGGGCGGATTCGGGTGCCCGCGTGCTGACCGTCTGGGAGAACAACACGGCGGTCTATCTGCCTGGTAATTCCAGCGCGCAGCCCAGAGTTGAGGTGATCGACGACACCGGCACCACCGTGTCGAGCACACTGCTGCCCAAGCCGCCGTCGCCCTCGGCAGCGGTGTCGCAGACGGGCAACCTGGTGACCTGGTGGACCGGCGATTCCCTCATGGTCTTCGACGCGAGCACTCTGACACCTCGCTACACCATCGCCGCGGGCGACACGACGGCGCCGTTGGGACCGGGTGTGATGATGGCGGGTCGGCTGCTCGTGCCGGTCACTGGCGCCATCGGGGTCTACGACCCGGTCAACGGCGCGAACGAACGCTACATCCCGGTCAACCGGGCACCGACCAATTCGGCGGTGGTACCAACGGTTTCGGGATCCCGGGTGTTCGAACAGCGCGGCGACAACGTGGTGGCCTTGGGCTGACCGGGTGCGGCACTAGAGGCCGTAAGCACACACTCGCCGGCTAAAACTCGATGGCGAAGGTCGGCAGCGCTTTGCCGGTCTTCCAGTGCCTGAGCAACGCGTGCGCCAACTCGCCGTAGGCGGTCGCTCCTTTGTTCTTGCGCCCGGCCATCACCGACGACCCCGAGGCGCTGGCCTCGGCGAAGCGCACCGTGCGCGGGATCGGCGGGGCGAGCACCGGCATGCCGTAGCGGTCGGCGATGTCGAGCAACACGTCGCGGGTGTGAGTGGTGCGGGAGTCGTACAGCGTCGGCAGAGCGCCCAGCAGCCGCAGATCCGGGTTGGTGATCTGCTGGACATCGGCGATCGTCCGCAGGAACTGTCCGACGCCGCGGTGCGCGAGTGTCTCGCACTGCAGCGGGACGATGACCTCGTCGGCGGCCGTCAGCCCGTTGAGGGTGAGCACACCCAGCGACGGCGGGCAGTCGATGACGACCACGTCGAACTGGTCGTCGAGTTTGGCCAGTGCGCGTTTGAGCGCATATTCGCGGCCGGCCCGCATCAGTAGCATCGCCTCGGCGCCCGCGAGGTCAATGTTGGCCGGCAGCAGCGTCATTCCCTCCAGCGTCGTGACCAGCGCGGCGTTCGGCTCGACCTCACCGAGTAGGACCTCGTGCACGGATACCGGCAGTTTGTCGGGATCCTGCCCGAGCGAGAAGGTCAAACAACCCTGCGGATCCAGATCGACGAGCAGCACGCGCCGATCATCTTCCGCCATCGCCGCGCCCAACGAGGCAACCGTCGTCGTCTTGGCCACGCCACCCTTTTGATTGGCCACCGCCAGTACCCGAGTCTTCGTCACAGTGCCCATCCTGGCATGTTCGAGGCTCGGTGCTAAGCGCGACGGGCCCGCAAGTCTCCGGCAGAATCGGTCGGCATGGGCTTGTACAACCACCGACTGGTGTTACTCCGCCACGGCGAGACGCCGTGGTCGAAATCCGGCCGGCACACCGGCCGCACGGACATCGAGCTGACCGATACCGGCCGGCTTCAGGCCGAGCTCGCCGGGCGCGTTCTGCGTGAACTGAACCTGGCTGACCCGCTGGTGATCAGCAGTCCGCGCATACGCGCGCTGACCACAGCCAAGTTGGCCGGGCTCAACGTCGATGAGGTATCGCCACTGATTGCTGAATGGGATTACGGTTCCTACGAGGGGTTGACGACCCCGCAGATTCACGAATCGGTTCCCGACTGGCTGATCTGGACGCACGGATGCCCCGGCGGGGAGACCGTGGCGGAAGTCGGCGACCGCGCTGATCGGGCCGTCGCATTCGCGTTGGACCACATGACCTCGCGCGACGTGTTGTTCGTGGGCCATAGCCACTTTTCCCGCTCGGTGATCACGCGCTGGGTCGAGCTGCCACTGGTCGAGGGCAGCCGCTTCTGGATGCTCGCCGGCTCGATCGCCGTCTGCGGGTTCGAACATGGCGTCCGACAGCTCGCTGCGCTCGGATTGACCGGCCTCCCGCAGGCAATCGCACCCGGGTGAGCACCACCGAACCGCCGTTCGCGCTGTGCGGTCCGGGAGGGACCCTGGTCGCCGACGGGGTGCAAAGGCGCTACTGCGACGTAGCGGCCGCCCAAGCGGCGCTGCGCTCGGGGGCCGCCCCAATACTGTTGGGCGCGTTGCCTTTCGACATGGACAGGCCGGCGGCGCTGCTGGTGCCGAACGGCGTGCAGCGCACCGATGGGCAGCCCGACTGGCCGACCGGCCCCCTGCCGCGCGTGCGCATCGACGCGGCCGTGCCGCCGCCGGCCGACTACCGCGACCGGATCGGCCGCGCACGAGATCAGCTGCTCGCCCCGGGCAGCGCGCTCCGCAAGGTCGTGCTGGCCCGTGCTTTGCGGCTGGTCGCCGATGCTCCGCTGGAGGCCCGTGTCATCCTGCGCCGGCTCGTCGCCGCCGACCCGGCCGCCTACGGCTACCTCGTCGACCTGAGCGCCGCCGGCGACGACTACGCGGGCGTGGCGCTGGTGGGCGCCAGCCCCGAGCTTCTGGTCGCGCGCTCCGGCGACCGCGTCGTGTGCCGGCCGTTCGCCGGTTCGGCCCCACGCGCCGACGACCCGGAACTCGATGCGGCCAACGGCGCCGCGCTCGCCGGTTCGGCCAAGAACCGTCACGAACATCAGCTCGTGATCGACACGATGCGGGCCGCGCTGGAGCCGCTGTGCGACGACCTGACCATCGCCCCGGAACCCCAATTGAGCCGCACCGCGGCGGTCTGGCATTTATGCACCCCGATCAGCGGCCGGCTGCGCGACAAGTCAACCACCGCAATCGATCTGGCGCTGGCGCTGCACCCCACTCCGGCGGTGGGAGGGGTACCGACGAAGGCCGCGACCGAGCTCATCGCAGAGTTGGAGGGTGACCGCGGTTTCTACGCCGGGGCCGTCGGCTGGTGCGACGCAAGCGGCGACGGACATTGGGTGGTGTCCATCCGCTGTGCCGAGCTGTCGGCCGACCGCCGCTCCGCGCTCGCGCGCGCCGGTGGAGGCATCGTCGCAGAATCCGACCCCGATGACGAAGTCGCTGAAACCACAACGAAATTCGCCACGATACTTAATGCGCTGGAAGTTGAGCCTGGAATTTGAGTAAGAGAGAAAACATCCGCCGCGCCATACCGAAAGACGCCGCCGAAATAACCGACATGATCCACGCGCTGGCGGAATTCGAACACGCCGCCAATCAATGCACGGTCAACGAAACACAAATTTCCGCAGCGCTTTTCGGCAATTCCCCTACTGTTCACGGACACGTCGCCGAGGTTGACGGCGAGGTTGCGGCCATGGCGCTGTGGTTCGTCAACTTCTCCACTTGGGACGGTGTCGCGGGAATCTACCTCGAAGACCTGTTCGTACGGCCGAGGTTTCGCCGCCGCGGCCTGGCCCGTGCGCTGCTGGCGGCGCTGGCGGCTGAATGCGTAGACAATCGCTACACGCGGCTGTCGTGGGCCGTGCTGAACTGGAACTCCGATGCCATTGCCCTGTACGACGGGATCGGCGCGGAGCCGCAGAGTGAGTGGACGACCTATCGGCTGTCCGGCCCGCGCTTGGCCGAGCTGGCCGGACCGTCCTGATCGCCTCCGGCGGCCCAACGCAGCGCCGGGGGACTGAACAGCAAGATCAGCGCGGTCAGCGCGACGACGCCCGCGGGAATGCCAAACGCCGGCTGACGCGAGCCCACCGTCAGATACCAGGCCACGGGCAGCAAGAGTAGCTGGGTGACCACTGCCAGCCCGCGGCCCCAGCGCCTTCCGAGCACCAACGCACGCCCGGCGGCGAGCACCACGCCGCCAACCACAACGAACCAGACCGCCGTACCCAGGCCACTGACCACGCGCTGATCGGCGCCCGCAATCCCCCGCACCACCAGCACCGCGGCCACCACCAATGCGGCCACACCCTGCACCGCGACGATAAAGCCGGCGCCGCGCACGGCGGCTGGGGCAGGCGGGAGCCGATTCACAGCGTCAGCGTAGTCACGTCTCGCTCTCCTCAGCCGAGTCTTAACCACGCCGCATAAGCTCGTGCATCATGCGCGCTGTGCTGATCGTCAACCCAACAGCCACTTCCACCACTCCAGCCGGCCGCGACTTGCTGGCTCACGCGCTCAAGAGTCGTCTGAAGCTCACGGTCGAACACACCAACCACCGTGGCCACGGGATGGAACTCGCAGAAGCGGCCGCCGCCGACGGAGTCGACCTCGTCGTGGTGCACGGCGGCGATGGCACCGTGAGCGGGGTGGTCAACGGGCTGCTCGGCCGCCCCGGCTCGAGGCCGCCGGGGCATGTGCCCGCAATCGCCGTGGTTCCGGGGGGGTCGGCGAATGTGCTGGCCCGGTCGTTGGGCATTCCGCCGGATCCCGTCGCCGCAACGAACCAGCTCATCCAGCTGCTCGACGACTATCGCCGCCACCAGACGTGGCGGCGCATCAGCCTGATCGACTGCGGCGAGCAGTGGGCCGTGATCAACGCCGGGATGGGCGTCGATGCGGAGGTGGTCGCCGCCGTGGAAGCCCAACGCGACAAAGGCGTCAAGGTCAATGCGGTGCGCTATTGGCGCGTGGCGATACCCATCACGCTGGCCTTCCGCCGCCGCGAACCGACCCTGACCGTCGAGTTACCCGACCGCGAACCCGTTCCCGGCGTGCACTTCGCCTGGGTGTCCAACACCAGCCCATGGACCTACAGCAACAGCCGGCCGATGGTGACCAACCCCGGCTGCAGTTTCGAGTCGGGCCTGGGCGTTTTCGCGCTCAACGAGATGAAGGTGTTTCCCACGCTGCGACTGGTTCGCCAGCTCCTGGTCAAGGGGCCGAAGGGCGACCACAAACAACTCATCCGCGACGACGACGCCGCTTGCGTGCGAGTGACCTCGGCCGGCGCGCCGATCGCCAGCCAGTTCGACGGGGATTACCTCGGCTTGCGCGAGAGCATGACATTCCGTGCGGTCCGCGACATCCTCCCGGTGGTTGCCCCGCCCAGCAAAACCATGCCTGAGCTGCGATAACGAGGGAAGAAACCGAGGCGCGGCCGGCCAGTGTAGTACAACGGAGTGAGGGCTCGGCTAAGAAATCTCTGAAGTGAGATACCGCACGGCGTAACTCACGCTATTGACATCTGTTGAGCCTGTGAAACGATCGAAAGGTTGCATGCAGAAAGTTGTGGAGGGGTACGGACCCTTTTCTTGTGCACGCTTAACAGCCGAAGAAAAATGCCCGTGCGCCTTGCTGCGCACTCAGTGAGGAGTAACGACGTATGGATTGGCGCCACAAGGCGGTCTGCCGTGACGAGGACCCGGAGCTGTTCTTCCCGGTAGGGAACAGCGGCCCGGCACTCGCGCAGATCGCTGACGCGAAACTGGTCTGCAATCGGTGCCAGGTGACGACAGAGTGTCTCGCCTGGGCCCTGAACACCGGCCAGGACTCGGGCGTCTGGGGAGGCATGAGTGAAGATGAGCGGCGCGCCCTCAAGCGTCGCAATGCCCGGACGAAGGCCCGTAGCGGAGTCTGACCCTAGTTTGAGCACTGTGCGGCCTCGACGATCGTCGGGGCCGCACTGTTGCGTGCGGCATTCACAGCAGCAACCGGGCCCGGCGGCCGATCGGCACCCGCAACACCACATCGGTGCCGCGGGCGGGGGCTTCCCGCATGCCCAGCGTGCCGTCCAATTCGGCCGACACCAGGGTCCGCACGATCTGCAAGCCGAGGCTGTCGGACTTCTCCAGGCTGAATCCCTCGGGCAGTCCGCGCCCGTCGTCGTGCACGACGACGTCCAGCCAGCGCGCCGAGCGCTCCGCGCGAATGGTCACGGAACCTTCTTGGGCCGCCCGATCGAACGCATGCTCGATGGCGTTCTGGACGAGTTCGGTGATCACCATGATCAGGGCCGTCGCACGGTCTGAGTCCAGCACACCCAGGTCGCCCACCCGGTTGATCCGGATCGGCCTGTCCACCGACGCCACGTCGTTCATGATCGGCAGAATCCGGTCGATGACCTCGTCGAGGTTCACCTGCTCGTCCACCGACATCGACAACGCGTCGTGGACCAAGGCGATCGACGACACCCGGCGCACCGACTCGATCAGCGCTTCCCGCCCTTCGGCGTTGACCGTCCGGCGGGCCTGCAGGCGCAACAGGGCCGCCACAGTCTGCAGGTTGTTCTTCACCCGGTGGTGGATCTCCCGGATGGTGGCGTCCTTGGATATCAGGGCCCGGTCGCGGCGCTTGACCTCGGTGATGTCGCGGATCAGCACCGCTGCACCGGCGCCGGCGCCGTGAACCACCAACGGCAGGGTCCGCAGCAGCACGGTGGCGCCCCCGGCGTCGACCTCCATCCGCATGCTCCGCCCGCCGGCCAGCAGGTCCCGCACGTGCTCGGCCACTTCCTGCGCCTCAAAGGGGTCGGAGATCAGCGGCCGCGTCACGTCGACGAGATTGTGGCCTTCCAGCTCCGACGTCAGGCCCATCCGGTGGTAGGCCGATAGCGCGTTGGGGCTGGCGTAGGCGACGACGCCGTCGACGTCGAGTCGGATGAAGCCGTCGCCCGCCCGCGGGGTGGAGCGCGACATGACCACGTCCCCGACGTCCGGAAAGGTGCCCTCGGCGAGCATGTGGACAAGATCGGTGGCGCATTCCAGGTATGCCTTCTCGAGCTGCCCGGCCGTGCGATCGGCCGCCACCGCGGTTTGATGCCGCGTCAGGACCGCGACGACATGATCGCCATACCGAACCGGGGAGGCCTCGACGTGCGGACCGGCAAGTTGCCACGAATGCTCTTGGCCCGCATCGCTTTCCCCGGTCGCGGTGCCGGAGACGAAAGTCTCGGCGACGAACGGCAGCCGGTCGTCCGCAACGACGCTGCCCACCGCGTCGGTCTGCAGAACCGTCGGCGCGGTATTCGGCCGGCACTGCGCCACACACACCAGCACGCCGTCGTCGCGGTGAACCCACATCAGGTAGTCGGCGAACGACAGGTCGGCCAGCAGCTGCCACTCCCCGACCACCGCGTGCAGGTGGTCCACCGCATTACCCGGCAGCATCGTGTGTTCGGCGAGCAGATCACCGAGTGTGGACATCAATCACTCCCGAGTCGTTCCCCGGCGGTAGCTGTGAAGAGTCCAACGGCTAACTGATCACGGCGATGAGATCGCCCGCCTGAATGACGTCGCCCACCGACACACTCACCTTGCTGACGGTGCCGTCGACTTCGGCCAGGACGGGGATCTCCATCTTCATCGACTCCAGCAGCACCACGATGTCACCCTTGCCGATTTGGTCACCCTCGTTGACGACGACTTCGAGCACGCTGGCCACGATCTCGGCGCGAACATCCTCGGCCATCTTCACCCCACTCGTTTCGGCCATTTGCGCATGCTGGCTGCTGGTCCATCAAGCTCATGTATATCGAACCACAGGACGGGTCGGGACCGCGGCACGCGGGCCGTTGACGGCGCATCGGGCGTCGCGTGAGAGACTGTGGGACAACCTAACGGGTGCCAGGCGCCGGTTTGAAAAGCAATCAACGGAGGTTTTGAAAGATGGCCAAGCGTGGCCGTAAGAAGCGTGACCGCAAGTACAGCAAGGCCAACCACGGCAAGCGGCCCAATTCCTGACCCAATTCCCGCTGGGTTGCTACTGCGCGCCCCGGATGATGGTGGTCCGCTGAATTTCCAGCCGGAGGCGCTCCCGTAAGCCCTGGGGGGCCTTCTCGCCGCCGCACTTTGTCGCTATCACGGCCTTGATCCGCTCCTCGAGCCCGTAATGCTGGAAGCATCCGGGGCATGCCTCGAAGTGCTGGCGCAGCTTCTCGCGAGTTTCGGGTGTGCACTCACCATCGAGCAGCGTCCATACCTCGGCGATCACTTCGGCGCAGCCAAGGTCGCCGTGTGAATGACTGTCGCCGCTCATCACGACACCTCCTCGCGCGCCTGCTGACCGCGGTTAAAGCCCCGCTCCTTGGCCACGTCGGCCAAAAGATCACGCAGCTGACGTCTGCCGCGGTGCAGCCGTGACATTACCGTCCCGATCGGCGTGTCCATGATCTCGGCGATTTCCTTGTACGGGAAACCCTCGACGTCGGCGTAGTACACCGCCATCCGGAATTCTTCCGGCAGCGCTTGCAGCGCTTCCTTGATCTCGTTGTCGGGCATCGCCTCGAGCGCTTCGACCTCCGCCGAGCGCAGGCCCGTAGAGGAATGCTCGGCGTTGGACGCCAACTGCCAATCGGTGATCTCGTCGGTCGGATACTCCGCCGGTTGGCGCTGCCTCTTGCGATAGCTGTTGATATAGGTGTTGGTCAAAATCCGGTACAGCCACGCCTTGAGGTTGGTGCCGGCCCGGAATGAGCGGAACCCCGCGTAGGCCTTCACCATCGTCTCCTGCAACAGGTCCTCCGCGTCGGCGGGATTGCGCGTCATCCGCAGCGCACCGCCGTACAACTGGTCCAGGAGGGGAATCGCGTCACGCTCGAAACGCGCCGTGAGTTCCTCGTCCGTCTCTTCGGGCGGTGCGGGCTCGGTAATCTCTGACCCCACCAAGCCGTCTCGGACATCTTCAGAGTCGGCCATTTCGATTAACACGGTCCCTTCTGCTGCGGTGTCGCCTGATGGCACCCAAAGTGCCACCGGACTCGCAAGCAAGCGAGCCAGCCACTCAGCACCCGCTGGACTGTCCAACAGGCTCGTTGCCGTTGACACCGGACTGCTCCTCCTAATCTAAAGGCTGTCCCCGACAGTGTCTGCCCGGGTCTGCCGCATCCGCATCAGAAACCGACTCTTTTAACAGCAATGGCCGCTCCGCTATTTCCGGTGCACGGTCCCCCACTCCGGCCGGGCTGAGCATGGCGTTAGTGTGACGCCATGTCCCTCAACGGCAAGACCATGTTCATCTCTGGCGCCAGTCGCGGTATCGGCCTGGCGATCGCCCTACGCGCCGCCCAAGACGGCGCCAACATCGCCCTGATAGCCAAGACCGCCGAACCGCACCCGAAGCTGCCGGGGACGGTTTACACCGCCGCAAAGGAGCTCGAGGACGCGGGCGGACAGGCCCTGCCGATCGTCGGGGACGTCCGCGACCCCGATTCGGTCGAGTCGGCGGTGGCCAAGGCCGTCGAGCAGTTCGGCGGCATCGACATCTGCGTGAACAACGCGTCGGCGATCAACCTGGGATCCATCACCGAAGTGCCGATGAAGCGGTTCGACCTGATGAACGGCATCCAGGTGCGCGGCACCTATGCGGTCTCCCAGGCCTGCATCGCCCATATGAAGGGCCGGGAGAACCCGCACATCCTGACGCTTTCGCCGCCGGTGCTGCTCGGCAAGGAATGGTTGAAGCCGACCGCATACATGATGGCCAAGTTCGGCATGACGCTGTGCGCGCTGGGGATCGCCGAGGAGATGCGTGAGGCGGGCATCGCGTCGAACACGTTGTGGCCGCGAACGCTGGTGGCCACCGCGGCGGTGCAGAACCTGCTCGGCGGTGACGAGGCGATGGGACGGGCGCGTAAGCCCGAGGTGTACGCCGACGCGGCCTACGTCATCCTCAACAAGCCCGCCCGGGAATACACCGGCAACATGCTGTTGTGTGAGGACGTGCTGGTGGAATCCGGCGTCACCGATTTGTCGGTGTACAACTGCGTGCCGGGTGGGCAACTGGGCGTCGACTTCTGGGTCGAAGGCGTCAACCCGCCGGGGTATACCGGGCCCTGACGGGCCCAAAGTGGCCCGTGCCGCCACGCCGGGGATTGCCGCTCTGGTCAAAGCCGGTGTGCCGCACGAGGTCGTGAAGTTCGGTCACGATCCCCGAGAATCATCGTTCGGCGTCGAGGCGGTCCACGCGCTGACCAAGGCCGGGACCATAGCGCCGGAGCAGATCTACAAGACCCTGGTTATCGCGGTGCCCGACGGGCTGGCCGTCGCGATAGTGCCAGCGCCGGCCCGGCTCTCACTCAAGGCGGCCGCCGCGGCGCTTGGGGTGGCCAAAGCCAGCATGGCCGAACCCGCGCTCGCCGAGCGGGCCACCGGTTACGTCGTTGGCGCCGTTTCGCCGTTCGGGCAGCGCAAGACGCTGCCCACGGTCGTCGACGCCGGTGCGCTCGCCTGGGAGCGCGTCTATTGCAGCGCGGGCCGGCGCGGCTGGGATGTCGTGGTTTCACCCCATGATCTGATCCGGCTGACCGGCGCGATCACCGCCGATATCCGGGCCTAGGACGGTGCTGATGTAGTGCCCTCTGCGGGGCGGGTTGCCGGTGTGGTTGGTGTGCTGGAAGTGGTGTGCCGTGGACGGCGTTGTTGGTCGAGGTGCTGGTACT
>Ga0310917_10000826_pt1 | contig 14176 bp, 9 predicted proteins | sample GREbulkMGLF178_FD_203531 | JGI IMG/M metagenome (GOLD analysis project Ga0310917, IMG submission 203531) | Lab enrichment of tropical soil microbial communities from Luquillo Experimental Forest, Puerto Rico - GRE.bulkMG.LF178 | ecosystem: Environmental > Terrestrial > Soil > Tropical forest >... | reverse complement strand
CGCCTGCTCTCCCGCCACCTTGATCGGTGATGCCGTTCAAATGGGTCCCCAATGCGGCGGAAGCCGTAACCTAGTGACGTGAATTTCGGAATTTGTCCAGCAACGTCACAACTTTATACTGTCTTGGTAAAACCTGCAGGCAAACAGAAGCGCCGGGAGGCCTTCAAAGACCGCCTGCTCTTGCCTGGCTCTTGGCAGAAGGCCGGCAAGGCGCTAATCGACGAACCCTTCCCGGAGGACGGAACCGATTTCTTTTCGTACGCCACTGGCGCTCCTCGTCGTTTCCCTGAGTGTGATCGTTGCTGTGTGGTGGTGGTTGGCCACGCCGATCATGCTGACGCGCGCACCGATTGATCCGAACGCCAAACTTACATGTGTGTCATACGCGCCCTTTCGCGGCGCGCAGACTCCGCTCGATCCGACCATCCGCGTGACACCCGAGCAGATTGAGCAGGATCTGAAGCAGCTTGCCGAAATTTCCGACTGCGTGCGCACCTACTCGATCGAGAATGGACAGGACCAGATCCCCGGGATGGCCGCCAAAGTCGGGCTGAAAGTTATTCAGGGCATCTGGCTCGGCTCGAATCGGCTGAAGAACCTGGCGCAGATCGCAACCGCGATTCGGCTCACCAAAGAATATCCGGGCGTCATTACCTCGCTGGTTGTCGGCAATGAAGTGCTGTTACGAGGCGAAATGACGACCAATGACCTCGCCGCCACCATCCGTTCGGTGAAAGCGCAAGTCACTGTTCCCGTCACCTATGCCGACGTGTGGGAATACTGGCTGCGTTATCGCGAGATCTACGAGGCGGTCGATTTCATCACCATCCACATTCTGCCCTATTGGGAAGACTTTCCGATCCGCGCGAAATTCGCCGCTGCGCATGTCGATTCCATTCGCCAGCGAATGGCCGTCGCCTTTCCGGGAAAGGAAATCCTGATCGGCGAGACAGGCTGGCCAAGCCAGGGACGCATGCGCGAGGGCGCGCTGCCGTCGCGGACCAACCAGGCGCGCGTGGTCTCGGAAATCCTTTCGCTCGCTAGTCAGGAAAATTTCCGGGTCAATCTGATCGAGGCCTATGACCAGCCCTGGAAGCGTCAACTCGAAGGCACGGTCGGCGGCTATTGGGGCCTGTTCGATTCCGAAAGGCGCGCATTGAAATATCCGCCGGGCAAGCCCATCAGCAATTTTCCGCTTTGGAAATGGCAGATGGGATTTGGCCTCGCGGCGAGCGTGATCGTGTTCGTTTCGGCGTGGCTGACCACGCGGCGCCGGCCCTGGACGCCGCGGCTTTCATCGTGGATTGCGGTCGCGCTGTCGGCGACGACGGCCGGCGCGCTGCTCGGTATTGCGGCCGACAAGATGTTCTACGAGAGCTACCGTTTTGGCGGCTGGCTGCAATGGGGAGCGCTGCTGGCCGCCAGCCTGGTGTCGTCGGTGCTCGGCGCCAACGCCGTCGTATCGGGCCGCACCTTGCCGACCTTCCTCGACATGTTCGGCCCGCGCGGCGAGCGCGCAAGTCTCTCGCTGTCGATGAAATGCCTGGGCTTGGCGCTGGTCGTGACGGTGCTGATCGCCAGCGAAACTGCGCTGGGTTTCGTATTCGACCCGCGTTACCGCGACTTTCCCTATGCAGCCCTGACCATGGCGGTGGTGCCGTTCGCAACCTTGATGCTCAACCGCCCGCAGGCCGGCCGCCGTCCGATCGCAGAAGCGGTCTTTGCCGGGTTGCTTGCCGGGTCGGCCGTCTACATCGGCCTCAACGAGGGCAGGGACAATTGGCAGTCGCTGTGGACCTGCGCGATCTACCTGTTGTTCGCGGTTACGCTGTGGCAGGCGCGGGCCGTGCAAAGCCCAAAATAAGCAGGCCGATCGCGATCCCCGACAGGGCGACATTGTAGAGAACGATGCCAAGGCATGCTGCAATCAGCCCGCCGGTCAGAAGAACGATCGACGGGCGGATGAAGTGCAGCGTCGCGATCAGGAGCGCCGTGATCCCGAACACCGAGTTCTTGAACAGCGAAGTTGCGAGGGCACGCGCCTTGCAAACCAGCGTCTGCAGGCCGGCGTCGCAGGCGAGCGCCACCGTCGAATACTCGATCGCGAGATAGCGCAGATAAAGCGCGTAGCCGATGGTCACGAAACCGACGACGAGCAGCCACTGCACCTGATAGGGGGTCAGCCGAAACGGGGTCTTTTTCATGCGCGGAATATGCCCCGCGAATGTGCGGCAGGACAACCCGTCAAACGGACCCTTGAAGCGCTGCAAAAGGTTCTCAACCGGCCGCAACCACCCGATTTTAGCGCTTGCTGCCGCCGAACCAGGAGGAAACGGTCGAAGTTTCCTGCTTGGGCGGTGGGTCGTCCTTCCGCACACGCTTCTGCGCATTGTGCCGGTAAGGCTCGGCTTTGATGGTCGGCGGCAATTTTGCGCCGGCAACCGGCTGCGTCTCGTCAGCCGCCATGGCGAGCCGCTGCCCGTCAAATACCGTGGTCTCGCAGCCGCGCTCGCTTTCCAGCAGGGCGGCACAGATCTTGGCCGCCGCCGCCGCGTCCTGCAGCGGGCCTGCCGCAAGCCGAAGCTGCATGCCGAGCCCGGTATTGCTTTCCTTCACGACAATGATCGGGTGAAGTTCAGCCAACTCGACGTTTGATTTGAGAAGACCGCGCCAGAGCGCACGCAATCCCGCGACCGAATTGGCGCCGCCGAGATCGACCGCAAACTCCGTGCGCTGGACGGCTACCTTGGGCGTATTGGCCTCGGCCCCCTGCGCTTCCTTGCCTGGCTGCGGTGCGGTGCTGTCGGGCGTGGCGGTCGCGGCTCCCTCGGCGGATGCCTTGGCAGCCTCGACCAGTTTCGGCGCCGCCGGATCGGGCGGTCCCATCATCGATTTCGGAGCCACCAGCGTCGCCGACGTCGCAGCAGGAGCGGGGACGGGCAGTGCCATTGCGACGTTTGGTGCCGGCTTCGCGGGGTCGGAGCGCGGCCTGTCGACGGTAGCGGTCGGCGCAGCGGCCAGGGGGGCAACGGCGGGCAATGCTGGTGGATTTTGCGGCGGGGGCGATGCCTCCGTTGCCGGAGAAGGTGGCGGCACCGCAGACGGCGCGGGAACGGCGGTCGAACTCTGTTTGGCGATAGTGCCGGTGACGGAATCGAGCCCTTGCTCGAGGATCGTGACACGCGAATAGAGCCGGTCGCGGTCGTTGTTGAGCGTATCGATGGCGGCCGCGAATCGCCGGGTCTCGTTCTGGCTTTCGCGGGTTAGCTCCCGGATCTGTTGTGCCTGGCGCGCCAGATCGGTGGCGGCGATCTGCTCCCGCCGCCATCCGAACGATGACTGGTTGGCCATGGCGGCGATGAAGACCGCGGCGAAGGCGGCTAGTCCCCACGAGCCGGTACGCCATAGCGTACGGCGGTCGAATTCGTTCTCCTCGGCCAAAAGCCCGGACAGCAAGCCGCCGGTCGTGTCAGCATCGAGGGCGCCGGCCAACGGGTCGGAATCCTTTGCCATGGCGCTTTCAGTGGAATCCCTGAAATCTTAAGCGAATCACAGGGGAACATTAACAGGAATTGGGCTCTGATCCTGAATCCCGGGCGTTTGCGAGGACAAGAAAACGCTTTATGACGGCACTAGCGTCCAAGGCGGCATCAGCATCAGGCGGACCTTTTGCCCCTGAGTTTGAAGGAATCAGATGGCCCCTCGATCCAGCCTGACTGTTGTGCTCGCAGCCGGTGAAGGCACGCGGATGCGCTCAGCCTTGCCCAAGGTGCTTCACCGCGTGGCCGGCCAATCGATGCTCGCGCATGTGCTGCAGTCTGCACCGGGCGGTGAGGGTGCTTCGCTTGCGGTCGTGATCGGCCCGGACCAACCGGCCGTGGCTGAGGAGGCGCGGCGCATCCGCCCCGATGCGATGACGTTCGTCCAGGGCCAGCGGCTCGGGACGGCGCATGCTGTACTGGCCGCGCGCGATGCCATTGCCCGCGGCGCTGACGACCTCCTGATTGCTTTCGGCGACACGCCGCTGATTTCGGCCGATACCTTTGAGCGCCTGCGCGCGGCCTTGAAGAACGGCGCGGCACTCGCCGTGCTGGGCTTTCGCGCCGCCGACCCGACCGGCTATGGCCGGCTGTTGATGCAAGGCGAGCGGCTGGTCGCGATCCGCGAGCACGCAGATGCCAGCGCGGAGGAACGCGGGATCACGCTATGCAATGGCGGGGTGATGGCGCTCGACGGAAAACAAGCGCTCGCCATCCTCGGCAAAATCGGAAATGGCAACAGCCAGGGCGAATACTATCTGGTCGATGCCGTCGGCATCGCCGGGCAAATGGGATTGGAGGCCGTCGTGATCGAAACCAGCGAAGATGAAGTGCGCGGCATCAACACCAAGGCGCAACTGGCGGAGGCGGAGGGCGCGTTGCAGTCGCGGTTGCGAAAGCAGGCGCTCGATGCCGGCGTCACACTGATCGCACCCGATACGGTCTATCTCGCCGCCGACACCACCTTCGGCAAGGACGTCACCATCGAGCCCTTCGTGGTGATAGGTCCTGGCGTCTCCATCGCCGACGGCGCGGTGATCCATTCGTTTTCTCACCTCGTGCAGACCTCGATCGGCAAGAGCGCATCCGTTGGTCCGTTTGCGCGCTTGCGGCCGGGTACTCAGCTCGGCGACGGCGCGAAAGTCGGGAATTTCGTGGAAATGAAAGCGTCGACGCTGGAAGCCGGCGTCAAGGTCAACCATCTCTCCTACATCGGCGACGCCGAAGTCGGCGCCAACACCAATATCGGCGCCGGCACCATCACCTGCAACTATGACGGCTTCTCCAAGCACAAGACCACGATCGGGAAGGGAGCGTTTGTCGGGACGAACTCATCTCTGGTCGCACCGGTGAAGATCGGCAACGGCGCTTATATCGGCTCGGGCTCGGTGATCACGAGGGACGTGCCTGACGATGCCATGGCGGTCGAACGCACCCAGCAAAGCATCCGTGAAGGCGGCGCCGTGCGCTACCGCGAGATCAAGACTAAGGTTAAAAAACCTAGGGATCACTGAGGTCGGCGACTGTTAAGCTTTCGGCTTAACGTTGTCGCAATCCGCAATAATTATTGAGTACCTGAAGAGCAGCGAAGTTCGTTAAGAGAGGCGCGGGCGTTCGGCGACAGTTCGATGATCGGGGGATATTGATCCGCATGTGCGGAATTATCGGCATCCTGGGACGCGGCCCAGTCGCAGAGCAACTGGTCGATTCCCTCAAGCGGCTCGAATATCGCGGCTATGATTCTGCAGGCGTCGCGACGCTGGAGGGCAACGAGCTCGAGCGGCGGCGCGCCGAAGGCAAGCTGAAAAATCTGGAAGCCCGACTGCGCGAAGACCCGCTCACCGGCTATATCGGCATCGGGCACACGCGTTGGGCCACGCACGGCAAGCCGAACGAGAACAACGCTCATCCGCACGCCACCGAGAACGTCGCAGTCGTTCACAACGGCATCATCGAGAATTTCCGCGAGCTGCGCCTCGAGCTCGAAAAAGAAGGCGCCAAATTCGCAACCGAAACCGACAGCGAGGTCGTGGCGCATCTGGTCGATGCCTATCTGAAGAAAGGCCTCACGCCGCAGGAGGCCGTGAAAGCGTCCCTGCCGCGGTTGCGCGGAGCCTTTGCGCTGGCGTTTCTGTTCAAAGGCCACCAGGATCTCATGATCGGCGCGCGCAAGGGCTCGCCGCTTGCGATCGGCCACGGCGACGGCGAGATGTATCTTGGATCGGATGCGATCGCGCTGGCACCCTTCACCGACACCATCAGCTATCTCGAGGACGGCGATTGGGTAGTGCTGACGCGTGAAGTCGGCGTGATCTACGACGCCCAGGGGGCGATGGTAAACCGCGATGTGCTGAAATCCGGCGCATCGTCGTTTCTGGTCGACAAGGCGAATTATCGTCACTTCATGGCCAAGGAAATCCACGAGCAGCCGGAAGTGGTCGGCCATACGCTGGCCCGTTACGTCGACATGACCAGCGAGCAGGTCGCGCTGCCGCTCAAGCTGCCGTTCGACTTCAAAGACGTTGAACGCATCGCGATCACGGCGTGCGGGACCGCGAGCTACGCCGGCTATATCGCCAAATACTGGTTCGAGCGGCTGGCCCGTGTGCAGGTCGAAGTCGATATCGCCTCGGAGTTCCGCTATCGCGAGGCGCCACTGCGCAAAGGCGATCTTGCGATCTTTATTTCGCAATCGGGCGAGACCGCCGACACGCTTGCCGCGCTGCGCTACGCAAAATCGCAGGGCCTGCACACGCTTTCCATCGTCAACGTGCCGACGTCGACCATCGCGCGCGAAAGCGAGACCGTGCTGCCGACGCTCGCCGGTCCCGAAATCGGCGTCGCCTCGACCAAAGCCTTTACCTGCCAGCTCATGGTGCTGGCGGCGCTCGCGGTCGCGGCCGGCAAGGCGCGCGGTGAATTGTCCGATGCCGACGTGGCCAAGCTCGTACACGGCCTCGTCGAGATCCCGCGCCTGATGGCAGCGGCGCTTGCGATCGAGCCGCAGATCGAGAAGCTCGCCCGCGATATCGCAAAGTCCCGCGACGTGCTCTATCTCGGCCGCGGCACCTCGTTTCCGCTTGCGCTCGAGGGCGCGCTGAAGCTCAAGGAAATCTCCTACATCCACGCCGAAGGCTACGCCGCGGGAGAACTCAAGCACGGTCCGATTGCGCTGATTGACGAGCACATGCCGGTCGTGGTGATCGCGCCGTTCGACCGGGTCTTCGAGAAAACCGTTTCAAACATGCAGGAAGTCGCGGCGAGGGGCGGCAACATCATTTTGATGACGGATGCCAAAGGCGCGAGCGAGGCGACTGTCGAGTCGCTCGTGACGATCGTGCTCCCGGACATGGCTGCGATGTTCACCCCGATGGTCTACGCCATTCCGGTCCAGCTTTTGGCCTATCACACCGCTGTCGTCATGGGCACCGACGTCGACCAGCCGCGCAATCTCGCCAAATCGGTCACGGTCGAATAGGCCGATCGGAGGGGCTTGTTCGAAGTCCTGTGCCCTTCAAAAATCTGCTAGAACACCTAGCTGATATCAGCCCACCCCGGCCTGGAACCCGATGAACGCCCGCCAAGACCTGTCCCCGCCCGACCTCCCTCCGGCCGAACCGGCACCGGAAGCTCACAGCGGGCTGATGGCGCGGTTCCGGAACTACTTTCTGACCGGTCTCGTCGTTGCCGGCCCCGTCGCGATCACGCTTTACCTGACCTGGTGGTTCGTGACCTGGGTCGATGGCCTGGTACGTCCCTTCGTTCCGATCGCCTATCGGCCGGAGACCTACTTGCCGTTCGGGCTGCCCGGTTCGGGCCTGATCGTTGCGGTGGTGGCGCTGACGCTGCTCGGCTTCCTTACGGCCAATCTGATCGGGCGGACGCTGATTGATCTCAGCGAACGGCTGCTTGGACGTATCCCGGCCGTGCGCGCGATCTATCGCGGCCTCAAGCAGGTGTTCGAAACATTGTTCGGCGGCAAGGGCTCGAGTTTCCGTCGCGTGGGTCTGGTCGAGTTCCCGTCGCCCGGCATGTGGTCGATCGTGCTGATCTCGCAATCGCCGAGCCCCGATGTTGCGGAAAGCCTGCCGCGCGAGGAAGAGCACATCTCGGTGTTCCTGCCATGCGCGCCCAACCCGACTACCGGCTTCTTCTTCTATGTGCCCAAAAGCAAAATCATCGAAGTCGACATGAGCGCTGAGGACGCCGCAACTCTGATCATGTCCTGCGGCGTGGTGCAGCCCGGCTCCGATCAGCAGAAGAAAGTCGCGGCCTTGGCCGGCATGGCGAACGCCGCGCGCATCGCGAACGCCTCGCCGCTGCAGGCGGAGCCGGCGAAGGTGGAATGATGGTTTGGCGAGCGTCTATCCCGCTCCGATCAACGGAATGGCCTCGTCGCGCTCGAACAGATAGAGCAGGCTGCGCAGCGCTTCGCCGCGCTCGCCCGCGAGTTTCGGATTGCCCTTCATGATGCGGAGTGCCTCGTCGCGCGCCTGGGTGATCAGTTGCGCGTGGACGTCGGACCGCGCGATGCGATAACCGGGCAAGCCGCTCTGGCGCACGCCGAGCACGTCGCCTTCACCGCGCAGCCGCAGATCCTCTTCCGCAATCCGGAAACCGTCGGTGGTTTCCCTGATCACCTTCAGCCGCGCTTTTCCCATCTCGCTCAGCGGCTCGTGATAGAGCAGCAGACAAGTCGAGGCTTCCGCGCCCCGGCCGATCCGGCCACGCAGCTGGTGCAACTGCGCCAAGCCGAAGCGCTCGGCATTTTCGATCACCATGATGGTCGCGGCCGGCACGTCGACCCCGACCTCGACCACGGTAGTGGCAACCAGAAGGCCGATCGCGTGGGACGCGAACTGCGCCATGACACGATCCTTCTCTGCGCCTTTCATCTGGCCGTGCACGAGTCCGACCTTGTCGCCGAACCGCTTCTGCAGGCTCTCGAAACGTTCCGTCGCGTTGGTCAGATGGTCGGTGCCTTCGGCTTCGGATTCCTCCACCAGCGGGCAGATCCAGTAGACCAGCTTGCGGGCCTTCAGCGCGCGTCCGACGGCGTCCATCACCTCGTCGAGCCGGCTTTCGGGTACGGCTCGGGTATCGATCGGCTGGCGCCCGGCCGGCTTCTCGCGCAGTTCGGAGACGTCCATATCGCCGAAATAGGTGAGCACCAGCGTGCGCGGGATCGGCGTGGCACTCAGGACCAGCACATCGACAGCTTCGCCCTTTGCCGTCAGCGCCAACCTCTCGCGCACGCCGAAGCGGTGCTGCTCGTCGACCACGGCGAGCGCCAGCGACTTGAAAAGCACGTCGTCCTGGATCAGCGCGTGCGTACCCACCAGCAGATCGATTTCGCCGGCCTCGAGCTGTGCGATGAGTTCGCGCCGCTCCCTGCCCTTTTCACGGCCGGTCAGGATCGCAACCCGCATTCCCGCGCGCTCGGCGAGCGGGGCGATGGTCTTGATGTGCTGGCGCGCCAGGATTTCGGTCGGCGCCATCAGCGCGGCCTGTTTCCCGGCCTCGGTAACGGCTGCGGCAGCGAGCAGCGCCACCACGGTCTTGCCGCTTCCGACATCGCCCTGCAGCAGTCGAAGCATGCGCACGGGCTGGCGCAGGTCGTCCGCGATCGCAGCCAGCGCCTCGCGCTGCGAGACCGTGAGTGCGTAGGGCAGCGCGTCGATGATCTTTTTACGCAGATGGCCGTCGCCGGCGTGGCGGTTGCCGGCCGGGCGCCGCAACTGGGCGCGCACCAGCGCGAGCGCGAGTTGGCCGGCCAGAAGCTCGTCGAAGGCAAGGCGCGACCAGAACGGCCCATCAGGCAGAATGTCGGTCAGTTCGATCGGCTGGTGAAGCCGGGTGAGCGCGTCCTTGATTGGCGGGAAGTGACAGCGCCGGATCACCTCCGGACTGATCCATTCCGGCAGTTCCGGCATCTTTTGCAGCGCCTGCGTGACAGCACGCTTGAGCGCTCCAAGCGCAAGCCCCTCGGTCAAGGGATAAACGGGATCAATGCCGGAGAGCTTTGCGAACGCCGCTTCGTCCACAACGCGGTCGGGATGCACGATCTGCGGCACGCCGTCGTAAGTCTGCAAGGTGCCGGAGACGAAACGCTTGGCTCCCACCGGCAACAACTTTTCGACGAAGCCGGGCTGGGCGCGGAAATAGGTCAGTACGACTTGGCCGGTGTCGTCGCTGGCATAGACCAGATACGGCGCGCGCTTGTTACGCGGCGGGGACGGCCGATGCCGATCCACGGTCACCTCCAGCGTCACCACGGTTCCCGGCACTGCGTCGCGGATCTTTGGGCGGGATCTGCGATCGATCACATTGCTCGGCAGATGCAACACGAGATCGATCAGCCGCGGCGTCTCATCGCGGCCGAGCAGGTAACGCAGCAACTTATCCTGCTTGGGCCCGACGCCGGCAAGGCTCGTGACCGGCGCGAACAGCGGATTGAGCAAAGCGGGGCGCATGCCTGTAATTTAAGACCGTTCGATGCGGGGATGTCCGCCTCGGCAGCGGGCCGTCCACGCTTTTTTCTGCCGTGGAAAGGCTGACATCGGGCATCCGGCCCGCTATATCAACCCCGCCCGGCACGTCCGGGCTTTTGGCGTTGTACTGGATTTTCGTGAAATGACCGGAACGACTCGATCAAGCGTTGGCCTCGACAACCGCCGCAAGCGGCTGTTGTTTCGCTGCTGGCACCGCGGCACCCGCGAGATGGACTTAATCCTCGGCCGCTTTGCAGATGCCGAGATCGCAACACTTGCCGACGACGAGTTGGATGAGCTCGAACGCCTGATCGAGGTGCCCGATCCCGATCTCTATGCGGCGCTGACCGGCGCCAGACCGCTTCCACAAGGCTATGCGCCTGCACTGCTCGACCGCATCAGGGCGTTCCGTGCCCCGGGCACCGACATATGAAGCCGGCCGCCAAATCGCCCGCTGAATTGGTCGCGCCTGGCCGCGCTCTGACCATTGCCAATGTCGCTGAAGGCGCGGAGGGCCTGGTCGTCTCCGATCTCGCCCGCGCCATCGCGGCAAAGCCGAAGCGAGCTGCCATAAGCCTTGCGGTGATCTGTCGCGACGGGCCGCGCATGCAGCAATTGGCCCGCGCGCTGGAATTTTTCGCACCCGACCTGCCGGTGATGCAATTCCCGGCCTGGGACTGCCAGCCTTACGATCGCGTCTCGCCGCATCAGGGCATCCTGGCGCAGCGCATGACGACGCTGGCACGGCTGTCGCGGCTTGCAGGCCACGACAAGCCGCTGATCGTGCTCACCACGGTGAACGCGGCCGTGCAGCGCGTGCCTGCGCGCGACGTTGTCGCCGCGCAGGCGCTGTCGGTCGCGCCCGGCCACGTGGTGCCGATGGACTCCATCATCGCATGGCTCGAGCATAATGGTTACACGCGCTCGTCGACCGTGCGTGAGCCCGGCGAATACGCCGTGCGTGGCGGCATCCTCGACCTGTTTCCGGCTGGTCTCGATCAGCCCGTGCGCTTTGACTTCTTCGGCGATTCCCTGGAATCGATCCGTTCCTTCGACGCCGAAACGCAGCGCACGCTCCTGGACATGCGCTCGCTCGATCTCGTGCCGATATCGGAATTCCAGCTCGTCACCGAGACCATTCGCCGCTTCCGGATGGGCTACACGGCCGAGTTCGGCGCACCCGATCGCGACGACCAGCTCTATCAAGCTGTCACGGAGGGACGGCGCCACCCCGGCATGGAACATTGGCTGCCGCTGTTCCAGGAGAGGATGGACACGCTGTTCGATTACCTCGGCGATGCCGTGGTTGCGATCGAACCGCAGGGTGAAGACGCGGCACGCGAGCGCTTCAAGCAGATCGCCGACTATTACGAGGCACGGCGCGACGCGCTCGAACATCGGAACACTGGTGCGATCTACCATCCATTGCCTCCCGACCGCCTGTACCTGACCGAAGACGAATGGCAAAAGCGTCTGGGTGAGGCTCCGCTCGCACGGTTCACGCCATTCGCCGTGCCGGAGCATGCCAACGTGTTCGACGCGGGCGCGCGGCAGGGACGCAATTTCGCGCCAGAGCGCAACGACAGCGCGGTCAACGTGTTCGAAGCCGTCGTCGCGCACATCCGTTCTCTTCAGGCGCGGCGCAAGAAGGTGGTCGTCGCGCTGTGGAGCGAAGGTTCGCGCGACCGCATGGCGAGCATGCTTTCCGACCACAGGCTTGCCAATATCGTGAGCGTCAACGCATGGCGCACCGTGCAGGCAACGCCGCGCAATGAGGCCATGCTGGCGGTGCTCGGCATGGAAAGCGGTTTCGAGACCGACGACGTTGCCGTCATCAGCGAGCAGGACATTCTGGGCGACCGTCTCGTGCGGCCGCGCAAGGCGACCCGCAAGCTCGATAATTTCATCTCGGAAGTTACAAGCCTGGCCTCGGGCGATCTCGTGGTCCACGTCGAACACGGCATCGGCCGTTTCGTCGGACTGCAGACCTTGGAGGTCTCGGGTGCGCCGCACGATTGCCTCGAACTGCATTACGCCGGCGAGACCAAGTTATTCCTGCCGGTCGAGAACATCGAACTGCTGTCGCGCTACGGCTCCGAGCAGACCAATGTCGAGCTGGACCGTCTCGGCGGCAGCGGCTGGCAGACGCGCAAAGCCAGGCTCAAGAACCGCATCCGCGAGATCGCCGGCGAATTGATCAAGATCGCCGCCGAGCGCATGCTGCATGAAGCGCCGAAGCTCGCACTGCAGGCGGGATTATATGACGAGTTCTGTGCGCGGTTTCCCTACGAGGAGACTGAGGATCAGGACGTTGCGATCGGTGCAACCCTGAAAGACCTCGAAGCCGGCCGACCGATGGACCGGCTGATCTGCGGCGACGTCGGCTTTGGCAAGACCGAGGTCGCGTTGCGCGCAGCCTTTGCGGTAGCGCTCGACGGCAAGCAGGTCGCGGTGGTGGTGCCGACCACGCTGCTCGCGCGCCAGCACGCCAGGACGTTTGCCGAGCGTTTCAAGGGCTTCCCTGTCAAGGTCGCGCAGGCTTCGCGGCTGGTTGCTCAGAAGGAGCTGGCGCAGGTCAAGAAGGGACTTGCCGACGGCTCGATCGACATCGTCATCGGTACGCACGCGTTGCTGGGCAAGTCGATCAAGTTTCGCGACCTCGGCCTTCTGATCGTCGACGAGGAACAGCATTTCGGCGTCAGCCACAAGGAGCGCCTCAAGCAGCTTCGCGCCGAGGTGCACGTGCTGACCCTGAGCGCTACGCCCATCCCGCGCACGCTGCAACTCGCCCTGACCGGCGTGCGCGAGCTCTCGATCATCGCCTCGCCACCCGTCGATCGGCTGGCGGTGCGCACCTTCGTCGCGCCCCACGATCCCCTGATGATCCGCGAGGCGCTGCTGCGCGAGCGCTACCGCGGCGGACAAGCGTTCTATGTCGCACCGCGCATCGAGGACCTCGCAGGCGTGAAGGACTTCCTCGACAAGAACGTGCCGGAGATGAAGGTCGCCGTCGCCCATGGCCAGATGGCCCCGGGCATGATCGAGGATATCATCTCGGCGTTCTATGACGGCAAATACGATATCCTGCTTTCGACCACGATCGTCGAATCCGGCCTCGATATCCCGAATGCCAACACGTTGATCGTGCATCGCGCCGACATGTTCGGCCTTGCGCAGCTCTATCAATTGCGGGGCCGGGTCGGACGCTCCAAACTCAGGGCGTACGCGCTGTTTACTCTGCCGGCGCAACAGAAGATCACCGCGCAGGCCGAGAAGCGGCTGACCGTGCTGCAATCGCTGGAGACCCTGGGCGCGGGTTTCCAGCTCGCCTCGCACGATCTCGACATTCGCGGCGCCGGCAATCTCCTCGGCGAGGAGCAGTCGGGACATATCAAGGAGGTCGGCTTCGAGCTTTATCAATCGATGCTGGAGGAGGCGATCATTAACCTCAAGGCCGGCATCGCCGAACCACCTCCCGAGCGCTGGTCGCCGCAGATCACGGTCGGCATGCCCGTGCTGATTCCGGAGGATTATGTCGCCGACCTTCCGGTACGGCTGTCGCTGTACCGGCGGCTGGCCGACCTCGACACCGAGGAGGAGATCGACAATTTCGGCGCCGAACTGCGCGATCGCTTCGGAGTGCTGCCGGACGAAGTGCGCTATCTCTTCAAGGTCGCTGCAATCAAGAGCTATTGCCGCAGGGCCAATGTCGAGAAGGTCGATGCCGGGCCGAAGGGTGCCGTGATCAGTTTCCGCGACAACAAGTTCGCCCAGCCGGATCGGCTCGTCTCCTTCATCCGCCAGCACGGCCAGGCTGCGCGGGTGCGTCCCGACATGAAGGTCGTGTTCTTCCAGGATTGGGAGACGCCGGAGGAGCGGCTGAAAGGCGCAAGCCAGATCCTGCGTCAGCTTGCTCACCTCGCCGAGGAGAAGAAGGCCGCGTAGGCCTCTGTGTCGTCAGGACGCCGCGCGTTGCGCGTCAGCGTGGAGCCGCGCCAGCAGCGATTGCACGGAATCCTTTGGCAGCAACGTCGCGACCGTCACGACCGGATCGGAGCGGGCGGCGCGCGGTCCGTTGGAGGTCTGCCGCATCACGCTGAACAGGCGTCGCGCAATACCGTGGGCCGTCCGCAGATCGGTATCGGC
>Ga0310917_10000824_pt1 | contig 14211 bp, 12 predicted proteins | sample GREbulkMGLF178_FD_203531 | JGI IMG/M metagenome (GOLD analysis project Ga0310917, IMG submission 203531) | Lab enrichment of tropical soil microbial communities from Luquillo Experimental Forest, Puerto Rico - GRE.bulkMG.LF178 | ecosystem: Environmental > Terrestrial > Soil > Tropical forest >... | reverse complement strand
GTTCTGGGCGACGACTCGCTCGCCGAGTTCGCGCTGAAGGACCTCGAAGCCGCGGGCGTCAATATCATGCCGATCATCGATCGGGCGCGGCCGACGACGAACAAGAATGCGTATGTGTGCGGCGACTATCGCCTGCTCAAGGTCGATACGCTCGACAACCGCAGCATCACCGACAAGCAGGCGGACATGATCGCCGGGCAGATCGCAAACGTGCATGCCGAGGCGGTCGTGTTCAGCGATTTTCGCCATGGCATCTTCAACCGACGCACGATTCCCGGTTTGACGAGCGTCATCCCGCAGGGCGCGTTCCGCGTCGCCGACAGCCAAGTGGCGAGCCGCTGGGGCAATATCCTGGAATTCAAGGGCTTCGATCTCCTGACTCCCAACGAGCGCGAAGCGCGTTTCGCCCTCGCCGACCAGGATACCGGCGTGCGGCCGTTGGCGGCCAAGTTGCACGAGGAAGCCGACTGCAAGACCGTCATTCTCAAGCTCGGCGACCGCGGCGTTCTGACCTGCCGCCGCGGCAAGGAGAACGACCCGCGCTCGTTCTTCGTGGTGGACAGCTTCGCGGACAAAGTGGTCGACGCCGTCGGCGCCGGAGACGCCCTTCTCGCCTATGCGACGCTTTCGCTGCTGACCGACGAGTCCGAGGTCGCCGCCTCGGTCCTCGGTTCGATGGCGGCGGCGCTGGAATGCGAGTGCGACGGCAATATCCCAATCGGACGATCGGACCTGCTGGGCCGCATCGACATGGTCGAGAAGCAGGCTCGCTTCGAGTGAAGGCCAGGGCGCTGTTTGATGCGAGTGGTGGTGGCGGGACTCGGCGTTCAAGGTCAAAAACGCCGGCGGGTCGCAGGCACCGATTTCGTAGCGGCAGTCGATCCCGTCAACAACGAGGCCAAATATCGGGCGATCGAGGACGTTCCGCTCGGCAGCTACGACGCGGTCCTCGCCTGCATTCCCGACGAGCCCAAGATCGCGGTCCTCGATTACCTGCTCGGCAACGGCAAGCACGTCCTGGTGGAGAAGCCGTTGTGGGCCCCCGAAGAGGAATCGATCACGCAGCTCCAGGTCACGGCGAGAAAGAGTGGCGCCGTCTGCTACGTCGCCTACAACCACCGCTTCGAGCCGCACTTTGTGCGCATGCGCGACACGATCGCGGCGGGAACGCTCGGCGCGCTCTATCACTGCCGCATGTTCTACGGAAACGGCACGGCGCGGCTGGTGCGTGAGTCCGAGTGGCGGGACAAGGGTGCGGGCGTTTTGCCGGATCTGGGCTCACACCTGCTCGACACCGCGCAATTCTGGTTCGGCAATATCGGCGAGGATGTGCGCGTCGTATCGAGCCGCCGGTTCGAAAATCGCGCGCCGGACCATGTCGTGCTCGCCTCGAACGCGACCAAGCCGCAGCTCGAGCTGGAAATGACGCTGCTCAGCTGGCGCAACCATTTCACCTGCGATCTGTTCGCCGAAAAAGGCTCCGCTCACATCCGCTCGCTGTGCAAGTGGGGTCCGTCGTCGTTCACGTTGCGTCGTCGCCTGCTGCCGAGCGGGCGTCCGCCGGAGGACACGGTGACGCTCACGCAGGACGATCCGACCTGGGAGCTCGAATACGCCCATTTCAAGAAGCTCTGCGCGGGCAAGCACGGCACGGATCTGTCGAACGACGTTCGGTTGAACCGGACGCTCCGACGGCTCGCGCAAGCCGCCATCGCGCAGGCGCAGCAATGAGCACGCCGGTCGTCGGCTTTGCCGGGCTGACCCATCTCGGGCTGGTGTCGGCGCTCGCGCTCGCCTCCAAAGGCTTTCGCGTCGTCGGCTACGATAGCGACGCGGCGCGCGTGCGCGACATCGCCGCCGGCCGCCTGCCGGTGGTCGAGCCGGGGCTCGACGAGCTCGCTCGCGGTTGCTCGCAGCGCATCTCCTTTTCCAGCCAGGTTGAGGATCTCGGCGCCTGCGACCTCGTCTATATCTCGACCGACGTGCCGACCAATGATCGCGGGGAGAGCGATCTCTCCGGCATTTCGGCGTCGATCGCGCAGGTCATCGCGAGCCTGTCGCCGCGGGCGCTGCTTGTGGTGCTGTGCCAGGTTCCACCGGGCTTCACCCGCGCTCTGCCCTTGCCCTCCGAGCGACTGTTCTACCAGGTCGAGACGCTCGTGTTCGGACGCGCGGTCGAGCGCGCGACGCGACCCGAGCGCTATATCGTCGGCTGCGCCGATCCGGCGAGGGCGCTGCCCGAAGCCTTCGCCGCGGTCCTCGGCGCTTTCGGCTGTCCGATCCTGCCGATGCGATACGAAAGCGCCGAGCTCGCCAAGATCGCGATCAATTGCTGCCTGGTCGCCTCGGTAACGATTGCCAATACGCTGGCGGAACTTTCCGAGCGCATCGGCGCCGATTGGCGCGAGATCGTACCGGCGCTCAAGCTCGACGCCCGCATCGGGCAGGGCGCTTATCTCGCGCCCGGCCTCGGCATTGCCGGCGGCAATCTCGAGCGCGATCTCGCGACCATCGCGCGGCTATCGCAGGAGACCGGTTCCGAGGCAAGCGTCATCCATGCTTTTGTTGCCAACAGTCGCCATCGCCGAGACTGGGCGACGCGGGTGCTGCACGACGAGGTGCGCAAAGCCGACGCGCTGATCGGCATCCTCGGCCTCGCCTACAAGGAAAACACCCATTCGACGAAGAACTCGCCGGCGCTGGCGCTGATCTCGACGCTCGCGCCGTGGCGGCTCAAAGTCTACGACCCGGTGGTTCCGGCCTCTGCTGCCGATCACCCGCGGGCGGAGGGCGCCGCGAGCGCGCTCGCCGCGGCCGAAGGGGTCGATGCGCTTGCCATCATGACCCCGTGGCCGGCCTTCCGCGAAATCAAGCCCGCCGACCTCGCGCGAGTCATGGCGGGGCGCGCGGTTGTGGATCCCTATCGGATGCTCGATGGGCGCGCCGCGGCCGCGGCCGGCCTCGACTACTTTACCCTCGGGGCACCGCCCCATCGCGCGAAGCAATCTGGGTGTGCTTGAACAGGCGGCCGCCCTTTGCAGCAGGCAAGCATTGTCTTGGCCTCCGCGCGCTGCACGATGCCAGATCATCAACGATCACCGCATCGAAGCGGCCGCTTGCATTCCACATCGGCCAGGAAAGAGGAATGGCAAGTTAAAGCAAGTTCATGATCCTTTTCGAGCCGCCGGCAAGGTTGAAAAGGCGCCCGATGCCCGCGCGTCGACCAGAAGCGCGCTTTGCGTGCTGTCCACCGCTTGGAGCCGGACCGATGACCCATCGTGGATCCGGCTGAAAGCAGCGGCAGACGCGGTTCACTACGATCCGGAATTCTGGAGAAAGAGCAGCGCATGCTGGGTGAAAATAGTTTCAAGCGCGAGTACCTCGGTATCCCGCTGCGTGGACAGGCAGGTCCCTTCACTTGGGAACTCTATGGCACGCGACGCTTGGCGCCGCCTGGCCTGGCATTTGGCCCACCCGCCCAGGAAGCCAGTTTCGACCAGTCGAAACTCCCTCGCCCATTTTAGCACGGCTTTGAACATTTTTTGAAACAATGAAATCCAGTAAAATCCAGTCACCTTGCGACCAATCAAGGCCGCCGCTGTCTCCCCTTGGCTGCGAGCGCCAGCTGAACCAAGCGCCGAATTGCTTCGGAGCGCGACGGGTTGTCCGGTTGCTGCTTGGCCCAATCCTCGATCTGCGATTTGAGTGCAGGTGAAAGCCGTACCGCCGTCACCGGGTCCTGGCCAGTCGGTGGGCGACCGCGCTTTTTTTTTCGTAATACGGGAATTGACTTCGGCATATAAATCTGTACTACGTAAAAGCGGGCCGATGGGAAGGTACCAGCTTCGCATCGGCCCTAACCCAAGCCACGGAGGTACCCCATGGCCCAGGCTGAGTGCATTACTACCGCAATCCGCGAGCTGATGTCTCGTGGACAGCCGCCGAAGTCCACAAGTCCGGTGCGGCTAGCGCACATTGAGTTCGTCGCAGCCCTCGCCGGGAATGTGCCGCACGTGAGCTATACCGACATCGATTCGGAGGATCTCGACGGCCGCGCCGACCATCTGGAAAGGGTGTTCGCGGCGCTGCACGTCTATCTCACCGCGATCGTCGCCGACACGGCGCAGAACGTCCCAGGTGGTACGCTCGATCGCCGCTACCTCGATAACCTGTTCAGGGACTTGTCTGCCGACGCGCTGTGCGTAATCCGCAATGCTGCGGAGGAAATGCGCGAGCACGAGAATTGGAGGGCGTCATGACCCTCCCGTTCGAGACCGCACGGATCTCCCCCAAACGCCTTAATCGCCGGAGCTTCATCGGCGGCTCCGACGCCCGGGTCATCATGGGGAGCGATGAGGCTGTCTTGTTGCGGCTGTGGCGCGAGAAACGCGGCGAGGCCGAGCCTAAGGACCTCTCCGACAATCTCATCGTCCAGATTGGCCTCGTGACCGAGCCCCTCAATCGACATTGGTTCGAGCGCAATACCGGGCACGTCATTACGCAAGTGCAGCGGCGTGTCCAGCATACCGTTATCCGCTGGATGGCGGCGACCCTCGATGGGATGGTTGAGCAGACCGGCGCCGTCTTCGAGGCAAAGTTCATGCTGCCCTGGTCGTTTTCGGAGGTCCTCGCAGCCGAAAAATACATGCCGCAGCTCCAACACAATATGTGGGTGATAAACGCCAAGGCGGCGGTGCTCTCGATCATCACCGGAGGCGGCAAGTGGGTGGAGATCGCCATCCCGGCCGATCCGCTCTACCAGCATCTCCTACTCACGGCCGAGAAGAAATTCTGGCGATGCGTGGAGAATGGCGAGCCCCCTCGACTGTTTGGGCTCGAGCCGCCCCGCCCGCGGATCGAAGCGGTGCGGATCGTCGACATGATTACGTCCAATGCCTGGGCGGAATTCGCTGGCGTGTTTCGGCGCACGCGCGAGGCTTACCTCGAGCATGAGAATGCCAAGACAGAGCTCAAGGCCCTTATGCCCGAGGACGCCAAGGAGGCGATCGGGCACGGGATTCGAGCCAAACGATCCAAATCCGGTGCGGTGAGCTTTGATGTCTTGAGCATGGAGGGCAGCCATGCACTGCTCTAGTGACATTGGCACCATCGCGGCAGCGCTTGCCAAGGCGCAGGCGGAACTGACCAATCCCGAGAAGTCGCTTGTTGCGACCATCCGATCGCCTTTCTCCCGTGAAGAAGACCGGACCTTCCGCTACGCCCCATTGTCGAGCGGTCTCGACATTGTCCGCAAGGGCCTTGGTCGGTATGAGATCGCGACAATCCAGACCACCACAATCGACAAAGATGCCGGGCTTCTTCGGCTCACCACTATGCTTGCTCATTCGTCGGGCGAATGGATTTCTTCGGAATGGCCGGTGTGTGCGATCGCCGATATCGCCTCGGCGCAACGCATGGGAGCAGCGCTTACTTATGCCCGACGCTATGCGCTGTTCACGCTCGTCGGCATTGCTGGGGAAGATGATTTTGACGCGCCGGACCTCGAGGCAACGGCCAAAACCGGCGTTGAGGAGCCGCCCCGCTTCGATCATCACAGCCGATCAACCGGCGGCGCAAAGCTCGCTGTGCGTTCTGCAATATCCGTTCTGCCATCAGATCAATCGGCAATTCTTCGAGAACGTTTGCTCGCTCAACTGGTCGCCATCAACTCAAGCGATGAGGCGGCCCTCTGGGCACGTCAAAACCTTTCCGCCAAGAATACGCTTACGGCGGGGGGCGCCCGAATTGTCGAAGAGCAATTTCAAACGAGACTCTCGACCATCGGGGATGACGAGGACCCCGGCGAGCTATCCAACGCGGTCTCCGTCCCAAACGCGATGTCCGCCGGTCGCCCTTATGCGGGCGATAGCCAGAAAGCTTCGAAAGTATTCGGTAAGCCCCCTCGCAAGAGCGCAGTCTGCGCCTTGGGGAAAACGGTTCGCCTGCGCGATAAGGAGCACCGGAAGTTCGTGTCCCGGCAGGCATGCCTTGTCTGCGGCCGGACGCCGTCGGATCCTCATCACCTCACGTTTATGCAACCTCGTGCCCTCGGACATAGAGTGAGCGATGAGTTCACCGTTCCGGTTTGTCGGGTCCACCACCGCGAGCTTCATCGCCAGGGTGACGAGGCCGCGTGGTGGAGCAAGGTCCACATCGATCCTCTTTCAGTCGCCTTCAGGCTCTGGCAGCAGACGCGGCTCAATGGCGATGAACCCGCCCCAGGCGAAGGCATCACTTCGCCGCAGGCTGCGCAGAAACTGGACCCGTCAGTCCACGGTCGAGCTGATACGAACGGCGATGTGCGCGTCGATGTGGCGGGCGCCGTTGCCAAAGACGCCGACCCAGCGGGCGAATGACCTAAAGGTCCAGACAGCCGCCTCGAGCCGAGTTTTCAATCGCGGCTACGACGACAAGCTTGGTTTTTGAGGAGCGGCCCCGGCAGGGCCGGCCCGTGTCGCCATGGCACGCAAAATATTGTTGAGGGCGTTTCCGAGTTCGACGGCGGCCGCGGGAGAAAGTGCAAGTCGTGCCGTTACATGAATAACGGGCTGATGGCCTTGCTGTGGCACATCGTCGATTCGCTCAGGAAGGAAGCGCGCTGTTCCTATGGTGATGACCACCGCGCCTCCGTCGAAGGAGGTGCTGACGACCTTATTGCCATAAACCTCCAAGACGCGGGGATCGTCTTCAACCCTGGGTTTCTGCTGTGTGTCTGCCATCGGCAGGTCCTTCGATTTTGTTGCTTCGATACGTTCGTGGGTATCCATGGATGAGAGCAGCCCGGCGAAGCCGCGCGCAACGGGCGCCAAAGCGATCGAGCGACGTGAGACGCCACTACTCGAGTTTCACGGTGGCGGACCGGGCTGGGCTTGAAACCCTCGGCTCTGAAATTCAGCATGGCGATCTACTCAGGGCCCGGGTAGCAGGATTAGTGATCCGGTTGAAAATAGCAGAAACACCCGCTACAGATGTCGATCGCTTGCGCTAATCCGAAACAAGGGCTGGGATTGATGATCGGTCTCACCGAACAGGAGCGGCGGGAGGCATTGTCATTCTGGGCAGGTCTCGTTTCATTCGTCGCACTATTTTACCTCACTGGATCTTTCTGGAAACCCGTTGCAGTCGGCATATTCGTTTTGGGTTCTTGTCTCCTCGGACTTGGCCAGCGCTGGCTGTTCCGGGGAGCGTTTGCTATCGCGATTGTAGCTATCGCGGTCGCGCTGGGCGCCCCAAGCCCAGATCAATGGGCGCAGTTGTTGGAGGACGCGCGACAAACACTCTTCGCCGGAATGCCCTGGCCGAGCACCCGCTGATTCTCGGCCGCTGCGCCTGCTTCATATGCAGGATTTCAGGCGAACACTTGCGGCCGATCCTAGCGGCGTAGCCAAGTCATCATATTCCGCCGCGGTGCTGTCACTTTCGGCGATTGCGAGTCATCAGTGACCTGCAAGATCTTTCCGCCAATCTGGCTTTTGCACTCCGATACCTGCTGTTCCGGCTGCTCGACTGACGGCGGTACCTGTTGCTCCAGCAATACGTCCTTTTCGGCACGCAGTACGCCCTTCTCTGCAAGCGCTTGCTCCAGTTGACTTCCTAGCACGCCCTGCTCCGCAAGTAGCCGTTCCAGCTCACTTGCCCTCAGGTCCTTTTCGGCAAGCAGCTGTTCCAGCTTAGTTGCTCGCACTAGCTGTTGCTCAAGCGATGCGGCATGTTCGGCAAATAGCTGTTCCAGCTGGCGTACTCGCAGTGCCTGTTGCCCAAGCAACGCGTCCTTTTCAGCAAGGAGCCGCTCCAGTGGAACCACGATTTTGGTCTCTTGCGATAGCGAAACCCGCGCCAGGGAAAGCAATCCCGCCGCCGGCGCTCCATCCGCATCGAGGCAAGCGACCCGTACCCAAAGACGCCCGTCATGGGTGCTCATAAGATCAGCAGGGACGAAGGCACCGATCATGGCGCGCCCAGCCTCGTCGCGGGAAAACCAGGTCTCGATCGGCCGGCCGCACACCTGAACCTGTAACCGCCTCTCCAGCTCGGTTGGATACGCGATCGTCAGGCACATCATGCAATCAAGACCGGGCTGGACGCGGACGAAAATTGAAGCCGCCTGCGCGCCGCCGATCCATCGCGCGGACACTTTGTTCACGGGGTCATGGATCGGCGGTCCCCATCCGATGCCAAGGAAAGGAGCTGCAAGACATATATCGTTCCCCTCGGCAGGCACGTCGATCGTCTTGAATGCGTCCCAGCATGCCTGTTCGAGCGCAGGCAGCGCGGCAACACCGAGGCTTTCGATCTGTTCGGCCATTTCCACAGGGACATTGAGCCGCAACAGCGTGTGCCTGATGCTCGGCAGGTCCAACCGGCTCTCGACGCATACGCGGACCAGTTGCTGCTCCGGATAATCACTCTTGCTGTGTTTGTCTGACAGCTGTCCAGAGGCGATTAGCTGTTTCTTGAGATACGCTGAGAAGTGAAAACTGGTCTCGTCGAACACGCGCGTTAAGTTGCAGACGCGACAACTTTGAGAGTCGCGCTTCTGCCGCAGACGACGAAAGACGTCCTGATTCCAGTACCGGTCGAAACCCTCGTCATCGGAATAGACGTCCTGGGCAATCACTTCTTCGGTCCACTGGCAGCAAGGGGCGCTGAACTTTGCACGGTTGATGTATGCGACATTGATGGGCTCGCGGCACGCTTTCTCGAGGTCGAGCATAACGGGTTTGATGCTGGTGTAGAACCTCGGGGCATCGACGCGTATCCCAAGGCGGGCGCCAAGCTCGCAGGCCTTGTCGACGGCCTCGTTGTAGAGGTCTCTCACACCATACAAAGACCAGTCGACGATGTGGGGGTGTACCACGATATTGCTAATCGTGGCGTGTAAGCAGCCAACTCTCTCGACGACGCGAACGAAGTCCACAATGTCCTTGGTGTTGTGCCGATACGCGATCATGTTGAGCCTGATGCGCGGGCGATCTGCGGCCGGCAGCGCGGCTATGAATTCCCCAATGTGGCGAAGATGCAGCTCCCATCTCTTGCCCGCGTCGATGCCTCGCGCGGCCAATTGCGGGAACATGTCGCGCATATGCGCTTCCCCGTTGCCCGCGTTTAGCGACACCGAAAGCCAATCGAGATGACCTGCAAACCACGCGGCCTTTTCCGCGGTTAACGCGGTGCCGTTCGTCGTGGCGCGAATCGTTATCTTTGGATTTATTTCGTACAGCCACTGCAGAATTTGTTGCAATTCCGGGTGCAGCAGCGGCTCTCCGATGGAACTCGAAATGCCGAAGTATTTGACGCTGCTAAGGACTCTTTCCAGCTTTTTGAGCTTCGCAAATGGTACGAACTCGCCCTTGCCACCGATTTGCTTCTCGTATTCGTTGAATGAACGAGGGCAAAAGAAGCAACTGGCGTTGCAATAATCCGTCCAGTCTAAGTAAATTAGCTCCGGATACGGCGCCAGATCGACCGAAGAAGGCCCTTCGCTCGACAGCATTGCAGTCGCGTGTCTCAACCGCGTTGCAGTTGACTGTTCTGCTGTAAAGTCATCCATTGCTTGTCAGCAAAGCCCCGACACTGTGTTGCGCTGGTGGGGCGCGCAATATCCGCCTCACCGGGTCGACAAACTTACGATTGTGCAAGATCGGATTGTACTACTGTCACGATACGCTACATCTGATTGCAAAACAAGCAGGAAGGAATAGTGCCACCCAGCAAGATGATGTTCCACTAGTAGGCCGATGAGGCGCCGGCCCATCGCATAGAGGAGCCCCATTTATTCCGCCGATGCGGACTTTGCAAACAGGCTGGGGGCGATCTGGCCAGCCAAATACTTGGCGCCGCTCACCGAGAGGTGACCGTAGTCCATGGTCATCAATGTGTCTCCTGCGCTCGTGCGGCACCCATCGGGTTGCAGAGCATGTCCCAGAGCGAAATATAGTTCACGCCGAGACCAAGGGTTAAGATCGCCTGCGGCAGCCCGCCGGTCCACATCGGCGGCGGCCCGACGATCACCATGCGGCCTACACGGGCATCCCGAAGTGCGGCAATCGTCCGGTCGAGCGTGCCAGGAGCCAGATTCGGATAGTTCCAGATCGAATGCATGAGGACAACGTCTGGTTTTTCGGATCGGATCATCGAAAGCACGACGTCGTTGACATCGGTAGGTATCCATGGGTTTGAGCAGCCCGGCGAAGCTGCGCAGAAGACCTAAATCAATCGAGCGATGTGGCGCTACTGCCGTTTTTTCGGCGTGCCGGCCTGGCTTTCGGCCCAGTGTCCGAACTCGCGCGCGCGTGCGCCATCGGGATCGATTTTGGCAAGTTCGCGCTCCAGGCTCTGGCCCCATAAGGAGTATTGGTTGGCCGACTCGGTGACTTTGCCGTTGTACTCCTCTAACGCCAGGGTCCTGTTGTAATAGAACTCGTGCTCCAACTTCAGCCGCTCCAGCTCCGCCTTCAGCCGCTCCACCTCTCGGTTCGCATGTTCCAACTCGCGTTCGAGGTTGCCGATCCGCTGGGCCCTTTCTCCGGCACTCTTGATCAGCGCGCGGTTCTGGACTTCCAACATCGAGGCTCGTCCGCTGAAGAATGCCATGAAATGCTCCGATAGCGCCGCCGGCCTTTCAAGTTCGTGATGTCTAGATATCACAACCTTTGGCGTTAGGGCTCCGACGGTTAGAGCTAGTCCGCCGAAGCTGCACGGGTGGCCCAAGCCGATCGAGCGATATGAGCGCTAAGGCCGTTTTTTCAGCGTGCCGGCCTGGCTTGCGGACCAAATTCCGAACTCGCGCTCCCGCTGGCCATCGGGATCGATCTTGCCAAGTTCGCGCACCAAGCTCTGGCCCCATAAGGAGTATTGGGCAGCAGCCTCAGTGACCACGCGAACGTCTTGCTCCAACGCCAGGGCCCTCTTGTGATAGAACTCGCGCTCCGACTTCAGCCGCTCCACCTCCGTCTTCAGCCTCTCCACCTCCGTCTTCAGCCTCTCCACCTCTCGGTTCGCACGTTCCAATTCGCGTTCGAGGTTGCCGATCCGCTGGGCCCTTGCTCGGGCAGACTTGATCAGCGCGCGGTTCTGGACTTCCAACATCGAAGCTCGTCCGCTGAATAATGCCATGAAATGCTTCCAATCGCGGCGCCAGCCTCCAAGTTTCAGGAATCAACATGTCATAAAACTCGGCAGCAGAGAAGGGCTGAAGCGCTTCAGGATTTTGGGCAGCAACGGCGCTGGCTGACCTTGAAAAAAGCTTGCCAAAGAAAGCCTTCTCACCGCTCGCGCAGGCTCTCCTGTTTGTACTTGAGCAACGGTGAGAGCAAATAATTGATGACGGTGCGTGAGCCGGTCTTGATTTCCACGGTGACGGCCATGCCGGGGGAGAGGTTTACGAGCTTGTCCTCAACCTGCATCTGCTTGCGATCGAGCGAGACGCGCGCGGCGTAGACCATCTCCTCGCCTTTGGGTTCGCTCGTGCTGCTGCTTTCGGGGCCCGGTGGCTTGCCGTTCGATTTCTCCTGCGCCTTATCGCGGGTGATGGCGTCCTGGGAGACGTGCAGCACGCGGCCGTGCAGCAGGCCGTATCGGGTAAAATTGAATGTCTCGATCTTTATCTCGGCCTCCTGGCCGGCATGCACGAAGCCGATGTCGCGGTTCGACACCATCGCCTCGATCTCCAGATGGCTGTCGACAGGCACGATGACGAGCAACGATTGTGCCGGTGTCACGACGCCCCCCACCGTATGGATTGCAAGCTGCTGCACGACGCCGTCTTCGGGAGCCGTGAGCGCTTGCAGCTTGGTTCGCTGCTCGGCTTTGATCAGATCCTGGACGAGGCCGGCCGCCTTTTGCTCGGCCTTTACCAGCTCGTCGTTGATGGTGCGGCGGAACTCGGCGACGGCCTGCGCGCGCGTCTCGATGATCGCCGCCACGGCCGCTTCCGTTTCATGGAAGCGGCTCTTTTGCACCTCGAGGTCCTGCTTCTGATCGACGAGCTGCTGAAGCGTTTCGAGATATTGCAGCTTCGAGCTGAATTCCCGGTTGTAAAGGGCTCCACGGACATCGACGCGTTGCTGGATGATCGGAATGACCGCTTCCAGCTTGGCGATGCTGGCGGTCGCCGTCGCGCTCTCGGCTTCCTTCTGCGCGCGTTGGCGGTCGAGCGCGGCGAGCTTGGCGCGGTGCTCGCCGATTTGGTTCAGCAGGTACTGTCGGTGCATGGCGACCTGCGCGGCGCTCGCGCCGTCCGGCGGGTGAAACTCCGATTGCGGGTCGCCTCCCTCGCTCAGCGCTGCGCGCAGCCGTGCGATGTCCAGCTGGGCGCCGGTGAGGTCGCTCTGGATATGCTCCCGTTCCGCCACGGTTATCGTCGGGTCGAGCTCGATGAGGACATCGCCGGCTTTGACGCTCTGGCCATCGCGGACGTGGATCGCGCGCACAACTCCCGTCTCGAACGGCTGGATGACCTTGGTGCGCCCGGTGGGAATGATTTTGCCCGGCGCCGAGGCAACGATGTCGATTTTGCCCAAGCACGTCCAGGCAAAGGCGATGCAGAAGAGCGTGATGATCGTTAAACCGATCGCACGGCCAATCGGCGACGGCGGCGTCTCGACGATCTCCAGCGCCGCCGGTAGAAAGGCGAGCTCGTGCTTGCTGCGACGGGTGCGCACGTCCGGCAGGGGGACGACGTTCTTAGCCGACTTCATGGATGCCACTCTGCAGGCGGTAGACCGAGGCATAACGCCCGCCGGTTCTGATCAGATCGTCATGGCTGCCGTCCTCGACCAGCCGGCCGCGCTCGATGGTAATGATGCGATCGGTCGTGCGCACGGTCGACAGACGATGCGCGATAATGAACACCGTGCGTCCTTTCGCGATACGCTGCATGTTCTGCTGGATCACTCGCTCGCTTTCATAATCGAGGGCGCTCGTCGCCTCGTCGAAGATCAGGACGCGCGGATCCATGACCAGTGCGCGCGCGATGGCGATGCGCTGACGCTGTCCGCCGGACAGGCTGCTGCCGCGCTCGCCGATAATGGAGTCATAGCCCTCGGGCAATTCCAGAATGAACTCGTGCGCGCCCGCAAGCTCAGCGGCAGCGATGACTCGCTCGATCGGCATGGCGGGCTCGGCGAGCGCAATGTTGTCTCGCACCGAGCGATTGAACAGAATATTCTCCTGCAGCACGACGCCGATTTGCCGGCGCAACCAGGCGAGGTCCACCATGGCGAGATCGGTGCCGTCGATGAGAACGCGCCCGCTCTCCGGGACGTAAAGGCGCTGGATCAACTTGGCGAGCGTGCTTTTGCCCGACCCCGAAGGACCGACGATGCCGACGACCTGCCCGGCCGGCACGCTGAAACTGAAATCGTGCAAAACCTCCGGCCCATCGACGCGGTAGCGAAACGTGACGTGCTCGAGCACGAGGTCGCCGCGAATCGCGGGCAGCGCGGCGCGGGTTGGGTTGTACGTGGGCTCCGCCGCGGTGTTGAGAATGTCGCCGAGACGGGCGACGGAGAGCCGCGCTTGATGAAAATCCTGCCAGATCTGGGCCAGCCGCAGCACCGGCGCGCTCACCCGGCCGGCCAGCATGTTGAAAGCGACGAGCTCGCCAACGGTCAGGCTTCCATCGATGACGAGCTGCGCCCCGAAGTACAGAGTTCCGGCAATCACCAGCTTGTTGACGAGCTGCACACTCTGACTTGCCGTGTTGCCGAGGCTGATGACGCGAAAGCTCGCCGCCACGTAGCCGGCGAGCTGTTCTTCCCAGCGGCGCTGCATCTGCGGCTCGACCGCCATTGCCTTGAGCGTCTCGACCCCGGTCACGCTTTCGACCAGGAACGCTTGGTTCTCGGCGCCGCGCTGGAACTTCTCGTCGAGCCGCCGGCGGAAAAGCGGCGTCGCCCCGGCCGAAATCCCAATGTAGAAGGGAAAGGCCCCCAGCACGATCCACGTCAGCAGGGGCGAGTAGAAGAACATCACGGCCAGAAAGACGAAGGTGAAGAGCAAATCGATGACGAGCGTGAGCGCCGAGCTCGTCAGAAAGTTCCGAATGTTCTCGAGCTCGCGCACGCGCGCCACCGAATCGCCGACGCGCCGCGCCTGGAAGTAGGCGATCGGCAACGCCAGCAGGTGACGAAACAGGCGCGCTCCCAGCTCGACGTCGACGCGATTGGTGGTGTGGGAAAAAAGGTAGGTGCGAAGGATGCCGAGGATCGT
>Ga0310917_10000822_pt1 | contig 14231 bp, 10 predicted proteins | sample GREbulkMGLF178_FD_203531 | JGI IMG/M metagenome (GOLD analysis project Ga0310917, IMG submission 203531) | Lab enrichment of tropical soil microbial communities from Luquillo Experimental Forest, Puerto Rico - GRE.bulkMG.LF178 | ecosystem: Environmental > Terrestrial > Soil > Tropical forest >... | reverse complement strand
CATTGCCGCTCGCCGAAACGTTGGTGTTATAGAGGATCGACATCACCGACCATCCCGGCTGCAGCGGAGCGGCAGCCAAGCTGCCGAAGAAGCCCGGTATCCAGAAACTGAAGCCGTCTTCGTCAGCCAGCGACATCGTAGTCGTGGCAGCGACCGCCGCGACAGCAAAACACGCGGTGAGAACGCGCGAGTGAACCGACCCCCTAATTGTCAGGTCGCCCAGCGCTCCGTAAATTCGTCCCACGATTGCCCCCCATGCTTTGCTACCCCTGTTCCTCCGGCAGTTAGCGTAGATGACAATGATGCGAGCAATTATGGCGATTGCGCCGAGATTGGCGCTTCGTGCGGAATTTGCTGCCGGTGTGCTTTGCCAATCACAGCCGCGCTAAGCACCTCCCGTGGTCAGAAGAGAGACAAGTTTTTTTGGCAACGGGCACAAGGGATGCTTGATTTGGATCAAATACATGAGGCGCGATTGATGATTGTCCTCGAAATTGGCGCACGGGTCTCTGGGGGGACTACCCCGCCTGGCTCCATAGTCTGCAGGACACCGTGTGCGCCGTCAGGGGAGGCAATCCATGACTGACACACCGGGAAATTATTCCAGCAATCCATCACGTCGTGCCGTCGTCGGGGTAGGTAGCGCCTTTCTCGGAACCAATTTCCTGTCAGCTGGCACGGCTTCCCCCGCTAAGGCGGCCTTGGCTCAACTATCGCTTCCAGATAAGGCGCCACAGACACCGCCAACGGGCTACAACATTCTGTTTGTCCTCGTCGACCAAGAACACTTCTTTGAGAAATGGCCGTTTCCGGTTCCGGGACGTGAATACCTGAAGAAGAACGGCACCACTTTCCTCAATCACCAAGGCGCGTCGCAGGTATGCTCATCGGCGCGCTCCGTGATCTACACGGGTCAGCACATCCAACACACGGGCGTCTTCGACAACATGGAGGCTCCCTGGCAACGCGACATGTCCACTGACAAGGTAACGATCGGGGAGCGTTTACGGAAACTCGGCTATCACACTGCCTATCAGGGCAAGTGGCATCTCAGCGGCACTCTCGACACAGCACACAAGCCGGTTGACGCGCCGTTGCTCCAATATCGTGACGTGATCGAAACGTACGGGTTCGCGGATTTCCTGGGACTTGGCGATCTGATTGACGGACCGATTGGTGGATACAGCTATGACAGCTTTGCAACCAACTCCGCAGTTACTTGGCTGAAGACCAGGGCGCGCGAATTGAAGGCAAAGGGTCAGCCATGGTTCATGGCTGTGAACTTGGTCAATCCGCACGATGTGATGTATGTCAATTCAGACGCGCCCGGCGAGTCAGTCCAGGGCAAGTACGCGGCCTACCCGATTGACCGGCCGCCTCAGAACGAAATTTATCTTGCGGAGTGGGATGTGCCGCTGCCAGCAACGCGCAGTCAAGCACTCGACGCGCCTGGCCGCCCGCGTGCCCATTATAATTATCAAGCCACTCAAGACATTTTGCTCGGTCAGTGGCCAAACGAAGACCGTCGATGGAGGATTTTGCAAAACTACTACTTCAACTGCATCCGGGACTGCGACAGCCATCTGGTTCGGCTGCTCGAAGAGGTAAAGGCCAACGGCCTGGACGATTCAACGATTGTGGTCTTCACCGCCGATCACGGTGAACTTGGCGGCGCTCACCAAATGCGCGGCAAAGGCGCAAACGCCTACAAGGAGCAGCAGCATTTGCCCCTTATGATACTGCACCCTGCCTATCCCGGTGGCCGGAGCACGAAGGCAGTGTCTTCCCAGATCGATCTCGCGCGCACTCTGCTTGCGCTTACGGGCAAGCCGTTTGACGTAGTCGCCAGTGCGGGTGCCGGCTTGCCGGGACGCGATTTATCCGGCGTCATAAGCGCACCCGAACAGGCAGCCACCAACGCCGTGCGTCCGGCGGCGCTGTATAATTACAACATGTTCTCCTATCTCGATGCCAAGTGGTTCGCTCCGTTGATCAAGGTCATCGTGTCGGATGATCCCATGGTGGAGAAGCTAGAGAAAATTGTGCGAATGCAGCCCGACTTCAACAATCGAGGCGCCATACGAAGCGTCTTCGATGGCCGCTACAGGTTCAGCCGATACTTCTCACCGATACATTTCAACCGTCCGACCACGTACGAGGCGTTGGTCGCCAACAACGACCTTGAAGTCTACGACTTGCAAGCGGACCCGGAGGAGACTCGCAACTTGGCGCAGGACGGCACCGCCAAAGGCGACTTGATCATGGCACTAAGCGACAAGCTCAACGCGCGCATCGATGAGGAAGTTGGCGATGACGATGGCAGGTTCTTGGCTCTGATAGACGGCCATTGGTATCCCGCCCGGGCAGTCGAGGCGACGGTTGGCAGATTGTAGCCGCCGTGACTTAGCAAATAACCGCAGTTTTATTTACTCTGGTTCAACTGCCGTGCGTCGCGTGCCATTTCCAGGCAACTGATAAGGTCGGTATAGCTTGCCATTCCCGCCATTTGCGCGCCGATGCAATTAGCTTTTTCATTGGGTGAGAACGTCGACCATTCACCGGCGAGTTTCTGCCGCATCGCCTGTTCGCTCTGGACGCATTGGGAAAAAGCAAGATCGACCGCGCCTTTTTCCGCGACGGTTGACGCCTGTTGGGCGATGCCGCGGCACACCGGATCGACGTTGAGATTAGGAATCTCCTGTGACCGCGCCGGCGCGGCCGCGGTTGCCAGAACAGCGGCCGTTGCGATTGCTGCAAGGCTGCGAATCTGGCTCATCGGCAAGTTTCATCGCCGATTCTCAGCGCCAAGTCGCCGGGCGCAGCTGGAGTGACGACAGGCCGAGCACAACATTAAGTGCGATCGAGCCTTGCAGCGACAATGGCTGCAACGCGATGGTGCGACCCGAGCCTCCCATCAGCACGTTGGCGCCGGCGCCGAGACCGATGCCAAGATCGCCGGAAGCGCCGACATATTCACCGGCAAGCGCGCCGTCAGGCAGGCCTTTTGTCGGCGCAAACACGCCCCAGGCCAGGATACTGCCGGCGCTCACCCCGATATCTATGCCCACGGTATTGATCGCGCCGTCATAATATTGCGGCGGCGCCGAAGACACGCTCGGAGTATAGGTGCACTCCATCGGCTGATGGCCGACAATGATGAAACCAATATTCGGATTGACCTTGCACGTCAGCCCGCCGACCTGCGTCCAGGACTGGGACGACTGCGGCGCTTGAGCCGTGGCGGAAACGGAAATCAACGCTGCGAGGGCAAGCGCCATGAGCGGTGTAAGCGCAAGCGTCGCAATAAACGAACGATGACGAATCATGAGGAGCCCCTTTGTGCAAGACCGAATGCGGCGGGCGATGACCATACGCCCGCCGCGTTCGTCTGGCTATTGCCCTTCGTGGGCCTTGATCAGTTCGTCGACCTGTCTTTTCACGGCCTCGAGGTTGAACGAAGCCGGCGCTTGCATCGGTGGATAATCGATCGCTGTCTGGGCGAGCTTGGCCACTTCCTGCTGGACCATGACGAAACGCCAGAATTCGCGACCATAGAAGTCGTTCATGTAGCCTCCGCCCATGTTGTTCATACTTTCCGCGCGGATTGATGGCGTCCGCTCGAACGGATCCTGGCGGATATTGATGACCGTCGGCATGTCGGTCGTCGTCTTTTCTCCTGGCCAGCCGTAAGGCTGCTGGTAGAACTGGAACTTGAAGTCGTCGATGCGGATGGCCCCAAGCGTCGGACCGCCGAAGTAGAAAAGCTCACGGCGCGCCGACGGTCCCTTGCCGGTCAACAAATCCATCTGATTGTAGCCGTCGAGATGGTTCTTGTAGGTGCGATCGCCGAGCTTCACGCCTTGCAGGAGTTGCTGCGTGATGTTCGGATTGCCCGCAGCCGCGCAGAGGGTAGGGAACCAATCCAGTCCGGAAAAGAGGCCGTTCTCCACGCTGCCGGGCTTGACCTGGCCCGGCCAGCGGATGATGCACGGCACGCGGAAGCCGCCCTCGAACACCGTGCCTTTGGTGGCGCGGAACGGCGTCATGCCGCCGTCGGGCCAGGTGAACACTTCGGCGCCGTTGTCGGTGGTGAAGATGACGATGGTGTTATTGGCGACGCCGATATCGTCGAGGTGCTTGAGCAGGGCACCGACGTTGTCATCGAGCTGCGCCATGCCGGATTCCTCGAGACCGTAGTTCGTCTGGCTGTTCTGCATCGAAGAGTATTTCTTCGACAGGAACGTCCAGACATGCATGCGCGTCGTGTTGTGCCAGAGGAAGAACGGCTTGCCGTCGCGCTTGGCTTGATCCATGAAACGCTTGGAGTTGTCCACCAGCACCTCGTCGAACGTGGTCATGTCGTATTTCGCCTTCAGGAACGGCAAGTCGTGCATGTTTGGCACGTTCGACATATCCGGGAATGGCGGCAGCGGCCCTTCATCGACGATCCTTTGCTTGCCGACCTTGCCCCAGCGCGGCATCACGGTGGCATCGTCGGTGTCGGTCGCGTAGCAGTGCACCAGGCTGCGCGGACCGTACTGATTGTAGTAATTCTGGTCGACCGGGAACGAGTACCAGTACGGATCGGACATTGCGTCGAGGTGATATAAATAACCGAAGAATTCGTCGAAGCCGTGGACCGTCGGCAAGTACTTGTTCAGATCGCCGAGATGGTTCTTGCCGAACTGTCCGGTGGCGTAGCCGAGCGACTTCAGTACGGTAGCCAGCGTGCATGCCTCGTCAGGAATACCGACATCGGCGCCGGCCTGGCCCACCGTGGTCAATCCGGTGCGCAATGGCAGCTCGCCGGTGATAAAATTAGCGCGGCCGGCGGTGCAGCTCGCCTCGGCGTAATAATCGGTGAAGCGCATGCCGTCGGCGGCGAGCTTGTCGAGGTTCGGCGTCTTGCCCGACATGATGCCTTGATGGTAGGCGCCGATATTGAACCAGCCGATATCGTCGCCCATGATGACGAGAATGTTCGGCTTAGTCCCGGGTGGCGCGGCTTGCTGCGCCTGGGCGATGGCCTTTTGAACACCGGCAGCCGTGCCCAGCGCCGAAGCCGCGGCAAGCGTCGTCGATCCAAGCAGGATGTTGCGGCGGTTGACAGCCTGAGCTTCTCGATCCGACTGCTCTCTATTTTTGCTGCTGGCCATTGATTGCTCCCGTTTTGAAATTGAACGAAATCCTTTTGTGCCGAACTAACTCAATGCCTGACCTGGCGTGACCAAGATCGCAGAACGCCCTGCGACGTTAGTTTGTGCACGAGCGCTGTGAATTTGATTCAGATCAAATTTCGATTTGCGGAATGGCTAAGTTGAAGGGAACGCCGGTGTCGCAGCGGATGCCACTTTTTAAAGTAGCCCACTGCCTGATCGCGAATCCGCAACCTTGGCGTCGGAATTACTCGGAATTAGCACCATTGAGTAGCACTGCGCTGCTTACTTTTGTCGAGCACACGAGCCTGAAGGCGTCGACAATTTGTTCGCTATATGAATGTTTGTGAATCTCACACGCGGCCCGGTTGGTGAATTCGTGCTCGTCATGCGTCGGAACCGGATAGCCGAACATCAGCGTGTAAATGATCCAGATTGCGCCTGGCTGCATTGTCTGCCCCCCATGCCAGATGGACCGCCCCAAGAAAGGTCCATGCATGCCCCGTGCCAATAGTTACCGAGTCGCGGAATAAACACACCGCGCAAACGGCATAGGTCCACAGGGAAAGGTACGTTGCGCACATGTTCGTGCGGTAAGCGCCCGCCCCATTTAGGCTAGACGCTGCGAGGACTAAACGGAAAAATCTCGAGTAATTGGTAAACCTAAAAGAGAAGCGCGCCGCGCTGTCCTCTCCGTAGAGAGAAGCAGCACGGCGCGAGAAGACGAGCCCTAGTCGCTCGGGTGCTGCGCGGTCGCCTTTTTGACTTCCTGCATAATACCGCTGAGGTTGTAGGTTTCAGGCGCCTGGAGCGGTGGGAACTTCTCGAACGTCTCCAAGTGCTTGAGCCACAGTTGTTGGCCGATTGGCAGCATGTTCCAGTCATAGAGGAAGGCGGTCACGGGGCCCCCGAGTGCGCCACCAATGCTCATCGCCGTCTTCTGGTCGACACCAACCGCTTGCTCGAATGGATCGCGCTTGATGTTCTGCACCAACGTGAAGTGGAACGGAATGAGCGGCATAATCCAGCCGGCTGGCCCGGGCTGCGACATGGTGTAGTACATCTTCCAGTTCTTGTAGCGCACCGCCGACGGCGTCGCGCCGGAGTAGTAGAAGAAGTGATCACGCGCTGACTTGTCCGAGGAGCCTTCGAGATAGGCCCGTTGGTCGAAACCGTCGAGCGTGGTCTTGACGATGTTAGGATACTGTCCGGCTTCGAGCTGTTGCTTCAGCCCGTCGCCCTTAGGACCACCGGCGATGTCGACCAATGTCGGCAGCCAGTCGAGCGCCGCGAACAACTGATTCTTCACCGTGCCTGGCTTGATATGGCCTGGCCAGCGGACGACCTGCGGCGCGCGATAGCCGCCCTCCCAGGCCTCGCCCTTCTGGCCCTTGAACGGCGTGACGCCGCCATCCGGGAAGCTGATCGCCTCGGCGCCGTTGTCGGTCGTGAAGACGACGATGGTGTTGTCGAGCTGGCCAATGTCTTCGAGCTTCTTGAGCACATAGCCGATGTTGTCATCCATCTGCTTCATGCCGGCTTCGGTGACGCCCCAGTCCTTGCCGCCGGGCTCGCCCACCATGGCCTGGTACTTGTCCGACAGCACGGTGGTGACATGCATGCGCGCCGGGTTGTACCAGACGAAGAACGGCTTGCCGGTCTTCTTCGGATCATTGCGGTCGAGGAAGTCGACGACCTTGGCGGAGATCTCCTCGTCCACGGTCTTCGAGCGATCGAGGGTCAGCGGGCCCTGGTCACTGCACGTCTGGTTCTTCTCCGTGCCGTCCGAGGACCTGCACCACAGCACGTTGCGCGGTGGCGTCAGACAAGTCGTAGTCTTCGGATCGACGGCGCCGGGCACTTCCGGAATGCCGGGGATCGGCGTGTTCTTGCACGGCGGCGCCACGGTCTGCGTGGTGGCGTTCTTGTTGATGTCGGGGAAGCTCACCTGCTGCATCGCATCGAGGTGATACAAATAGCCCCAATACTCTTGGAAGCCGTGTGCGGTTGGCAGTGCCGCCGTGTGGTCGCCCAAGTGGTTTTTGCCGAACTCGCCTGTCGTGTAGCCGAGATCGCGTAGGAATACTGCGAGCGCCGGTGTGCCCGGTTGCAGGTAGGACGGGCTGCCCGGAAGTTGCGGCGGGACCATGCCCGTGCGCACCGGATACATGCCGGTGAAGAAGGCGTTGCGGCCGGAGGTGCAGCTCTGCATGGCGACATAGTCCATGAAGATTGCGCCCTCGTTGCCAATGCGATCGATGTTTGGAGTTTCGCCCACCATCAATCCGCGGTGATAGATGCTCGGTTGCATGAAGCCGATGTCATCGCCCATGATGAAGACGATGTTGGGCTTCGGTTGTTGTTGCGCGGATGCAGGCGCGCTCGCCATCGAAATAGCGGCGGTCCCCGCCAACAAGCCGAGCCATAACTTTCGCGATACTTTCATGGCTAAGTTCCTTCCTATCTTAGTGTTTGAGTGGAAGCTCAGCCCAGCCCTCGAATGACGCACCGGAATCCCAAGTGGCTTGTCGACGTGTCCACGTCCTCAGCATGGCGGGCCGCGGGGCGGTAGCGGCGGCAGTAATTCGGCGCGCAAAGATGCGAACCGCCTTTGATGACCTTGCGGGGAATCTTGGCGGCAGGCAGGCAAGGATCGTAGCTATCTTCCTCGCGCCCGCCGCGCGGATTTTCCGGAATGCAGCACGGCTTGGCCGCGTCGGGCGCGTGCTTGGCGGTCCACCAGTCAGTGGTCCATTCCCAGACATTGCCGATCATGTCGTAGACGCCGTAACCATTCGGCGGAAACGCGGTCACCGGCGAGGTGCGGTCGAAGCCGTCCTCGCATTTGTTCTCGTTGGGAAAATTTCCCTGCCAGGTATTGGCCATGTGTTTGCCGCCGGGCGTAAACGCATCGCCCCAAGCGAACTCGGCGCCGTCGAGCCCGCCGCGTGCGGCGAATTCCCACTCGGCCTCGGTTGGCAAGTCCTTGCCCGCCCATTTGGCGTAGGCCAGCGCATCCGAGTATGCGATATGGACAACGGGATGATTGTCGAGCGCGTTTATATTGCTCTTCGGCCCATAGGGATGACGCCAATTTGCGTCTTTCAGATATCTCCACCACTCGCCGAAGTTTTTGAGATCGACCGGACGATTGGGCGGCGTGAACACCAGCGAGCCGGCAAAGAGCATGTGCGGCAGCGCGCCGGGATATTTTTTCGGATCAGGCGGAATTTCGGCGAAGGTGGTGTGGCCGGTGGCGCGGACAAATTTTTTGAACTGCCGGTTCGTAACTGGAGTGCGATCGATCCAGAAGCCGTTGACCGTCACGTGATGAGCAGGCGCCTCTTCCGGATAATGTTTATCCGAGCCCATGCGGAAAGTGCCGCCGGGAATGAAGATCATGTTTGGCGGCGCTGATTGATCTCGCTGGTCAACTAACTCAACAGTGCTTTCCACTCGCGTCTCATGTTACAGGCGCTCGGGACCAACAGTCGTGACCGCCCGTTGCGCCGTTTCAAAGAACTCCAAAACACTGCGACGATAAGTCCGGCGGGAGCGTTTTGAATTTGATTCAGATCAAGGACCAGGATTTAAACGCATATCCGAACGTATGAGCTGCGATACAAGAATCTGAGGGAAGATCGGATTTCTTGAACACACCAGCCAGTGCCAAACCTGAAATTATGACGCGGCGACGCCCGATTGGTTTCAAAAAGATCTAAATCAAAGAGCCAGAATTCGCCTACATTTCCGCTTTGTGCCAGAAGCGCCATTGCATCCCTTTGCACGGAGCCTCGCGGACATTGAAGCAATCATCGGCCAACTTTATCCCGCAACGCTGCTAGCGCGACTTGTAACTCTCGAACTTGAGCACCGGCGCACTCCCTAATTGACGATACGCCGCCTTCGCTCTTCACCTCGGACTGTCGTCGGCAATTGCGCTGCTCCTCGGCGGGCGCTGATCCAGCGCATCAACTGCAAGCTCCGTCGATTTTTCTACGCGCGGCATACCCCCGAAAGCGACCGATCCAAGAGTGGCAAGTCACGCCAAGTGATCTTAACGCCAGAGCGTGCACAGACTAATTGGAGCGGCTGTCCGAAGCGATGCCCCATGTGCTTGTAAACGAAGAGCCTGGCTCCAGCCGGATCAGAGCGTTCCTGGTTCGAAATGCGTTCGGCGGACAGGTCATAGGCTCGACGGCAAGACTACGACGATTGACATTGGGAAGCGGGTCGCCGCTGAAAAGCATCAAGTACGGGTAGCTCTTGTCGAGCCAGAGCGTGACCCGAGTCCCGTGGTCCGGATCTCGGAGTTCGACACGAGCGAGGCCATCCTGATCCCGCTCAAGGTCGGTGAACGCATGGTCGAGCATTGTCGAGCCGATCCGCCTCGGCTCCTGAAAATCGTACTCCGTGCGATCCACGACTTCTGCACCGAACGGAAGGCCGCGCTCGTCGGATCGCAGGACGGTTCGCGCAGGTACGCGCAACATCAAATGATCAATAGCTGTGGTCCCAAGCGTCAGGTACGGATGAGCACCACTTCCGTAGGGACACGGGTCGGCGCCAAGATTGGTGGCCGTTGTCCGCACCTGGAGTCCCGCCTCCGATAGCGCATACTCGATACTGATTCCGAGCGTGAAAGGGTAGCCAGGTTGTGGATAGAGCACATGTTCCATCACGACTCGATGCGGCTCATGCTCGGCTGCAGTCCAGGTGGCCCAGCGGACGAGGCCGTGGATTGCGTTGTGGCGCTCCGGCTCATTCAATGGAAGTTGATGGCGCTGCCCATCGAATTCGTAGCTGCCATCTTGAAGCCGGTTTGGCCACGGAATCAGAACCTGACCCCGGCCCGAGGAGCTCATTTCGTCGAGCCCGTATCCGTCGACAAGCACGCGGCCGCCTGCGGAGTATGAGCGGAGTCCGCCACCAACCTCGACGACCACAGCCCGCTGATCTCCGGCGGCGATCGTGATCTGCTCGCCAGAGGGCACGATCACGGTTCGCCTCCCGTCAGGCCTGTCAGTAGGACGCACTTGCCCGAAGGTGAGACAGGCCAAGTTTGAGTGATCACGTCGAAGCACCCTGGTCAGAAATGGCCGAGTTCGGGATGATTCATGCGCGCAGCGGCCTCGATTAGCGCTAGGTGGGAAAACGCTTGCGGGAAGTTCCCTAGGTGCCTTTTTGTCTCTGGGTCGAACTCCTCGGCGATGCCGTTCTTTGCGGTCAAAGCCGGACAGCAGCATTGACCTGAGTCAAGTTCCGGCAAGGCGCGGTATCGACGTCCGCTATGGGTCATAAGCGGACATTGGGTTACATGCGTTCTACTGCACGCGGGTAACGACTGGCGGTTTCCACTGTCCGTCGAGGATTGGCTTGTCCGCCCAGTAGGCGCGAATATAAAGCGAGAACGGTCCGTTCGGTGCAGGCAACCAATTGCTTTCTTTGTCCTTGCCGGGCGATTTGGCGCTTGCATAGAGCGTCAGCGAACCATCGCCGTTGTACGTTAGCGTCTTGTTCTTGGTGCCCAGCGAGTAACGGTTCATCGAGTTCGGGTTGAAGAAATGCTCCGCGTCATACAAGGTGAGTGACCAGAAGCCATTGACAGGAGGTACTTCACCCTTGGCAAACGTCACCATGTAGGTGTTTTGACCATTTAGTTGTTCGCCTTGGCTGTCATCGTCGGTGTAGATGTATTTCGTTTCCTCGGGCCGATTGTCGTACATGTTCGATTTGGCGGTGCCAGTTCGATTGAGATAGTCGGTACCCCACTCAGCATTGTTGACCGGCGAGTTCCAGCCGTTACCGGCGGCACGGCCGTTTAAACGCCATTGCAGGAACGGCGCGATCATCTCGCTTTCTACCTGCGCGGCGGTCTCCTTGAGGATCTTTTTGATTTCAGGGTCATTGGCAGCAGCATCGAGCACGCTGGTGATCCAGGCGTAGAGCGCCTCCTCCCCTGGCAGCGGCGGCACCTGCTTCATGACGGCAGGTAACTCATCAAAAAATGTATCCGGGTTCACCCACTTGGTCTCGCCTTTGCACTCGATTGCGGAGCCGGAAAATGCGGGAGCTTGCTCCAGTCGGTGACCTTCGTCTTGCCGTCGAACTCCGCGAGCGGGTAGGCATTAATTTGGCTAAGCACCGATTGGATGGCTCGGTGATCTTCAGGCGTGTCATCCATAAAGATACGCGGAACCATGAACGCGAACCGTGTCGATGACCGTACGACGGCGATAATGCCGATTGGGGTATCGCCCTTCCAGTTCGGGCCGACCATTAGATAGAAGCCGGGTTTGGTGCCGTATTGCTTACCGACTTCCGCGAACTCGTCAGTGCGGCCGTCATAGAGGGCATAGACCCAAAACCGATCACCGAAGTCCGGCACTTGAATAACAGCGGCTTCCTTATCCAGGTCAAAGAAGCCGGCACCGTATGCAACGTCTTGGTTTGGGCAGGCAATGAAGTGTTGGTCCGCCGCGATATAGCCGGTGAGCATCGCAAGGTGGTTGTAAGCGACGGGTACGACACCACCGAGCAACCCCGGTTCAGGAGTTTTAGAGAACGCAACGGCGCGATTGGCGGCGTTGACCAGCGCCCAGCCCCAAAAGTAAGCCACGCGCCCCACCATCTGCACGTACGGCTTGGTCATAGCAGAGCCTTTAGCGGGGCCGGGAACCTGCGCGGCGGTAGTCGGTAACGGGATCTGTTGGGCGTGAAGTACGGTCGTCGTCGTGGAAGCAACTGCGGCGACCAGTGCAAGTGAAGCGAGGACCACTCTGCTCATGGCTCAACTCTTTGAACTATGGGGGTAAGCGACCGAAATTCGTCTCCAGCTTCTTCGCGCCGCTCGGCGGAAACCTTGATCCGCATCAAACGGGAACTGGGACGGACGCGGCGTGCGGGCTAATGTCCGCTTTGGGTCAAAAGCAGACATTCAAGCGCCTTCGTCTGATGTCCGCTTTACCCCAAAAAGCGGACATGGATCAGTCGGGCTGAGATGTCCGCTTTGTGCCAAAAGCAGACATTCTTGCCCCTTACCATTATTCGGATAGGCGGATGACCAATTGTACGGTGCTTGGGGCGCGGGAGGGGGCGGCGCCTTTACCGGCATGTTGGATCGCGGTTCGTGCCGTCGTTCATCGCGCTTCCGCTTCGTCAATGCTCCGCCCTTCCGGAATTTCTCCGACCTCACGCGCCAGGATGGCAGTTACAGCCGCGCCCAGAGCGGAGACGATGGCCATCATGATCAGTACCGCCGCGACACCGCCATGCGCTTTTACTTGCGGAAGCACGAAGATTCCCAGTGTCGCCCCTACCTTAGCCGCGGCCGCGGCAAAGCCGCCGGCGGAAGCGCGAATTTTGGTAGGGAATAGCTCGGGCGCTAGAGCAAAAGTGGTCGCGTTGGGTCCGGCGTTCATGGCCAGATTGAACAAAATGAAACCGGCAAACACGAGCCATACGTGTGCCGCTGCGCCACCGGCCGCCAGTTCCGGGGCTACCAGAATCAGCATGCCAAGGGTCATGCCGACGAAGCCGATGACCTGCATATGGATCCGGCCAAAGCGCGGCGCGGCCCACAGTCCGACAAGAAACCCGAAGAGCAGAAAAAGATCGATGGCACCGCTGCCTTGAGCGTCGGCAAATTCGGCAGCCACAGGTCCTGTGGTCTTGGACGAAGAGCGGATGGCACCGAGGATCACCGGTGTGAACAGGCCGACTCCATAGGTGGCGACGTCCATGAGGAACCACGGCAACGAGACCAGCATCGTGCGTGTGCGATAAGGCCGTGAGAACAAAACAGCGAATCCAGGGTCGGGCGACGCCGTTGCCGCGCCTGCTGCGACGGTTTTGCTCTGTTCATGTTGCCTAAGCCACCGCGGACTCTCCGGAAGCCAAAGGCGCAGCAGAAGAAACAAAAACGCCACCGCAGCAGTCGCTCCGACGATCAGTCTCCAGTCAGAGGCGTTGCTCCTTAGCCACAGGATCGCAATCGCCACGCCAGCGCCGAGCAGCATTCCGACCGATTGCAAAGCGATGGTTGCCACAACCATCCGGCTACGAACCTGCTGAGGCATGGTCTCGGACACGTAGGATGAGCTGACGGGAAAATCGATGCCGATGCCAACTCCCACGATGAACTGGCCGAGCAAGACCCACTGCGGCGCGCCGGCTAAGGCGCTGATCAGCGCACCGACCGTGATGATCGTCATGTCTATTAAAAAGGCAGGCTTGCGACCGAAGCGATCGGCAGCCGGCCCGCCGATGACTGCACCAAACACGGCCCCAAGAACTAGGGCGGAGCCGATGAGACCAACCATGAGGGCGCTAAGCGAAAACTGACTCGTGATGAGCGGCATCGCCACGCCGAGCGAAAAAATGGAGAGACCATCTATCAGTGTGCCACCGCTCGCCAGAAACCAATTCCAATATTCCCCGCGTCCCATAGACGCGCTCTCGAGCGGAATTTGGTCCGTCGTGTGCGCTTGGATCGACATACTGCGACCCTCTCACTCGTCTGACACCGGACCGCACCAACCCGGCAGGTAATCGGCGTCTAGGCTTTTTGCCAATTGGAGCGCTTCCTCAAGCGCATGATCGAAATTGGTTTTCACGGTTTTACGCTTCATGCGCCGCCGCAGAAAGTCAGCCCAAAGGAATTCGCTGAATGGAGTCGTATCCTTGGCGAACCCTCCTGCGCGCCGCAATTCGCCAGCAAGTGAACGGAACGGATCGTCGATGAGCTTATCCACCGATTTCGGCAAGTCACTGTACGCTTGGCGACGACCATCCTCATCGAAAGGATGGGTCCAATCGCGATTGTCCATCACAAACCAGAACGAATCCTGATCGAGCTTGCTGAGATTGGCAATGACTGTGACAGCTACCTCTTTGACACCCTCCTCATGCAGTGCACGTGCAAGATGATGGTGATCAATGACGTAATGCCGGTGCTTTGGGCCAAGGATCACGGGGATCATGTGTTTGCCGAGAAATTCTTCACCTTTCTTTTTACTTTCATCACGCCAATGCTTGCGTTTGGCCTTAACCTCACGCATGCCGACGGTAATTTGG
>Ga0310917_10000819_pt1 | contig 14246 bp, 8 predicted proteins | sample GREbulkMGLF178_FD_203531 | JGI IMG/M metagenome (GOLD analysis project Ga0310917, IMG submission 203531) | Lab enrichment of tropical soil microbial communities from Luquillo Experimental Forest, Puerto Rico - GRE.bulkMG.LF178 | ecosystem: Environmental > Terrestrial > Soil > Tropical forest >... | reverse complement strand
TGGCCACCCTGCGCGCCGATCCCCCGATCGGAGACGCCGAAGCGCTACGCCGCCTGGGCAACTCGGCCGATCTAGGCTACTGGGTGGTGCACGATCTGGCCGACGCGATTCACGCCGCGGCCAGTCAAACCCCGCTGGCAATCGTGTTGGAGGACATCCACTGGGCCGACAACGGCACGCTGTCGGCGCTGCGGTCGCTGGCCATCACACGACCGAACGTCGCGGTGCTGTGGGTGTTGAGCGCGCGCACCGGAGCCGGCGGGCCGGCGGTACAGGAAACGTTGTCGGTGTTGCAACGCGCCAACGCCACATTCTTGCGATTGGCGGCCATGACGCCAGATGCGATCGTCGACATGGTCCAGGATGCTCTGCGGGCCAACGCCGATGAGTCGCTGCTCACTCTTGCCGCCAAGGCGCACGGCAATCCCTTCCTCGTCACCGAGCTGGTCGGGGGTCTCCACGAAGAGGGCCGGCTCACTGTCCGTGGCGGCCGGGCGGTGGCCAGCGGACAGGCGCTGCCGCGACGCCTGGGCGCCAGCATGCAGCAGCGCCTCGACCTGCTGTCGGCCGGTGCTTCAGAAATGGTGCGGGTGGCGGCGGTGCTGCCCGACCGGTTTTCGGCTGGGTTGCTGGCCGCGATGCTGGACCGTCAGCCGGTGTCGTTGCTATCGGTCGTCGATGAGGCGGTGCGCGCGGATCTTTTCGTGGAAGACGGTGAGCGGCTGAGGTTTCGGCACGATTTGCTGCGTGAGGCCACCCGGCAGTCCTTGCCGCAGTCGTTGCGGCGGGCGATGGAGCGTCAGTCGGCGTCGGTCATGCTGGGGATGGGGGCGGACCCGGCCGAGGTGGCCACCCAGTTGGCACGCAGCGCCGAGCCGGGAGACACGGAGGCGATCGGCGCGCTGCAGCGGGCCGCGCAATCGGTGGGCCGCGGCGATGCCAGTGCGGCCGCCGACTTGAGCAAGCGTGCGTTGGAGCTGTTGCCCGCCGATGATGCTGAGCACGGATCACTGGTCGCCGAAACGGTGGAGTGGCTCAACCGGGCCAGCCGCTACGGCGAGGCAGAAGAGTTGGCCGTTGCAGCGCTCTCGGGGTCGGCCTCGCCCGAAGAGGAGGCCGAGATTCGCCTGCGCCTTCCGACGCTCACCCGATACAGCACCCGGCGGCGCGCGGAGGAGAACCGCCGGGCGCTGGAGTTGGTCAACATCAGTGAGGTCACCCGGGCGCGGCACCTGGCCTGGCTGGCCTACAACCTGATGGCGGACGACCAACATGGCCAACACCGCGGCGCGGCCGCCGACGAGGCCGGTGCGGCCGCGGCATCCACCGGTGATCTCGAGTCCAAGATCCTGACCGAGGTCACCCTGGCGCAGATCGACTGCGGGGACGGGTACGCGGCCCGCGCCCTGCGCCGCCTCGAGGAGCTTTGCGCGCTTGCTCGCGCGGGTGATGTGAGCGCAGATCGTGATTTGGCCGCCGCGCAGTACGCGATGGTACTGGCGGTGGTGGGCCGGTTGGACGAGGCTGCGGCCCAGGTCGCCGAGGGAACAGAGCGAGCTCGCCGGGAAGGTAACGCGATGGCCCTCGATCTCTGGGCCGTAGTTGTCGGGTTGGTCCATCTCGCTGCGGGCCGGTTGTCTGCCGCCCGCGCCGCGGTTGAGTCGCTGCCGCCCCCACAGCCGACAGGCGCGACCGACACGGACGTGTTGCGCATGATGATTCTGGCCGAGGTGGCGGCGCACACCGATGACCGAAACTTGCTGCAGCAGATGGTCAATGACGCGCCCGACGCCTACCCCACCGGCTCACATCTTGTACGTCGGGCAGCGGCGTATGTGCTGGCGCTGGCGGCGTGGCAGCGCGACGATGTCCATGACGCGATGCGCTGGCTCGGCGGCGACATCACCCTATTCGGGACACCCGTCTTCCCCCATGTCTTAGATCTGGTGATCTTGGGTGCGCGGGTGGCCTCGGCCGCCGGCGATGCCGGCTTGCGCGCACGTGTCTTGCAGGCCACCGAGGTGCTCGAGCGTGAGCGGCCCCCGGTGCCGCTGTTGGCGGGGGTCGCCGGATGTGCGCGCGGGATAATCGAGCGTGACGCAGCAGCTTTGGTGGCTGCCGCGGGGTTGCTTGAATCGTCGTCGCGGCCCCTGGTTTACGCCGCGGCCGCCGAGGACGCCGGCGCTGAACTCGCCCGCACCGATCGTCGTGACGAGGCGGTGGCTCAGCTCAATGCCGCATTCGACACCTACATGCGCCACGAGGCGCTCGCCGACGCGCGCCGGGTCGGCCGCGAGTTGCGCCGGTTAGGTGTGGAAAGGCGCATCGTCAGCCAACAACGGGCAAAAGCGGGCTGGGACAGTCTCACCGAGTCCGAACTCAAGGTCATCAACCTCATCGCAGAGGGCGTGACCAACCGCGCCGTCGCCGCGCAGCTACACCTATCCCTACATACGGTGAAAACCCACATCCGCAATGCGTTCGCCAAGCTGGGCATCAACTCCCGCAGCCAATTGACGCAGTTCATGCGCGGGTCTGATTGACCCGTCGGTCAGCACCGGCCCCGCTTAGCTCTACCTCTACCCGACCCTAAACATCAGCCCCCGGGGCGATGGTTTCGCTCTGCCCGCACGGCGACCGTAGTAGTCGACAACTGATTACGTACCCACCCAAGCGACGGACCACTCGGTTGGCGAGCCCACGACGAAGGAGCGAACAATGCTGAACGCAGCGTATGGCGTGCTGGCGGTGCTGCCGGTGGTGTTCTGGGTCGCCGGTTACGCGATGGTGTCCCGATGAGCACCTCTCCCCGCACGTTCGCCGAATCAGCAAGCAGCTCTATCGATCCCGATGCACAGGCTCGACACGCGACCGATGGCGAACTGAGCGCACGGTTTCAATCTGATGTGAGTCCCCTGCGTGAACCGCTCTACCGCCACGCAAAGCGCATGACCCGCAATCACGCCGACGCCGAAGATCTCGTGCAAGACACCTTGGTGAAGGCCTACGCGAACTTGGGATCGTTCAAGCAGGGCACCAACCTTCGCGGTTGGTTGTTTCGGATCATGACGAACACATATATCGACGACTATCGGAAGAAACGGCGCCACCCCGCGCACTACCCAACCGGCCTCATCACCGAGGCGCTGCTGGCCACCGCCGCCCATCACTCATCAGCAGGTCCGCGATCGGCCGAAGAGCACGCACTGAACAGGCTGGGCGACAGCACCTTTCGGGCAGCCATGTGCGCGCTGCCTGAACAATCCCGGCTCGCCGTGTACTACGCCGACGTGGAAGGCTTCGCTTACAAGGAGATCGCCGATCTCACGCACACCCCTCTTGGCACGGTGATGTCGCGGCTGCACCGCGGACGGCGCCTCCTGCGGCGCCTGCTGGCCGACGTCGCCGCACAACGCGGGTACACCGCAGTTGAGGATGCGGCATGAACCCACAGACGTCTGTTCCAAGTCAGACGCCCACGGCGCTGATCGCCACGCACTGAACGAAAGGAAATACGCAGACCAGTTTTAACGATTGCAACGTCAGCCCAAACCCCTCCGCCGGCAAGGATATTCACCGGCCGACGGCGAATTCAAAACAAACCCAACAAGAATGGATCAAATCATGCCTCTTATTAGAGTCACCAGCCCGGAGAACTCGTTCACCGCCGAGCAGAAAGCTCAGCTCGCCCCGCTGCTCGTCGATGCGGTCATGGTCGAGGAGGTCAGCCCGGTCACCAAGGCGGCCAGGGACGCCACCTTCATCGTGTATAACGATGTTCCCCGGCACGATGCGATTGGCGCCAATGGTCAGCCGTTCTGGCTGGTCGAGTCCTTCGTCGATGCTGGCTTCTTTAGCCAAGCCCGGCGCGACGCCGCCCAGGCCAACGTGGCCAAGGCGTTTGTCACGGTGCTTGGCGACGACGGCTCCTCAGCCGAGCAGGGTGGGATGACAGCCTCTCCGGCCTACCTAGCGCGCCTCTACTCCTTGCTGATCGAGATTCCCGAGGGCAGCTGGGGATTCTTGGGGCACGCCATTTCCGCGCCCGAGATCGGCAAGGTGATCGGTACCGATAAGGATCCCGAGCGCTGGTCGGAGCTGAAAGTGAACACCGCCAAATTGTCCGCGGACCGGCCCTCCTGACGCGCACCGCCGCGCGCCCGGACCGAAAAGCGATCAACGTCGCGATCGGTGTTCACCGAATGCAGTCGGCGGCTATCGATCCCGCCGAGTGCGTTGCCGGGATCGGAGGAGCACAGCCACCCCTTGTGCTCCTCCGATCCCCCAACCGGGAGAAACGCAGAAAGGCCTCGGAGGCCCAACAACTCGGCTAGCCGTCGCTGAGGTTCTGCGGTGACAACACCGGAAAACACACTTCCTGCCAACGAATTACAGAACCGCGGCATCGGAGCAACACAACCGAAGAAAACCACTTATCCGTCAAAAGAATTGGACCACTGCGGTCCATCAATCGAGGAGAACAATCCCATGATCACCAATCCCTTTCAGAAGAAGGCCTACGACGCGGTCGCGGCCGCACTTCCGTTCGCAATTGATCCGGCGAAGGTCACCGTGGAACCCGGGGTGTCTTACCTGCCGAGCCCGATCAAGCTTCACGACTATGCCGCCGGTCTCATGGCCGCGTTCGGCTCGGTCGTCGAACGTCTCGGCCGCGTTCGCGGCCTGCCGGCCCAGACATTGACCTTGAACCGCCGGCTGTGCGGGTTTCATCTCAACGGGCTGCAGGTCCAATTCCTCAACGGCTACCCGATCATTCTGGACACGTGGCCGCTCGGACCCGACAACGGCACCTACCGCACGAAGGACGGGCGCTATGTCACGATGATCGGGCTGCATCCGCATTTGCGCGACGGACTGCTGGACTATTTTCAGTCGGCGAACACCGCCGAGGCGATCCAGGCGGCCGTTGAGAAGAAAACCGCGCAGCAACTCGAGGATGAAGTCGCCGGTGGCCTCAACCTACCGCTGGGCATGGTGCGCACCCCGCAGGAATGGCTGGCCCACCCGCAGGGAGCAGCGACGGCCAAGCGGCCGTTGTTCGACATCGATCACCAGGGCAGCACCAGGAGGCGCGTGCTGGGCAACGCCAAGTACCGGCCACTTGAGGGTGTGCGGGTAATCGAGCTGACCCACCTTGTTGCCGGTCCCAGCGCCGGCGTCGCGCTGGCCGAGCAGGGCGCCGAGGTCATCAAGGTCCAACCGCCCCGCGGCGATTGGATCACGCCGATCTGGCTCAGCGGCAGCTGGGGCAAGAAAAACATCCTGACCGACATCAAGAGTCCCGACGGGAAAAAGCGCTTCGTGGACCTGCTGGCCGGCGCGGACGTGCTGATCAGCAGCGAGCGGCCCGGTGCGCTCGATCACCTCGGGCTCACCGAGGCCGAGCTGCGCGACATCAACCCCAACCTGGTTTACGCCCCCGAGTCGTGGGCCCCGCCCGGTACGCCCTGGGCTGCGCGCCGGGGACTTGAACAAACTGCGCAGGCGGTAGCCGGCGCCGCCCATGTGCATTCCGAGGGTCTGGGCCTGACCGCCCCGACCGTGGTCCCCGCCCTGATGAACGATTTCCTCACCGGCTATCTGCACGCCACCGCAGTGGTGGCGGCGTTGGCCGAGCGGGAAGAGCAAGGCGGCTACTGGCGCGTCGACTCGTCGCTGACCCGTAGTTCCACGTTCGGCGCTGAATTCGTCGAGCCGGTCGATGACGAGCCCTACGCGCCGATCACCGAGCAGGACCTGATCGAGCACGGCGTGGACCAGGTCAGCCCGTGGGGCACGTTCACCCGGTTCACTCCGCCCGTCGCGTTCAGCCACACGCCGTCAATGGTGCTGCGCCCCGCCTCGTGGCCGGGCACTGAACCCGACACCACCGGGTGGATGGCGAACCCGGCCGGCGACGCGCCACCGCAGGCGCCGCACTATCCGTCGAAGTTGGCGCGGGAGGGCGGCATTCGCAATTTCCTGCCCAACTTCGGCGTCGAGGATCGCGCGGATGGCGGCGGCGTCGTCAGCTTCTTCTCCAAACCGGAGGCCCTCGAAGAACAGCTGAAGAAGTACGCCGCAGCCCGCGTCTGAGCCTCACGCACCTGCCCGGGGCCAGCGCAAGACCTGAAAACACGCTTCCCGCCAAGGAATTACAACCGTGGCATCGGAGAAACACAACCGAATAATTCACCACATCGAAAGGAATCATCATGACCAGCAACACATCTAACGGTTCTGGAAGCTTCGACATCAACGCGGAGTTCCGTTCGGTGATGCACGACCTCGGACTGTCCCCCGAGGACACCGGCGGCAGCATCACCTTCGTCGGCGAAGACCCGATCTTCCCGACCAAGCATCGGCTCGGCGCGTGCATCGCCATCCCGATCATGGCCGGGGCGGCCGGGATCGCCGACATCTGGCGCCAGCGCACCGGCCGCGGCCAGGACCTGACCCTGGACCTGCGCAAGGCCATCCACGGCATCAACCCGATGTACAAATTCAACCCCACGGTCAACGGCTACCCCTATCAGCTGCCGTACTGGATCGACCCCAACTTCCAGTTCGCTAACCCCATGGGATTCGGCCTGTACCGGACCAAGGACGGCCGGCTCTTCTTGCCGACCGGGGCCTACCCGGGCCTGCTGAACGCCATGTGCAGTTTCCTGCACTGCGGGCCCGATGCCGACCAAATCGCCGAGGCTGTGTCCAAGTGGGACTCCGCCGACCTCGAAGAGGCGGCCGCCGCCGATAAGAAGCTCGTCTTCGCCTTCGTCCGCACACCCGAGGAGTGGGCCGCACACCCCCAGGGCAAGCAGCTGGCCGAAAGGCCGTTGGTGGAGATCGTCAAGATCGGCGACAGCGATCCCGAGCCGTTCACCCCGGCCGCGCGTCCGCTCTCGGGGCTGCGGGTGCTGGCCGCTACTCACGTGATCGCCGGTAACGTCATAGGCCGCACGCTGGCCGAGCACGGCGCAGAGGTGCTGCAGATCTCCCACCCCGACGAGTTTGAGAACGAGGGCCTGATGCAGGACCCCTGCGCCGGGTTCACCTCGTCGGCGTGGCTGAATCTTAAAGATCCCGAAGCTCTTAAGAGGGCCTACGAACTGGCCGCCGACGCGGACGTGTTCGTGGAAAGCTACCGCCCCCACAAGATCGCGGACCTGGGGCTGTCGCCCGAGGAACTGGCGGCGCGCCGCCCCGGGATCGTCTACGCCTCGGCGCAGTGCTACAGCTACGACGGGCCGTGGGCAGAGCGCGGTGGTTTCGACATGGAAGCGTTGTGCGTCACCGGGTTCACCACCTTAGAGGGCACCCCCGAGCAGCCCAAGTTCCCCCCGACCCTGGTGATGAACGATTTCGTTGCCGGCTACATCGGCGCGGCGGGTGTGCAGGCCGGGCTGATCCGCCGGGCCAAGGAGGGCGGCAGCTACCACGTGCGGGTCAACCTGGCCCGCTGCGCGATGTGGTTCAACTCGTTGGGCACCTTCGACACCGACGTCCCGGGTACCGGCGAGCAAAACCAGCTGCTGGCCCCGGACACCATCACCGCCCAAACCCCCTACGGGGAGTACGTCCGGCTGGCCCCGCCGGTGCAGTTCTCCGAAACCAAGCCCTACTGGCGGGACCCGGTGCTGGTGGTGCGCGGGTCAAGCAAGCCGGCCTGGACGACCGTCTAAGGATCCTGGCTCCATAGCCCCGATGACGAACCACATTGGTTCGTCATCGGGCCTACCGCCGGTCAGTACAGAACCCCCAGTTATACCCAATGAAACCCGTTGTCGGAAGGGATCTTCCGATGACAAGAACGAAAGGGAAAGCCATGTCAAACTCAACCAAAAACCCGTCCTTATTCCGCCATCTGTGGAAATCGGTGCTCGGGCTGGGGCTGCTATCCCTCGCCCTGGGTGTCGTGGTGCTGGTCTGGCCCGGCCAATCGGTCGTCGCCGCAGCAGCCGTGTTCGGCGTCTACCTGCTGGCCTCGGGCATCGCACAGGTCATCGCCGCCTTCACCGTCCATGTTCCTGCTAGCAGCCGCGTGCTGCTGTTCCTTAGCGGGGCACTGTCGGTCGCGTTGGGCGTCTACGCCTTCCACGACTTCAAGAACGGCGCCGCTGTGTGGGTCTTGGCCGCCTGGATCGGCCTCGGATTCCTGTTCCAAGGTGTCGCGGTGACGGTGTTGGCGATCAACCACAAGGAACTGCCCGAGCGCGGCTGGTACATCTTTGCCGGTGTGCTGAGCGTGCTCGCCGGCATTGTGGTCATTGCCCTGCCGATCAGCTCGATCGTGGTCCTGGCGATCGTCGTCGGTGCATGGCTGGTCGTCATCGGGATCACGCAAATTGTGTGGGCGTTGAAGGCGCGCACGGCCGGCGTCAAGGTCGAGCACGTTATCGACTCCTTGAAGAAGCCGACCGCCGTCGGCTAGCTCACCGTTCGGCGGGCTGGGCTGTGGCGAGCGCGTCTCAGCCCGCCGAACACCACACAAGGAATCACCATGACGACCCTGCCGCGCCTAGTGCGCGAGCGTAACGTGACTGCGAAAATCCGCCCAGTTTCTCGCAGTGGCGTTACGAAGCGCGAAGCGCGTAGCGCCAGCCTCAACGCTCTCCCTGTCACACCAGGGTTCGCAGGGTTGGACTGGCGACCCTTCGCGAGGAATTTGCGACTCTTTCGCGGCGCTGATCATGCTCGTGTGCACCTCTGAACTGACGGTGCGACCTGCAACGGTGCCAATCCTCAAACGCCTCACCAGAAAGTAGAACCGTGCCGACCAGCATCCGCAGCACCACAGCACCGACGACGAGTTCTCAGGTCGGAGCTGCAGCGACCGATGCACCGTCTGCGGACAGCCGGCCGTCGACTTCCGTAATCGCCGGCCGCGCCGGATGTTTGCGCTTGTATCCGATTGCGCTCGGCCTGGGCGGTCTGGGCGGAGCGTGGCGCACGGCCATCGCGGTGGGGGCGCCCGCCTGGCCGGCGGTGACCTTGTCGGTGCTAAGTCTCGGCGCGTGGATCACTATCACGGCGATGTATCTGCTTAAGGGTGGTCGGCGTCCGCGGGCATTCATCGAAGACATGCGCCACCCGGAACAGGGCTTCGCTTTGGGTTACATTCCGGTGATTCCGCTGCTGCTGCTGGCCCGCGCTCCGCGGACTCCGGGGTTCCGCATCCTTGATCTAGGGCTGGCCGCGATGTGGGCGGTCGGCACGGCGGCCCTTGTAGCACACTGGATTACAACTCCGCGTGATCGTCACGCGATACATCCGGGATTCTCGCTGCCAGTCATCGGCGGCCCGTTCATCGCGTGTATTTCGTTGCAGGCCAACGGCTGGCATGCTCTGGCGCAGGGGCTGTTCACAGTCGGTATCTATTTCGGGGTGACGTTCGGTTCTTTGATCGTTGGCCGGCTGATGACCGAACAACGGCTCACCGATGCGCGTTTTCCCACTCTGGCGGTACTGATGGTTCCTCCCGCGACGGCGAGCACCGCGTGTTTTGGCTTGAACGACAACCGGGTCACCACTTTCGGCATCGGCCTGGCGGCCGTGCTGGGGATGATGGCGCTCATCCAGCTGTTCATCCTGCCCGACTACTTTCGCCGCCCATTCACGATCTCATGGTGGTCGTTCAGCTTCCCGTTGGCCTCGACGGCGAATACCGTGGGCCACTGGGCGATTGCAGCGCCGAATCCTGCGAGCCGGCTGTTGACCTGGTCGACGCTGATAATTGCCACCGCAATCATTGGCTTGCTCGCGGTGCTCACCGTGCGGATCGTGTGGAGAACTTCTCGGTAGGCGCGGGCTGATCGCGTCCGACATGGCGACAACACATTGGTCGGCCGGCGCGATCAGCGTCGGCGACGGCGGTGTCGTCGGCCAGGAAGCCAAGCCCACCAGGCGTCGGGTCTCACTTCTTTGCGCCGGCTGCGATGCTGCCTTGACGAGCGAGCGAATCGACAGCAGCGGGCGGATGACGTGGGCCAGTGCCTACAATGACGTGCACTGAAGTGGCAGTCCAGTAACGGGAGACAGGACACCCCGTGGGTCCTTCAACCGGCGTATTTGATGTCGGCGATCAGCGGCTGGTCACTCCGCCGATTCGGGGGCGGGCGGACGAGCTGAAACTGATCGGCGCGCTGGTTGCCGCGGTGGCGCAGGGGCGTGGCGGGGTCCTGGTCATCGAGGGCCCGCCCGGCATTGGCAAGAGCCGGTTGCTAACCGAGGTGATGGCGCTGGCCGACAGGTGCGGGGTGCGCGCCCTGTTCGGTGAGGCGTTCGAGTATCAGCAGGCAGTGCCGTTCTTCTCGCTGTTTATGGCGACCCTGCGCGCCGATCCCCCGGTTGGAGATGCGGAGGCGCTGCGCGGGCTGGCCGGCTCGGCGGACCTGCGCTTCTGGGTGGTGAACGATCTGGCCGACGCGATTTATGCGGCGGCCGCGCAGACTCCGCTGGCGATCCTGTTGGAGGACATTCACTGGGCCGATAACGGCACGCTGTTGGCGTTGCGGTCGCTGGCCACCGCGCGGCCGGATGTGGCGGTGTTGTGGGTTTTGACCGTCCGCACCGGGGCGGGCGGGCCTGCGGTGCAGGAGACCTTGTCGGTGCTGCAGCGCGCGGGAGCGGCAGTTGTGCGGGTGGCCGCTATGTCGCCGGACGCGGTGGCCGACATGGTCTGCGACGCGGTGCGGGCGAGGGCGGATGCGTCGCTATTGAATTTGGCGGCCAAGGCGCACGGGAATCCGTTTCTGGTCAGCGAGCTTGTTGGGGGTCTGGGCGAGGAGGGCCGGCTCGATGTCTCCGGTGGGCGTGCGGTGGCCACTGGAGACGGGCTGCCGCGGCGTCTGGGGGCCGGTATGCAGCAGCGACTGGACCTGTTCTCCGATGGTGCTTCAGAGGTGGTGCGGGTGGCGGCGGTGCTGCCGGATCGGTTTTCGGCCGGCTTGTTGGCCGCGATGCTGGACCGGCCGCCGGTCTCGTTGCTGTCGGCGGTGGAGGAGGCGGTGCGCGCGGATCTGCTGGTCGAAGACGGTGAGCGGTTGAGGTTTCGGCATGACTTGCTGCGCGAGGCCACCCGGCAGTCGTTGCCGCAATCGCTGCGGCGGGCGATGGAGCGCCAGTCGGCGTCGGTCATGTTGAGGATGGGTGCTGCCCCGGCCGAGGTGGCCACCCAGCTGGCGCGCAGCGCCGAGCCGGGAGACGAACAGGCGATCGGGGCGCTGCGCCAGGCCGCGCAATCGGTCGGCCGCAGTGATGCGAGCGCGGCCGCGGATTTGAGCAAGCGCGCGTTGGAGCTATTGCCTGCCCAAGATCCTGACCGCGGGCCGCTAGTCGCCGAAACCGTGGGGTTGCTCAACCGGGCCAGCCGCTATGGCGAGGCCGAAGAATTGGCCGTTGCGGCGCTCTCGGAAGCGGCATCGCCCGAAGAAGAGGCCGAGATCCGGCTGCGTCTTCCGACGCTCACCAAGCACAGCACCCAACGGCGAGCGGAGGAGAACCGCCGAGCCCTGCAGTTGCGCAACATCAGCGAGGTCACCCGGGCACGGCATCTGGCCTGGCTGGCCTACAACCTGATGTTGCAGAAGCAAGATGGGCAGCACCAGCAGCGCGCGGCGGCCGACGAGGCTGCCGCGGCCGCGGCAGCCACCGGTGATCTCGAGGCCAGGATCCTGGCCCATGTCACTCTCGCTTTGCTCGACTGTGGGGAGGGGTACGCGGGCCGCGCGGTACGCCGCCTCGAGGAGCTTTCCGCGTTCGCCCGCACAAGTGACGTGACCTCAACTCATGACTTGGCCGCAATAACCTACGCGCTCCTGCTAGCGGTGGTCGGCCGGCTGGACGATGCGGCGGCCGGAGTCACCGACGGAACACAGCAAGCCCGCCGGGAAGGCAACGCGATGGTCCTTGATCTCTGGGCCACGATTAACGGGATTGTCCACCTCGCTGCGGGCCGATTGTCCGCCGCGCACGCCGCGGTTGAATCCCTGCCGCCCCCCCAGGAGACAGGCGCGACCGACGCGGACATGGTTCGCATGGTGATTCTGGCCGACGTGGCGGTGCGCACCGATGACCGAAAGTTGTTGCAGCAGACGGTCAATGACGCGCGCGACGCCTACTCCAATGGCACATCTGTGGTACGTCGGGGAGCGGCGCATGTGTTGGCGCTGGCGGCGTGGCAGCGCGATGACGTCCATGACGCGATGCGCTGGCTGGGCGGCGTCACCCTATTCGGGTCACCACTCTGGCCCCAGGTCTTAGATCAGGTGATCTTGGGTGCGCGGGTGGCCTCGGCCGCCGGCGATGCCGGCTTGCGCGCGCGTGTCCTGCAGGCCACCGAGGCGCTGGAGCGTGAACAGCCCCCGGTTCCACTGTTCGTGGGGGTGGCCGGGTATGCCCGCGGGATACTCGAGCGTGACGCCGCAGCATTGGTGGCTGCCGCGGAGTTGCTTGAATCGTCGTCGCGGCCGCTGCTTTACGCCGCGGCTGCCGAGGACGCCAGCGCTGAACTCGTGCGCACCGACCGCGCTGACGAGGCGCTCGATCAGCTCAACGCGGCATTCGACACCTACACGCGCCACGAGGCGCTCGCCGATGCGCGCCGGGTCGGCCGCGAGTTGCGCCGGCTCGGCGTGGAGCGCCGCATCGTGAGCCAGCCGCGAGTTAAGACGGGATCGGACAGCCTTACCGACTCTGAGCTCAAGGTAGTCAACCTCGTCGCACAGGGCGCGACCAACCGCGACGTCGCCACCGAGCTGCACCTTTCCCTTCATACGGTGAAAACCCATGTGCACAACGCGTTCACCAAGCTGGGCGTCAACTCCCGCGCCCAATTGACGCAGCTTATGCGCGGCACTGATTTGACAGACACGTCAAATACCACGTCGTCCTAGTACTACATCCACCCGGCACTAAACCTCAATCCTCGGGCGATGGTTTAGCGCTGCCCATCCGACGACCGTATTAGTCGACAACAAATCACGTTCTCACCCGGGCGACGCGCCGGTGAGGACACAAGGAAAAGAGCGGACAATGTTGAATGCGGCGCTTGGAATGCTGGCGATGGTGCCGGTGGTGTTCGGTGTCGCCGGGTACACAATGGTGTCCCGATGAGCGCCAACCTCACCAGCTCGGTCGGCGAATCAGCAAGCAGGACTGTAGATCTCGATGCACAGGCAAGTCGCTGGACCGATGGCGAGCTCAGCGCACGCTTTCAATCTGACGTGATCCCGCTGCGTGAACCGCTCTACCGCCACGCAGTGCGCTTGACCCGCAATCACGCCGACGCCGAGGACCTCGCTCAGGAAACGATGGTCAAGGCCTACGCCGGTTTCCGCACATTCGAGCCGGGCGGCAACTTCGCTGCCTGGCTACATCGGATCCTGATCAACAACTACATCAGCGGCTACCGCAAGCAGCAGTGTCGTCCGGTGCAACATCCGACCGCCGACATCACCGACATGGAGCTGGCCCCCAACACCGCGAACCTGGCCTCGGGCCTGCGCTCGGCCGAGGAGCAGGCATTGGAGAGGTTGGGCGACAACCGGATTCGGGCCGCGATGGAGGCGTTACCCAAGCCATTCCGCCTCGCGGTCTACTACGCCGACGTGGAAGGCTTCCGTTGCAGGGAGATAGCAGATCTCATGCGCACCCCGGTTGGCACCGTGTTGTCGCGGTTGCACCGCGGACGGTTCCTCCTGCGGCGCCTGCTGGCCGACGTCGCCCAACAACGCGGATACATCGCGGTTGCCCAACCGGCGTGACCCCACCGACATCGGCGCCAAATCAGTAGCTTGCGGCGCGCGGCGCCTGCACCGAAGGCCGTCTCCGGCTGGCTAACCCACGCTTCCTGCCAAGGAACTACAGAACCTCGGCATCGAAGAAACACAACCGAATAAACCCACCACATTGAAAGGAACCATCATGACCAGCAACACATCTAAAGAGTCTGGAGACTTCGACATCAACGCGCAGTTCCGCGGGGTGATGCACGAGCTTGGACTCTCGCCCGAAAACACCGGCGGCTCGATCACTTTCATCGGCGAAGACCCGATCTTCCCGAGCAAGCATCGGCTCGGGGCGTGCATCAGTATCCCGATGATGGCCGGGGCGGCCGGGATCGCCGACATCTGGCGCCAGCGCTGTGGCCGCGGCCAGGACCTGACCCTGGATGTGCGCAAGGCCATCCACGGCATCAACCCGATGTACAAAAACCCGGCGTACAGCGGGCCCACGGTCAATGGTTA
>Ga0310917_10000806_pt1 | contig 14391 bp, 15 predicted proteins | sample GREbulkMGLF178_FD_203531 | JGI IMG/M metagenome (GOLD analysis project Ga0310917, IMG submission 203531) | Lab enrichment of tropical soil microbial communities from Luquillo Experimental Forest, Puerto Rico - GRE.bulkMG.LF178 | ecosystem: Environmental > Terrestrial > Soil > Tropical forest >... | reverse complement strand
CAAGACGTCGAGGTGTTCGATGCTGCTGGAGTTCATGGGTGTTTCCTTGACTGTGCTGTGGGGGCGGTGGCTTACCGCTGACCCCACTGTGGCGCAGATCAGGCACTCAAATCTTGACAGCAGAGGACAGTTTTTTGACACTTCAGGACAGGGAACTGCGGGGGCAAGCGTCCGCAACCCCGCTGTTCACGTCTGCCACATTAGTTTCTGGCCGGACGGTTACTCGTTGCGTGCACCTCCGAGCATCAACGGCACCGCCCGCGTTGTTGTCGCTCAGAGCCGGGCAAACCGTTGCAACCTCGGCACGCCGGGGCTCATGGGGCGGGTGTGACCACGGCGCCACCATTAACTCGATGGGCGGCTGCAGCAGAGCCTGCAGTTACCCGGCGGGTGTAATCCCCGAATTGGAAATCGTGAAGCCTCGGCCCGATGTGACCTTACAGGTAACCCCGCTGGCTTCGGACCGACAGCTGAAGGGGCCGAGCCAAACGGTTTGGCCGTAGGCGAGGGTAGGCGTGCCTTGGCCCGAGTTGCCGAGACAGGAATCTCCCGTGCAGCTCTTGAACGTCCCGTCGGTGGACATTTGCACGGACTGCGGCGGCGAGGTCGACTGGCAATACGTGTGGTCGGGTATCCCACTGCCGTGTTGATAGTCCATCTCGCAGCCGATGTTGCGGGACGGGGACAAGAAGGCACACCACCCCTGGCCACAGACCGAATTATCGGCGGCGGCGCGAGGCGTGCCCATGCAGCAGCCGACGACCATCCCTATTGCAACCCCCATTGCAGCGACGAGCGTCCGATGCACGGTGCCTCCCCAAGCCTCCCCAAAGCCGTTGGTGTACCGGGAAAGTATCAGACCGATGCCGACCGGGGGTGTGATTACGGCAAATCGGTGATCGTCTTCAGGCCCGCGTCGTAGAGGACGCCGGGTAGCATGCCGCCGTCGTGTTCGATCGTGGTGCCGTTGACGAAGTCGGCGTCTCCGCTCGCGAGGAAGACGCAGACGCGGCCCACCTCCGCGGGCTCGCCCGCGCGCCGCAACGGCACGGCGGCGAAGTATCTTTCGCCGGTCAGATCGTCCTTGGGCAGCACAAACGATCGGAAGTTCTCGGTCATCGTCGGACCCAGTGCTATGCAGTTGACCCGGACCCTGGGTCCCCACTCCTCGGCCAGCGAACGGGTGAGGTGGTTGAGCCCGCTCTTGGCCGCGCCGTAGGAGACCAGGGTTGGTGATCCCGCCGGGTGCCCGGCGCCGCTGGAGATGTTGATGATGCAACCGACGCCGTCCTGGGTGGCCATCTGCCGGTACGCGCGGATGGCGAACCAGAGCGGACTGATGAGGTTCATCTGCACCGCGAACGCGTGGAAGAGCGCGGTGCGCTCGTAGTCGTCGTCGCTTTGGGGTGCGCCCTGAATGCGTTGCACGAGTTTGGGAATGCTCTCCGCGTGGGGCGTCGGGACCGTACCGCCGGCGTTGTTCACCAGGATGTCGATGCGGCCGTGGGTGGCCACGACGTCGGCGACGAAGGAGTCGATCGACCGGTAGTCACCCTGATCGCAGACTTTCTGTGACGCACGGGCCGCCCAGGAGGGGTCTGCGTCGATGCCCGGGATGGTGTTCAGCGGTGAGCGCGAGCAACCGATCACCGTGGCGCCGGCACGCAACAGTTCGTGGGCGATGCCGACGCCCACACCGCGGCTGGTTCCCGTGACGATCGCGATCTTGCCATCGAGGACGCCCATCCGTTGCCTACCCCTCGTGTCGTTGACAGTGACTGTCACTAAGTCATACTCTGCCGATCTAGGCGTGTCCATCCGGGAGGTCGGCGATGAGCAGCAAGCTGCGGGTAATCCAGTGGGCGACGGGGGGTGTTGGCAAGGCGGCAATCGAATGCGTGCTCAATCACCCGGAGCTGGACCTGGTCGGCTGCTGGGTGCACAGCGCGGACAAGGACGGCCGCGACGTCGGGGAGATCATCGGAACCGCCCCGCTGGGTGTCTCTGCGACCTCGCGTGTCGATGACGTGCTGGCCCTCGACGCCGACTGCGTCATGTACAGCCCGCTGGTCCCCAACGACGAAGACGTCGTGGCGATCTTGCGGTCCGGCAAGAACGTGGTCACCCCGGTCGGTTGGGTATACCCCGACCTGAGCAACCCGCGTCACCAAGCCATCGCCGACGCCGCTCTCGAAGCCGGGGTGACTCTCCACGGGTCGGGAATCCATCCGGGCGGCATCACGGAACGATTCCCGCTCATGATCTCCTCGCTTTCCTCGGCCGTCACCCACGTGCGGGCCGAGGAATTCTCCGACATCCGCACCTACAACGCGCCGGACGTCGTGCACCACATCATGGGGTTCGGCGGTACCCCCGAAGAGGCTATGCAAGGGCCAATGGCCAGCCTGCTCGAGTCGGGCTTCAAGATGTCGGTGCGAATGATTGCCGACCACATGGGTTTTCGCATCGATCCGAATATCAGGACCGTTCAGGAGATCGCCGTGGCGACCTCCGACATCGACTACAGTCCATTCCCGATCAGGGCGGGGACCGTGGCCGCACGCAGGTTCCGGTGGCAGGCCCTCGCAAACGGCGAACCGGTAATCACGGCGGCGGTCAACTGGCTGATGGGCGAGGAAAACCTGGACCCGGGATGGAACTTCGGTGGGCGCGGCGAACGCTTCGAGGTCGAGATCACCGGCGACCCCACCGTGAGCCTCACCTTCAAGGGGCTGCAACCTCCAACCATCGCCGAAGGGCTGCAACGAAACCCGGGAGTCGTGGCCACCGCCAACCACTGCGTCAACGCCATCCCCGATGTCTGCGCCGCCGAGCCCGGCATCAAAACGTATCTTGATCTGCCGCTGTTCGCCGGGCGCCCGGCTCACAATCTTGCGGAAACGTCATGAGTGTCCTCGACGACGTGTCGTTCTGCCACCTCGTCATCGGGGTGACCGACATGGACCGCGCGCTGGCGTTCTACCGAGACGTGCTCGGCATGGAAGTCGTCTTCGAATCCCTCATCTCGGGAGAGTCTTTCGACGCGGTCCTGCACGCGACCCGAAAGCAGGAGGGCCGGGTGGTTGGCGGCCTGCTGGGCGGGCTGATGGTCGAGCTGCTGTCGATCGGCGCCAACCCGCCGGAGCGGAAGCACCGGCGCGGCATCACCGGGATCCAAAACGTCTCGCTGTCGGTGGTCAATCTCGACGACACGCACCGCCGCATCACCGCCGCCGGCCACACGCCCGACCAGGAGCCTTTCGAGATCGCCGGTGTCCGAATGTTTTTCGTCAAGGACCCGGACGGAACACCGGTGGAGTTCATCGAACTTCCCGGCGGGGTACGCAGCACCTACGAGATGCACCGCGGCGTGCCGCTGCGGATGGGACCGGCGAATTGACGTACACCCATCCCGACTCGATGCGCGGCCACGTCGCGATCGTCACCGGTGCCGCCCAAGGCGTGGGCCGGGGCATCGCCGCCGCGCTGCTGGAACGCGGAGCGTCGGTCCTGGTTGTCGACATCCTCGACGCCAAGCTGCGCGAGACGACCGCCGAACTCGAGGCGGCGGGTCCCGTCGAGAAGCTGGTCGCCGACCTGCGCGACCCGAACAGCGCCGAGCGGATCGTCGCGGCTGCCCTCGACGCCTTCGGCACGGTGCACGGCCTGGTCAACAACGCCATAGCCACCAACGAACCCAAGGCATTCGTCGACATCACCACCGAGGACCTGGCGCTGGGTTACGACGTCGGCCCCCGGGCGACGTTTCTCCTCATGCAGGCCGTGCACCCCGTGATGGTCGAGGCCGGCGGCGGCTCGATCGTCAACCTCGGCTCGGGGACCGGCACCGGTGGCGAACCCAAGTGGGGCGGTTACGCCGCCGCCAAGGAAGGCATCCGCGGGCTGTCGAAGGTCGCCGCCCTGGAATGGGGACGAGACAACATCCGCGTCAACGTCATATGCCCGTTCGCCGAGTCCGACGGCGTCGAGCTGTGGAAGCAGTTCGCACCCGACGATTACGCGAAGGCGGTGGGCCGCGTTCCGATGAAGCGCATCGGCGACGTCCGAACTGACGTGGGCGCGTTGGTGGCGTTCCTCCTTCGCACCGACGCGACGTTCATCACCGGGCAGACCATTCACGTCGACGGCGGAATCGGCTGCTTCCGATGACCGCCGGGGAAGGGTCGCTGCGGGACCGCCAGCGCGCACAGATCCGGGCCGAGATCAGGCGCGCCGCGTTCCGGCTGTTCGTCGAACGTGGGTACGACGCGGTGACGACGGAGGAAATCGCCGCCGCCGCAGGCGTTTCGCCGCGCACCTTCTTCCGGCACGTGCCGACTAAGGAGGACCTGCTGCTCGCCCCCGTTCGCCACGGCGGCGCCGCGATCGTCAACCTGCTCGAACAGCGGCCAGCCGGCGAGTCGCCGGACGTCGCGCTCATCAATGCGATCGTCGCGCGGATCCGCTCGTTCGACCAAGCCGACATCGGGGAGTGGCGGGAAGCCTTGCTGGTCGCTCCCGATCTGCTCGGCAAGGCCACGATCCACACGCCCACCGACAGGGAACGGACTGCCAAGCTGATCGGCGAACGCATGGGTGCCAATCCCGGCGACGACATTCGCCCCGGCCTTCTGGTCCAACTCGCCTTTGCAGCAGCTGATTTCGCGTTCCAGCGGTGGGTGCGCCAATCCACTGCCCCGCGACCGCTGGATCTTTTCGTCACCGAAGCCCTCGAAGCGGTCAAGAGCCCGCGCTGGAAAAGAAAGTCGAAATCGTGAAAGACAAGTACAGAGTTGCGGTCTGGGCCACCGGCGGGGTCGGGAGGTACGCGATCCGCACCATAGCCGACCGGCCGAACCTCGAACTCGTCGGCGTATGGGTGCACTCGGCCGGCAAGAACGGCAAGGACGCCGGCGAACTCGCCGGGATTGACCCCGTCGGCGTTCTCGCCACGCAGGACGAATCGGAGATCCTCGGCGGCGACGCGGACTGTGTCGTCTACGCGGCGCCGGCACCACCCCGAATGAGGGAGGCGATCGGCGACCTGTGCCGAATCCTGGCCGCCGGCAAGAACATTGTGACTACCGCAATACCGGGATTGGTATACCCGCGCGGCTCCATGCCCGGCAGGGTGATCGACACGATCCGCGCCACCGCCGAGGCAGGAGGGAGCTCGCTGTTCTCCACGGGCATCGAGCCCGGATTCGGCGCCGATCTGTTTCCGATCGCGCTGATGTCGATGTCGCACAAGGTTTATTCGGTGCGCGGCATAGAGATCACGAACTACTCCGAGTACCCGGCCGAGTACGACATGCGAGAGCTGTTCGGATTCGGTCAGCCGCTCGACTACCAAGGCGGGTTGAAGATGCCCGGCACCCTTCGCTGGGGCTGGGGCGCCGCCGTCACCATGGTCGCCGAGGCGCTGGGCGTGCAACTCGAGGACATTCGCGAAACGTGCGAGTTTCAGGCCACCCCCCGCGACATCCCTACCGCATTCGGACTCGTCGAAGCGGGCACCGTCGGCGCCACCCGGGCGCGTTGCATCGGCGTCGTCGACGGCGTCGACGTCATCACGATCGAGCACGTCGACCGGATCGCCGACGACCTCGCGCCCGATTGGCCGAAGGGTCGAACCGGCGCAACCGATGGCATCTGGCGCGTCATCATCGACGGTGAGCCGAGCTTCGACGCGGAATTCGAAGTCGGGCATCGTGCCGGCGAGAGCCATAACGATCATGGCTTGCTGGCAACCGGGATGCGCGCCGTTAACGCCATACCCTGGGTTTGCGAGGCCGAGCCCGGAATCGTTGACGCGCTGCACATTCCACTCACCTCGCCGGTGGGGGCGCTTCATCCGCATCGCGACGGGATTCCCGCCTTCTGACTCGCGGAGCGGCTGCGGGGACGTCGTCGGGTTTGCCAGTTTGCCTGAAAACAACCTGCGAGTGCCTCTAGAATTCGGCGCACGTACAACAAGGCCAGGTGGCTGAAATGACAAAAGCGTTGCCGGTCCCAGACGCGGATTCTTACGACGAGTTCTGCGAGGACTGCGGTTACGAGCCGGAACTCAAGCGCACGCTCAGTTCGTTCCAGATGTTCGCGGTCTCGTTCGCGTTCATCTCGGTGGCCGTCGGTATTTTCGGAACATACGACGACGTGCTGCGCAACACCGGGCCGGTGGGCATCTGGACCTGGATCATCGCCGCGGCCGGCCAGATGCTTGTCGCACTGGTGATCGCGCAATTCGCGGGACGCATCCCGCTCATCGGCACCTCCTACCAATGGGCATCGCGGTTGGCCAACCCCAAGGTCGGCTGGTTCTTCGGCTGGGTCACCTTCTGCTACCTGTTCACCGGATTGATGGCCATCGACAGCGCGATGTCGAGCACCTGCCTGATGCCGCTGTTCAACCTGGCGCCCAACGAGGTCACCGCACGAACCATCACCATGGTGGTGATGGTTATCCAGGCGGTGCTCGCGATCGCCTCGACGCGGCTGATGGCACTGGTCAACTCGACGGCGGTCGCCATCGAGCTGACGATCGTCGTGGTGCTGGCGGTCGCGCTGCTGGTGGCCGTGGCGGTGACGGGACATGGCTCGGTCGACAACCTCACCTCGCGAGGGCTCACCGCGGGTGCGACGAACTACTTCGCCTTCGGCGGCGGGTTGATGGCCGTGATGATCGTAGGCCTGGGAACGCTCGTGGGCTTCGAGTCGGCAGTGAATATGTCGGAGGAAGCCAAGGACCCGTTTCGCAGCGTCCCGCGTGCCATCGTGGTATCGGTCGCGGCGGCGAGCCTTCTGGGCATGGTGTTCCTGATCGCCTTGACCGTGGCCATCGAAAACGTCCCCAAAGTCTCGGCCGCCGGTTCGCCGGTCGCCATGATCATGCACGATCAACTCGGCACGGTCACCGAACGAATCTTTCTCACCGCCATAGCGATTGCCTTCTTCGGCGGCGGGCTGGTGACGTTGACCACCTGTGCACGCATGATCTTCGGAATGTCGCGCGATTACCGCTTCCCCGCATCCCGACTGCTCCGACGGGTGAACGAACGCACGCAGACCCCGATCCCGGCCACCGTCCTGGCCGTCGTCACCGGGATCGCGGTGCTGGCCGTGCTGCCCGGCAACGCACTGCTGAATTTGATCACCGCGGGCACGGTATTCCCCGCGCTGACATACGGCATGATCGTGATTCTCTACCTGTCGGTTCGAAAACGGCTCGACCGCCAGGAAGGAGCCTTCGATATCGGGCGGTTCGAGACGCCGGTCTCGATCGCCGCACTCGTCTGGTCGATCTGCTCGCTGGTCGCCTTGCTCTCCCCTGCCAGCGCGCGCGTGCCGATCATGATCGTGACCGGCCTGCTTGTCGTTGGCGGCCTGTATTTCGCATACATGATGACCTTTAACCGCGATGTGCTCGACCATGAACCGGGCGATTTGGCTGTCTTCTCCCACTGACATCGCGAGAACGACATCATGACGGTCGACTGCACGCGCGTTAGCAGTCGCCGTTGATCAAATCTTGATTGAGACTCGGTGCCGCTTTTCGGTAATTGCCACATGAGGTTTCCATAACGGAATCTGTGCCTTCCTATTCGGATCAAATATCAACCGCAGCGCGCATTCGTAACGATTTGGCCAACGACGGCGTCGGCCACGACGATGCCGACCGTCACCCGCCTAAAGTCCGGGCCATGAGGATCGCCTCGGTCCGAGCGTTCGCGCTCGTCATGGCGACTTTGGCTCTGGCGATATCCAGCGGGGCGGCGCCGGCGCACGCCGACCTGGTCGCGACCCCGATGCCTCCTAAAACCATTGACAAAGTCAGCCGCGACGGGTGGGAAATTGAAATGCGGCTTGAGCGGGAAACGGTGACCCGGACGCCCAACCTGGCTGGTGCGCCCAACTCTCACGAAGCATTCCTCACGGTGACTGGAGTCGCATCGGCCAGCGGCGGCTCAAGCCCCATCAGCGACAGCGTCCTTGTCATCGGCTATCAACTGGGGTGTCAGCAGGATGTCTCGGCGGGCCTGCAGTTCGGCGGAACCGGGGGAGCCATACCGAACGGAGACGTCACCATCACGCCTGGGGCCGCGGCCGGCAACGCTCTGACCCTGGGGAGCGCCGGCGGGGGGGCCGGGTTCGGCCAAACTGTGGTCCAGCCGGGCGTGATCGTGGATTTGCCATTGTCGAACATGACGCTCAACAACGGCGAGGCAGCCCTCGATATCGACGACCTCCACATCAAGGCCGACGCGTGCGGTGGTGATGTCACCATCCGGTCCTACCTATATCTGCGGATCTCCACCCAAGTCGCGCACACCCAATACGCCATCTACGGCGACCCCATCAAGATTTGACGTTGCGGTCATCGGAAGGAAAGCACAGCATGAAAGTTATGACGTTGCGGATGACGTTCGGGCTGATTCCGGCGGCGGGCATCTGGGCGCTGTTGGCGCTCGTACAGGCACCAGCCGCTAGCGCCGACCCGCCGCCGCCGGTGCTGCCGCCGAACCCCTTCCTCCCCAACACGGGATTCGTCCCCGGCGGCCTCGGCTACTTGTACGGCATCTATGTCGTCCCACCGCCACCGACCGTCGACGCCCGCGGGGTAAAGGCCAGCGCCCTCGTCGAGTCAAGCGAAAAGGCATTTGGCATGCCGGGCAGCCAACTAGGCAACAGTCCCCCGATTGTCGGGTTCTTCACCGGCGCGAGCGCACAGCGTTTTGTCCAGGCCGGCCAGACTGCGGAGCTCCCGCCCTCGCTGGGCGTCAATGCGGTGACCCTTAGCGCAGCGGTGCCGCCGGAGGATCCGTCCGGCAAACCACCCGAGAAGCCGCCCCCCGGACCTGAATCGACCCAACCCGGCCCTGCTCCCGTGATCGTCCCACCGATCCTCGAAACCCCGGGCGGCAGGCCGCTCGGAGCAGCGGGTGGCGGCGCGGGTTAGCCCGGAGGGACGATCATGTTGATCACGCGAATGGTGTTGTCGGCAGGAGCGCTGCTGGGAAGCTCGATCGGCCTGGTAGGCGCGCCCCCCGTACAGGCGGATCCATCTGCCCCTGCCGAGAACAAGTTCGTCAAGGACGTGCACTCGCATATGCAACTCTATGGGGATACCCGAGTGGAAAGCATGAGTGACGCAAGTCTGGTCGGCGAGGGTTGGTGGACCTGCCGCAACCTGGCGATTGGCGTGAGCCCTCAACAAGAGGGCATTGACCCGCTCATCGCCCAGTACGCCGTGATTGACCTGTGCCCGAACCGGCAACCCAGGGGCTGACCGGAGCACCAGCTCGTGCGGGCGTCGGGGTGGCCAACCTCCTCAGCCAATTCCTGCGTGCCCGAGCTGGACGCCGGCGGACACCCACAAAACGTCAGCCGCTTGGGGTAAGCAGCGGTAACGTAGTGGCCCAGCAGGAGGAGGCGAGTCCACATGGGATCCAACTCGTGCGACTGCTCGATAGACCACACCGGCGCCACGACGTCGGTGCTATTGGGAGTTCCCAGCCCTCGTCAAGTGGGCAGTGACGACGATGCGAGAGACGGGCTTCCGGCGTTGCCGCACGCGGTCATCTCAAGTGGCATTTACCGTGACGCAGAGGATCTCCCAGCCGCTCGGGCGTTCACGGACCGCCCACAACTTGAAACGAATATCCAGTTGCTCGATCTTGGCGATGGGGCATGGTGTGTCAACCATGCACTGCGCCAACAACAGATCTACGGAGGACGGATTCTCCGCGATGCCTACGAAGGCCTCCTCAGCGGGCGCTTACCCAAGGATGCCGAACTGACTCATTCCCTACTGAGCTACGGCTTCGTGGCACCGCCGGGACGGCCGCCTGAGGAATTTCACCGCTCCCTAATGGCAACGGAAGATGCGAAAGTCGAGGTCCAACCGTCCTTCACGTTACTGCGGATCCTGCTCACCGACGTCTGCAACTTGTCATGTTCGTATTGCAAAGTCATACCCAATGTGCTTGCACCGCAGGCGGAGCCAACGTCTGACGATCGACTCGCCGAGGTCATCGAGTTCTTCTTCGCCCACTCGGAACCGGGTCGTCCGAAAATCATCCACGTCACCGGCGGGGAACCCACGCTTTTCTTCGAACAGGTCCGACACATCGTCGATCTCAAACACCGACTCGAACGGCCAGGGGAGAACTGCTGGATCGTCCTGGGAACCAACGCCACCCTCATTCGCGCCACTCATGCGGCGTTCCTTGCCCAGAATGACGTCAAGTGCATCGTGTCCATGGACGGTCCCGAAGAGATTCACGACAAGCTCCGGCGCAACCACGGCGGCCGCGGCTCGTGGCGCATGGTCGACGCCGGTGTTCGACGGCTGAAAGAGGCCGGCGCCGAGGTGTCGCTGTCGATGGTGCTGGGCCAGCACAACCTCGACCACGCCGAAGAGGTAATCGGTTGGTTCCTAGACGAATACCAGCCAACCGGCCTTGGTGTGAACTTCATGAAGCCGCCAACACCTGATCAGCCCGACTACGATCAGCTCATCGGGGCTGACGCGTATGCGGACCGAATGTATAGCGTTCACAAGGCTTTCCGCGACCGCGGACTGTTCCTCGAACTGGTCTACCGCAAGCTGGCGCCATTCGTCGAACAGCGTTACCGATTCCACGACTGTGGGGCGGCCGGAGGAACCAACCTCAACGTGGATGCCAAGGGCAATGTCGGCCCATGCAAGTCGTTCCTGGTTATGGACAGACTCGCGATGCGTACGCTCGACATCGATGCATATCGCTCGGCCGTCGTAAGCGAATGGCGCAAGCGTTCGCCGATCTACTACACGCACTGTGACGGTTGCTCGGCACGTGCCATGTGTGGCAACGGTTGCGCCTACGACGCAATGATCCACAGCGGCGATGAGATGGCGATCGACGTACGAAGCTGTCAGTACACGCAGCGGTTCAATCGGCTGTTCATCGAAGATCTGTTCCAGCAGATCCGACCCAGTGGTCAGGTTGCCGCACAATGGTGGCACATACCAGATCGCAGCGAGCGTCAGCGGCTGATGGGCGCGGTATCGGCGCGCCCCCGGACGCTCTCCTACTCCATCGGTCACCAAACGCTGGACTGAAGTCGCCCAGGAACGCGATGGCGGCGCGTGAGCTCAGGGCCTACTTCGGTCACCACAAAGCGGCAAGCCAATGGGCCGGTGCCATCCTTGGCGAACTGGCTGCCAGTCTCGGGCTTCGCACGCTGACCATCTATGGTTCGTACGACTGGGACGAATATCCAAGTCTGGGCGCCAAGGTGGCCGACAGGTCGCTGGACCTGTTGATCGATTCCAATGCGTGGCAGGTGGACGCGGATTCCCTTGGGCCAGTGCGGGGTTTTCATATGATCCGCGACCCCCGGGACATGATCGTCTCCGGCTACTTCAGTCACCGATACAGCCACCCTGAGGTGTTTGCCGAACTCCCGCCACACCGCGCGGAGCTGGCGGCGCTCGACATCGACGCGGGCCTATCGCGCGAGATCGAGTTCAGCGGGCAGTTCATCGACGCGATGTCGACGTGGAACTATGCCCAGCCGCACATACTCGAGGTCCGCATGGAGGATGTCATCGAGGACCCTGTTGCGCACTGGATCGCGATCATTGCCCACCTCGGATGGCCCCGTCCGGCGGGTGACCCCGAGTTCCTCGCCGAGATCCTCGAGCGCTATTCCTTCCGACGCATGGCGGGCGGGCGCGATCGTGGTGATCTTGACATCCGACATCACTACCGGCGCGGCGTTGCCGGCGACTGGCGCAATTACCTTAACGTCGAGCACCTTGCACAGATACGACTGCGCTATGGAGACCTAATCGAGCGCCTCGGGTACGAGTGGTAGGCGATGAATCCGATCGCAAACCGGCAGCCCATGGGCTGACGGGAAGATAAAGTCGCGGTCACAGCGGTATCATCCGCGCATGCCGTTGGCGAGCGGCGCGAAATTCGCCGGGTACACCATCGTGCGGTTGCTCGGCCGTGGGGGGATGAGCGAGGTCTACCTCGCGCACCACCCCCGGTTGCCGCGTGACGACGCGCTGAAAATCCTGCCCGAGACGACAACGGCGGACAGCGGCTTCCGAGAGAGATTCCACCGGGAAGCCGAACTCGCCGCCACGCTGTGGCACCCCAACATTGTCCAAGTGCATGATCGCGGCGAGTTCCATGGTCGACTGTGGATCGCGATGGACTACGCCGAGGGAGCCGACCTCGGGCAGTTGATGAGGGACCGCTATCCGGCCGGGATGCCGACGCACGCGGTGTGCGAGATCATCACCGCGGTGGCCGGGGCACTCGACTACGCCCACCGGTGTGGGCTGCTGCATCGCGACGTCAAACCGGCCAATATCCTGCTAACCGATCGAGAAGACGGCCAACGCCGGATCATGCTGGCGGACTTCGGAATAGCCCGCCACCACGACGACATCAGCGGGCTGACCGACACGAACTTCACCGTCGGAACGGTCACCTACGCGGCACCCGAACAACTGATGGGCGGCGACATCGACGCGCGGGCCGACCAGTACGCGTTGGCCGCCACCGCGTTTAACCTCTTCACGGGTGCACCGCCGTATCAGCATTCCAACCCCGTGGCCGTCATCAGCCGACATCTCACCGCACCAATACCAAAGCTGAGCGAGCAGCGTCCGCACTTGACGAACCTGGATGAGGTGCTGTCGCGGGCACTGGCCAAGAACCCCGCCGACCGGTTCGAAGATTGCCACGAGTTCGCCGCAGCCCTCGCCCAGCGGGCCGACATGGACCCGGACGGTGCTTACCGGATCGAGCCCAACCGCACGGTCGCCACGCCCGCCTCGTTGGCCGAAACCCAAGTCGCGGTGACGGTGTCGTCGGGAGTACCAGCATTGAGCACGAAGCCGCCTTCGAGCCCGGTGAACCCGAAGCGGCGCAGGCGGTCCCGGATTGTGCTCGGGGCGGTGATCGCGGCGGTTGTGCTGACCGCCGTCGGCGTCATCGCCTACGTAAAGCAGCCCACGAAGGGGACGGCCCCGGCGGCCTCGGCCCCGGCTTCTTCCGCCCCGGCTGCCGCCGCGCCCGCTGGAAGCGCCCCGGCCCGACCCCCCGCCCTTCTGGACGGCACCTACTGCTTCGACTACGACTACGAGAAGCAGACGATCAACGGGGCCCCGTACGCAATCCACACCACCGACAACATCTCCTGGTGGGCCTTTCGCTCGTCGTGCGGATCTACGGGATGCGTTGCCACCGCGACCCAACTGGACACCGCCAACCCCCAGGTGGCCCGCGAACCCCCCCAATCAGCTACTTACAGTTACGCCGACGGTCACTGGCAGTCCGCGCCCGTTGAGCGCCAACTCAACCAGTCGCGCTGCCTCGGAGCGAACGGACAAGTCGTCGCGGGGATCAGTACCGTAATCCTGACTTGGTCACTCGAGCCACAGCCCGACGGCACCCTCCGAGGCACCAAGACCGGCACCGCCCTCACCAACGAATGCGGCGTTCAGGGACAGGTGGGTGTGGCCCCTGTGGCTTTGACTCGAACCGGCGACGTGCCGACCGGCGTCGCCGTCGCGGATCCGGCGAAAGCCACCGTCGCCCCGCCCACGGCCGCCCCACAAGTCAAAGGCCCCGTCCTCGACGGCACCTACCGCGTGGCCTTCGATCTGCAGAATCAGACGATCAACGGCAAAGTGACCGGTCTCGCGACCCCGGTCTCCGAATGGTGGGCCCTTCGTTCGGTGTGTACGTCAGCCGGGTGCGCGGCCACGGGAGCTCGGCTGTCCGACTCCAATCAGCAGGAAACCACCGGCACGACAAGCGTTCTCCATTTTGCCGACGGCCATTGGCAGGGCACGCCCACCCTTCAGGCACCAATGGAGTGCGCAAGAACCAACCAACCGGGCCGTGACGACGAAACCCGCCTGTGGTCGTGGGATCCCCAGGCCGGCAACACATTCAATGGCCTCATGATTGGCACCGTTCTCAGCAACGGATGCGGTGACCAGGGAACGGTGTACCGGACCCCGTTCGTCGCGACCCGCATCGGCGATGTGGCGCCAAGCGTCATCGCCGCCGATCCGGCATTGTTCATCACCCCGCCCTCCCCCCAACGGCCCTCACTGATCACTCGGCGCGGCGGGCCACCTCTTGCACCAGTTCGACGTGCGAATTGCGCCGAGTTTGGTGTAGCCCGCGTTGGCTCAAATCAGTGCGCACTGTCAGCGTGGGTGTTGGTGAGGGGTTGTTGAGGTCTTGGGGTCGGCGGGTCGGTGGCGGTGCGGGTTTGGTTGTCGGCCCCGATGTGCACGACGCGGTAGGCAGCCGGGTAGTGTGAACGAATTGTTTGATGCCCCTACGTGTTTGAGCTTCGATACCGTGCCGGTAGTGACCG
>Ga0310917_10000791_pt1 | contig 14505 bp, 9 predicted proteins | sample GREbulkMGLF178_FD_203531 | JGI IMG/M metagenome (GOLD analysis project Ga0310917, IMG submission 203531) | Lab enrichment of tropical soil microbial communities from Luquillo Experimental Forest, Puerto Rico - GRE.bulkMG.LF178 | ecosystem: Environmental > Terrestrial > Soil > Tropical forest >... | reverse complement strand
GTGGGTCAGTTCTTCTTCATGGGGCTGATCGGCTTGCTGCTGGCATCGCTCGTCGGGGTCTTCTGGCATAACGACGGCCTGCAATTCATGATTTCCCTCGTGGGCGTCATCGTCTTCACCGGCCTAGCGGCATACGATGCGCAGCGGCTGAAGGCAATGGCCCTCGCACTGCCTGACGGGCAGATTGGCTCTTCGGCGATCGTCGGCGCCCTGGCGCTCTATCTCGACTTCATCAACCTGTTCCTGTTCCTGCTGCGCTTCCTGGGCAGTCGGCGCGACTGACGTTGAGGCGTTCGGCCAAGCAGGCCACACTTCTCGCCGCCTTGGCGCTCGTCGCGGCGTTCGCATTCCGGCTGATGTTCGGGCTGTCGTCCGAGTTCTTCTTCGAGGACGAGACCCAGATCTTCCTGATCGGCCTGAAGCACTACGCGACCGGCGACTGGCCGTTCTTCGGCGGGGATGTTGTCTGGACCAAGAGCGAGATTCCGGGCGCCCTGCAGGGTCTGCTTGTTGGCGGACCGCTGCGGCTCGTGCCTCTGCCCGAGTCACCGTTCGTCCTGCTGAACCTGTTGTCGTTCGCGACGCTTGCGTGGCTCGCGTGGTACGCGACGCGACGACTGCCGTGGCTGCCGCGCTGGCTCGTGTGGAGCTGGTTCCTGACGATCCCGTGGACGCTGCAGTTCTCGACGCACATCATCAACCCGTCGTACGTTCTGCCGGGCGCGATCGTGTTCTTCATCGGCTTCTTCGAAGCGGTGCCGACCTTCTCGATCGGAGTCATCAGCCCGGCCGCGGCATTTTTCATGATGGGCGCCGGCGTGACGTGGGTCATGCAGCTTCATATGTCCTGGCCGCTGCTCCTGCCCTACAGCGCCTGGGCCTTGTGGAGCCGTCGGGCCGAGTGGGTGAGTCGGGGTTGGGGGTCGCTCACGCGCGCCGCCGGTGCATACGTCGCGGGCGCGTTGGTACCCGGGCTCCTCCTCCTTCCGACGATGATGAAGTACGGCCGATCGGGAGGCTCCGGCGGAGTCTTTCGCAACCTGCACATCGGTTGGGTGAATCCCTGGATGGCCGTCACGACGCTGGCTCGCCTGCTGTCGTTCGCGAGCCTCGAGATCAATCGGTTCATCGCCACGGACGGGGCCAAGCGCCTCGAATTCTTCTCACGGCACCCCTGGATCGTTCCGCTGGCCGCCATCGTCTGGATCGCCGGCGTGGTGCAGCCGCTCTGGATGCTCTTCGAAATGTGTCGCTCCGCCGATCGATGGCCGCAGGCCGAAGGCAGAGAGCAGTGGCGGGCGATGCGGTGGCTCGTAGCGTTGTCGGTCGTCATGGTGTACGGGAGCTACTGGTTTGTCATGGAGCCGCCGCAGGCGCACGCGTTCTACGTGCTCGCGCCGCCGGTGCTCTGTCTCGCGGCCTACTGCTGGACGTTCGTGGATTCGCCGCGGTGGAGGGCAGCGGCCGCTGCGATTGTGGCCGCCAACATCGCATTTCACGTCGGCCTCGCCGTCGCGCAGGCGCCCGAGAAGTCCCTCTACAAACACCGGGACGTGATCCTCTCAGCCATCCAGATGAAGCGGCCCGACATGTTTGGACATCGCCGCGTGTTCGCCATTGACGCCGGACCCTACACGCTCAGCGCCGACATCCCGCACGATCCCGGGCGGGACATCGTCGTGCTGAGCCAGGCGTACTCACGCCGATGGGGCTCCGCCGTCCATTGGACGGTCACGATCGCCAACACGAACCCGCGCGTGGCCTACCGCGATCTGCTGTACTTGGCGACGTATCGAACGGCGAGCGGCCGGACGATCGAGCGGCACGAGTACATCAAGGACATCTTCAAAGCGTGCGAATCGCGCGTCGTCGACCTCAACGACGGCTACGTCGGCGTGCCGTTCGAGGACGCCTCGTTCGGGATTGTCACCGCCGAGGCACTGGTTCCATCCGATACGCGCTTCTGCGACGCGGGCGCCGCGCGTACGGGCTCTCCGGAGTAAACGCCGGGCCCTCAGCCAGCCAGGAGGACGATCTTCCCGGCCACACCGCCGGCCTCCAGACGGCGCTCAGCCTCTCGACCCGCCAGGAGCGGAAGCCGCGCCGCAATGCGTGGCTGCAGCTGTCGCGTGCGCAGAAGCGCGAAGAGCTTTGGGAGGTCTTCTTTGAAGGGTCGCTTGTCCTTGCGGTACAACGCGGTAATGCCGTAGAACGCGCCCCGACGGCCGGCCAGACGCGCACCGAGAAACAGCGCGGCGAACCCCCGCAGCACGTCGAGCGTTCCATCGGTCGCCACGAATCCGTAGCCCACGACCAGACCGTCGCGTTTCGTGGCCCGGACGCATGCCCAGGTTCCGGCGCCGCCAAGGCCGTCGAACGCCACGTCCACGCCCTCAGGGAGAACCCCGCGGACGGCCCGATCGACGGCTTGCGTTCGGGCCTCGATCGGTTCGCCGCCGAGGCTCCGGACGAGATCGAAGGCATTTCTCGACGCCGAGCCGAGCGCTCGGACGCCGCGGACGCGCAGCAGCTCAAGGAGCGCGCTCCCGACACCACCGTTGGCGCCGGTCACGAGAGCGGTCTGCCCCGGCTGCATTCTCGCCACCCGATGAATCATCTGATGGGCCGTGACGTAGTTGAGGACCAGGGCGACGGCTTCGCCATCGTCAAGCCCGTGCGGCACCGGAACGAAATCCTCGGCCGCGCGGGTGAGGTATTGGGCCCACGCGCCGTACACCGTCAACGCACAGACCCGATCTCCTGGTGCAAACCCCCGGACGCCTTCCCCGACGGCGTCGACGTCGCGTAGCCCTCGACAAAAGGGAAGGGCGGGCGGTACGGGTAGCGGCCGGTTCGCTTGAGGATATCGGTGGCGCCAACGCCGCTGGCGCGGACGCGAATGCGGACTTCGCCGTTCTTCGGTGGCTCGAGCGGCAGCTCGACCTCCTCCAGCTGGTCGAGACCGCCCTTGCCCTTCAACTGGATCGCGCGGTACGTTGCCATCACGATTACTCTGTCACGTTCCGTTCGCCTCTGACTAAGAGAGCGACAGACGTCGTCAGCGGACGTACATCAGCAGTCTGGGAAAGGCGAATCGGCCCGATACGGCGTCGATGATGTTCACCTGGCAGGTGTAGAGGCCGGGCTTCAGGCTCCCAGCCGGCAGCTCGAACTGAAATACTGCAGCATGTCGATCTGCGGCATCCACGGTCGTCCGCTCCACAACCGGCGTCTCGAACACCTTCACCCTGCCCCGATAGAACGACAAGCTCGTTCGAAGCTCGGGCACGCCGTTCTCGACCGCGGGATCGTACACCTCGTAATAGAAGTACAGCTGTTGATCGCGGCCGACGATGTGCGTCAGGTTCGGGACGAGCTCGACGCCATCGCGAACGAGCGGGCTCGCAGACTTCCGGGGCGTGACGCTCTGGAGTTGAGTCCCCAGGACGAGCGAGCTGACCTTGACCGGCGCCCGCTTCAATTCGGGAACGGTCACCGCGGCTTCAAACGTGCCCATCTGGCCGCCCGCGTTCTCGCGAACGACGATCTTCACCGAGAAACGGCCTGGCGGCAGCGTGACGCCGGTCTGATACAGCACCTGCTTGGCCGCCAGGGCATCAGCGCTCGCGGGGGGCACGGTGAGCGTGTCGCGAATCCGACCGACGGGAAAGCCGCGCTCGTCGCGGATGAATCCAGCCACATCGAGCGTGATTTTGTCTTTTGACGGCGGGACGGCGGAGCCGGGCACCGCCAGCGAGATCGGGACGTAGTACTTGTCGACGGCGAGCCGGAACCAGCCGGCACTCACGAAGAGCGGAACATCGGTCGCCGGAATCGGCGTGGCGAGCTGCTCCTGCAGCAACACCTCACGGTCGCCCCTTGCCGTGTGAGCGAAGTCGCGGTCGGCATAGTACCCTTCCTTGGCTTCGACCTTGACGTTCGCGCGGTTCTTGACACGCACGGTGATGCGCCGAAACCGGCCGTCCTTGTTCGGATTCGTGCTGGAGAAGCCCAGAATGTAATACGACGAGATGTCGCGCTCCACTTTCGAGAACGCTTCTCCGAAATCGTTCGTATCCGTGAACGCGGTGCCGCCCGTGTCCGAGGCGAGCGAGGTCAGCGTTTCCTGCTGCGCCGCGAGCTGGGTGAATTGCCCCGCGACGGCGCTTCCGGTGAACGCGCTCAAACCGCCCGCGCTGCGCTGGCGCGCGCTCCCGCCCGGCACGACGGCCTGGAGGCCGCGTGCGTCGACGGGATAGATGGCGACGTTCGCGCGGAGCGCGGCGTTGACGGCCGCGCGCAGCTCGACCTGATTGTCCGTACCGCTTCGCTGCATCCCCGAGCTGAAATAGATGATCGCCTTCTTCTGCTGGATGGGTCTCAGGGCTTCGGCAAGCGTCCTCAGCGCGCGCAACCGGACGTCGTTGTTGAACGTGTCGAGCTCCTGGGCGCTCTGATCGACAGCCGTCGAATCATCCGTCGCGGACTGCGCCGCATCGTCGGTGGCCGCCGTACTCGCGTCGACGGCGGAGAAGGCCGTGCCGTCGCTTGCCGAAAGCCGGCCGAGCACGGTGCGCACCCGCTCCTTGCTGCCGGTGAAGTCGGTCAGTACCTGCAGGCTCGAGTTGATCGCGGTCACGGCCACCAGGTCGGCGGGGGACATCTGCTCGTCCACCCATTTCAGCGCGCCATCGATCGCCTTCTGCACGTCGTCGGGCTGCATGGAGCTGGTATCGAACACGAGGGTCAGGAGGCGGTGGCCCGCGACTTCTTCGGAGGTCAGCGGATGCGATGGAACGTCGTCGGCTGGCCCCGGCGTGGCTGGCGTCGCGGGCGCCACAGTGGACGTTACCGGCGGCGCGGCTGCAGGCGACGTGGCTGGCGGCGCGCTCGCCGGCGTCGCGGGCGCGGCCGCACCTGCCGCGCTCCCCGTCTGCGGCCGGGAGCGCCCGGCGACGGCCGCCGTCAGCGTCGTGGCGCGGTCGATCGGCGCGGCGTCCGCCCTGATGTCCTCGAACGCAAACGTCAGGATTTGCTGGTGCGTGCCGTCCTCCAGGAGCTCGAAATCATCGGCAGCCAGCCCTTTGACGACGGCGCCGGTGCGGTCGCGGACGACCACATCGACGAGGACGAGGTTGACGCCGATCCGAAATGTCGGCGTCGGTTGGCGAGGCGCGGCGGCCTGGCCGCCAAAGGTCGCGCGGGCCCCCACGAGAGTCGCGTGGGCGCGTGCCAGAATCGCAGCGGCCGCAAACGTGAAGACGACGGCGGACATGGATCGCGATCGCATGTCAGAACCTTAGACGCGCGGTGAGAGTGATCGTCCGCATGGGTCGAGCGGAGATGACCTGGCCGAAGGTGTGCGAGTTGACGTTCGTGTCGACCGCGGCCCACTGGACCGTATTGAGGAGGTTGAGGGCGTTCACCTGGAGCGTGAGCGCGCGGCTGAGGCCAAGCCGGATGTCGCGTTGGAACAGACCGTTCAGTTGATGCGTGCCTGGGCCCGTGATGATGTTTCTGGCGGAGTTGCCGTACTCGCCCGGCAGAGGGACGGAAAAGGCGGTCGTATTGAAGTACTCGTCCACGTTTGGATCGGTCAGTGCAATCGGCGCGCCGTTGTAGTCCGCGCGCAACGAGCCGTTGACGCCGCGCAGGAGGTCGCTTGCCGCCCCCAGGACGCGCGCCGTCAGCGGTACGCCTGATTGGAGCGTGAGCGTGAACTGCGCGGACCATTCGCCGAAGAGGGCTGCGGCGAGACCGCCGTTTTTCAACCATCGGCGATTGGGGCCCCAAGGCAGCTCGACATACACGTTCCCGGAGATCTGGTGGCGACGATCGAAGTTCGACCGCGCGTATTCCGCCTCGAGATTCTTGTCGTTCTGGGCGACCACAGGTCCCCCGGCTCCGAGCGACGAGGCGTTGTCCATCGCTCGCGCGAGTGCGTACGAGATCGCGCCGCTGAAGCCGTTCGCCAGCCGACGCTGGAGCTGGAGGCTGCCGGCGTTCATGAGTGAATGGCCGCCCGACGACTCCCAGATGAACGGTTGTGCACTCGAAATCGGGACGCCGCCGGGGCCGAGATCCGGCGCGCGAAGGATGTCCAGATCGGTGCCCTTGATCCCCGTGTAACCGGCCTGGACCACCCAATTCTGGGTGAAGTTATGGGTGAGCGTGGCGTTCCACGTCTGGATCATGCCGAGCGCGTAATCCTTGTCCACGCCCCAATTGTTCGTCGTGGCCGGCGTGGGTGCGAGCAGACCTTCGGCGAGGGTGAGCGGCGCGCTTTCGATGCCCGTGACCGTCGTGGTGTCGGCCCACGGTGGCTGACCGGCAAGCTGCCTCGCGATCGAGGCGTACGAGCCGCTGTTGTAGGTGATGCTGTATCCGCCGCGAAGAATGGTCGTGGGCTGCAGGCGATACGCGACGCCGAGCCGCGGGCCGAGGTTGTTCGCGTCCGTATTCAAGAGCCCCGCGGGGAATGCGCCGGTGTAGGGGCCGATCCCGCCGGGAAGCACGGGCGTCACCGCTGTGAGATCGGAGTTGACGTCGAGGTTGGCCAAGTGTCCGTCGACTTCGACGTACGGTTTGGCCAGCTCGTACCTGAGCCCGAGATTGAACGTCAGCTTCGCGCTTTTCTGCCAGTTGTCCTCGATGTACGCGTCAAAGGCGCGTTGGCGCAGATGGGTCACGCCTCCCACTTGCAGCGACGCCTGCTGTGGCAATCCCAGCAGGAAGTCGGCGAAGTCGGCCCCCGTCGCGCCGAGCCGCGTGTTGCCGCCCGACGAGTAGTACCCGGTGAACGTGAACGTGCCGCGGGCGTTGGAGTTGATTTGGCTGTCAACGGAGTCGACTCGGAAATCACCGCCGAGTCTGAGTCGATGGTGCGCGGTTGGATGCAGCCATGTATAGCTCGTTGTGAGACGGTTGTCGCTTCGCTCCGTGGCCGACGCGCCTCGCACCCCGGTGAATCCGGAGAAGGAGAGGTTGGGAACGCCCCAATTGAACGGATCGGTCGACGTTGCGCTCGGGTACTGGATGCCGGCCAGGCCCGCGACATTCTGCGTGTTCGTGAACGCGTTGGTGGTGCCGACGCTGGAGTGCGCGGCGTTGACATTGAACAGGTGAATCGAGCGGCCCCGGATGATGTTGAGAGAGATGGGCGCCCCGATGCTCGTGTTCACCGTGTTGCCGCCCAGGTCCGGGAACACATTGAGCGACTGGCTCTCGGTTCGCCGGTACTGGAGCTGACCTGACAACACGATGTTCGTCCCCCGTCCGCCGCCAGGACCGCCGAAGCGTCCGCCACCGGGACCTTGACCTCCGAAACCGCCGCCAAAGCCTCCGCCGGGACCGCGGCCTCCCGCCCCGCCGCCGGAACCTCGTCCGCCTTCGCCGGGGGGTGAGACCGTCGGAGACAGATTCTGGATCACCCGCAGGCTGATGGCCTCGGACGACGTGTGCGCGGTCGTCGACGTGTGGTAGTTCTGCTGCGTCCCAGGGAGGTTGGGGGAGGGAATGTACGGCAAGAGCGCCGCCGCACTTGGATCAATCCGGCTCGCAGGGATCTGGTTGCCGGTGAACGGTTGCTTGGTGGACGGATCGATCAGTTGGATAGGGCTGGCCGAAAAATCGCCGGACCGCATGGCGTCGGTCGGCACGGTTGCGTACTGATCGAAAAGGGTGTTCGATTCGGTGCCGGTGTAATTGACCTGGAACGTCGTGCGGCGGTTCGCGTTCTCATAGAGTCCCGGAATCTTCACGGGCCCGCCGAAGGTCGCGCCGAAGTTGTTCTGCGCATACTGGGGTTGGCCTGTCGGCGCATTCGCGTTCAGTTGGTACGGCGGGCTGTTCAGCGCGGAGCCGCCGAAGGTATACGTGGCTGAACCCTGATACGGCCGCTGCCCGCGTCCCCCGCGTCCGCCGAGGATGAAAACACCGCGCCCGTCGGGACCTCCTGGTCCGAAGGGCCCGCCCGGACCCTGCGAACCCACTCCACCGCGGCCGCCGAAACCGCCGCCCCCGCCCCCGTCCCCGCCAAACCCGGGGCCGAATCCCGGCGCGAACTGACCGGTCGCAGGATCGAATTGACCGGCGCTGATGGCCTGGAGGCGGCCGTTCATCATGCCGCGATCGACACTGGTTGCATCGCCGCTCGCCGTGATCGCGATCGCCTCGGACTGGGCGTTCTGGACCGAAAAGCCCGCCGGCAGGAGTCGTGCGACATCGTTATTCTCGGGCGTGGGCGAGGCGTCGAGCGCAGCACCTGCGCCAGCGTCCGCTTGGACGGCGAGGCGCTGGAATCGTTGACCGGGCTGGCCCGTCTGCCCGCCCGGTCCGCTCTGGCTCCGGCCGCGGCCGGCCCCTGACGCGCGCGTCGAACCGGCGGTCTCAGGTGGTGCCGATGGCGCAGACGCGGCGGGCGTTTCGGAGCCGGGCGCGCGCTTCTCTGCGCGGGGCGCGCGCGCAGTTTCGCCGCCGGGTATCGCAGCCGCCAATGCTTGTCGCGATGCCAGCGTCAACTGGAAGTCGGCAGTCTGGTCGCATGGCGGCGTGCCCAGGGCGAGATCGCGGCCGGCGCCAACAAATCCTGTGAGGTCGGCGGACAGATGATAGGTTCCGCTCTGGGCAAAGAGGATCACGAACGTGCCGTCGACGTCGGTCGAGGTCGACGCCCTGATCGCCTCGCCTGTTCGGACGACGATAGAAACGCCGGGCAGCGGCATATTGCCGCTCGTGACGCGCCCCGTTATCCGACATCGATCTGCCGGTTGAGTGGAAGATGGCAGCGACACTTGCGCGGCCGCGACGGCCGCAAAAACCGATGTCGCCACGCATCCCCCGACGAACGCGGCGCGTGTCATGTCGATCTAAAGGATTCCATCGATGGCATGGGAGATCTACAGTTCCCGACGGCTTTCACGATTGTTTCACCCCGGCATCACAGTTCCGCCGCGATTTCTCAATCCGTCGTGCGGACGCGGGTCCACGCGGGTCATGCCTATGAGACGGCGGAGCAGGCCACGCGGGTTGGGAACGCCGTTTCTAGCGTACAATCTTCCCGGGACGCGCAGCTCGTGCGTCGCGGACGTATCGGGGGGACGGAGGTATTGGATGCGACTGGAACACTCACTCAGCTGGAAGATTACGGTTGGCCTGGCGCTCGCTCTGCCAGTTGCCGTCGGGATCGTGTCTCCAACGTCGACCATCGCCGACCCGGCCGCGCCGTCTTCCATGGACGTGACATTTTCCAAGGACATCGCACCGATCCTGCAGCGGAGCTGCCAGAACTGTCACCGGCCCGACGGCGTGGCGCCGATGGCCCTGGTTACCTACGAGGATGTCCGCCCCTGGGCGCGCGCGATCAAGCAGCGCACCGGCCTCGGTCCGCGCGCCGGCGTGATGCCCCCGTGGTATGTCGAGAAGAACATCGGGATCCAGCAGTTTCAAAACGATCCCTCGTTGAGCGACGAGGAAATTGCCAAGATCGCGCAATGGGTCGAGCAGGGCGCGCCGCGCGGCAACCCAGCCGACCTGCCGCCCCCCCGGCAGTGGGCCGATCGGTCGGTCTGGGCTATCGGCACGCCGGACTTGATCGTCAAGACCAAAGAGGTTCTCGTCAAGGGAGACGCGCCCGACTGGTGGGGCGAGATTCCGAGCATTCCGACGGGCTTGACCGAAGACCGCTATGTCGCGGCGCTCGAGATCAAGGAAGTCAACGACGTCGACGCGCAAGCCGGCAGCGGCCGCGCCACGGTGGGCGGCCGGTTCGTGTTCCACCACATGATCTGGCGAACCCAGGTGCTCGATCCGACGAAGAGCGACCAGACGCCGGATCCGCTCGCGATTTTTACGGACGAAGAGGCGGTGAACTGGCCCGTCCACGAGGTGGGCCGGAACCCCGATTTCTTCGATCCCAAGTCGGCGCGTCTCCTGAAAGCCGGCTCGAGCATCGTGTCCGACTCGGTGCACCTGCACTCGAACGGGCGCGATACGCGGGCCCACCTCGAGATTGGCTTCAAGCTCCAACCGAAAGGGTATCAACCGACCTACAAGCGCGCGGTGTTCGGGCTGGGCAATGGCGTCGACATCGACATCCGCGCGATGGAGGCCAATCAGCAGCTCCATGCGTACACGGTGCTGCAGCAGCACACGAAGATCATCTCGTTCGAGCCGCACCTGCATGCGCCCGGCGCCCGCATGTGCCTGGAAGCGATCTGGGGATACACCATCCAGACGCTCAACTGCGTGGGCTACGACCACAACTGGGTGCGGGGGTACGACTACGCCGACGACTCGGCGCCGCTCCTGCCGAAGGGGACCATCCTCCATATCGTCGGCTTCATGGACAACTCGCCGTCGAACAAGAACGTGCCCGACCCGCGCAATTGGCAGGGGTCGGGGAATCGCTCGGTCGCGAACATGTTCATCGACCTGGGCATGCGGGTCGCGTTGACCGATGAGCAGTTTCAAGAGGAGATGGCCCGGCGGCGCGAGCGGCTCCATTTGACCAAAAACGACGTCGTCATCGGGTGCCCGCTCTGCTTGGTGATCCCGGCGGCACCGGCCGCGAAGCCCTCAGGGCCCCCGCAGTGACCTCGGTGCCCGCCGCCGCGTTCATGGCGGCGTTCCTGGCCTTGTTCGTCGCCCCGGCGTTCACCGCCGCTCAGTCGCTGACGTACACGAAGGGGCAGAATGTCGCGCCCGCCTACGAAGGCTGGGAACAGGCGGCGGACGGCACGAGATACTTCCTGTTCGGCTACATGAATCGCAACTGGGAGGAGGAGCTCGACGTCCCGATCGGCCCGGACAACGCGGTCACCGTGGGCGGCGCCGGGTCGATCGATCAGGATCAGGGACAGCCGACCCATTTCCTGCCGCGTCGCAACCGCTTCGTGTTCCGCGTCAAGGTCCCGGCCGGATTCACCCAGAAAGACGAGCTCGTCTGGACGCTCACGACGCACGGCAAAACCGAGAAGGCTTACGCTTCGCTCCGGCCAGACTACATCGTCGACGACGTCGTCAAGGCATCGGAGACGGGCGCGCTTGGCGCCGGCACGAGCAGTCCCGAGGTGCGCGCGAACAAGCCGCCGACGCTTCGCATCGACGAGCTCAAGAGCAAGACCGTCAAGATCGGGCACCCGGTCACGCTCGGTGTCGAAGTCAAGGACGACGGCATTCCGAAGCCGCGAGATCCGGCTCGTGTCGCGGCCGCGCTGGCGCGGGCGGCGGCGCAAAGTACCGGGCCGGCCGCGCCTCCGCGGAACCCCGCGATGTCGCCGCCGACGCGGGTCACTGTAGGGAAAAATCTCGGCCTGCACGTGTCGTGGTTCGTCTACCGTGGGGCAGGCAAGGTGGCTTTTGACCCTCCCCAGGTAAAGGCGTGGGAGGACACTCGAACCGGCGCGAATTCTCCTTGGGCCCCGCTCTGGACGGCTCCGCCGCTGCCCGCTGACGGCATGACCTGGGTCAACGTCACCTTCGAGGAACCGGGAACTTACGTCTTGCGCTGCCGCGCCGACGATGGCGCGCTCGTCGCCGACGAAGACGTCACGATCGTCGTCACGCGCTGACGAGAACCTCGCCTGCTCCGCTCTGCCCCCCCGCCGGTTGAACGCTGGCGCTCGCTACGCGGCTCGCTCGCCCGACGTGCGATGAGGAGCTCCGGGAGTGTCGGGCTGTGAGGGAGGGGCGCTCGGATTGTCGATCACCAGGCGAGCCGTTTCGTACGCGCGCTGATCGACCGTGAAGCCGCCCTCGTAGATCGAGTGCACGCGCTCGATCAACTGATCCCGGCGCTGCAGCAGGACATGAGGATCAATCAGGCCGTCGTTGGATTCGGCGAGAAGCGATCGGTATTTTTCCGAGACCAGCCACAGCTCGTGGGCGAACGCGCGATGGGCGATGACACGACCTTCGAGGCCGACGACTGAGTAGAGGGCGAATCCGAGTGCCGCGGCGGACGTCGTGATGGCCGCCGTGATCTGGTAGACGCGCCCGGTCAGCAGCAGATCCAGGATACAGGCTGCCGTTGCGACGGCGAGCAGGAGCGCCATCACCATCCGGACACCAAACGCCAGGCGGGCAAACCGGTCGGCTGCTCGCGCGTGAATCGTGTAATTCTGCGCCACATGTTCGGAATCGAGACGGACGTGGTCGATGACCGTCAACGAGAACATGCCGATCCTCCTGGTGAATAGCGGGTACGCCTCCACGCAGTGCAAACCAGGCGCCATGCATCCCAATGGCCGAAGCCGTCCTCACCCGCGTCGCGGTCGCCTGCAAGCACCCGACGCGCCGGCAGGCTGAGTGCGCGCTGCCTCGCGAGATAGGTCGCCACGTTGACGCGAAAACCTGCGGAGCGCCTTGACAGCTCAGTTCACGGTACGATATAGCATTTCACCCAATGAAACGGCCCTCCACGGTCGTCTCGACCGCGCGGTACACGGTCGATGCCGCGGCGCGCGCTCTGGAGCTACTGAGCGCGTTCTCCTTCCGCGAGCCCCGCATGTCGCTGGCGGAGCTCGCCGCCCGGACAGGCATCCCGCGTGCGACGGCGTTCCGGCTTCTGTCGACGCTTGAGCAGTCCGGGTTCGTGGCAAAGGTTCACGGCGAATACCAACCCGGCATCAAGTGCTTCGTGCTCGGCAACATCGTGGCCGGCGGTCTCGATCTGCGGGAAACTGCGCATCCGCACCTGATAGCGCTCCGCGACAGCACCCGCGAGACGACGCAAATCGCGATTCTCGATCACTGGCAGGTCGTTTACCTCGAGCGCATCCTGTCGCCGGAGGCGGTTGGCTTCATGCGCTCGCGCGCCGGCGCGATCCTCCCGGCGTACTGCACCGGCCTCGGCAAGACGCTCCTGGCATATCGGCCGGAAGCGGAGGTCGAGGCGTGGGCGGCCAAGCAGAAATTTCCGGCCTTGACGCCGCACACCATTACATCCGCGAAGCGCTTGCTGAAAGAGCTCCGCATCATCCGCCAGCGCGGCTACGGTCTCGACGAGGAGGAGCGCGAGAAAGGCGTGTGCTGTATCGCCGCGCCCATCAGCAATCACAGAGGCGAGATCGTCGCGGCGATCAGCGTCGCCGGACCTTGCCAACGCATGCCGCGAGATCTTGCCGGGAGCGAGATGGCGAACGCGGTGGTCGCGGCGGCGCGCGCCATCTCGATCGATCTCGGAGCCGTTGAGGGCGCGATCCAGGGGGCGGGGGCCGCCGGCGGTAACCTCCGCGGGTAGAGGGCCCCCTATAGAGCAGAGGGCGCCGAACAGAGGCGAATCGACAAGCACTGCAGCGCCGGCATCCCGGCGCAGGGAGGGCAGAGGTGAAGAGAGTCGCACTGGGTTTCCTGATCGGGGCGAGCTTCTTTCCGCGCTTGCTCGCGGCTCAGGCCGTGACGGGCACCATCCTCGGGACGATTACCGACTCAAGCGGAGCTGTGATGCCGGGCACCACCGTGACGCTGCGCAACACCGGGACTGGCTTGACGCGCACGGTCACGACCGATGCGGCGGGCGAGTACACGGTCCCCTCCTTGCCGACCGGCAAATACACTGTCACCGCGGAGCTGTCCGGGTTCAAAACGGTCTCGGTCCCGAACGTCGACCTGGGCGTCGATCAGCACGTGCGCATCAACGTGCGCCTCGAGGTCGGCGCGGTCGAGGAGTCGGTGACGGTCACGGGCGTCTCGCCGCTCGTGCAGACCTCGACCTCGGAGCTCGGCACCACCGTCGGAGGAGAACAGATCCAGACGCTCCCCTTGAACGGCCGAAATTTCGTCAACCTCACCCGCACGGTCCCTGGTGTGGCGCGCGGCATCCCGGGCGCCAATATCGACGGCGCGGGGAGTCTTGCCTGGCGCGCGTCGGCTTCGTTCTCCGCGAACGGCCAGCGGCCTCGCGACAACAACTACATGCTCGACGGCGTCGACAACAACGAAACCTGGCTCCAGACGGTCGTGCTGTTTCCGAGCGTGGACGCCCTCGACGAGTTCAAGCTCCAGACGAGCACCTACTCGGCGGAGTTCGGCCACTCGCTCGGCGGCGTCGTCAACCTGCAGATCAAGTCCGGGGCCAACGCGCTGCACGGCAGCGGGTTCGAATTCCTGCGCAACAGTGCGTTCGATGCCAACAACTTCTTCAACAATCGGGCCGGCCGCGCCAAGCCGGATTTCAGCCAGCACCAGTTCGGCGGAACGATCGGCGGGCCAGTCGTCAAGGACAAGACGTTCTACTTCTTCGACTACCAGGGGTACCGCGTCAGCCAGGGCCAGACGTACCTCTCGACGGTGCCATCGGAGAAGATGCGGAACGGCGACTTCTCGGAGATCAACCGCGTCATCTACGATCCAACCACGGGCAAGCCGTTCCAGAATAACTACATATCGCCGCAGCGATTCGACCCGGCCGCGAAGAACATCCTCGACATGCTCATCCCCGCGCCCAATACCGCGGGCACGGTCGGCGCCACCGGTCAGACGATCAACAACTACCTGATCAACCCG
>Ga0310917_10000786_pt1 | contig 14549 bp, 14 predicted proteins | sample GREbulkMGLF178_FD_203531 | JGI IMG/M metagenome (GOLD analysis project Ga0310917, IMG submission 203531) | Lab enrichment of tropical soil microbial communities from Luquillo Experimental Forest, Puerto Rico - GRE.bulkMG.LF178 | ecosystem: Environmental > Terrestrial > Soil > Tropical forest >... | reverse complement strand
CGCGGGAATCAGCCGGTAGTCTCCGTCGACCCCGTAGCGGCCTCGCGGGCGCGCGGGATCAGAAGCCAGCCCGGTCATCGTCATCGCCTCCTCCGTACGTCGCGGCCTCATAGTCGCGGCCAAGCCGTTCGAAAATCGGGATAGCCTTCGCCGCAGCGCGTTTCAGCGTGTCTTTGGCAGGCGTATCTGCCGGCTCGAACGCGCGGCGTATCGTCTCGGCGAGTTGGTCGGCCTTCTGTTGCAGGCTCAGCTCGATCGCCGGCGACAGGTACGGCTCCGCTGCGAAGAAGCCGAAGACGATCGTCGGCAGGGTGTAGTCGAGATCGCTGGGGCGCAGGTCTGGCCGCAGCATTCCCTCCGCGGCCAGCACGCCCAAGTAGTCCCGGTTGACACCGAGCTTGCTTTCTTCGAGCCGCTGGTGGTTCGCCGCAACGAGGAACTTGTCGAGGGTGTCGGCGTCCCGGGTGTAGAGCGCACGCAGGACGGGACGGTCCATCGCCTCGACGAACAGCCGCCGGAGGTAGCGGTGCAGCGCGACCTCGGCGGGATCGGTTTGGAGCGCGTCAACGATCGCGTCCGTCATCGCCGCCGCTTCCCGGCTGCTGACCGCGTGGAAGACGTCCTCACGAGATCGCCAGTGCAGGTAGATGGTGCCCTTGCCGACGCCGGCATGAGCGGCCAATTCATCGATGGTCACCTTGCGATAGCCCCAGCGCAGCAGGAGGTCTCGGGCGCTATCGAGGATCCGGTCGGCCCTCTGCCGGCGGTTGAGATTCGGGCGCTCGACCATGACCAAAATACTACATCAGTCAACAGTCACCGAGCTAGGACAGATTTATGACAGTAACTATTGTTTTACAGTTACTGTCATTATCGCTATCCTGGGGGACATGAACGCTACGCATGTACCCGTGCTCATCGTCGGCGCCGGCGTCGGCGGCCTGGCCACGTCGGCGTTGCTCGCCCGGCATGGGGTCGGTTCCCTGCTGGTCGAGAAGCGGAGCGAGGTGTTCATCTATCCCAAAGCCCGCAACCTGAGTTTCCGCAGCCTGGAAATCCTGCGCGGCCTCGGCCTAAGCGACGAGGTGCACGCGATCGCCGATGAGGTCTCGGCCTTGGCCGTCAAGCCGGCGCTGAACAGCCCCGACGAACGACCGGCCATCGACGTCCATGCAATCTTTGCGGGTCTTGACAAGCTCAGTCCCGAGCCCGCCGCACAATATTGCCCTCAGAGCAGGCTCGAGCCGATGCTGCTCGCCGAAACGCGCCGGCACGGGAGCGAAGTGCGCTACGGGACGGAACTTTCGTCGCTCGATTTGGACGACGCTGGCGCCACCGCGGTGCTGCGCGACCGGGAGTCGGGGGAGTCCGAGACCGTCCGCGCCGACTACCTTATCGGCGCCGACGGTGTGCACGGCCAAGTTCGTAAGTGGTTGGGCGTCAGCGCGTCTGGCTACGGGGCGCTGCCGATCTATGTCGTCTTCATCTACTTCCGGGCGCCGTGGCGAAAGCTGGTCCCGCAGCTCGGTGACGGCGATGGGATACAGGTCAAAAACCCAGATGTCGATGGCATATTCCTGGTGGCCCGGGACGATCTCGGCATGTTCGTCACCACGTACTTCCCGGGCAAGGGCGAGGCGGCGAACCAGTTCACGCCGCAACGTTGCCGCGAAGTTCTCACCAAGGCATTCGGCGAGCCGATGGACATCGACATCATCGAGACCGCCGCGTGGCAGCCTTACGAACAGGTGGCTGAGCAATTCCGTTGTGGGCGAGCCTTTCTCGTCGGTGACGCGGCGCACACCATGCCGCCGTTCAAGGCCGGGGGAGCCAATACCGCGATTCAGAGCGCGCACAACCTGGCCTGGAAGCTGGCCGCGGTCCTTGGTGGGACGGCCGGGCCGGGATTGCTGGACACCTACCAGGCCGAACGTCACCCGGTGGGACGGTTCGCCGCCCGGCAGTCGTTGTCCGGCCCGACGTATGCGTTACTACCGCAGTCCGGTGACCGACCACTATTGCCGGCCGAAGAAGAATGCTCGATGTTCAGTCTGCTCATCGGCTATCGGTATCGCTCGGCGGCCGTCTTGACGGACGAGCCGCCGGTGGACCCGGACGCGGTGCAGCTCGTGGAGGAGTTGCGCGCCCAGCCCGGCACCCGCGTTCCACACGTGTGGGTGCGGGAGGGTGTGTCGACGCTCGACGTGCTCGGTCACGGGTTCACATTGCTGACCGGGGACGAGCGATGGTGTGCCGCTGCGGCTTCGGCGTCGGTCGATGCGCACTGCATCCGCAGCGACGAGTGGGCGGCTGCCACGGGACTCGGGCCGTCCGGGGCGCTGCTCGTGCGTCCCGACGATTTCGTCGGCTGGCGCGCCGAGGAGCTACCCGCTGACCCGGAACGCCAGCTGCACCAAGCACTTTCCGCTATCCTGTGCCGCTAAGGCGCCCAAAAGGTAACTACAGCGGGATGTTCTTGTGGCGGCCGCGGCGCGCGGGCGCCTGGGCCAGCGCCTCGGTGAGCTTGCTGCGGGTGTGCGCGGGGTCGATCTTCTCGTCGACCACGCCGATCTCGATGGCGCTGTCGACGCCACCGGCGATCCGCTCGTGCTCGGCGGCCAGCTCGTCATGCAGGGCTTCGCGCTCGTGGTCCGGCGCGGCGGCCAGCTTCTTCTTGTGCAGGATGCCGACGGCGGCCTTCGCGCCCATCACCGCGACCTCGGCGTCCGGCCAGGCGAACACCTTCGTCGCGTTCAGCGAGCGGGAGTTCATCGCAATGTAGGCCCCGCCGTAGGTCTTTCGCGTGACCAGCGTGACCCGGGGAACGGTGGCCTCGCCGAACGCGTGCAGCAGCTTGGCGCCGCGGCGCACCACGCCACCCCACTCCTGGTCGACACCCGGCAGATAACCGGGGACATCGACGACGACAATCAGCGGGATCCCGAACGCGTCGCAGAGCCGCACGAAACGCGCTGCCTTCTCCGCGCTTTCGGAGTTCAGGCAGCCGCCGAGGCGTAGCGGGTTGTTGGCCAGCACGCCGACCGTGCGGCCGGACAGCCGGCCCAGCCCGACCACCATGGACGGCGCCCAATTGGCCTGGAACTCGTCGAAAGGCGTGTCCGAGTCGAGGAGTGCGGTCACGATCGGATGCACGTCGTAGGCCCGCCGAGCGGATTCGGGGAGCAGTGCGTGGATGTCGGTGTCGCCGGCCTCGGCCCTGTCGCGGTCGAAATGCCCTTGCTGGCAGAACAATCCGACCAACCGGCGGCCGCGCTCGTAGGCGTCGAGCTCGTCGTCGGCGACGATGTGGCACACCCCGGACTTCTTGTGGTGGGTCTCCGGACCACCGAGCGACGCCATGTCGACGTCCTCGCCGGTGACGCTGCGCACCACGTCGGGCCCGGTGACGAACACGCGGCTGTCCGGCGCCATGACGACGACGTCGGTCAATGCCGGCCCATAGGCGGCGCCGCCGGCGGCGAAACCGACGACCACCGAGATCTGCGGGACGTAACCGGACGCGCGGATCATGGCCTCGAACACCAGGCCCACCGCGTGCAGCGCCCGCACGCCTTCGGCCAACCGGGCCCCACCCGAGTGCCAAATGCCCACGATCGGGCTCTGGTCCTCGATGGCGGTGTCGTAGGCGTTGACGATGTGCGTGCAGCCCTCGATGCCCATGGCGCCGCCCATCACGGTCCCGTCCGTGCAGAACGCAATGGTGCGCACACCATTTACGGTGCCGGCGGCCGCAAGCACACCCGAGCGGTCACGCTCGTGCAGCAGCTCGATGCTGTCCTCGTCGAAGAAATTGCTCAGGCGCAACAACGGGTCGCGCGGGTCGAGCGATTCCCCAATCGCCTCGGGGGCCAATATCGTCATCGAAGGTCTCCTGTTTCCGGTGATGCTCGGGTCAGTACCGCCCAAAGGCGATCGCCACGTTGTGACCGCCGAATCCAAACGAGTTGTTGATCGCGTACCGGTAGTTGCCCGGCCGCGGCTTACCCGCCACCACATCCAGGTCAATCTCTGGATCGAGGTTTACGAGATTAAGTGTCGGTGGGATCACCTGATCTCGCAACGCGAGCACGGTCAGGATCGACTCCAACGCGCCCACCGCGCCGACCGAGTGGCCGAGGGCGGACTTGGGCGCGTACACCGCTGGCTTGTTGCCGCGGAGGGCGTTGTTGATGGCCTTGCCCTCGGCCAGGTCGCCGACCTGGGTGCCGGTGGCGTGGGCGTTGACGTGGTCGATATCGGCGGGGGTCAGGCCCGCCAGCTGAACCGCCCGCGACATTGCGTGCCCGGCGCGTTCCCCGTTGGGGTCCGGCGCCACCATGTGGAAGCCGTCCGAGGTGATGCTGGCACCCATTATCCGGGCCAGGATGTTGGCGCCACGAGCCTTCGCGCTTTCCTCGGTCTCGATCAGCATCAGCGCGCCGGCCTCACCGAACACGAAGCCGTCGCGGTCCTTGTCGAACGGGCGACACGCACCGGCGGGGTCGTCGTTGTTGGTGGACATGACGATTCGCATCTGGGCGAACCCGGCGATGGGCACCGCCTCGATCCGTGTTTCGACGCCACCGCAGATGGCGGCGTCGGCCTCACCGAGCACGATCTGCTGCCACGCGCGGGCGACCGCCTCGGAGCCGGACGCGCACGCCGATACCGGCGTCATCACCCCGGCCTTGGCGTGCCGTTCGAGGCCGACGGCCGCGGCGGCACCGTTGGGCATGTACTTCTGCACGGACAGCGGAGAGACAGCCTTCATGCCGCGAGCGCGCATGTCGTCGTAGCTGAAGACCAGCTCCTCGGCCGAGCCCAGGCCGGTGCCGATGGATACCATCAATCGGTTGGTGTCTATCTCGGGCGAACCCGCGTTCTCCCACAGCCGCCGGCTCAGGACGGTGGACATCTTCTGCAGGTAACCCATCCGGCGCAGCTCGACGCGCGTCAGCTGGTGGTCGAACTCCTCCAGCAGATGCCCCCCGATGCGGACCGGCAGGTCGAACTCCTCGACGAACGGGTCGTCAAGCGTCCGGATCCCGCTTTGGCCATCGAGCAGCAGGTTCCACGTCTTCTCGGCGTCGGTCGCGAGTGCGGTCGTCATGGCAACGCCGGTGACGACGACGTTGGGAAAAGCTTTCCCTGTAACCAGCTCCGTCATGGGTCTTGCGAACGTTCCTTCCGTGCTCAGTAACGCCCGAAGGCGAGCGCCACGTTGTGACCGCCGAACCCGAACGAGTTGTTGATCGCAAAACGGATATCGCCGTAGCGAGGTTCGCCGGCGACAACATCCAGGTCGATCTCGGGATCAGGTGTCTCGTAGTTGAGTGTTGGTGGGATGACGCCATCCCGCAGGGTCAGCACCGTCAGCACTGACTCGAGCGCCCCGACCGCGCCGATGGAGTGGCCGAGCGCCGACTTCGGCGCGTAGATCGCGGCGTGCTCGCAACCGGCGACGCGGATGGCGTTGGCCTCCGCGGTGTCGCCGATCGGCGTTGCCGTCCCGTGGGCGTTGACGTGGTCAATGTCCTTGGGGGACAAGCCCGCCAGCTCCAGCGACCGTGTCATCGCCCTGCCGGCGCGCACGCCGTCGGCAGCGGGCGCCACCATGTGGAAGGCGTCCGAGGTGATGCCGGCACCCAGCAACCGGGCCAGCGGCCTGGCGCCGCGGGCCTTGGCGTGCTCCTCGGTCTCGATGAGCATGAGCGCCCCGGCCTAGCCGAACACGAAGCCGTCGCGGTCTTTGTCGAACGGGCGCGAGGCACGCTCGGGCTCGTCGTTGCGGGTGGACATGGCCCGCATCATCGAGAACGCCGCGATGGGCAGCGCCTCGATGGGGCCTTCCACACCGCCGCATACGGCGACGTCGGCGTCACCCATGACGATCTGACGCCACGCGTGGGCGATCGCCTCCGAGCCCGACGAGCAGGCCGACACCGGGGTCATCACTCCGGCGCGGGCCCCGAGCTGCAACCCGACGGTCGCGGCGGCGCCGTTGGGCATGATCATCTGAACGGCGAGCGGTGACACCTTGCGGGGGCCGCCCTCGTTCATCAGGTCATAGCTCTCGACGATCCTCTCGGCGCCACCAAGACCCGTGCCGACCACGACCGCAAACCGGTCGGGATCGAGCTCCGGGCTGCCCGCGGACTCCCACAGGTGACCGCTGAGCAACTTGGCCATCCGCTGGACGTAGGACATGCGCCGCATGTCCAGCCTGCCCATGTGATTGTCGACGGGCTCCTTGAGGTGCCCACCGATCTTGACGGGCAGGTCCCACTTGGTGATGAACTCGTCTTCGAGGACGTGGATGCCGCTTTCGCCGGCCAACAAGCCCTTCCACGTGCTCTCGATGTCCGGCGCGATCGATGTCGTCGCCGTGACGGCGGTTACCACAACGCTGGGGTAACCGCCATTAGCAGTGGAAGGCTTCGTCACTTGCTGTCCGCTTCCATCCTCGCCTTGACGTTGGCCACGGCGTCGGGGTTCTCCGCCGTGATCTTGGCGCGCAGCGCCTCGGCGGCCTCGGGGTTCTCTTCCTCGAGCTTCTGGATGTAGGCGACGACGTCACCGACGGTGCGAAGACCGGCGAGGTCCTCGTCGGGGATCTTCACGCCGTACTTGTCCTCGGTCTGCACCGCGATCTCGACCATCGACAGCGAGTCGATGTCCAGGTCGTCGACGAACGACTTCTCCGGGGTGACCTCGGACGGCTCGATACCGGTGACCTCTTCAATGATCTCGGCGATACCAGCGATAATTTCTTCCTGACTGACGGCCACTGCCTCTTCCCTTCGTAATGTGTTGTGTGCAAATCGGATTCGAAGTGCTTTTTGGTTGTACTGGTCGAAGCCGGCGTTAGATGTCTGCCAACTCGTCCAGGTCTGCGGGTGACTTGACGGCACGGGCCGCAACCCCCCGAAGTTCGCGTTTGGCGATGCCGGTGAGAGTGCCCGCGGGCGGGAACTCCACGATCGCCGTGACATTGCGCTCACGCAGCGTTTCGGTGCACAGGTCCCAACGCACCGGCTGGGTGAGCTGAGCGACCAGGGTTTCCATCGCCGCGGCCGCGGAGGCGACGGGCTTTCCGTCGCGGTTGGACAGTAGCGTGGCGGTGGGCTCGGCGGTCGCGATGGCGGCCGCCGCTGCGGCGTAGCCGTCCAGGGCCGGAGCCATGTACTTGGTGTGGAACGCTCCGGCCACACCGAGGGCGCGCACGCGCGCCTTGGCCGGTGGGTCTTCGGCGAGCTTCTCCAACGCCGCGAGCGGGCCGGCGGCGACGATCTGCCCGGCGGCATTGCGGTTCGCGGGGACCAGCTCGAGCTGCTCGAGGCGGCTCAGCACCTCGGCCTCGTCACCGCCGAGCACCGCGGACATGCCGGTCGGCTCGATGGCGCAGGCCTTGGCCATTTCGGCACCCCGGGTGGCGGCCAGCGCGACGGCGTCGTCGAACACCATCACGCCGCCGATCGCGTAGGCCGCGATTTCGCCGACGGAGTGGCCCGCCAGAATGAGTTCTGCTTGACCGCTTTGGGCGAGCAGGCCGCGCCTGGTCAACTCCTGGTGAGCGAGCAGCGTGGTTGCGACGACCAGCGGCTGCGTGACCGCGGTGTCGGTGATCTCCTCGGTGGACGCGGTGGTCCCCAGCCGCACGAGGTCCAGGCCGCTGGCCTTGGACCACAGCGTCAGCTGATCCTGTGCGCCCGGCAGCTCCAGCCAGGGCGACAGCATCCCCTCGGTTTGCGAACCCTGTCCGGGCGCAAGCAAAGCAATCACGTGTTTAAGAGAACACTGTGGAAACGGGTTTGGCCGGTGTAACAGATTATGAACCTCGTCTTAGGTTTTTGTATACACCCTACAAAACGGCCCGGTAAGCTACGCGTTTGATACGGTCCCGCGACCTGTTGCCTAAATCACTATCGTCCGGACGGGGCCGCGATACCGCTTCTGACCGGCAGTGGAGCGGGCGCTGCGGCGCTGCTGCCAACGCCGGAGGGCTGCGCGGGGTAGTCGAGCTGGCCGACGGTCGACGCCACTCGCAGGACATACGCGTCGCGGGGCTGAGTGGGATCGCGACCGGTGAAGTCGGTAATGCGCTTGAGCCGGTAGCGCACCGTGTTTGGATGAACGAACAACTTTCTGGCACAAGCTTCAATCGCGCCGCCACAATCCAGGTACGCGTCGAGGGTCTCGATCAGCGTGGGTCCGGCGGCGGCCAGCGGCCCCATCACGTCGGTGTGCAACGCCACGATCGCCGACGCATCGCCCATCAGGGCGCGTTCGGGCAGCAGCTCTCGTGCCAGCACGGGTCGTGGGGCGCCCCGCCAGCCACCGACGGCGTTCATCCCGGAAATCGCCTCGCTGGCGCTGTGGTAGGCGGCGGTCAGCATGGGCGCCGTGGGTCCGATCACCACCGGGCCGTCGGAAAACGCGGTCAGCAGGTCACCGAAGAATCTATCGGTGGGCGACAACTGGCCGGAGACGATCGCGACCAGCCAGGTGCCGTGCACGTCGGTGAGCGCCGCGCGACCGTGCTGGGCGGCGATGTCGCGGACGTCCTGGCTGGCCCGTTGGCTGCCGTCCAGGCCGTTCGAGCCGTCGCGGTCGGGCGCCGGGGTTCCGACCACAACTGTCGCCGGCGCGGTGGTGTCCCAGTTCAGCGCGGCCGCGCGGGACAGCAGTTCGGGGCCGGTGTCACCGCGGACCACCGCGTCGACGACGCTGGCCTCCATCCGGCTGTCCCAGGTGCCTCGCGCCTCGGCCGCCTCCGCGTAGGACGAGGCGGCGGTGAATGCCAGGTCGCGGCTGTACTTCAAAATGCCCACCGTCAAGGCGGTCAGCTGCTCCTCGGAGCGGGCCAAGAGCGGCACCACCTCCTCGAAGAACTCCATGGTGACCCGCACCATGTCCACGCTGTGGCGCAACGCGATGCGACGGGCCAGGTCCTGGGGCACTAGCTCGAAGGCCTGGGCGGTGTAGCTGACGTTGCTGTGTGGGTCTTGCATCCACTCGACGAAGTTGTTGATGGCCGTCTGCACCACCAATGCCACGCTGGCCCGCTGCGAAGCTTCCAGATCGGCGAAGAACGGCAATCTGTCCTGCATGACCGCGACCGCTTCGGTGGCCAGCCGGCCGGAGTACTGCTTCAACCGGCGCAGCACCGATTCCGGCACCGTGTCCAGCACTTCGAGTGGCGATCGGGGCTGCTTGGCGAATGGACCAGCGAAGGCGTTGTCATTCACCCCTAAAACCTACGTCAGATTTCTGGAACTTTCCCCCAAGGTGACGCTTAGTTCTTAAGGGGGTCTTACGGCGGGCGGACGGGATCGGGCCGGATCAAGCCACGCCGGGATCGGATGTCTGCTCCGGCGCGGCCTGCACGTCGTCGATTTGGTACTGGCGGGCGGCCGCGACCGGCACCGACGGGTCGATCTGACCCTCGCGCGCCAGCGCCTCGAGCACCGCGACCACCTGCGACTCGGCGTCGGTGTTGAAGAAACGCCGCGCGGCGGGCCGGGTGTCGGAGAACCCGAACCCGTCGGTGCCCAGCGTGACGAAGGTTCCCGGCACCCACGGCCGGATCTGCTCGGGCACGGCGCGCATCCAGTCCGACACCGCGATCACCGGCCCCTCGGCATCCGCGAGGGCCTGGGTCACGTAGGGGACGCCGGCCTGCCGGTCCGGGTGGCGCAGCCTGGCCTTCTCGACGGACACGCCATCGCGGTTCAATTCGCCCCAACTGGTCACCGACCACACGTCGGCGGCCACATCCCACTCCGCGGCCAGCATCTCCGCCGCCCTCAGCGCCGACGGCATGGCCACCCCCGAGGCCAGGATCTGCGCCTTGTTCGCGCGCTTTTCGGTGGCGGTGCGGTAGCGGTAGATGCCCCGCAGCAGTCCCTCGGGATCGAAGTTCTCCGGCTCCGGCGGCTGCGGGTACGGCTCGTTGTAGACGGTGATGTAGAAGTAGACGTTCTCCGGGTTCTCCCCGAACATGCGGGCCAGCCCGCTTTCCACGATGTAGGCGATTTCGTAGGCGAACGCCGGGTCGTAGGACACCACCGCCGGATTGGTGGCCGCCAGCAGCAACGAGTGGCCGTCGGCGTGTTGCAGACCCTCACCGGTCAGCGTGGTGCGCCCCGCGGTGGCCCCGAGCAGGAAGCCGCGCGCCATCTGGTCGGCCGCCGCCCACAGGCCGTCGCCGGTGCGCTGGAATCCGAACATCGAATAGAAGATGTAGATCGGGATCATCGGCTCGTTGTGCGTCGCATAGGAGGTGCCGGCCGCGGTGAACGAGCCCACCGACCCGGCCTCGTTGATGCCCTCGTGCAGGATCTGCCCGACTTCGCTTTCCTTGTAGGCCAGCATGAGGTCGGCGTCGACGGCGGTGTACAGCTGGCCGAGGCGGTTGTAGATCTTCAACGACGGGAACCACGAGTCCATCCCGAAGGTGCGCGCCTCGTCGGGAATGATCGGCACGATTCGCGGGCCAATCTCCTTGTCCCGCAACACTTCTTTGAACGTGCGCACGATCGCCATGGTGGTGGCGACCTCCTGCTGGCCGGATCCCTTCTTCAGCGGGGCGTAGATGTTGCGCGCGGGTTGCTTCAGAACCTTGGCCTTGGTCCGCCGTTCGGGGACGAAGCCCCCCAGCGTGCGGCGCCGGTCGAGCAGGTAACGGATCTCGGGGGCGTCGGGCCCGGGGTGGTAGTAGGGCGGCAGGTAGGGGTCCTCGTCGAGCTGGGCGTCGCTGATCGGAATCCGCATGGAGTCCCGGAAGCGCTTGAGGTCTTCCAGCGCAAGCTTTTTCATCTGATGGGTGGCGTTGCGGCCCTGGAAGTGCCCGCCCAGCGAGTAGCCCTTGATGGTCTTGGCCAGGATCACCGTCGGCTGTCCTTTGTGGTCGATGGCGGCGCGGTAGGCCGCGTAGACCTTGCGGTAGTCGTGACCGCCACGCTTGAGGTTCCAGATCTCGGCATCGGTCATCTGCTCGACGAGCGCCTTGGTGCGCGGGTCGCGGCCGAAGAAGTGGTCGCGCACGTACGCCCCGTCGTTGGCCTTGTACGTCTGGTAGTCGCCGTCGGGGGTGACGTTCATCAGGTTGACCAGCGCGCCGTCCTTGTCGGCGTGCAGCAGTGCGTCCCACTCGCGGCCCCACACCACCTTGATGACGTTCCAGCCCGCGCCCCGGAAGAACGACTCGAGTTCCTGGATGATCTTGCCGTTGCCGCGCACCGGCCCGTCGAGGCGTTGCAGGTTGCAGTTGATGACGAAGGTCAAGTTGTCCAGGCCCTCGAGCGCCCCGACATGCGCCAGCCCCCGGCTCTCCGGCTCGTCCATCTCGCCGTCGCCGAGGAACGCCCACACGTGCTGGTCGGAGGTGTCCTTGATGCCGCGGTCATGCAGGTAGTGGTTGAAGCGGGCCTGGTAGATGGCGTTCATCGGGCCAAGGCCCATCGACACCGTCGGGAATTCCCAGAAGTCGGGCATCAGCCGCGGGTGCGGATAGGACGGCAACCCGCCGCCGACGTGACTGTGCTCCTGCCGGAAGCCGTCGAGCTGGTCCGCGCTGAGTCGACCCTCCAGGAAGGCGCGCGCGTAAATCCCCGGGGAGGCGTGGCCCTGAATGAAGACTTGGTCGCCGCCGCCGGGATGCGACTTGCCGCGGAAGAAGTGGTTGAAGCCGACCTCATACAGCGCCGCGGACGAGGCGTAGGTCGAGATGTGCCCGCCCACACCGATTCCCGGACGCTGGGCGCGATGCACCATGATGGCGGCGTTCCATCTGATCCACGCCCGGTAGCGGCGTTCGACGTCCTCGTCACCCGGGAACCACGGTTCAAGCTCGGTCGGGATCGTGTTGACGTAGTCGGTCGACGTGAGCGCCGGGATGGCCACCCGCTGCTCGCCGGCCCGTTCCAGCAGCCGCAGCATCAGATAGCGTGCCCGCGCCGGCCCCGAGCGCTCCAGCAGTTCGTCGAAGGACTCGAGCCACTCCGACGTCTCCTCGGGGTCGATGTCGGGCAGATAGGACGCCACACCTTCGCGGATCACCCGAACGCGGTCGGGTTCGCTTGCGTTGCTTGGGGTTTTGGCCAGATCGTGACGCGCGAACTCAGTGGTCAACGCATCCTCCTGTAGTCGGCGGGTTATCTGTTTGTGTTTGTCTCCCTATCGTGCCGCACCGGGGTTCCGTGCGGGTAGCCGCCGCCAACTCGGTGCGTATCGGGCCGACGGGAGTCGGCACCCGGTAACGTCTGCAACCGTGCTCATCGGATGGCGTGCGGTCGGTCGCAGTCACGTGGGGGAGTTGCCCAGGCGGGGCGCGCTGGCGCTCGGCTGTGTCGCGGCGGTGGTGATGGGGATCGTCGGGTGTACCAGCGTCACCAACGGCACGGCGAGGCCCGATACGAAGGTCGCCCCGGCGTACCGGCAGTCGGTGTCCGCGTCGGTGTCAGCTTCCTCGGTGACGTCACGCATTCACGAGTCCCAGCGACAACAATCGCTGACGACCAGGGCGGTGCGTACCTCGTGCGACTCGCTGTCCAACACCGCCGGCGACGCAATCGACAAGGTGAACGCCTTCGTTTCGGCGTTCAACGCGGGCCGCGGCACCGGTCCGATGGAGGGCCCCGCCATCGACGCGCTCAACAACAGCGCCACCACGGTCGCCAACAGCTTCAGCGATGCCCTATCGCAGCAGATGCGCGACGCATTGAACGCTTACATCGACGCGGCGCGCGGGGTGGCCAACGCCATCGGCACGCACGCGTCGATCTCGGTGTTCAACCAGCACGTCGACCAGCTCAACGACACGAAGACGAAGGCGCTAAAGCTCTGCATGGCCTCCTTCTGAGGTGGAGGTATGGACCGCGCTCTAGCTGTGCGACGATAATTCGAATCGCACGGTGCGCGGATGGTTGAAGGAGGCTTCACGGTGGTCGCGGCGGATCACGCCCCGAGCTACGCTCGCAAACTGGGCATCCAACGAGACCAAGTCGTCCAGGAATGGGGCTGGGACGAGGACACCGACGACGCCATCCGCGCCGCGGTCGAGGAAGCGTGCGGCAGTGACTTGCTCGACGAAGACAGCGACGAGGTGATCGACGTCGTGCTGCTGTGGTGGCGCGACGGGGACGGCGACCTGGTCGACACCTTGATGGACGCGATCGGCCCGCTGGCCGACGACGGCGTGATCTGGGTGCTGACGCCCAAGACCGGCAAGCCCGGTCACGTCCTGCCCGCCGAGATCGCCGAAGCGGCCCCCACCGCCGGCCTGATGCCGACCTCGTCGGTCAACCTCGGCGACTGGAGCGCCAGCCGGTTGGTACAGCCGAAGTCCCGGGCCGGGAAGCGTTGATGCTGCCCGTCGGCACCACCGCCCCGGACTTCACGTTGCGTGACCAAAATCAGCAGTCCATCAGCTTGAGCGCCTATCGCGGTGCCAAGAACGTCCTGTTGATCTTCTTCCCGCTGGCATTCACCGGGATCTGCCAGGGCGAGCTGGACCGGGTGCGTGACCACCTGCCCGAATTCGAGAACGACGACAGCGCGGCGTTGGCGATCTCGGTCGGCCCGCCGCCCACGCACAAGATCTGGTCTCTCGAAAGCGGGTTCACGTTCCCGGTGCTGTCGGATTTCTGGCCGCACGGCGAGGTCAGCCAGGCCTACGGAGTTTTCAACGGCGACGCCGGCTACTCCAATCGCGGTACTTTCGTGGTCGATCGCTCCGGGGTCATCCGGTTCGCCGAGATGAAGGGGCCCGGCGAGGCCCGCGATCAGCGGCTGTGGACTGACGCGCTGGCGGCTTTGAGAGCCTGAGATTTTGGGTGCTCGGCCTGCGGGCGTGTACCCTGCGGCGGGCATAGGGCGCGTAGCTCAGTGGTAGAGCTCTGGTTTTACACACCAGCGGTCGGCGGTTCGATACCGTCCGCGCCCACAAGTGTTTATGCAGGTCAGCGTCATATCGCGATCCAATCGGGCTCCACGGGCGAACCCCCGTTGTGCCAAGAATGTGCCAGCTGGGTTCGCACACCCGGTCGATCGCGGCGATCGCGGGCCCGGGTCAGCGCTCCCCGTTGGCGGGAGACATCCCGCCGAACAGCACGTCGCCCGCCGACGCCAGCGCGTCGTCGTACACGTGGCCGTACACCCGCAGCGTCATCGCCGGATCGTGGCCCAGCCACTTCGCCGTCGCAGACACCGTGGTGCCGCTATCGAGCATCCGCGTCGCGGCCGTGTGCCTGGTGTCGTGCAACCGGATCACCGGCACGCCCGCTGCCGCGCATTGGCGCCCCTTGTCGAACGCTTAATTCGAAGCTGACAGCGCGGACGTTCGCGTGTTGCGCGATCGCCGGGAACCGACGCGCAAACGTTAGTGGATTGCCCCCGTCGACGGGCGCAGTTACGCCGAGACTGCGCCGGGCTTAGCGAGGCACGGGCTCTCGTGCGACGACCGGCCGTCGGCCGGGTCCGATGGGTCGCTCAGCGGAAATTCCACATGGACGCGGCAATCCGCCGGTACTGCAGTTCGTCAGAACCTT
>Ga0310917_10000781_pt1 | contig 14606 bp, 13 predicted proteins | sample GREbulkMGLF178_FD_203531 | JGI IMG/M metagenome (GOLD analysis project Ga0310917, IMG submission 203531) | Lab enrichment of tropical soil microbial communities from Luquillo Experimental Forest, Puerto Rico - GRE.bulkMG.LF178 | ecosystem: Environmental > Terrestrial > Soil > Tropical forest >... | reverse complement strand
CCAATGAGAAAAATACCACACCTGCGAGATTCCGCCGTCAGGACGGCTAGCCGGGCGTGACGTTGGCTTCCCTCGCCGCTATACCCGGCCTTGCCGAAAGCCCCCTATGCCCCTCAGCTAGGACAGCCGGGAGCGGGCCGATTCGGAACTTTAAGGATATTGAAGCGGACCAGACTAGCCGATGCCGATAACGATCCTCGATCTCATCCTGCTCGGCGTCATGCTGATTTCGGGCCTGCTTGCAATGGTTCGCGGCTTCATGCGCGAAATCCTGTCGATCGCGGCCTGGGGTGCCGCGGCGCTGGTGACCCTTTACTCGTTCAACAAGCTGCTGCCGACTGCAAAGACCTACTTCAACAACGACACGGTTGCCGCCGTGGTGGTGGTCGCCGGCGTCTTCGTGGGCACCCTTATTATCGTATCGGTCATAACGGTCCGGATTTCCGACATGATCCTGGATTCCCGGATCGGAGCGCTGGACCGCACACTTGGCTTCCTTTTCGGCCTTGCCCGAGGTCTTCTGATCGTGGTCGTGGCCTTCCTGTTCTTCTCCTGGCTGGTGCCGGAAAAGCAGCGGCCGGACTGGATCACCAGCGCCAAATCGCGGGTGGTTTTGCAGGGAACCGGGGATTGGCTGATGTCGCTCTTGCCGGACGACCCCGAGAACACCATCTTAAAGAGATTCAAGAAGAATAAGCCGGAAGACGATCAAACTGACACCGAACCGCCCCCAGGCGGCACCGGTGACGGCTACAGTAAGCCTAACCGCGACAGCCTGAAAAAGCTGATCGAGAAGCCCGCGGCCAAGTGAGCTTAAGCCAACCAGAGAGAGGCGCGATGGACCAGACATCGAAGGTAGACCTCGACGCCCAACTCGATCGGAACCTCGGCTCAGCCGAAATCGAACTCCAGGACGACCTCGAAGGGGACACGCTGCGCGAGGAGTGCGGCGTGTTCGGCATTTTTGGCCATCCCTCGGCGGCCGCCATCACCGCTCTGGGTCTCCACGCCTTGCAGCACCGCGGCCAGGAGGCCGCCGGCATCGTCTCCTACGATGGAGCCCGGTTTCATTCCGAGCGGCGGCTGGGGCTGGTCGGCGACACCTTCTCCCGCCGCGAGGTCATCGAACGCTTGCCCGGCAGCGTCGCGGTCGGTCATGTCCGCTACTCCACGACAGGCGCAACCATCCTGCGCAATGTGCAGCCGCTGTTTGCCGAGCTCAACGCCGGCGGCTTTGCCGTCGGCCATAACGGCAATCTCACCAACGGCCTGACCTTGCGCCGCGAACTGGTGCGCGGCGGCACCGTGATGCAGTCCACCACCGACACCGAAGTGATCCTGCATCTGGTGGCGCAATCCCGCCGCAGCCGCTTTGTCGACCGCTTCGTCGAGGCGCTGCGCGCCCTCGAAGGCGCCTATTCGCTGGTGGCGCTGACCAACAAGAAGCTGATCGGCGCCCGCGATCCGCTTGGCATCCGTCCGCTGGTCCTGGGCGAACTCGACGGTTGCCCGATCCTGACCTCGGAGACCTGCGCGCTCGATATCATCGGCGCGAAATTCGTCCGTGACGTCGAACCGGGCGAAATCGTCGTGTTCGACGAACAGGGTGCGCATTCTCACAAGCCGTTTTCGCCAAAACCGCCGCGCCCGTGCATATTCGAATACATCTATTTCTCGCGTCCGGATTCAGTCGTCCATGGCCGCTCGGTCTACGAGGTGCGCAAGGCCTTTGGCGCCGAGCTTGCAAAAGAGAGCCATGTCGAGGTCGACGTCGTGGTGCCGGTGCCGGATTCCGGCGTGCCGGCCGCCGTCGGCTATGCCCAGCATTCCGGCGTGCCGTTCGAACTCGGCATTATCCGAAACCACTATATCGGGCGCACCTTCATCCAGCCGACGCAGAGCATCCGCGAATCCGGCGTGAAGATGAAGCACAATGCAAACCGCGCCGCGATCGAGGGCAAGCGCATCATCCTGATCGACGATTCGCTGGTGCGCGGCACGACCTCGAAAAAGATCGTGCGCATGATGCGCGATGCCGGCGCGCGCGAGGTGCATTTCCGTCTCGCCTCGCCGCCGATCCTATACCCCGATTATTACGGCATCGACCTGCCCGACCGCGGCGGCCTCCTGGCCGCGAGCCACTCGGTCGAGGAGATGCGCCAGATCATCGGCGCAGACTCGCTGGCGTTCCTGTCGATCGACGGCATGTACCGCGCGATGGGTTATCCCGGCCGCGATCCCGCCAATCCGAAATTCGCCGACCACTGCTTCACCGGCGTCTATCCGACCAACCTCACCGACCAGAACCAGGTCGAGCCGCAGCCGCGACAGCTCTCGTTGCTGGCTGAAGCAAGTTGATCGCATTTGATCTCGCTGTCTTCACCTCCCCCTGAAAGGGGGAGGTCGGCTCAGCGAGCCGGGAGGGAGTCAAAATCACAAATGCTGTCTGCAGGTTTCACGAGACCCCCTCCCTAACCCCCCCCTTTTAGGGGGAGGGAATTCCAGCGTCGCCCTGCAGGCAGCCATCTGCGATGGCCCTGTCCCCTCCAGGGGAGGGTAAACACCAAATGTCCATCCCGAACCGTAATCTTGCATGCCCCCCTCCCTCGCATCTCGCATCGCTCTCGTCACCGGCGCCTCGCGCGGCATCGGCAACGCCACCGCCCGCGCACTCGCCAAAGCGGGCGCGCATATCGTCGCGGTGGCGCGCACGCAAGGCGGGCTGGAAGAACTCGATGACGAGATCAGGAAGGACGGCGGCACCGCAACACTGGTGCCGCTCAGTTTGACCGACGTCGACGGCATCGCGCGGCTGGGTGCAGCGCTCTATGAGCGCCACGGCAAGCTCGACATCCTCATCGGCAATGCCGGCGTTGCAGGCCCATCCTCGCCGCTCGGGCATATCGACTTGAAGCCGTGGAACGACGTGATCGCAGTCAACCTCACCGCGAATTTTCAACTGATCCGCTGCATGGAGCCGCTGCTCAGGAAATCCGATGCCGGGCGCGCCGTATTCATCACGTCAGGCGCCGCCAACCAGGCGACTGCCTATCTCGGTCCATATGCGGCGTCGAAGGCGGCGCTGGAGACATTGGTGCGAGTGTGGGCGCATGAGACGGCATCGACGCCGATCCGCGTCAACCTCTTCAACCCCGGACCGATCCGCACGCGGATGCGCGCCAGCGTCTTTCCGGGCGAAGATCCGATGACGCTGGATACGCCGGAACAGGCGGCCGACTTCATCGTCCCGATGTGCGCGCCCGACTGGACCGAAACCGGCAAGTTCTACGATTACAAGACACGTAGGCTGATGGATTTCCGCGCTCCTGCGTAATTGCTTCGTCGCTTGCGAAGCAGACCTGGCTCCTGAACGCGGATGGCGAGAACAACGAAATCCGCATCATCAAGCGCGAGGACGGGAGCGTCGTCGGCAGCTTCGGGCGCAGTGGCAGCAATGCCGGAGAATTCCACTGGGTTCACGCCATGGCGGTCGACCAGTTCGGCAACGTCTATACCGGCGAAGTCGACAACGCCAAGCGCATCCAGAAATTCAAACCGACGTCGGATGCTCTGAAATAGGGCATTCGTTGGATTGCCGCGGCCTGCAAGAACAGCTATCGGGAAACCACAATTCGTCAGGCCGGCAAAAGGCTCCGCGCAAGAGAGCCGTCCGGTGTCATATTGGAGGGATCACATGAATATTGCGTCCGCGCGGCGTACCGCCGCACTTCTTGCCGTTGCAGGTCTGTCCTTTGCGACGTCGGTCCTCGCCGACGACAAGGTCGTCAAGATCGGTGTACTCAACGACATGTCGAGCCTCTATGCCGACATCGGCGGTCCCAATTCGGTTGCAGCGGTCAAGATGGCGGTCGAGGACTCCGGCCTGCCGGCGAAGGGCTGGAAGATCGATGTGTTGAGCGGCGACCACCAGAACAAGCCGGACCTCGGCGCCAACATCTCCCGGCAATGGATCGACAATGACAAGGTCGATGCCATCGTCGACACGCCGAATTCCGGCGTTGCGCTCGCGGTGAGCAACGTGGCGCGCGAGAAGAACGTGGTGCATCTCAATTCGGGCGCCGCCACCGCCGACCTCACCGGCAAGGCGTGCACGCCGAACACGGTTTCGTTCACCTTCGACACCTATATGCTTGCCAACGGCACCGGCAAGGCGCTGACCAAGGCGGGCGGCGATAGCTGGTTCTTCCTGACCGCGGACTATGCGTTCGGCCACGCGCTCGAGCGCGATACTGCGGGCGTCGTGCTTGCCAATGGCGGCAAGGTGCTGGGCAGCGTCAAGCATCCGCTCAACACCTCGGACTTCTCGTCGTTCCTGCTGCAGGCGCAGTCGTCGAAGGCCAAGATCGTCGGCCTTGCCAATGCCGGCGGCGACACCACCAACGCGATCAAGCAGGCTGCCGAATTCGGGATCGTCTCCGGCGGCCAGAAGCTCGCGGCGCTCCTGCTCTTCATCAACGACGTGCATGGGCTGGGCCTGAAGACGGCGCAGGGCCTGACTTTCACCGAGTCGTTCTACTGGGACCTCAACGACCAGACTCGCGCCTGGTCCAACCGCTTTGTCAAGCTGTCGCCGAAGGGCACGATGCCCTCGATGACGGTGGCCGGACTTTATGCGGGCATCCTGCATTACCTGAAGGCGCTGGACGCGCTCGGCAGCAACCCGCATGACGGCGCCAAGGTCGTCGCCAAGATGAAGGAAATCCCGACCGACGATCCCCTGTTCGGCAAGGGTCCCTTGCGGATCGACGGCCGCCGCATCATTCCGGCTTACCTGTTCGAAGTGAAGAAGCCGGAAGAGTCAAAATATCCGTGGGATTATTACAAGCTGGTCGCGACCATCTCGCCGGAAGATGCGGCGAAGCCGCTCGAAGCGAGCGAGTGCCCGCTGGTCAAGAAGTGATGGCTGCCGGCGCCCGCGGCCTGTGAGCGCGCTCAAATCGGAGCCTTGCTCGCCGGCGATGTAAAGCGCGCGGCAATCATGAGCGCCAGCACCAGCAACAACGCCGCGAGCAAAAACGGCGCGCCCGGCAATTTTGCCGGCGCGCTTTCACCGATGAAATACGCAAACGTCAACGTGAACAGGAACGGCCCCAGAAGTTGCGACAGGCTTTGAACGCTCGAGGTCGCGCCCTGCAACTGGCCCTGCTGATCGGGCCCCACCAATCGCGTCATCAAGGCCTGCGTCGCAGCACCCGCCACACCCCACAGCGCCATCACGGGAATGCCGATGCAGAAGATCGGGCCGGTCGGCGCCGCGCCGAAAATCAGAAAGCCGGCTGCACCGCAAGCAAGACCAAGCAACAATGCGCGGCGTTCGCCGAACCGACGCACGATCGGCGCGATCGCAACCCCCTGCACGATCATCGCGCAGATGCCGACGATCGCGAGCGTCAATCCCACTGTCTTGGCGTCCCAGCCATAGCGATAGGACGCGTACAGCACGAAGGTGGACGGCAGCACGACATGCGCGAGCTGGGCAAAGAAATTCGCGGCCTGAAGTCCCGCGAGCGTCCGGCTCGAGCGCAAAAGCGGCAACATGCCGATCGGGTTGGCGCTTTTCCAGCGGAACGCCGCACGGCGTTCCCTCGGTAGCGATTCCGGCAAGATGAAGAGGCCATAGAGCCCGTTGGCGAGGCTGAAGCCCGCCGCAGTCCAGAACGGCAGCCGCGGCGCGATGTCGCCAAGCAGGCCGCCGAGCGCCGGCCCCAGAATGAAACCGGCACCGAACGCCACCCCGATCCTGCCGAACACTTCCGCGCGTTTTTCCGGCGGCGTCCCGTCCGCGATATAGGCGAAAGCAGTCGAGATGCTCGCCGAGGTGATGCCCGAGATCAGCCGGCCGATGAAGAGCCAGGCCAGCGATGGTGCGAGCGCCATCAGCACGTAGTCCGCCGACAGCCCGAAATTCGACAACAGAACCACAGGGCGCCGCCCGAACCGGTCGGACAGGCTGCCGAGCACGGGCGAGAAGATGAATTGCATCAACGCCCAGGCCGTGCCGAACAGGCCGAAGACGCGCGCGGCGCTCGCGGTGTCGTTTGAGACAAAGCTCTCGATCAGTTTCGGCAGGATCGGAATGATGACGCCGAGCGCCAGCGTATCGAGCAGGATGGTGACAAAGATGAAGGCGACCGCGGCGCTACGGGGCGCCGATGCCGTGGTTACGGGCTCCGGGAGGCCGTCGTTCACGACAGACGTTTCCGCTTGTGCGCAAACGGATTTTGCTTCTCGCGCAACGTGATCCTGACCGGCGTGCCCGGAAGCGCGAACGCCTCGCGAAGCGAGTTGGTGAGATAGCGCAGGTAGGATTGCGGTACCGCATCCGCACGCGAGCAGAACAGCACGAAGCTTGGCGGCCGCGCCTTGGTCTGGGTGATGTAGTTCAGCTTCAAACGCCGTCCCGACACGGCGGGCGGCGGATTGGCTGCGATCGCCTGTTCGAACCAGCGATTGAGCGCTGAAGTCGGCACGCGCTTGTTCCAGATGGCGTAGGCGTCGAGGATCGCCTGCATCAGGCGGTCGATGCCCTCGCCCATCAAACCGGATACGGCGACGATCGGCACGCCCGCAACCTGCGGCAACCAGTGGTCGGCATCGGCGCGCAGCGCCGAAATCTGCCCAGGCTTGCCCGGTACGAGATCCCATTTGTTGACGGCGATCACGAGTGCCCGTCCCTCGCGCTCGATCAGGTCGGCGATGCGCAGATCCTGCTCCTCGAATCTGTTCTGCGCGTCCATCAGCAGCACGACGACCTCGGCAAAGCGTACCGCGCGCAACGCATCCGCGACCGAGAGTTTTTCCAGCTTCTCCTCGATCCGCGAGCGGCGCCGCAGGCCCGCGGTGTCGAACAGGCGAAAGAAGTGACCCTTCCAGTCGATATCGACCGCGATCGAATCGCGGGTCGTGCCGGCTTCAGGACTGGTCAAGAGACGTTCCTCGCCGATGAGGTGGTTGATGAGGGTCGATTTACCGGCATTGGGCCGGCCGACGATGGCGACGCGGATGGGGCGCGAGGAATCCTCGTCCTCGTCGGCCTCTGAAGCTTCGGCGTCTTCCGGCGGCTCCGGCATCAGCGCACGCAAGGCGTCGTAGAGTTCGCCCATGCCCTCGCCATGCTCCGCCGAAATCTGGATGGGATCGCCGAGCCCGAGCGCGTAGGCCTCCATCGCTCCCGCGTCGCCGTGCTTGCCCTCACTCTTGTTGGCGACCAGCAGCACGGGTTTGTCGGCCCGGCGTGCGAAATCGGCAAAGGCGCGATCGGTGGGCGTGAGGCCGGCGCGTGCGTCGACCACGAACATCAGGGCGTCGGCGAGCCTGATCGCCGCTTCCGTCTGCTCCTGCATCCGCGCCGTCAGCGATCCCCTTCCGCCCTCGTCGAGGCCCGCAGTATCGATCACGGTGAAGTCGAGATCGCCGAGCCGGGCCGCACCCTCCCGGCGGTCGCGCGTCACGCCCGGTTCGTCATCGACCAGCGCGAGCTTCTGTCCGACCAGGCGGTTGAACAGCGTCGATTTGCCGACATTGGGCCGGCCGATGATGGCGACGGTGAACGACATGGATCATTCCAGCGCATCTTGGATTGCGCATGTCAAATGCAGTGCCGGGAGATAATTAGCGCGTAAAGGTGCCGCTCGGCAGCGGCGCCGGGAACGGCGGCGGCGATTGCTGTTGTGCCGATTGGGGGGCGGGTTGGGCGGTCTGCGCGGGCTGGGCCGCCGGCGCGTCCGACTGATCGGGCGGTGGCGCGGTGGTGCGCTTGCGCGCGACCTTCTTCGGCTTGGGCGACGGCGCTGCGTTCTCTTGCGATGCGACGGCGGCCTCCCCGTCCGGCTCGGCAGGCTGCTGGGTAGCGGCCGTGTCCGATGCAGCGGGCTGCTTGCTCTTCGACTTGGATTTGGCTTGTTTCGCCGGCGGCTGATCGGGCGGCGGGGCTGCCTGCGCAGGCGCAACGGCGGTAGCCTGCTGGTCCTGCTGTTGTTGTTGAGCCCCCTTGTAGAGGTCCTTCGGCACGCCCTGCTCCAGGCCCGGCACGCCGTCCGGGAAGACCGGCTTGCGATCGCCCGGCAGCTTCTTCTTGGTGTCGAGAAAGTCGAGCAGGTCGGTCGGATCCCAGCCCGAGCAACCGCTCAGCACGCCCGAGAAGGCGATGAGGACGGCGGCTGCGATCAAACGTTGCGGACGGCGCATATCGTAATCTCGGTCAGCTCTTTCTCTAGCTCTTGGCAACCGGCGGCAGCAGGGCCTGCAGCGCCTCGGCGCGCGAGCGCAGGCTCGGCGGTGTTTCGGAATCGAGTGCAATCTGGTCGAGCCATTGCCGCGTGGCCGTGGCATCGTTGGCGCGGAACGCCGACAACGCCAGGAACTCGCGCGCGACGTGGCGGAAGGTTACGCCCGGCGCGGTTTCGGACTCGAGCCGCCGCAGCATTTCGGGATAGCTCGTGCTGTCAAGCAGCACGCCGGCCGCGCGAATCCGTGCCAGCTCCTGCTGCTCGGCACCGATCGAGCCATCAGCCGCCAGATCGTCGAACATTTTTGCACCGGCCTTGGGATCGCGATTGGCGATCTCGGCCGCGAGACGGAACCGCGCCAGCATGCGATAGCCGCTCGGCGCCTTTGCCACGAGGTCGGCAAAGGCCGCCTCTGCCTCGCTGCGCTTGTTCTGCTCCGACAATTCGATGGCCTTGTTGAAGGCGGCGCCCGCCTCGGCAGCTTTCTGGGCCTCCAGATATTGATAGCCGCGCCAGCCGCCGACCGCCGCGATGACCAACAGCGCGGCGCCAACGATGAAGACAGAGTACCTCTCCCACAGCTTTTTAAGCTGTTCCCGGCGGACTTCCTCGTCAACTTCGTCAAATAATTCAGACACTTAGGAGGATCCAATGTCCAGGAATGGCGGGCAGCCGCCAAGGTGGCGCGGACCGGATCCAGCGCCAGCATGGCGGCCGCGATAGCCTATCGGTATGGCGCTGGCAAGGCAAAGTAAGCGGGGATCAAGGCTCTGGTGGGCATACCGGACGGACGGTGGAAAACGTGGAGCAAGCCCTCAGGCAGCCCCAAGCGTCTCGCGGAGCAGCCGCTTCAGCACCTTGCCATTGGCGTTGCGCGGCAAAGGCTCCGCGGTCAGAACCATTGTCTCCGGAACCTTGTAGTCGGACAGCCTTGCGGCACACCAGGCGCGCAGCACCTCGGCGGTGACGTTGTCGCGCGTCACCACTACGGCGTGAACGCGCTCGCCGAGTACCGGGCAGGGTTTGGCGATGATCGCGCTCTCGACCACACTGTCGTGGGCGGCGAGCACGGATTCGACCTCGGCCGAATAAATCTTCAGGCCGCCGCGATTGATCATGTCCTTCTGGCGGTCGAACACACGCACAAAATTGTCGGCATCGATCGAACCGAGATCGCCGGAATGCCAGAAGCCCCCGGTAAAGCTTTCGGCGGTGGCCTTCGGATTGTTCCAATAGCCCTTGATGACCTGCGCGCCGCCGATCCAGATTTCGCCGATCTCGCCGCGCGGCACTTCGCGGCCCTCTCCATCCATCACGACGATGCGCGCGCCCGGACAGGGCAGTCCGACGCTGTCGCTGTAAGAGGCGGTCAGATCGCCCGGCATCAGGGTCGAGGGCGACGTCGTCTCGGTCGAGCCATAGGCGTTCATCAGCCTCAGGCTTGGGACTTTGGCAGCGAGACGTTCGATGGTTGCGACCGGCATCGGCGCACCGCCATAGCCGCCGATCCGCCATGAAGACAGATCGTAACTGTCGAAATCCGGCTGCAGCAGGCAGAGATTGTACATGGCCGGCACCATCACCGTGTAGGTGATGCGCTCGCGCGCTGCGACCTTCAGATATTCGGCCGCCTTGAACTCGGCCATGATGATCAGCGCGCCGGCGCAGCGCGCCATGCTCATGATGTTGACGACGACGCCGGTCACATGGCCGAGCGGCACGGCTGCAATAGAGCGATCCTTTGGCGTCAGTCCCATGCAGGTTTCGTAGAGCATCGCCGAATGGACCATGTTGCAATGCGCGAGCATCGCGCCCTTCGGCCGCCCTGTCGTGCCCGAGGTGTAGAGGATCATGGCGGTGTCCTCTTCACCGACTTGCGTGGCGGCGGCAAGCGGCGGGCGATCGGCGATCTCGGCAAATCGCGACAGCCGCGCGTCATCGTCGACGGCGATCCGGTGCTCGAGATCGGGAACATCCCGCGCATCGGGCAGACGGTCCGAAAGCGACGCCTCGTGAATCAGGAGCTTTGCGCCGCAATTTTCCAGCACATAGGCGATCTCGGGCTTCTGCTGCCGATTCGAAAGCAGCACCGTGATCAGGCCCTGATGGGCCGCGGCAAACATTGCCAGAACGAACTCCAGGCGATTGCCGAGCAAGAGCGCGATGCGGTCGCCGCGCTTGAGCCCTTTCGCGCGCAGGCCGGCTGCGATCTGCGCGGATTTTTGCGCGACCTCGCGCCATGTCATCCGCGCCGCGCCGCAGATCAGCGCTTCGCCGTCTCCGTTGCGGGCGACTGCCGCCTCCACCATCGCCCAGATGCCGTTCGGTCGCTCGCAAAACACCGGCACCATACGATCACCGAAGCGCGCTTCGAGCCGCATTGCCGGATTCGTGTAATTCGACCAGTCCATCTCGCTACCCTTTTGCTTTCATGCCGTAGACATGCTCCGGCCCGGGAAACGCACGGGCGCGGACGTCTCGTGCATAACCTTCAACCGCCGCTTCGATTGCGGGTAAAAGGTCCGCGTAGCGACGCACGAATTTGGGCGTACGGGGCGACAGGCCCAGCATGTCCTCCAGCACGAGGACCTGTCCGTCGCAGGCCGCGCTGCCACCGATGCCGATCGTGGGAATGGAGATCGTTTCCGTGATCTTCCGCGCCAGCGGCTCGGCGAGAGCCTCGATCACCACGGCGAACGCGCCTGCGTCCGACACGGCACGGGCATCACGTTCGATCGGCTCCCAGCTTCCCTCGTCGCGCCCCTGCGCACGAAACGAGCCGAGCGCGTTGATCGATTGCGGCGTCAGGCCGACATGGCCCATCACAGGGATGCCGCGCTCAACCAGAAAGGCAATTGTCTCCGCCATCCGCGCGCCGCCCTCGAGCTTGACCGCGCCGCATTGCGTCTCTTTCATGACCCGCACCGCCGATTGAAACGCCTGTTCCCTGGACGCTTCATACGAGCCGAAGGGCAAGTCGACCACGACCAGCGCTTGACTTGAGGCGCGCATCACCGCACGGCCCTGCAGGATCATCATGTCGAGCGTCACCGGCACCGTGGTCTCGAAGCCGTGCATGACATTGCCGAGCGAATCCCCGACCAGGATCACATCGCAATGGCGGTCGACCACTACTGCGGTATGCGCGTGATAGGAAGTCAGCACCACGATCGGCTCTTTGCCCTTGCGAGCGCGAATGTCAGGCGCAGTCTTGCGCTTGATGGAAGATTGCACGGACATGTCTCAGTTCCCAATGACGGGCACGCCGATCACCACCGGGTGGAAGGCAAAGGCGAGCGCAAGGTAGGCGATGAACCCGACCGCAACCGCGATCAGGTCGTTGGTGGGGCCGCCGACGGGAATTGGCGGGGCACCGGGGTCAGCACGATACTTCAGCGAAATGCGGTCGTACACCGCCCACGCGAGGAACGAGCCGAACAGGATGATGCCGCCGAGATCGCCGTTCGCGAGCAGATGCCCGAACGCCCAAAGCTTGACACCGGCCAGCATCGGGTGTTTCAGCGTCGCGTAGATCCGGCCACGGATATAGGCCGCCACGACCAGGATTACGGCAGGCAGCATCAGCGCGACGTTGACGTGTTTCAACGCGCGTGGCGGCGACCAGATCTGGATCCAGCCGGTTGCGCGATAATACGCAAAACCCCACACGATCAGGACAAGCCCTGCGAGTGACACCAGAGCGTAGGCGGCTTTGTAGCCGCCCTCTCCCAGGGAGACGATAAAGCGCGCGCGCAAGTCGCGTTGAGTGGTGAGCGTATGAGCCCCGAAAAACAGCACCAGGCCCGCAATCATGACGACCAGTCCCACTTCCCTCTCCCTGCTGGGCCACTTTCCGGCTCAACGCGTATCATTTTTGGGTTGTGCGCGGCAATGCATCATCCAGAACGTCGTCGTGAGGAGGCACGCACGCGCTGTTTCGAACGCGAGACCCCATGAGCAGAATTCATCGGCCTCATTGCCTCGGAACGAGAACGACTACTTGTCAGAGGACTTCCCGAGCTCGCGGTTGTCGACATAGCGTATCGCGATCGGGCGTCCCGCCAGCGCGCCACCGAGACCGTCCGTGAACTTCAAGGGGATGCAGCCATCGAGCGAGGCATTGATCGCCTTGAGGTAAGTGTTGCGGACATCCGCAGGCACTCCCGCGGTGGCAAAGGTCATACGCGGCGGGCCGATCATCTCACCGGACTTCTTGAAGCTGAAGCGCACCGACATCTGCATGCCCTCGCGCGCGACATCCGGCGGCGGCGGCGACCAGCAGGAGCGCAACTCTGCAAAGAGATCGCCAATGTTATCGAGATCGTGGTCCGGCCTCTGGTATTTGGCCTCATCCTCCTTCCTGGGAACGGTCTCAACGGTGACCTGCAGGTTCTCGCCATAGGGATAGAAGATCTCGGGAATGCAAGGCCCGTGTTGCAGCGGACTGCAATAGGTCGGCGTGCAGGGTCTTCGGGAAAGCACACTGCAGGGATCGTGCGAGAACGGAATGGGATTGATCTGATGCCGCCTGGCCTGCCCGGCGTCGGCGCTCGCAACCGCGGCCGAGACAACAATTCCGAACAGAACGCGCCGCATCATGAAAATCACCTCGAAGGCGACACATCAAGAGAATGGCGGGCCTGCTGGGCGGCATCAAGCCCGCTCCCGTTCACAACCGCGCGTGTTCGGAAGCGAGGTTATCCCTTCTTCTTCACGTCCTTGACGTTGGCAAACGCAATCCCCTCGGCGCGTTCCATCGTGTAACCTAGATAGAAGTCGTTCTTCGCCATGAAGACGGGGTCGCCGTCGACGTCGTCGGCGATGCTGGATGCATTCGCGGCGATGAAGGCGTCCAGCTTCTTGCGGTCATCGGATGAGATCCACCGCGCCAACTGGAATTCCGATACCTCGAACTCGACCGGCAGCGCATATTCGGCATCAAGGCGGGCTTTGAGGACGTCGAGCTGCAGCGGGCCGACCACACCGACCAGAGCCGGCGCCCCGTCGCGCGGACGAAACACCTGCACGACGCCCTCTTCCGACATTTGCTGCAGGGCTTCTTTCAGCTTCTTCGCCTTCATCGCATCGGTGAGGCGAACCCGGCGCACGATTTCCGGAGCAAAGCTCGGCACGCCGACGAAGGTCAGATCCTCGCCTTCGGTCAGCGTGTCGCCGATCCGGAGCGTGCCGTGGTTGGGGATGCCGACGACGTCGCCGGCAAAAGCCTCGTCCGCCACCGAGCGATCCTGGGCAAAGAAGAACTGCGGGCTCGCCAGCGGCATGCTCTTTCCCGTGCGCACCAGCTTTGCCTTCATGCCGCGATTGAGCTTGCCCGAGCAGAGCCGTGCGAACGCGATACGGTCGCGGTGGTTCGGGTCCATATTGGCCTGGATCTTGAAGACGAAGGCGCTCATGCGCGGCTCCGACGCCTCGACCTTGCGCAAATCGCTGTCCTGCGCACGCGGCGGCGGCGCGAACTGGCCGAGCCCTTCGAGCAGATCGCCAACGCCGAAATTGCGTAGTGCGCTGCCGAAATAGACCGGCGTCAGGTGACCCTCCCGGAACGCCTCCAGTTCGAACGGCTTGCAGGCTTCGGTAACCAGCGCAAGCTCTTCCTGGAGGGCCGCAACATCGAGATTGGCGTTGTAACGCGCAAGATCGGCAATCTCGATCTGCTGCGCCGCGCCGGTTTTGGCGCCACCGCCTTCGAGCAGGCGGATGCCGCCGTCGCGGACGTCATAAGTGCCGACGAAGTCTCGGCCACGGCCGACCGGCCAGGTCATCGGCGTGGTGTCGAGCGCCAATGTCTTTTCGATCTCGTCCATCAGCTCGAAGGTGTCGCGGCTCTCGCGGTCCATCTTGTTGATGAAGGTGATGATCGGAATGTCGCGCAGGCGACACACCTCGAACAGCTTTCGCGTGCGCGCTTCGATGCCCTTGGCGGCGTCGATTACCATCACGGCGGAATCGACCGCCGTCAGCGTGCGGTAGGTATCTTCCGAAAAATCCTCGTGGCCCGGCGTGTCCAACAGGTTGAATACCAGCCCGTCGAACTCGAACGTCATCACGGAGGTCACGACCGAGATGCCGCGTTCGCGTTCGATCTTCATCCAGTCGGAACGGGTATTGCGCCGCTCGCCCTTGGCTTTCACCTGGCCTGCGAGATTGATGGCGCCACCGAACAACAGGAGTTTCTCGGTCAGCGTGGTCTTTCCGGCGTCCGGATGCGAGATGATCGCAAAGGTGCGCCGTCGCGCCACTTCGGAGGCGAGCGGCGAGCGGGACGGCGAATCGGTCGTGACAGCGAGGTCGGTCATGGGGGTGAGCGTTTGGCAGGGAACGTGCGGGGGATCAAGG
>Ga0310917_10000774_pt1 | contig 14666 bp, 11 predicted proteins | sample GREbulkMGLF178_FD_203531 | JGI IMG/M metagenome (GOLD analysis project Ga0310917, IMG submission 203531) | Lab enrichment of tropical soil microbial communities from Luquillo Experimental Forest, Puerto Rico - GRE.bulkMG.LF178 | ecosystem: Environmental > Terrestrial > Soil > Tropical forest >... | reverse complement strand
GTAGACGAACCTTGAAGAACACCTGAGTACGCGTTGCCGTCAAGCTGTCGCACAGCCGGAGAATGGCAGCGTCGGCGGTATTGAGTCCGCTCACCGTCGAGATGACGATTGGAAAGAATGCGATGAACAGGGATATCGCCAGCCGGGATTCCCAGCCGATGCCGAGCCACAGTATGAACAGAGGCGCGACCGCCACTTTGGGAATGAGCTGGAACAAGATGACATTGGGGTAAAGGGAGTCACGGGCCAAGGTCGAGTAGCTCAGTAGGATGCCCAGCAGCCCACCAAACACGACGGAGAGGGCGAACCCGCCGATTGTTTCAACCACGGTAGGGATGGCATTGACGATGAGCAGATCTCGGTTCGTCCACATCGTTTCCAGAATAGCGCTCGGCGCTGGAAGGACTGCCGGGCGGAAGCCTGCGATTTTGACCGACACCTCCCAGATTGCGAGCAACGCCACGGCGGTCAACACCGGCAGTACCGTCTGGCGCGTGAACTTACCGACGGCGTGCGCGCCGCCGTCGTGCACAGCCTTGGGCTCGGCAATCAATAGGTCCTGGCTCATAACGTCTTCACGCGATTGCGTCAGTCCGTGACGCGGCGGGCGTGATTCTCGGCGATCGCTCTGCGTAATTCACCACAGATATGATTAAAGTCGCCGCTCTCGCCGATACCCAGGTCGCGCGGGCGCGCGAATGGGACTGTGACATCCAGCACCACTTGCCCAGGCCGACCGCCGAGTACGACGACACGGTCAGACAAGAACACCGCTTCACGAATGGAGTGGGTCACGAAGAACGCAGTCTGGTGGTAGCGCTCCCAGATATCGAGCAGAGTCACATTGAGCTCGTCCCGCGTGATCGCGTCGAGGGCGGAAAACGGCTCGTCCATCAGCAACAGCTTCGGTTCGTGAATGAGCGCCCGGCAGATCGCCACCCGTTGGCGCATTCCGCCCGAGAGCTGACGCGGTCGTCGATGGCGCGCTTCCGGGATCCCGACAAGCTCGAGCAGCGCCTCGGCGCGCGCCTGGTACTTGGCGAAGGGAAGGCCGAAGATTTCGATCGGAAACAGGACGTTTTCGATCGCCGATTTCCACGGCAACAGCGTCGGATCCTGAAAAATCACCCCCACGTCGCGGCGCGGAGCGCGCATGGCTTGACCGGCAATCTCGATTGCGCCGCTGCTGACCGGCTCGAGCCCGGCCAGCATCATCAACAGCGTGCTCTTGCCACAGCCGGAAGGACCGAGGATCGAAATGAACTGCCGATCGGCCACGTCAATGCTGACGTTGCGCAATACTTCAATCGCGCCGCTTTCGATTCGAAAGCTCTTGCCGACGTTGGTCAGTCGCACAAACGCACGGTCAGCTTTCGCGCTACTGGCGGACATACGAGGGTCCGTTTAGAGCTTGATCCCAAGCAGCGGCGCAAATTCGCTCGCGGATTTGCGCGCCAGCTCCCATTCGGAAGCGGTGAGTTTGATCTTGCCGGCCATCGCGTTGCTGAAAATGACGGCGGTGTCAGGCCGTTTCGCACCTTGGCCGACGGCATATTTCATCACCAGCTCCGCCTGATTTTTGAGCGAGACTGGATCGCCCCAACCAATTCCGTGCTCGCGGAGTTCGGGCGTGAGATAGGCGGCGAGGAATAGCCCGGCGCCGTAACGGGTATGCGCCTTGCCCGTCGACGACATTTTCACCTCCGGGACTTCGCTGACGAAAATATCGACCGCGTCCTCGAAATTGGTGACGCTGTACTTCAGTCCTTCGTTCATGCCGTCGGCCCATGCCTCGACCACGGACTTATTGTCGTTGAGGTAGGTTGGGCTCGTCGTAAGGCAGTTGGAGTACAGGCGGATTCCCACGTCCGCGAAATTATAGAATCGGAATTTCACGCCCTGCACGAGCAGGCTCGGCATGTTTGAGGTCGCAAAGACTGAAATGGCATCGACTTGTTTGTTCATGAGTGTGGTTTCGAGCGCGGTCGCCTGCAATGCCACGCGGCTGACTTTGCTGGGATCGACCCCCGACAGGGTCAGGAAATGGTCGATGAACGGCACTTCCGCCGATTGCGGCGTGGATCCCAACTTGCGTCCTTCAAGATCTTTGAGCGATTTTACCGGAGACTCGTCGAGCACCAGGAAACCCATCGTGGAGTCGTAGCCGGCGATGCCGACTACGCGAGTGTCCAGATCTTGCGCGGCCCCGACGAGAACGGATGGGGCGGCGATGATACCGGTCTGCATCTGGCCTTGTGTGATCGTCTGAATGGCGGCGGCCGAGCCAAAGCCGCGGGCTATCTCCACATTCAGTCCGCGCGTTTTCCAATAGCCACGATTCCGCGCGACGAAAGCGAAGAACTGCGAGCCCTGTGGCAACCACGGCAGAGTCATCTTGATGCTGGTTGCACCTTGCGCGATCGCGGGTGTTGGGAATTTGAAACCCGCCAACGCCGCTGCGGTTCCGGCCAGCGCCTGCCGTCGTGATATTCGCGTGGAGCAGTTCGTGTCCATCACACACTCCGTTTAGTCAGTGTTCATCCAAGGATATTCCAGCGCGCGTCGTGCGTCTGCCTCACGGCGTCGAGCTGCGACAAGATTCCCGGGTCGAGTCGAATGTGTGCGCTGCGCACAAATGGTTCGAGCTGCTCGCTCCGCGAGAAACTGGAGAGGACGCTCGCCACCATCGGCTGCTGGCGCACCCAGGCGTACGCCATGACGGCGGGGTCGAGACCATGCGCCTGGGCGACTTCCACGTACGCGTCCGCAACGCTAAGTAGCTGCTCTTGAAGATACATCTCGCTGTAGCGATTGGGACTGGATAGTCGTGCCCGATCCGGGCGGCATCCGCCGGAATGCTTTCCGGTCAGCACGCCCATCGCCAACGGCGAATAGGCGATCAAGCTCACCTGTTCACGCTCGCAGGCTTCGACCAAACCATGCTCGATCCTGCGCTGCAAAAGGTTGTATGCGTTCTGCACGCACACCGGACGCGATTGATGGCGCGCGGCTGCGCAAAAAACGGTCACACCCCACGCCGTCTCGTTGCTCAGGCCAATTCGGCGCACCTTTCCTTGCTCGACCAGACGCATCAGGGCTTCGAGCTGCACCTCGATGGGCACCTTCCGATCGGGCCAATGCGGCTGATAGATGTCGATGTAATCGGTTCCGAGCCGCTGTAACGAGCCGTCGCACGCCGCGCACACCTGGGCAACGTCAACGGCGGTCGCGCCGCCCCGCACCCACGGCAAATGCGGGCCTTCGGGCCGCTGTCCACCCGCAACCTTGCTGGAGATAATAATCTGGTCGCGCGGCACACGCTTCAACCAGCGTCCCAATATGAGCTCCGCGAGCCCATAGGTGCTCGCTTGTGCTGGCGCCGGGTAGACTTCGGCGGTATCAAAGAAATTCACGCCCGCCGCATACGCTTCATCGAGCAGGCGGTGGGCCGATTTCTCATCCATCTGGCTGCCGAAGGTCATCGTGCCGATTGCGAGATGTGAAACGTCAGGTCCGCTGCGCCCCAGGCGGGAGAACTGCATTGTCACGGCTCATGACGGCGCGACCGGCCATTCCTCTGCCAAAGCGGCCCGCACGGTCGCGCTGAGGTCCTCAACCAGCATCTGGGTGAGCTTGGCTCCATCGGCGGGGGACGCAAGGCTCGGCCGGCCGACTACGCCGCTCGCGGTGGTTGCCGGCATGTCGTAAGAAAATATCCGGCCCACCGTCACATCATCTTCATCGATCCGCTCCTGAGGTCTTACCGCGGCCGGCCGCAGGTGCATCAGCAGAGAAGTCTCTCCGCGGTTGGCATGGATGTCTGACGCATCGGAAAAGTAATGCTGCTGCACGCGCGCCGAGCAATCGAAAAGGGACAGCACTCGGAAGCGACAGCGCGGAAATTCGTAGCGTAGCTGGATCCGCGCGCATTCGAGCGCCGGCCCGTTGGGCCCGTTGCCATTGAGCATGATCAGCTTGCTGAACCCCGAACCGATCACCCAGCGGCCAATCTCCAGCACCACCTGAATCAAGGTCTGCGGATTAAGCGAGAGGGTGCCCGGCCAGCGTGTTGTATGTCCGAGGGAAATCCCGTAGGCGACTGCCGGCAGGACGACTACGCCCGTCTCATCCGAGACGCGCCAAGCGATCTCCTCGGGCGAAATGGTGTCGCAGCCGGTCGCAAGGTGCGGCCCGTGCTGCTCGGTCGCGCCGACCGGGAGCAAGGCCAGGTCCAGTCCCTTGGCAACTAGTGCTCCAATCTCTCGGCTGGTCATCAGGTCCCAACGCTGCGCCACAGCGACCTCCTGTTACGCCACCACGCGCAGCTTGGATCGAGCAACGTATTTCCGCCAAGAAAGTTGGTCAGGGACAAGCCACGCAAATAGGATCTTGCGCATTTGCAAAAACCCCGCCCGCAAGTCGTAGGCGGAGCGAACCGACGCAGCCACCATCAAGCCGTCCAGATGTGTCGAGACGAATAACGAAGTCTTGGTCGTATCGACGGGCTTGAACAGTCCGGTTTTGACGCCGCGCTCGATCGCGCTTCGCAACACGGCCATTTCCGCATCATAGAAATCGCGGATAAGACGCTCGACTGGCAGCGAGCGCTTGCGAGTCGTCCGGTACTCCAGCATGAGTCTGAGCATTTGCCCAAGCGGAATGGCCATTTTCAGATTTGCATCGAACCAGAAATTGATTTCTGCGATAGGATCACGCGCTTTCGAGCGCTGCTCATCCAAGGTGGCAATTCGGGCGGAATATTTCAGCGCCTCAACGAATAGATGCTCCTTATTGGTGAAATAGTAATAGAGCAGACCCGAGTTCACGCGTGCCGCTTTCGCGATTTTTTTGATGGACACCGCAGTGTAGCCCTGCTCCGAGAACAGACGCTGCGCTGCTTCGAGGATCGCGCCTGATCTGCCGTTGTTGCGCGGGTCCACTGCTCTAGTGCGACCCGGCCCAGGTAGTGCCCGGCGTGCGTTCCCCCTTTTGATCCTTTTGGCGATGCGGCGCCGATCCATTGCTCTTTTCTACTCTATAGGCCGAGACTTGTCAGGTGAAATGAAACGTCGTACAAAATTTAATCGACCGATTAAAAACGCGCAAATTCCTGCAGGGATCGCTGATCCAGGCGAGAAGCGAGCCGAGTCGGCCGAGTTTGCGCAGAAATGGTCACAGGAGTGAACGATGGCGGATCTGTTCGATCCTACGCGCTACGCCGCGGTGCGCCATCCCTTGCTCGAAGCCTCGACGCTGCCGCCGGAGTGCTACACATCGCCGGCCTTCTACGAGCGGGAGGTTTCCAACATCTTCATGCGCTGCTGGAATCTGATTGGACGAGCCGACTATGTGAGCAAGCCGGGGGACTTTTTCACACACACCTTCGTCGGCTCATCGCTGATCGTCATGCATGGGGAAGACGGAAAAACCCGCGCGTTCGTCAATTCCTGCCGGCACCGGGGTGCCAAGCTGCTGGAGGGCGATGGCAACTGCAAGTCGATTCGCTGCCCCTATCACAGCTGGCTCTATTCCACGACTGGGAAGTTGCGCGCCGCGAACGGCATGCAGAACACCCGCAATTTCACCGCCTCCGATTATGGACTCGTTGAGATCAGGCTCGAGACCTGGGGCGGGTTCCTATTCGTCAACTTTGATCCGCATTGTGTGAGCTTGCGTGAATATCTCGGCGATCTAGACAGATTCACTGAGTCGTACGAGTTCGAGGATATGGTCACGGTCAAGCGGCGCGAGTTCACGGTGCGGACCAATTGGAAGAGCTATATCGAAAACTCGATGGAGAACTTCCATCTGCCGACCGTGCATCAAAAGACTATCGGCGGCGTCAAAGCGGACTGGAATCCGATCGACGGAGCGCCCGGCAATTACGTTATCCTGCAGACGCGTACCACGGTCTCGCGCGCCACGCTGGGCAACGACGCGGCTTTCGAACGCATTGCAACACTGCGAGGCCCCGCAGCGGAGGGCGCGCAGTACATCTTGATCTATCCTTGCACCGTGATCGGAGCCGATCTCGACTGCGTTTGGTTCAAGCAAATGGCGCCCGATGGACCCGGTTTGGTGCGTTATTCGGCTGGCTTCTGTTTCCCCAGCGTTACTGTACGACGACCTGACTTCGAGCAGATTGTGCCGAATTACCACAAGCGCTTCGACCTGGTGATCAGCGAGGATAACGGAATAGCAGAGACCCAGCTGGAGGGGCTGGCCAATCCCCTCAGCCGTCCCGGCCGGTTCTCTACCATGGAGTCGCTGGTACACGTCATCGACAATTGGATTCTGGACAAAGTCGTGGGGCCTTTGCCGGCCGCCCAGCGAACTGCTGCCGAATGAGGCGGTTGCTCCAGCCGACGCGTGCCCGAAATCCTGATGCATGGAGTCGTGAGGCCGGGACGCAAGTTGCGCATGGCGCCTGCGAATTGCCATTTGACGCGGAAAGGAGATGTCGGTGCACGATGACAAGCTGATCGCCGAGACGAAGCGCGAGCTCATTGGTAAGGGCGTGCAGTATTGCTTCGCCACCTATGTCGATGTGCACGGCGTGCCGAAGGCCAAGACTTGCCCGATTGCAAGCTTCGAAAAGATGGCCCGCGGATCGGAGCTGTTCACGGTCGGCGCCATGGAGGGCATGGGGCTGGTCGGCCCACAGGAGGATGAGTGCGCGGCGATTCCGGATCTCGCCAGTATGCTGATCGTGCCGTGGGACAAGCGCTTCGCCTGGTTTGCCAGCGATCTTTATTACCATGGCGAGCCGTATCCGAACTGCGCAAGGGTTCTGCTGAAGCGCGCACTGGAAAAAGCAAAGACGTATGTCTTCAACATTGGGGTCGAGACCGAGTTTTACGTGTTCCGGAAAGTCAACGGCTCCCACCAGGCTATTGTCGACAGCCATTATCTGGGCATGTGTCCGGCCTACGACGTCGATCAGACGTTGCAGTCGATCGAATTCCTGCACCCGATGGTGGAGCACATGACCGAGCTTGGCTGGGGCGTGTACTCCTTCGACCAGGAAGGGGGCCGCGGCCAATATGAGTTCGATTTTGCCTATGCCGACGCGTTGACCATGTGCGACCGGCTGATCTTTCTGCGGTTCATGGCCAAGCACGTGGCCCGTTCGCTCGGCGCGATCGCCACTTTTATGCCGAAGCCATTCAGCAACGACTTCCGCTCCGGCGCGCATTTCAATATGTCGCTCGCCGACAAGAATCGACGGATCAACGTGTTCGATCCGGCGCATAACGGGACCGGGGATTTTGCGCGGCAATACAACATCGGCTTCCCTGACCTCGCTTTTCACTTCACCGCGGGATTGCTCGCGCACGCTCCGGCACTCACCGCGCTCGCTTGCCCGACTTGCAATTCCTACAAAGGGCTAATTGCGCAGGGCGACATGGCGGACATGTCATGGGCGCCGGTGCTACGCTGTTACGGCCGCAATAATCGCTCGGCCATGTTGCGTTTGCCGATGAACCGCTATTGCGTCGAGAACCGCTCGCCAGACATCAGCACCAACTTCTACCTGACCGCGGCGTTCTCGCTGGCAGCCGGAATGGACGGCGTAGAAAAGAAAGCCGATCCCGGTGCGCCCTGGAATGAAAATCTTTATGACCTGGTTGAAGGACGTGCCAAACCCTCGGAATCGATGCCGGAGCGACTGCCGCGAACATTGATCGAGGCGCTCGACGGGTTTCGCGCCGATCCTCTGGTGGGACCGAGTCTCGGCGAAGAATTTCGGGACATTTATCTTCGACAGAAAAACAAGGAATGGCAGCGCGATTTCTATAAGGTAACGGAGGAAGAGCGTTTGCAGATGATGGAATACATCTGAAGCAATTTTTCAGGGCCTGCGAGTACCGAAAACTTCGTCCATTTGATCTGACGACAGAATCGCTTTACCTCAGCGACGATGGTCGCGCTGCTATGCTTCTTATTGACGCTGCTGGTCTCGCCGTTCAAGTCGAAAAGCCGACTTGAAGCAGAGAACGCCGTGCTGCGGCATCAGTTGACCGTCCTGCAGCGCAAGCTGTGCGGAACAGCGATCGCCTATTCTTCATCCAGCTGTACCGTTGGTTTCCGTCGGTGCTCAAGGCCATGTCGATCGTCCGGCCCGAGACCCTCGTGCTTGCCGAATCATGATTTTGCAGGATCCACCTGCGATTCGCAGAATGAGGGGTTATGGAAGAGGGGAGGGGCGCTGCAGTGCATGTGTCCGTAGTTGGCCAAAAGCAGCTTTATGCGATCACCTCATCAGCGCTGCCGAGCAATGTGAAGGAGAAGAGAAGAGAAGCCGAACGATTTCACGGTCTTGACTTCATGACAGACTCGAACCTGCGACGAAGCGACCGAAAGCATTGAGTATGCGGGCAGAATAAGCATTCGCCACATTCTCAACGCGCGGGCTTCCGTAAATCGAGAAAATGGTCCCTCGGTCACTCTATTGTATGGTAAAGTTTGGTATTGTTGGTTATAGGGTATTGTTTGGATATGGGTGACCGACGCGGTGTGATCAATCGGGATGCCGCGCTGCCGATCTACGAGCAGCTGGCGCAGCTTTTTGTCGAGAAGATTAAGCGCGGCCAGCTCGCCTCTGGTCAACGCCTGCCGACCGAAGTCGATCTAGCGAATGGCTACGGGATCAGCCGCGATACCGTGCGCCAGGCCATCGGGATCCTGGAGCGTCGCGGGCTGGTGCTGCGCCGGCGGGCAAAGGGTACTTTCGTTGCTGCGCAGCGCGTCACTCAGGATTTGGCCGAGCTGCGTAGCTTTCGCAGCAGCCTTGTCGACCACGGCGTCGTGCCTGAGATGGAGCTCCTTGAATTTCGTCCGATTAAACCACCGGAAGAATTTGCCGCCAGTTTTAAGGAAGGTGAGGTCATGCGCTTATTGCGGCGGTACCTCGTCAAGGGGAAGGCGCTCGCGATCGCTGACATTTATCTGCACGCAATGGCAAAGATAATTCCATGGGATGTCGCCGAGCGGTACGATACCTACACCATATTTCAAAAATTCTTGCGCATGCCGGTAGCCCGTGCGGCGGCGACCATTCGAGCCGATTGTGCTGGACGCACAGCCGCCCGTCTTCTCGGCGTCCGTCCATCCGCCGCGATCCTAGAACTGGTACAGACCCATTATTCAGCCTCCGGCGAGGTGCTAGTGCGTTCGGCGCTCCGAGTTCGCGCTGACGCGTACGAGCTGCATATCGATCTCCTGGGTGCGACGGCATTGAAGGATGGTCTCACCGGCGTGCCAGCGCGTCAGTTCACACGGGGTACCGGCTGATGGAACGCATACCGATGCATCGGGTTGCCGCAGCGAGCGCAATCGGCACGATTTTGGAATGGTACGACTTCGCTCTCTACAACGCGATGTCAGGTCTCGTTTTCAACAAGATCTTCTTCCCGTCGTTCGATCCGTTGGTTGGCACGTTGCTGTCATTTCTCACCTATGGAGTCGGCATGGTTGCTCGCCCGGTTGGCGGCATCATCTGCGGTCGACTCGGCGACATCATTGGCCGCCGACCAATGCTGATCGCCACTGTCTCCACCATGGGCGCGACGACGGCGCTCATTGGCCTGCTGCCGTCCTACAGCGAGATAGGGGTACTAGCGCCGATCCTGCTCGTCATTCTTCGTTTCGTGCAAGGCATCATGCTCGGCGGTGAGTGGGCTGGCGCGGTGCTTCTGTCGGTCGAGCACGGTTCTGCCAAACGGCGAGGCCTTAATGCGTCCTGGACTCAATGCGGCACGCCGGGCGGCACCTTGTTGGCAACCGCCGCTTTGGCACTGACCACAGCCCTTACAAGCAACGACACCTTCATCGCCTGGGCCTGGCGCATTCCATTTCTCGTCAGCGTCGTGCTCATCCTTTATGGCGTGTGGCTCCGGGCACGCGTACCTGAGACGCCGCAGTTCAGCATCCTCAAGGCCAAGGACGACATCGCGCGGGCGCCGGTTATGGAAGTGCTTGGCAGCCATTGGCGACGCGTACTCATGGGCTGCAGCATCAAGTTCGGCCCAGACGCCGTCGGCGCCATGATGTTCGTCTTCACGCTGACCTACCTTACCCAGGTCGTCATGGTCGACCGTTCGCTCGCCTTGAGCGCGGTCAGCATCGGGTCCGCCGCGAACCTAGTGACCATACCTCTGTTCGGATCTTTATCGGACCGAATCGGCCGCCGCACGCTTTACTTGCTGGGTATCGCTCTCGCGCTCGTCTATACCGGCCCGCTGTTCCAGCTGCTCGACACCGGCATTCCAAGCGTCATCATCCTGGCCGTGGTTATTGGCCTCGTCATCCACGCCTCGCTGTGGGGGACGCAGGCCTCGTTCATCAGCGAACAATTCCCAACTAGGCTGCGTTACACCGGCTCTTCGCTCTCCTACACGCTGGCGGGCATTCTCGCCGCGGCGACGCCAGCAGTGCTGGTCGCCCTGCAAAGCCACTTCGGCACGAGTTGGGGTCCAGCGGCCTATGTGGTGCTGCTGCTCGTCGTGACTGCAACCGCAATCATGGTTGGTACCACCAAACCAGTGGACGACGAGGTTTGAAGTCCAGCGCGCAAAAGGGCAGGCCGCGACGGGCATACGCGGCAAGGACAGAAATTTAACAGCAATGGCACACGCGCGGATCGGTATCGATGTGGGCGGCACCTTTACTGATCTCGTGCTTCTCGACGAGGGCGGGGAGGCAACCTTTCACAAGCTTCCCTCGACGCCAAGCGCGCCGCATCTCGCTCCCATTCGGGGCATTATGCATCTGCTTGAGAGCGCAAGAGTGGAGCCGCAGGACGTCGCCTTCGTCGGCCTTGGGACGACCGTCGCAACGAACATGCTGCTTGAGCGCAAAGGCGCGCGGACAGGCCTGATCACGACTGAGGGGTTTCGCGACCTGCTTGAAATCGGCCGACAGAAACGGCCTTTGGTTTTTGACCCGTTCACGCCTAAGCCGCCACCGTTGATCTCACGCGAGCATCGTTTTGGCGTTCGCGAACGAGTAACCTTTGACGGCAGCGTGTTGATCCCGCTTGTGGAGGCCGAGGTCGAGGAGGCAGCCAAAAAGCTGCGTACGGCAGGGATCATAAGTCTCGCCATTTGCTTTCTGCATTCCTATTCCAATCCGGCGCATGAGCAGCGCGCCGCCGCTCTCGTACGCGACCTTTGGCCCGGCGTGTATGTCGTCACTTCGGAGGCGCTGATTCCGGAATTTCGCGAATACGAGCGGCTCACCACCACGGTGCTCAACGCTTATTTGCTACCCGGAATGCGCGATTATATCGCCCAGTTTTCTGATGAGGTGCGCGGGCTGGGTATTCGCGCCGAGCCTCTCATCATGAGCTCGAGTGGCGGCGCGTTGCGCGCCCTGATGGCGGCGCGGCGACCGGTCGACACGCTGTTTTCTGGGCCGAGCGGTGGCGTCAGCGGCTCGGTTTTCATTTCCGCGGCTGCCGGCGTCGAAGACACGATCAATTTCGACATGGGTGGTACCAGTACCGAGGTCTGCGTGGTCCACCGCGGTAAGCCAGAACTCAGCCATCAACGCGAAATTGGGGGCTTTCCGCTCCGCAGCACATCAATAGCGGTGAACACTATCGGGGCTGGCGGAAGCAGTATCGCGCGCATCGACCAGGGTGGACTCCTCCGTGTCGGTCCAGACAGCGTCGGCGCCGATCCAGGGCCGGCCTGCTATGGTCGTGGTGGCACGCAGCCGACGGTCACTGATGCAAATGTGGTGCTCGGACGGCTCAATCCTAATTTCTTACTCGGGGGCACCTTGCCCATCGATCTAAAGCGCGCCGCCGCCGCGATTGAGGAGTTCGTCGCCAAGCCGCTGCGGATCGGGGTCATCGAAGCAGCGGCTGCGATCCTGGCCGTGTCCAACAATAACATTGCTCAGGCCGTGCGACTCATGTCGTCCAGCAAAGGGCTTGATCCCGCCGACTACACGCTGGTCGCTTATGGCGGCGCCGGACCGCTCCATGCAGCCTCGGTCGCTGCGGAACTCGGAATCTTCAAGATCCTGGTTCCTCCTGGTCCGGGAATTCTCTGTGCCTTCGGCGTACTGACCAAGGATATTGCCATGGATCTCAGTCTCAGTCGTCTGATGACGGATGATGGCGATGGCTTCATCCCTAACGTGCGCCACGTCTTTGGCGACCTCGAACGGCGCGCCGAGGGCGAGCTCATGAACAGCGGCGCCAGCGTCGCCGACCTGCAATTCACACACACAATCGACGTTCGTTATGTCGGACAAAATTTTGAGCTGCCCGTCTTGATTGACATCGACGACGTCGGCCTGCGCGAGCAAATCCGGTCGCGCTTCCATCAGGAACATCAAAAGGTCTACGGGTTCATGCGCGAAACCAGCACGCTTGAACTGGTGACTTTCCGCCTGCGTGCGGTTTCTCCTACTGCCAGGCCCCGTGTCGTGAACGGATCGATGACGCGGCAGCACGGAAGCTCCTCAGGTCGCCGGGCGGTTATATTCGAAGAGGCGGACTGCCCCGTCTCTTGCGACCTGTATGAGCGCGCTTCGCTTCCTACGGATCAACGCATCAATGGACCTGCCATCATCGAGCAGATGGATACTACAACTATCGTGCCTCCCGGCTTCATCGCCCTCGCTCATCCGAGCGGCAACCTATTCCTCCATCGAGATGAAAGCCTCCCAGCATGAGTGCTTCGCACAGATACGCAGGCATCGAGATCGTTGCCGGCGCGCTCGAAGCCGCAACTGCCGAGATGTGCGCCAGCCTGATTCGGAGCGCCTATTCCCCAAACATCAAGGAGCGCGCCGACTGCTCGACAGCGTTATGCGACATGCAGGGCCGCACTTTATCGATCGCCACTCATGCGCCAGCGCATCTCGGCTCCACGCTGAAACTTGTTCCCGCACTGCTCGAACGCTTTCCGCTTGAGACGCTCGCGCCGGGCGATGTGTTTTTCGCCAACGATCCATACATTGTCGGCGTCACCCATCTCAATGACTGCACCGCAGCCGCGCCAATCTTCATCGATGGCCGCCCGGTCGCATTCGCACTCGCCGTGGCCCACCATTCCGATGTCGGAGGCCGTGTGCCGGGAAGTGAATCCGGCGACTCGACCAGCATCTTTCAGGACGGCGTGCGGCTGCCGCCCATGCGACTCGTGGCAGGAGGCGTTCGCCGCAACGACGTTTGGGAAATGTTCCTGCTCAATTCGAGGACCCCGCATTTTAGCAATGGTGATCTCTTGGCGCAGCTTGCTGCGCTCGAACGCGGCAGGATTCGCGTGGAGGAAATTTATGCGCGCTATGGTCTCGAAGGTACGTGGTCCGCGATCGAGCGCGTGCTGGACGCGACCGAAAAGCGCATGCGCAGTCGGATTGGCCAGGTCTTACGCGCGGGAACATACACGGCGGAAGACTGGCTCGATGATGATGGTCTGTCGACCGAGCCAGTGAAACTTTCCGCAGCGGTCAACATCGACGGCGAGGAGGTTATGTTTGATCTCTCTGAGTGTCCGGCGCAACTCGGATCGGGTAAAAACGTTCCCCTCACGCACACCATGGCGACGGTTATCTATTGTCTCAAAGCGGTCGTCGATCCATCGATTGCGAATAATGAAGGTGTCTATCGGGTCATCCGACTGAATGCGCCAGAAGGCAGCATTATCAATCCACGTCCTCCAGCTGCAGTGGGTTCGAGAAATCCCACTGCCATGATTCTCGCCGATGTGCTCTTCCGCGCTTTGGGTCAGGCGGCGCCTACGCGCGCGATCGCCGCCAACGGCAATATGCAGGGCACGATCCTTGCGGGCTGGGATGCCTCGCGCGGACGTTATTTTGTCAATTACGAGAATTTTGCCGGCGGGCAGGGCGCATTACCAATGCGAGATGGCGACGACGCTATGCATGTGTCGATGTCGAATACCTCCAATCTCCCGGTCGAAGCGATGGAAATGGAATTTCCGCTGCGCGCCGAGCGCTACGAACTGATCCCGGATTCTGGCGGAGCTGGACGGCAGCGTGGCGGTCTTGGCGTCTGCCGTGACTATCGAATAATCGGTGACGGTGTCGTGTTGGCAACGCGCAGCACGCGACAGCGGTTTCCGGCTCAGGGCCTGGATGGTGGAGGAAGCGGCGGTCTCGGATCGTTTATTCTGGATCCCGATACATCACAAGCAATGAAGCTTCCTGGAACCGGATCAGAAATTGCGCTCCGTAACGGTACCCTGCTGCGTATCATAACAGCCGGCGGAGGGGGATATGGGGATGTCAACAAGCGGGACCGAGATCAGATCGCAGCAGATCGTCGCAGTGGTAAGGTTCTTTAAACTGAGGAGCTAAGCGCCGTATCCAGAACGCCCTAATCGAGGCGAAAACCCTTTCCACGCACAAAGCTACCAAAGTCAGTGCGCATCGGATAAGCGGTTTGAGGATCAATTACTGGGCCATCGCCCTCTTCCCATAAAAGGGCTCCGTCATCTCCGGATAGCCGACGACGATCTCAGATTGCATCATCGGAATGCCCGGGTATGATTTTTGGGAAGGACAGGGAGGACATCATGAAACTGGCGCCGCGCAACGAGTCGGAAGCGTTTCTTTGCCAGGACGCAGATCATATCCACTCGAGCGCGGTGCGCTGCAAGAGGCGGACGTTTCTTGGCGGTCTCGCG
>Ga0310917_10000769_pt1 | contig 14697 bp, 13 predicted proteins | sample GREbulkMGLF178_FD_203531 | JGI IMG/M metagenome (GOLD analysis project Ga0310917, IMG submission 203531) | Lab enrichment of tropical soil microbial communities from Luquillo Experimental Forest, Puerto Rico - GRE.bulkMG.LF178 | ecosystem: Environmental > Terrestrial > Soil > Tropical forest >... | reverse complement strand
ACCGCTTAGCCGTCGGAACTCGGTAATAGTTGCTGTAATTCGATCAAGTGTATCAGGGTTCATTTCCGCCTTCCATCAAATGGAACATGGCGGATATCCTGATATGAGCAATATTACAAACCGGATATTACCCGGACACACTATCCGGGTTCTTATCCGGGTTTTCGATCTCCCACTCCTTTATCGTCGGGTAGATTATCCTGCGCACGCTGTCGTCACGGTACTTGCTTCCGCGGCTCGCGAGCTCGGCATTGACGAGGCGCGCGATCTTGGTCCGCCACCCATAGCCGCGTTTTGGCCGCTTTTCCTTGTCATCGAGGACTTCTAAGGCGATCTGACAGGCAAGTTCTTTGGGGCTCTTTTCGCCCGGCTTTGGCCCTGGGTGTGGATTCTCGGTTTGGCGCTGTGGCGGCGCGGCCGCCTGCGCCTCGCGCTCGGCCTGAAGCTCTAAAAAGCGGTTTCCGTAGCCTCGGTCACGCTCCTCGGGGCATAGCTGCATGCGGCGAACGAAGTCGCTAGCCGGCTTCAGATCAAAGACGTCGCTCGAAGGGTCTCTCTGGCCGAATTTATCGTGTCCCAACACCTGAGGGCGGATTATGCCATCGCGGATGTCGCGGTCGAGATTGCGCTCGGATTCGGTGGCAAGACTAATTATCAAGCTCATGCGCCCAGCGGGGGTTTCGTATGTCGGCCGCCACCACGAGGCGTAGGGCTCGCTGCCGACGCAAATCAGATGCAGCTCGTATCGGGTTATCGCCACTCGATCCTTTAGAGAAAATTCGGGGAACGGCGGGAACGACACCCGCCATGGATCTGGTTCCTCCGCCGGAGCCATCCCGTCGAGCCGGCAAATTTTTATCGGCGGCGCCGGGTCCGGTGGCCCCTTTTGCGGCGGCCAATCTTGCTGAGTGTTGAGCAGCCAATCTTGCTCTGTATTGAATTGCCGCCTTTCTACATTGAACTGCTGCGCAAATTTATCGCCGTCAAAAAACGCCGTTGGCTGCGACGGCGGGTCAGTTAGGTCGACGAGCCGCAAGCCCGTCGGGCTACGCGGGTCGAGTATCCACTGCTGCCCGTGTGACTCGGTGGGCTTTGCGGTTTTCGACATCTGACCCTCTGCAAGCGCTCTGCAATGGTGGCGGCGGAAGGCCGGTGCAGAAGCCCGCCGTGTCGCGTTGCAATCGCTATCCGCCGCGAAATGAATCCTATCGCGCGCGGAGATCGGCGCCACGTTGGACGGCTCGAGAATCCCGAGCGAGCCGAAGGCCTTGCGTATCATCTCGGCTACGTAGCTCGGCGACAGATGACCGTAGTGCTTTTCGACCATGCGGGTGTCGGCATGCCCCAATTGCGTCGCGATCACCGCCAACGGCACGCCGCGCATGGCGAGGCGGCTCGCGTAGGTATGCCGCAAACCGTGGAAATTGACGGGCGGATCAATGCGAGCGTCTGTGCAAGCTGCGCTTAGCGGTCGCTGCTGCTCGGATTTGCCCCACGGTGTGCCATTGCCCCGGAGGAACAAACGCGTGCTGCCGGACTTCCCCGCAGCCCGCTGAGCGACGAATTCGCGCCCCTCTTGCGTAAGCACGACATGGCGCGGCTTGCCGCCCTTGGCTTGGCGCACCCGCAATGTGCCAGCATCGGGGTTGAAATCATCAACCGTCATCGCTGCTAGTTCGCCATAGCGGCAGCCGGTTAGCAGCGCGCTCGTGACTAGCGCGCGGAAATCTGCCGGGCAAGCATTGGTCACCCGACGCGCCTCGTCGTCCGATAGATACCGGAGGCGCGCTGCATCCGCCCCACGGAACGCCCGCACCGTGCGCCATGCGTCGTCGCCCGCGCATTTACCTTCGCGGTGCGCGTGGTTGAGCGCCCCCTTGAGGATAGTTAGCACCCGGTTCGCGGTCGAGCGGCGCCGACGTTTGTAATCGGGGCTGTCGTCAGCATCGCGGTGTTTTTGCTCTACGCCGGGCTTCGTGCGCAGCCGCGCCGGTGTCTCGGCGATCTTATAATGCCACGCGACGATGCGCGCTTTTGTCAGCTTCACCAGCTCGATATTGCCCAGCTCGGGCGTGATCCATGCTGCCGCGGACCAATCGAGTCGATCGATAGCCTTGCCGCCGCGCCGCAAATAGTCGGCGCGATAATCGGCCAGCGCATCGACAACGGTGTAGGGGCGATCGAGCGGGGCGAAATCTCCCGCTTGCTCCCTGGCTTTGCGATTGAACCAGCTCCGCGCCTTCTCTTGTGCCTGCTTGAAGTCGAACACGCTTAATCCGTTCGGATCGGGCGCGTCATCGGCGGCGCCAAGCGACTCGTACTGCTGGCGGCCGTCATCGCCGCGGAACCGGGCAATCCAGGTGCCGCCTTTGGCACCCTTGCGGTAGCCGAGCGCACACCCGGCCGAAAGCACGGTCCAATACGGCTCGCGCCGTGCCGGCAACTTGGCGCAGGCGGAACGTGTATCGATCTTCGGGTTGCGAACAGTGCGCGCCATAATGTGGCTATCCCTTTCGGTATGTTTTCGTACGCCGCTCACCTGTGGCCGGGGGCGGAGACTTGCGTACGGAAATTATACGGAATGGACGTGGCTGGACAAGAGCGGAATGCGATGGACAGAAAATTTCATCTTTATAAGATGATGGCTGTTCGTTACCGTTCAGGATTGATCGGAAATTTAAACTTTGCCCCTCTCTCACGGCGGCAACACCGGTTCGAATCCGGTAGGGGGCGCCAATGATTTTTTTAGAGAATGGAAGATTTATGCCTTACAAAAGCGCAGTTGATTAGGCATGGCCGCTACGAGCGCTGATGGACCCACCCACCATTCGGCCCATATCAGCAATCCTCGCACCCCTGGTGTCGGCGCCGAGGCTGAATGCCGCGACGGGGTGCGGTTTTGGGAATAGCCCGCGACTAAACACCTGACCTTTGGCCGATTACTATGAGAGCGGCCATCTCCACCGCAGCGCCGACCGGTCCGTGAGTGACCACGCTGCCGCGATGAAGCGGTATTATGACGTGGGCGCCAACCTCTCCTAGCCCCGCAAAGTCATACCGGTCCCCTGCCTTAGATCCCCGACCGCACGCAATGACTTCCCGGTTGGGGAGGTCCGAGTGCGGTGATACGCTCGGCCCCTGGCGATCGTGGGTTCTGGCTTGTTTGTCTGCCGACCGTGTTGCCACAAACTCGCGTGACCGTTGAAAGGAAACGGGAATGGCGAGGACCCTTCAAGCGGCGGGGCTGGGCTGGCACGATGTTCGCCCGTTGCCGGCGGCCGCAGCTCTCGCCGCGCTTGGCATCGTCTACGGCGATATTGGCACCAGCCCCCTCTACGCGCTCAAGCAGGCTGCAGCAGCGGGCGGAACGCTGTCGTCCGAAACCGTCATCGGCATCGTGTCGCTGATCCTGTGGACCCTGATCCTGATCGTCTCGTTCAAATACGCGATCCTCATAATGCGCGCCGACAATCACGGGGAAGGTGGAATCGTCGCGCTCTTGGCGCTCCTAGATGTCCGGCGTGCGCCAGCCAAGAGCTGGCGCGCCTCCCTCTTGATAGTCGGGTTGATCGGCGCAGCGTTGCTTTATGGCGACGGTGTCATCACCCCGGCGATCTCGGTGTTGAGCGCAATCGAGGGCCTGAAGCTCGATGCCCCTCGACTCGCACCGATGGTTGTGCCGATCAGCCTTGTGATCCTGGTCGGCCTCTTCCTAGTGCAGCGCAAGGGGACGGCGTTCATAGGCGTTAAGCCCGCATCATGCCCTGGCGTACCTCACCCAGGCTCCGCCGGGGATCGCGTTCGCCGTGCTCGGCGCGGTCTTCCTCGCCGTTACCGGCGGGGAAGCAATGTACGCGGATATGGGGCATTTTGGCTGCCTGCCTATCCGTCTTGGCTGGTTCGCCGTTGTCTTGCCGGGTCTGCTGTTCGATTACTTCGGCCAGGGAGCCCTGCTGCTCTCGGATCCCCGCGCTATCGAGAACCCGTTCTATTTGCTCGCGCCGAGATGGGCCCATTACCCAATGGTCGTGTTCGCGACCGGGGCGACGATCATTGCCTCCCAGGCGATCATCTCGGGAGCTTATTCTCTGACTCAGCAGGCGATCCAATTGGGTTTTCTACCCCGCATGCGGGTGCTCCACACAGCCAACCAGGTAAAGGGGCAGATCTATATTCCGATCGTCAATTGGCTCTTGGCTGCTGGCACGTTCGGAGCGGTCATCACGTTCGGGTCCTCCGACGCGCTGGGCGGCGCATACGGTATAGCCGTCTCGATGCTGATGGCGGTGACCACGGTGCTGGCGGGGCTCGTCGCGCTGCATTGGGGCTTCAGCCCGCTTCTCGTTATGGTCGTCAACGGACTGTTGCTCGTCGTCGACCTGGTGTTTGTCGCTGCCAATGCCTCCAAGCTTTTGGAGGGTGGCTGGTTCCCGCTCCCGATGGCGGGGGTCGTCGCATTTCTGATGCTGACCTGGCGAACGGGGTACCTGCTTCTCGAACAACAGCGCTCGGGACTGCGTCAGCGCGAGGACGATTTCATTGAGTGGGTCCTTGCCAACGCGCCGATTCGCCTGCCGGGGGCCGCAGCGATCTTCAGCGCCGCCAGCTCCGGTATCCCACTGGCCCCTACACATCACTTGCGGCACAATCGCGTCCTGCACGAGCGCGTGCTGCTGATCAGCATCGTCAGCTCCGATGCGCCGCGTATCGATCCGGACGAGCGGGTCAGTCTCGTCCCGGTCGGTGCCGGGATTTCGCGATTTATCCTGCAGTTCGGATTTATGGAACATCCCAATGTGATGGATGGGCTGAAGCTCGCTTGCAGCCATGTCGGCCTGCGCGACATCGATCCCGAGGAGATCACTTATTATTTTCGCCGGGTGATGGTCATTCCGAGCGGCAAGGTGCCGGGGATGGCCGTATGGCGACAACGGCTTTTTGCCGCGATGCACCTGAACGCCAACCTTCCGGCCGCGTATTTCGGCGTGCCGACGGCCCAGGTCGTCGAGGTCGGTCTCGAAGTCGAGATCTGACCTCTCCGCGGCAGGTGAACAGGCAGCCTCTCGAACGGTAGGCTCGACACCTAGTTTTGTTAGCTAGCTGGGAGCTTTCGTGAGTCGTATTGGCGCGCCGACGTGAAAGAGGGGTTCCTATCCCTTCGGAGGCTGAAAGGGCGAACTCGGGTCAGTCCGCCGGCCGAAACAGGGCGAAGCACTTGTCCGAGTTGAACAGGTAGGACTCGACATAGTCGATGATCTCGGCCTTGCGGCCGAGTGCGTCCATCGCCCCGGCAAGGCAGACCCAGTTCAAGAATTCCTGCTGGCCAGCATCCTCGATCTGGGCGGTGGTGAGATTTCGCCAGCGCGCGAAATTGCCCGAAGCGAGTTCGTCGAAGCGTGCCCTATCGCTCGCGACATCAGGGTAGATCCAGTGATGCTTCGCAGTCAGGAAAGCGTGCGACCAGCTCGACGAAGCGACGAGCGCCACGCGCCAGGGACTGTCCGCGAGCACGCGGGCGACAGCAGCGCCCACATCGAAGCAGCGGTGGGGGTTGGGGCCGGGCGGATCGACCGCGTTCGGGTCGGCACCACCGGTCAGATGCGCGCTCGAGCCGCGTTTGGCGATGACCGAGGAGCCGTAACAATTGACATGGAACGGGACGACCGGATACCCGAAGCCGCGCCGGTCGTAATCGAGAAACAGGATCGTGTTGATAAACGCGTGCGGCAGACCGAGCTCGTGGCGCATCGTATACGCGTAGCTGACGTCGAAATCGGACTTGATCAGCTCACCCGCGAGGTAGCAGCCGGCAGCACGGTGTCCCTCGACCCGGACGACCTTGTCCGGCGCCTCGCCCCATACATTGCCCTGCTCGCTGCGGCCTGGGCGCCCGAACGGGCGGCAGTCGATCGCGTCGAGCGCGAACACGCAGAATGACGGCACCCCGTCTTCGCGGAAGTTCTCGTACTGGTCGTCGCCCCAGATCAGCACAAAATCCGGCGCGAACGCGTCGAGCGCCACGCGCGCCTTGCGGAAGCCGCCGACGAGGCGGCGGCGATGGTCGGCTGCGGCTTTGCCGTCCTGGTTAGCAGTTAGCTCCTGCCGCAACAGCTCGGGCCAGCGGGCCGGCTGTTTCATCTCCGCCGGCACACGCTCGCTCTTCAGGGTGCGGGTCAGAAACGAACTCATATAGGCGTCGGGCAGCATCAACCCGGGGAAGTGCGTGACCCCGATACCGAGTATTTCGCCCATGCGAACCCCCTCTACGTCAAGCGGCCGCCGGTGCGGCCCTGCGGAGAATGTAGCAGATAGATGCGCCCGATTCAGCCGCTCTTCTACTACCAACTGATCGTCAGCTTGCCGTCGCGCATCTCATAGCTTTGCAATCGGCTGAGGAAACTCATGCCCAGCAGCGAGATGTTGAGATGCTCGAGCACCGACGCCGGTACATCGTAGATAGATAGCTGGCCGATGCGGATCTCCCGCAGGATCACCGGAGCCATGCGTGCGAAGCCGTTGGCAGTGCTGACGCGACGGTTGAACACCAGCTCGCTGGGGGCGATGCCGGCGGCGTGCGCATCCGCCGGGGTCAACGTGACCAGACTGGCACCAGTGTCGACAAGCAGCTTTATCGACGCACCGTTGACGGCAGCGTCGAGGATAACATGGCCTTGTTCGTTTGCCGGATAGACGAGTGTATTTACCGGCGAACTGATTTCAGCGGGGTGTGCAACGAGTTGAGATTTGGTAGCACGGTCTAGAAAAAATTCCGGGCCAAGCTTGAGGAGGCCGGTGCATAGAAGGGCTACACCGCAGCACGACAATACCCAGCGGAGCGCCCAGCCGATCACGCCGCCATCCCGGTAAATACCTCAGGCCGCCTCTGACACACCCCCTGCGCGAGTTTGCCGGGGAGTGGTTAAGGCTTGCTGAAGCGGCTAGGGAGGAAACTAATCGGCGGCCTGCGACGCGTCGGGATAGCTGGTGGCACGCCAACGACGCGGGCCGATAGCACGCAAATCGGCATCGAGGCCCCAGCGGTCCCAGGCGGGGTGCGAGGACCGTGCGAACATCTCGAGATAAGGCCCTTCGCATAGCGCCTCGATGCGCGCGTAGACCTCGTCGGGCTTTCTGCTGTGTTCACGCCGCGGCGAGACGATCAGCTTGCGGACTTTTGCCGAAAGGCGACGCGGCTTGCCGCGCGTCGCAAGCAGACAGAGTTCAGGGTTCGCGCGGGTCCAAAAACCGAGCCCGGTGAAGAAACTACTATCATCAAAGAGGGGCTCTGGCCGCTTCAGCTTTGCCCAATAGAAACCGATGGTTTTGTACGCAAAGCCCCAGGCGTGGATCACCTCGAAGGCTTTCTCGAGAAGGGGATCCGTCGTCCACAGAAGAAGGACGCAGTCGTTCGCCGCCCATTCGGCGACCGGCAGGGCCTTGATATCGGCGAGCGTCATGCAATCGTAATAAGCCTCGGCGCTGCGGCCTTTGCCCTTACGGGAATAGGTCGAAAAGGTCCAAGGCGGGTCAGCGTAGATCACCTTGTAGTGCTTGAGGCGAGGCGACGCGCTCATCCCATCCTCTGTGTTGTGATACGTATGCTCGCGGGTCGCGCCGGTGCCGTCAATCGCGCTGGGCGATCAGCCTTCCTCGCTTTCGTCGGCTGTGTCTTCGGTCGGGATCCGGTAGTTGCCCTTGAGCCAGCGGCCGAGATCGATCCGGGCGCAACGGGCCGAGCAAAACGGTCGGTTTTGCGCGGTGGGCGGTTTACCGCAGATCGGGCAGGGGCGCAGCGAATCCGATGACCGGAACTTCATCGCAGGTCGATATAATCAGGCCGGAGCGATTTGAAACCGGTCGCGATTGAGGCCGGGGTCGGTCTCGATTACGATCGAGCGTCCGAATCGGTGTTCGAGCGCGCGTAATGCTGCCGCCGCACCGTTGGCCAGCACCGCGGCGACGTCCGGGTTGACCGTCAAACGCCACTGACGCCCGGGCTGCGTTCGTGCCTCGCGGTGCAGCGCCCGCAAGGCCTCGTGTGCCACCGTGACCGCGGTCTTTACGAGAGGACCCCAAGGTTGGGGCTCGAGCAGCAGCTCTGCGAGCGGAGGCCCGCGGCGCGGTCGCACCAGCTCAAGGTGGCCGAGTCGCGTCCAGCCGAGAATTTGCGGGCGTCTCGAATCGGGTGCCAGCGCTTCGGCGAGCGCATCGCACACGCGCTCACGCGATCTGCGATTCTCGAGACCGATAAAATCGATGACGATGCCGCCGCCAAGATTACGCAGCCGGATCTGCCGGGCGATGACATCGACGGCCGCGAGATTGACTGCGAGCGCGGCAGTCTCCGGCGCGCCCGTCGGCGGACTCCCACTGTCGACGTCGACCAGTACGGCGGTCCGCGTGACCTCGATGTGAACCGAACCGCCACCAGCGAGCGCGAGCGTTCCGGCCAACGCCCGATCGAACTCCGCGTCGAGTTCAATTGGCCATTCGGTCTCCGGTTCATGCTGGATAGCGGTATCGGGAAAGACCGCGCGGAGTTCCGGGACGACGGCAGGATCATCGACAAGGATCCGCCCGGGTGCTGCCGATAGCGCACCGCAGAGCGCGGTGGGGAATGATAGGGGAGGGTCGAGCCGGGCCGGCGGCGAGAGTCTTGCGGCCCGGTCGCGGATGCTTCGCCAGCGCCGGTTTAGCTCCGTCAATTCGGCGATGAGGAGGTCGATCGGCTCGGGCTTGAGGAGCCTCAGCCCTGCTGAATCTTCCTCGGCGACGCCGGAAAGTTTAGCTCGCTCCGTCGGCGACAGAGTTTCATCGCCGCGGATGCCCGGTCGTCCCACGCTCAGTTCGACGAGCCTGCCGCGCAACACCACACCCGTCGTCAGCCGGGCCGCCTTGCCGCCCTGCGCCTCACGGCGAATTTGGACGATGACGCGCTCGCCCTCGTCTAGTCGCCGTTTACGCGGCCAGATCTCGCTTGCGGGCAAGAAAGCCGGCCGGTCGGTGCCGATATCGACGAGCATCGCGTCGAGCGCCGGTAGCAGACGGCGCACGCGGCCGAGATGGATGCTGCCCGCCTCGCTACCGTCGCCGCGTTCGATAAATAGCTCGACCGGCGCGCTGTCCTCGAGTAGCGCAGCACGCCACTCGCCCGGGCCCGCGGCGATCATCAGGGTGCCGGGCAAGGTGGTCGGTAGCCGCGGCCGGAGAGCAGCTGGGCCGTCTCGAATAGCGGCAGTCCGACCACATTCGAGTACGATCCGCTGACCCAGCGGATCAGAGCCGCCGCGCGACCCTGGATCGCGTAGCCGCCGGCTTTGCCGCGCCATTCGCCGCTGCAAAGATAGGCCGCTATCTCGGCCTCGCTGAGGCGCTTAAACCTGACGTGACTGTCGACCCGGCGCAATGTTAGCTGTTCGTCCGGTCCTGCCACAGCGATGCCGCCATGGACACGGTGGCGGCGCCCGGACAACATCTCAAGGCAAAATCGCGCGGTAGCCGGGTCTACCGGTGTCGGCAGGATGCGACGGCCGCAAGCTATGACCGTGTCGGCGGCCAAGATAAAGGCACCGGGATGCCGCAGCATCACAACCCGCGCTTTCTCCTCGGCAAGGCGCATCGCGTGAGCCGGCGGCAGCTCGCCGGAGCGCGGCATCTCGTCGATTTCCGCAGGATCGACCCGGTCGGGCTCTATCCCAATCTGCCGAAGCAAATCGAGCCGGCGCGGCGAGGCAGAAGCGAGCACAAGAAGCGGTGCTGTCGCCACAGCGTCACCCCCGCAGGTGCAGCACGCAAATCAGGGTGAACAGACGCCGGGCGGTGTGATGGTCGACTGAGACCTTGTCGGCCAGCCGCTCGGTTAACAATGTCGATCCTTCGTCGTGTAGCGATCGCCTCCCAATGTCGATAGTCTCGATCTGCGCTAGGCTCGACCGGCGGATCGCCTGGTAATAGCTTTCGCAGATCATGAAATAGTCTCGGACGATGCCGCGAAACGGGGCGAGCGGGAGGACGATCGTCTCGTTCGAACCGTCTGACGCCGATCGAACTTCGATGGTCAGCCGGTTCTCTTCAATGGCCAGGTGAAGGTGAAACGGCCCGTCGAGCCCGGAAGCGGGCGCAAATCGGTTCTCCTCCAGCAAATCGAAAATAGCGACCGCTCGTTCGTGCTCGATATCGGGGCTGCGGCGGACCACAGTGCGCTCGTCGAGCGTGATGCCAGCGATCCGCCCCTCACCCTGGGGGTCGCCCATGGCCGTCGGGTCATGCCCTGGGCGCGAGCCGGATCGACAGCGACAGCGCATGGGCTTCCAGCCCTTCCGCGTCGGCAAGACGGATCACAGCTGGCGCAAGCGCTGCCAGACTCGCGGGCTCGCAGCGTACGAGCGAGCTGCGCTTGAGGAAGTCGAGAACGCCGAGGCCGGATGCGAAACGCGCGCTGCGCGCCGTCGGCAATACATGGTTGGGCCCGGCGATATAATCGCCAATGGCCTCTGGGGTATGGCGGCCGAGGAAGATCGCGCCGGCGTGGTTAACACGCTCGGCCAGCGCATCGGCCTCCTCGAGCGCGAGCTCGAGGTGCTCCGGAGCGATCCGGTCGATCAGCGCCACCGCCTCCTCCCAGTCGGTGACAAGGAGGATCGCGCCATGCGCCTGCCAACTCGCTCGCGCGATCTGAGCGCGCGGCAAACGCGTCAGATGGCGCTCGACCGCCGCCTCGACCTCCCGCGCAAAGGCGGCATCGTCGGTGACGAGGATCGCTTGCGCCGCGCTGTCGTGCTCTGCTTGCGACACCAGATCGGCAGCGATCCATTGCGGATCGTTGTGCCGGTCGGCGACGACGAGAATCTCGGACGGACCGGCGATCATGTCGATCCCGACCCGGCCGAAGACGCGCCGCTTCGCGGCGGCAACATACGCATTACCTGGCCCGATGATTTTGTCGACCGGCGCAATCGTCGCCGTGCCGAACGCGAGGGCGGCGATCGCCTGCGCCCCGCCGACGCGGTATATCTCGTCGATCCCGACCAGCTCGGCGGCAGCGAGAACCAGCGGGTTGACGACGCCCCCGCGCGCCGGCACAGTCATCACTAACCGCTCGACACCCGCCACCTTGGCAGGAATTGCGTTCATCAACACCGAGGAGGGGTAGGCGGCGGTACCACCGGGGACGTAAAGCCCAGCGGCGGAAATCGGGCGCCAACGATTGGCGAGCCGTACCCCGAGAGCATCCACATAATCAATCGCCTGCGGCAGCTGACGGCGATGAAAGCTCTCGATCCGCCCGGCGGCAAGCCGCAGCGCGGCGACGGTCTCAGGCGGGGCCATGGCAGCCCCCTCGGCGATTTCACGGGGTGGAACGCGAAGGCTCGAGACCGAGAGGTCAACGCCGTCGAAGCGGCTCGTATAGTCGATTAACGCGGCATCGCCCCGGTGCGCCACATCGTCAATGATCGCGGCGACCGCGGCATCGACATCCGCAGCACCCTCCCGTGTGGTTTCGAGCAGCCGCCGGAAGGCGGTTTCGAACCCGGCTTCGCGGGTTGCAAGCCTAACCGGCATCGGACCTCCCTAGGGCTGCCGCCGGTCGGTGACTTCGAGTTTCCTGACGCTGCCCGCCCACAGCATCGCGAAAGCGCTCGACCCAACCGCCGACCTCTTCCGGGCGAGTCTTCAACGCCGGCCGATTGACGATCAGCCGGGAGCTGACCTCGGCAATGCGCTCCATCTCGACCAGACTGTTCGCCTTCAGCGTAGCCCCGGTCTGGACGAGATCGACGATGTGATGGCAGAGACCGAGACGGGGGGCGAGCTCGATCGCACCGTTCAGCTTGATACATTCCGCCTGGATGCCGCGTGCAGCAAAATGGTGGCGGGTGATCTCCGGGTACTTGGTGGCGACCCGGATGTGGCTCGCGCGTCCGACGTCCTCCCGCGCGACCCAGTCTGCCGTCGCCGCGACCGCGATCCGGCAATGCCCGACGTCGAGGTCGAGCGGCGCGTAAATCTCCGAGTAGTCGAATTCCATCAACACGTCGTTGCCGGCGATCCCGAGCTGAGCAGAGCCGAAGGCGACGAAAGTGGCGACGTCAAAGCTGCGCACCCGGATCAGATCCAGCTCAGGCGTATTGGTCGCGAAGCGAAGCTGGCGCGAGCCGGGATCTTCAAAGGCAGGCTCCGGTATTACACCAACACGCCGGAGCAAAGGCATCACCTCGCCGAGGATCCGACCGTTCGGCAGCGCCAAAATCAGTGGTCTTTGGGTGTCGCTTGGATTGGCCGCGGTGCTCACACCCGCTCATCCACATCATGCCGGGGTTGCCACGGGGTCGGCCAGGGTTCGCCGAGGTCCTGCGCATGGCAAAGGATGCGGCTGACGACCAGCCGTATCGTCGCCCTATCGGAGAATTCGAGCAGAACCGCGTCCTGCTCGCCGTCGCGCCCGGGTCCAATCGCCAGCAGCGACAAGATCCGCGCGCCCTCGCTGCGGCGAAAGCCGTGATAGGACACGCTCTCGACTGCGCCGAAGGTGATGCCGCACAGCGTGCGCTGATAACCGGCTTCGCCGCGCGCCGGTCGTGATGCCCGCTCCCAGCGGAACCGGTTGGCGACCATCAGGAAAGTATGATCCTGTGGGAGAAAGGCGAGGTCGCGGACAGCAACGAGCGCGTCTTGTAGGCAGGCGGAGATCACCGCAAGGTCGTCCGCATCCTCGGCGCGAAGCTTGAACGCCGCGCCGCTCTGATCAGCGGGCATCGCGCAGCCTCTCGATCCGGGCGCCACACGCCGCGAGTTTTTCCTCGAGACGCTCGTAGCCGCGGTCGAGGTGATAGACGCGGTTGATCACCGTCTCACCCGCGGCGACGAGACCGGCGACGACCAGCGACACCGATGCCCGCAGGTCGGTCGCCATCACCGGCGCCCCCATCAGCGCCGGAACCCCGCGCACCAAGGCCGAGGCGCCGTGGACATTGATGTTGGCGCCCATGCGGGCGAGTTCGGGGACATGCATGAAGCGGTTCTCGAAAATCGTCTCCGTGATCATCGAGGCACCCTTCGCGGTCGCCATCAGCGCCATGACTTGCGCCTGCAGGTCGGTCGGAAACCCCGGATAGGGTTCGGTCATGACGTCGACCCCCTCGAGCGCGCCGCCGCATCGATGCACCCTCAGCCCGTCGGCAGTGGCCGACACCTCTACCCCGGCCCCCTCCAGGATGCGAACCAGCGCAGCCACGAGATCGATCCGAGTGCCGGTCAACCGCACCTCGCCATCCGTCGCTGCTGCTGCCATCAGGTAAGTCCCAGTTTCGATCCGATCCGGAATGATCTTGTGAATCGTCCCGTGCAATTGGCCGACACCGACGATGCGCAGGCGGTCTGTGCCGATCCCGTCGATCCTGGCGCCCATGGCGAGGAGGCATGTGGCGAGATCGATGATCTCCGGCTCCCGCGCGGCGTTGATCAGCAGGGTTTCGCCTTGCGCGAGCGTGGCCGCCATCAGGAGGTTCTCGGTGGCCCCGACCGACACGGTCGGGAACGCGATCTCGGCGCCTTTCAGGCCCCTTGGGGCGCGCGCTTCGATGTAGCCTTGGCGCAGCTCGACCTCCGCGCCGAGCCGTTGCAACCCTTTGACGTGAAGATCGACCGGCCGCGGTCCGATCGCACAGCCACCGGGCAGCGATACGCGTGCCCTGCCGCAGCGCGCGAGAAGCGGGCCGAGCACCAGAACCGACGCCCGCATCTTGCGGACGAGATCGTAGGGTGCGGTTGTTGAAGTGATGTGTGCCGCCGACAATTCGAGCACAAGCGCACCGCTCCCGGCCGTTTCGAGCGAGATGGCGGCTCCATGCTGAACGAGCAAGTTTGCCATCGTCGCGATGTCCGCCAGGTCGGGAACATTCTCCAGGACTAGCGTCTCGGGTGTCAGCAGGCTCGCGGCCATCAGCGGCAACGCCGCGTTCTTGGCACCGCCGATCGCAATCACTCCCTCGAGCGGCACACCACCTTTGATCCGGATCTTGTCCATCGCCTCGTTCCACAGGCCGTGCGTCGACACCTTACCGGCGGCAAGCCGCTGATCGGCGCGCCATCGACCATCGTGGATGCTTTTACTGGAACCGGGGGGAACCGCTCAAGCCGGTGGCTCGCGCTCCGGGTCCGTTCGCTGCGATTGTGCAACAGCGCGCCGGGCCTGCGCGCGCTTTTGTTCCTTGCGCCGCACCAGATTCTCGCGCAACGCCTTGGCCAGCCGTGCTTCGCGGGCAGCTCGCTCGAGACTCTTTTTTGGGGTGATGCGGGGAGGCTCGCTCATTCCGCAATGCAACGGGAGCGCCGCCGAGCTGTCAAGACGTCGCCGACCGCTCGGCGCGGATTTTTCAAAGGGCTGGGACGAACACGGCATCTTGGGCTCCGGGCGCCACGAAAGCCGAACTCGTGGAAATATAAAAACAACGAAAATCGCGACTGCACAGGCAAAACAATCACTCCAGTTTTCAGAATAGTCTGTCTGATCAATAGGTTAGGCATCAATTTCCGGGCCGTGGAACAACGGAATCGGCTCAGCGTATCAACGGAATTTGCACAGTCCTGAGGGAGCGGGAAACAACGGAAAGTGCACGGCAAATGGAGGTAAGTCGACCGCGGCCCGATTCGCCAACCTTGCCACTCGTGGGAGCCTCGTATATTGCCTTCTCCCGG
>Ga0310917_10000767_pt1 | contig 14709 bp, 13 predicted proteins | sample GREbulkMGLF178_FD_203531 | JGI IMG/M metagenome (GOLD analysis project Ga0310917, IMG submission 203531) | Lab enrichment of tropical soil microbial communities from Luquillo Experimental Forest, Puerto Rico - GRE.bulkMG.LF178 | ecosystem: Environmental > Terrestrial > Soil > Tropical forest >... | reverse complement strand
GACCCAGGTCGCCAGCAACGGGACGGTGAGGAGCCAAAACCACCCGCCCGCCGCGATCCCAGCGAGCGCAAGCGCTAGCGAGGCGGCACTCCATTCAAACGTCAGCGGCATCAGCGCTGTCAGCGATGAAGGCGGCTCGTACATGGTCTGGAACAGGCCACGCCCGAATATTCCGGAATAGATGACGGGCCGGCGCGACAGCAGCAGTGAAGCAGAGAGATCGCCGTAGATGCGGCCAAGCCATTTAGCCTGTCCGAAAAAGTTGAAGCGAAGCGGATGCTTTGCATAGACGAGCGCCTCTGCTTTCCCGTAGCCCCGCTGCTGATTGCAGTAGGCGCTCACCGTGTTACGACGAAAATGCCACACAACGGCGGCCGGGCTGAAGCCAATGACATAGTTGGCATCCTGAAAGCGCCAACAGATGTCCACGTCGTCCCCGGCCGCACGGTAAATCGGATCGAAGCCGCCGAGCCTTAGCAGTGCGTCCCGATTGAACGCCATGTTGCAGCCGGCGATATGTTCGGCGACTTCGTCGCTGATCAACACATGCGTCGGAGCACCCGGCGCGACTGCGACAACCGCCGGGACAAGAGTGTCCTCGGGCGGCGGAAAATTAGGTCCGCCGCAAGCGGCGAGGTTGCTTGCCTCCATTTTGGCGACGAGATAGTTCAGCCAGTCGGGGTCGGCGACGCAATCGCTGTCGGTATAGGCGACAATTTCACCACATGCCGCCTCGGCGCCGACGTTGCGCGCGACGCTCAGCCCCTTGTTGGGCTGGCTGATGATCCGGCAAAAGGTGTGGCGCTCAGCGATCTCGAGGGTACGGTCGCGCGAGCCGTCATTGACGACGATCACCTCGTAATTGGGATAGGTGAGCGTCTCAAGCGAAGCTAGGCACCGATCGATCGTACGCTCGGCATTGTAGGCACAGACCACGACAGAGACCCGCGGGTAGCGAGGTAGGGAGGGCGGCAAAAGGCCTTTGTATTGACCGGAGACTTCGCTAAAGGAAGGTTTCGGTCGGCGCTTGCTATCGACGAGGCCGAATGCCCAATCCTCTATCGGATGCCCTCCCGTAAACCACTCGTCGGTCCAGGCAAAGACAAATGTGCCGGCGACGCCGGCCTCGAAAGCCGAGCGAATCTGCCACGAAAGGATACGCCGCTGTTGCTCCTCGCCCTGACGGATCGAATCGACGCCAAATTCCGTCAATACCAGCGGCTGATCTACCGCGAGATTGTGCAGTCTCGCGACGTATCGACGAAACGCTGTCTCATCGTGAAGGTAGACGTTGAAGCAGACGAAGTCGGTGAAGTCGATCGTAAGATATTCGGTCGATGGGAAGTTGGCATAACTGACGAGTGCTTCCGGATCCTGTTCTCTGACACATGCGACGAGGGATCGCACAAAGCGGCGCACCGCGTCGGCGCCGTGCCAGCGTACGATGTCTGGAGGGATCTCGTTACCGACCAGATAGCCGAAGATAGCGGGGTGGCTGTGACACGCGCGCACCCCGGCGGTTACCGTTTCCCTAATCTCGGCCTCGATCGCAGTGCTGTCGAGAAATGCAATGTGCTGCGACCAGGAAAGTCCAACGAGGATCTTCAAACCCACCCGAAGAGCGGCGTCGAGGAGCCATATTGGCGGCACCGTGAAGACCCGCAGGGTGTTGACCCCTGCTTTCCGCATCAGCGCGAAATCCTCGTTGACCAGCGCGGGTTCGGGAAATTGCTCGCCGTGACTGCCCTGCGAGAAGGGGCCGTAAGTCACGCCCCGAATAAAATGTTTCTGATCCCCGACAAAGAAAAACTTGCCGTGCACTCGGATTGCGCCCAGCGGATCCACTCGCGCCGCTTCGAACGGTGGGGGTCGCGTCGCGACCTCGTCGATTTCGACCGTGGTCATTTGGGAAGCTCCCGGGAGGCTTGCCGCCGCGACGGAGCCCGGCAAAGGCGGCGCCGGCACAACGGGCGTTAACAAAATTCATTCCCTGCGACCGCCGGAGTACGGGCGGCTACCCCGAGCCAGAGAGCGCTTACGCGTTCGCACAACGCTTGTGCCACGCAAAAGCGGTGCCGATGATCGTCCGAAGGTCCGAGCGGAGCGCCTGCCACCCCAGCCGCTCCGCTGCGCGGCTCGGATCAGCGACGAGCACCGGAGGATCACCCGCCCGCCGAGCGGTCTCGCGCAGGGGGATCGCCCGCCCGCACACCGACTCGGCCATGGCGATTACTTCGCGTACCGAATGACCCTGTCCCGTCCCGAGGTTCAGCGCGGTGCTTTCTCGCCCGGCGTAAAGGTGCTCAAGCGCCCGCAAATGCGCCTCTGCCAGATCTTCGACGTGAATGTAATCGCGGATTGCCGTGCCATCCGCTGTCGGATAATCGGTCCCATAAATGTCGACGTATGCCCGTTGCTCGAGGGCGGTCTGCAGCACCAGCGGAATCAGGTGGGTTTCAGGCTCGTGAAGTTCGCCGATCTCGCCCTCGGGGTCGGCTCCTGCAGCGTTGAAATAGCGCAGCGAAACCGAGCGCAGACGATAGGCCTCACCGTACCAATGTAGTGCCCGTTCGATCGCGAGCTTGGTCTCGCCATATGGGTTGACTGGCAGCTGCGGCGCGGTTTCTCGGATCGGACTGCCGGCCGGGATGCCGTAAGTGGCGCAACTCGACGAAAATACGATCTTGTCGACCCCGGTCTCGCGCATCGCTTCCATCAGCGATAGACTGCCCCCGAGGTTGTTGCGGTAGTACATTGCGGGATCAGCTACCGATTCGCCGACGTAGGCGAACGCAGCAAAATGCATGACCGCCATAATCCGGTGCGTCTCAAGTGCCATAATCAGCCGGTTACGGTCCGCGAGGTCGCCTTCGATGAGCGGGCCCCAGCGCACCGCCTCGCGATGCCCGCGCGACAGATTGTCGAAAACCACCGGCTGGTATCCGGCTCGCGCCAAGACTTTGCAGGCGTGGCTCCCGATGTATCCTGCTCCGCCCGTAACCAAGACCGATTGAGACATCCGTGTTAGCCGCTGCAGAGTGCTCCTGCCTAACAACGTAGCATGCGAGCCGGGCCTTCCCGCACGACGTCACCCGGACCCCGCACCGCGGAACAGCGGGCGGCGCTGCTGTTCTGCGCCCCAATTGCCGACCGGTTGACCCGAACCCTCGCCGATTTCGACAGCTTCGGAGCGAACGCGGTCGAGCTAGCGCTGCGTTTGCCACCCTCGCGGAGGACTATTCGATGAAAATTTTGGTGTTTGGCGCGGGCGGTCAAATCGGCCGCGAGGTTTGCCGCGCCGCTTGGCCTCCTCGGTACGCAGTCTTGCCTCTCGACCGAAGGGTTATCGATATCACCAAAATCGCTGCCGTCGGCGCATTGCTGGCACGGGAGACACCCGACTTGGCGATCAATCTCGCCGCCTACACGGCCGTCGACCGCGCCGAAAGCGAGGCGGATGCAGCTTGGGCGATCAACTGCGCAGGGGCGGCCCATATCGCAGCAGCTTGCGCGGAGAGCGAGACGCCGCTCATCCACCTATCGACAGACTATGTCTTCGACGGGCGCAAAACTGGACCCTATCAGGAGGGGGATGCGGTCAACCCGCTCGGTGTCTACGGCAGCAGCAAGGAAGCCGGCGAACGGGCGGTGCGGGCGGCTCTGACGCAGCACGTGATCCTCCGCACGGCGTGGGTGTTTGGTGCGTACGGAACAAATTTCGTCAAGACTATGCTGCGGCTTGCGGCCGAGCGGCCGTTGCTGCGTGTCGTCGCCGACCAGCGCGGATGTCCGACCGCCGCAGCCGATATCGCAGCCGCGCTGATGGTGATCGCCGAGCGCATCGAAAAGGGTGCGGCAAAGTGGGGCACCTACCATTTCGCCGACGTCGATGCCGTCAGCTGGCACGGCTTTGCCAAGGCGATCTTTGATCTGGCAGCCCCGCAGCTCAGCGTCCGTCCGCAGGTCGAACCGATTACCACCGACCAATACCCGACGCCGGCGCGACGCCCGATGAACTCGGTTCTCGACTGCCGCAAGATCGAGGAAGCCTTTGGGATCCGGACGCTACCATGGCGGGTGGGGCTCGCGAGTGTGATAAGGGAAATCCTCGATCGGGCATCCTAGAAATAGCCCTCGGGAGGATACTGTGCACCCGCCGGACTTAGCCTGATCTGGGGCCTTGACCTGGGGCCCGCCGAGACGAGACAACTGGCGTCCGGAAAGCGAGAGGGCGCGGCAGTGAAGCCGGTTATCGAGAGCGAGATCGAGCGTGGGCTAATCGAGAAGGCGAGGCGGGTGCTACCCGGCGGCACCTTCGGAAATGTCCCGGCCGACGTAGTGATCCGCGAAGGCCGCGGTGGCCGGGTTTGGGACGAGGGCGGCAAGGAGTATGTCGATTTCTTGCTCGGCTCCGGCCCGATGCTGGTCGGCCACGCTCATCCCGAGGTGACGGCCGCAGCTCAAGCGCGAATCGCGCAGGGCACAACCTTTTTTGCCAACAACCGATATGGGATCGAGCTGGCCGAGGCGATCGTCGAAGCAGTGCCTTGCGCCGAGCAGGTGCGTTTCGTCTCCAGCGGCTCCGAGGCGGACCTCTATGCAATGCGCGCCGCCCGCGCCTTCCGCAAGCGCGACAAAATTCTCAAATTCGAGGGCGGCTATCACGGCATGAGCGACTATTCGCTGATGAGCCTCGCCCCCAAGCGGCCGGGCAACTTTCCCCAGCCGATTCCGGATTCGGCCGGTATCCCGCGCAGCGTCCGCGAGGAAATCCTGGTGGCCCCGTTTAACGACATAGAGGCTGCCTCTGCCATGGTGCGCGAGCATCGAAACGAACTGGCGGGCGTCATCCTCGAACCGTTCCAGCGCATCATCCCGCCGATGCCCGGCTTCCTCGAAGGGCTGCGCACGATCACAGCGGAGCACGGCATCCCGCTGATCTTCGACGAGGTGGTGACCGGGTTCCGCTTCGCTTACGGCGGTGCGCAGGAATATTATGGCGTTATTCCCGACCTCTGCACGCTGGGTAAGGTGATCGGCGGCGGGTTTCCGCTCGCGGCGATCGCCGGGCGGGCGGAGATCATGAGGCATTTCGACCGAGACAGGGTCGGCGACGAGGGCTTTCTGATGCAGGTCGGCACGCTGTCGGGCAACCCGGTCGCCGCTGCAGCCGGACTGGCGACTCTCGAGATCCTGCGGCGCCCTGGCGCTTATGAGGGTCTGTTCGCCACCGGTCGGGAGCTGATGAGCACACTCGCCGAGCTGCTCGATCGCAACGGGCTGACGGCGCAGGTCACCGGCGAGCCCCCGCTATTCGATGTCGTATTCACCAGTGACCCAGTACGCGACTATCGCGGCACCTTGCGCGGCGACGCCGGCATGTCGCGGCGGTTCAACGCGCTCCTGCGCGAACGCGGTGTCCTGAAAGGGGAGTCGAAATATTACGTCTCCCTCGCCCACACTCCCGAGGACATCCGGCACACCTGCGATGCCTGGGCTGCGGCCCTCAAGGTGCTCGCCGCCAACTGAGGGTCCTATCTCTTCTTTGCCAACACGCGGGTACGCAACGCGCCGATCGAGGGCGAGTTCATCTCGACCCGGTCGCCGGGTTTTAGAAAGCGCTCCGGCGCGGAGCTGCCGTCCGGCAACAACTCGCTAGAATCCGCTGCGGTGCCGGCCGCCGTTCCGCCACTGATGATATCGCCTGGATAAAGCGTGAAATCGCGCGATAGGTGTTCGAGGTATTCGCCGAAGGTAAAGATCATATCGCGCGTGTTGAAGCGCTGCCGGCGCTCGCCGTTGACCGATGTCTCAAGATCGGCATTTGTCGGATCGGCCTCGCCCACCGCGATGCAGGGGCCTAGTGAGCACGATGTATCGAAATTCTTCGGAAAGGCGAAATTGAACACCCCGCTCGCTCTTTCTTGGGGAGCACGGATGCTCCAGTCCGCGAGCATCGTGACGCCCCATACGTAGTCCCTAAGCTGTCCCGCCTTCAGGTCGACGCCGCGCTTGCCGAGCACGATTGCGATCTCACCTTCGTAGTCTAAGCGATTGCAGCGCTCTGGATAAACGAGCTCCCCGTCAGGGCCGACGATTTCGCGCCCAAGCTTCCAGAACCCCCAGAACCCGGCCTTGCGGATTTCCTGGTAGGCATCGCCCTCGTAGGGTCTGCCGCGCATTTTTGCGGCCATGGCCGCAGCGTGATCGGCGAAGTTTCCGCCCGCGCAAGCGATGCGGGCATTATTCGGCCGCGGGGCGTGCAGCCGCACATTGGCGGTCGGGTAGACAAGCGTTTCGCCGCGGAGGCCCAATTTGTCCTGCGCCTCCCTGACGAGGTAGTCGAGCGCCCTCTGAGCGTGTTCGAGCGCGCGCGGGCCGGCTTCGATCAGGCGCGCGAGGTCGGACGGCACCAGCGCCTCGGCCATTGCTAGCGGACCGGGCTCACCCTCCCGCTCGCACAGATATTTGGCGCACGCATATGACAGGTCGACAACATTGCCGTCATGCAACGCGCCGGTTCGTTTATCGGGGCCGAATACGACAATTTTCATCGAGCGCTATCCTTCCTGTTTGCCGTTTTGAGTGGGCCAGCCACTGTAGGCCGGGTGGTCGGACGCAATCGGCAGATCTACGGCTGCGCCAGTCGCCGCCGAATGGTAGAGCGCTGTGGTTAGCTCCAGTGAAGAACGGGCATCGGCCAGGGTAACCGGCAACGCCGCACCGGTCGTCAGCGCCGCGTGGTAGGCGGCGAATTGACCTTCGTAACGCGATGGCACAGCCAGATAGCCGGCGAGTGCATCGGCAACCCGCGCTTGGGTATCGGGCGAAGCGGGGATGATGTCCCACGGGTCGTCGCCAGGCGAGTAGGGGGCCGTCGAGCTCTCGAACGTCACATGCTCGAGGCATAGGCGCAGGCGGCTGATCTCGCGCGGCGAGCCGAGCGTTGCGGCGAGCGAGGCCAGCGCCCCATTTCGCATCACCAGGCTCGCAACGGCGCAGTCCTCGACCTCGATCGGATTGACCCGCGTCGCCGCGCGCGCGAACACGCTGGCGGCCGGACCCATCAACCATGTCATCAGGTCATGGTTGTGGATCGCGTGCATTAGTAAGACGCCGCCTTGCTCGATTTCCCGGCGCCCGCGCCACGGTGTCTCGTAATACTTTGCGGTCCGTTTCCAAGCGGTCTCGACGGTGGCGAGGTAAGGCCTTCCGGCGATCCCCAACTCGATGATCCGCCTGGCCTTTTGCACCCCGTTACCAAAGCGGTACTGAAAGACCGGCATCACGCGCCCCGGCGCCTGCTCCTCGGCGGCGATCACCTTGTCCACCTCTGAGAGTGAGCCGACCAACGGCTTCTCACAGACGACTTCCTTGCCGGCCGCAAGCGCGCCGAGGATTTGCCCGAAGTGGAGTGCTGCCGGTGTGCAGATGTCGACGATGTCGACATCATCCATCCGCAGCACTTCGCCGAAGGAACGGGTGCGTCGCTGAATCGAGAATTCCTCGCCGACGGCCGCCAGCCGCGCCTGGTCGACATCGCAGAGCACCTGGATGCGAAACTTGTCGGCGTGCTTTCGGTAGCCTTCGGCGATGTGGTTGCGGCCGACGCCGCCTCCCACGACTGCGACTCTCCAGGCCCCGGGCTCGGACACGCGGGTCAGGAGGTGTGCCGGAAGCGGACGCTCAGACCGGCGGCTCCCGGATCCACACTTTTCGGCGTCGCGCAGGTCCCCTTTACAGCGAGCTGCCGCTGTTTTTGCTGTTTTTGTAGGAAATTTTCACCGGCCGACCGCTTCTTCGCCGCAGGAATCCTAGATTCATCGTCCTCCGCGTGACGAAAAAACAGCAGAAAACAGCGAAATAACAACGGGCGTAGTGACGGGACGCCATCGGGAACAAAGGGACGCACGATCAAATCCGTAGGGGTTAATTCGCCACGGTAACCAAACATATTCAATTTGTCAATATATCATTGTGATTGTCACATTATCCTGTCGAGTCACACCGCACTAAATCTTCACTTCGCTGAACTGGATCGTCGGCTGAATATCGGTGTAGTTGGGAATGTCTGCCATGATCGCCTCGGCGTGAGGGCCGAACGTCGTCTGAAATGCCTCCATCGAATCGAAATACAGGTGGCCCATCGCGATAAAGCTAGGCCGCGAGCCAGGGGTCGCGCCGGCGATGCCCTGCTCGACCGCCACACCTTTGCAGGCCGCCCCCAGTTTCTGGCGAACCATTGGCATGTGGGTCTTGCAGTAGTAATTCATGTCGAATTTGCTGCCCTCGCGGTCCGGATAAAACACACTCACCTTGATCATCTTGCTATCTCCTCATCACCTCAGCGCCAGCAGACGCCCATAGCCCGCGATTGTCTGGCCGACCCCGGCCAGCCTCAGCGCATGCCACATCATCGCGGAGGCGCTCGAGAGGACGGGCTTGCCGAGATCCTGTTCGAGCACCTCCAATACGGTCAGCGTCGGCATTCCGGTGCCGCTGAGGAACACCGCCTCGGCATCCCTTGAATCGACGGACCGGGCCAGCGCGTAGGCATGTTCGGCGGTCGTGTCGTAGAGGTTCTCGACGCCCTTTAGATTGGCGAACTTGACGACCTCAAATCCGTGCTCTTCGAGATGCGCCTTGCCCTGCAATGTGACATCCGGCGAATAGGGTGTGCCGAGCGCCAGCTTGTGGGCATTGAGCCGCTCCAGCGCGCGCACCACCGAGCCGAAGGCGGTGACGACGCGCCGGCCGGTGGACGTCTCGAGCCGGTCGAGCAAATCCGCTTCGCCCCGGCGGCCGAGGTGGTAGCTTGTCGCCGTGTGTGCGATGACGATGACATCCGGCTTGACCATCGCCAGCAGTTCGATGCCGTTGTCGATATTTTCGACCATCGAGCGGTTGCGCTCGCTCTGTCCTTCGAGCGAGCCGGGGGTGCCGTGCGCCACCATGCGGTGGAAATGCAGCGAGACGCCTTCCGGCGCCAACGCGATCATTTCCGTCTCCACGGTCGGGTTTCCCGGCGGCACCAAAAACCCCAGCCTTGCCCGCCAGCCGATCATTGCCGTGCGCTCCCGATATGAGCTGTGAAGGAATGTTAGTCGTGCCGACACCAGAACGCCATGCGTTGACGCACCGTTGAAGCAGACCGCAGGCTATGCGAGCCTGCGCAACTCGGTTACGAAAGGTGTCGCCATGCCCGCAGACGACCACACCCACGATCACGGCTCGGAGCTGTCGGAGATGCAGCTCCGCGTGCATGCGCTCGAAACGATCCTGACCGAGAAGGGCTATGTCGACCCGGCCGCGCTCGATCAGATCGTCGAGAATGTCGAGACCAAGATCGGCCCGCATATCGGCGCCCGCATCATCGCCCGTGCTTGGGTCGACCCCGAATTCAAGCAGCGGCTGCTGGCCGACGCGACCAAGGCGGTCAATTCGACGGCTGGTCTCGACCCCGTCTCCAACCATCTGATCGCGGTCGAGAACACACCGCAAACCCACAACGTCGTCGTCTGCACCTTGTGCTCTTGCTACCCCTGGGCGGTGCTGGGCTTGCCGCCGGTCTGGTACAAATCGGCACCCTATCGCTCGCGCGCGGTGATCGACCCCAAGGGCGTGCTCGCCGAGTTCGGCGTCAGCTTGCCATCCGGCACCGCCATCCGGATCTGGGATTCGACCGCCGAGACGCGCTTCCTTGTGGTACCGATGCGGCCCGCCGGCGCCGAGGGGTGGAGCGAGGAGGCGCTGGCCACACTCGTTACCCGCGACAGCATGGTCGGCACCGGCTTGCCCAAATCGCCCGAGAAGCCGGAAGCGGCGCGATGACGAATTCGATCCACGACCTGGGCGGCATGCACGGCTTCGGCCCGGTCGAAATCGAGCCCGACGAGCCGCGATTCCACGCCGATTGGGAAAAGCGCGTCGTCGCAATGATGCGCGGGATGGGCGCCACCGGCTTATGGACGCTCGACGGCTTTCGCGCGTCAATGGAGAACCTGCCGCCCGTGACCTATCTCTCGGTCTCCTATTTCGAGCGCTGGTGCCGCGGGCTCGAGCGGCAGGTCGTCGCCCACGGCCTCGTCGGTGAGGACGAACTCACCGCCGGCCGCGCATTGCGGCCAGGCATCCGGCTGAACCGCAAGCTGACTCTCGACGACGTAAACAAGGGTGGGATGGCGACCTTCGAGCGCCGGGCGCCGGCGCCCGCGCGTTTCAAGGCAGGCGACTCCGTCCGCACGCGGAACATCAACCCGGCGACGCACACCCGCCTGCCGCGCTATGCCCGCGGCAAGTTCGGCACGATCGAGGCGGTTCGCGGCTGCCACGTGTTTCCGGATTCTGCCGCGCTCGGGGCGGGCGACAACCCGCAATGGCTCTACGCGGTTGTCTTTGCCGGCCGCGAGTTGTGGGGCGAGGAGGCCGACCCCTCAATAAAGGTCTCGATCGAGGCCTTCGAACCCTATTTGACGGCGGCATGAGCATTGATCAGGCTATCGCGGCGGAGCAGCTGGCGACACTCGTTACGCGCGACAGCATCGTCCGCACCGAATCGCCCGGCGAACAGAAGGCCGAAACAACGCGATGACGAATTCGATCCACGACATGGGCGGCATGCACGGGTTTGGTCCGGTCGAGTCCGAACCGGACGAGCCGGTGTTCCACGCCGATTGGGAGAAGCGTGTCTATGCCTTGCAGCGGGCGATGGGTGCTACCGGCCTCTGGACGATCGACGGCTGGCGTGCGTCGCTCGAAAACCTGCCGCCGCTCGCCTATCTCGCGGCCTCCTATTACAAACGCTGGTTTTTGGGGCTGGAGCGCCGCGTCGTAGCGCATGGCCTGGTCGGCGAGGACGAGATCGCCGCCGGCCGCCCGTTGCGGCCGGGCATTCGGCTAAACCGCAGGATGACACTCGACGATGCGAAGGCGATGTCCTTCGCGCATTTTGATCGGCGGACGCCGGGTCCGGCGCGCTTCAAGGCAGGCGACGCAGTAAGGACCAAAAAAATCCATCCGGCGACGCATACCCGCCTCCCGCGCTATGCCCGCGGCAAGCTCGGCATGGTCGAGGCGGTGCGCGGGTGCCACGTCTTTCCCGACACTGCCGCGGTCGGCGCCGGCGAGAATCCGCAATGGCTCTATGCAGTCGTCTTCACCGCGCGCGAATTGTGGGGCCAGGAGGCCGACCCGTCGATCAAGGTATCGATCGAGGCATTCGAGCCCTACCTCGTGCCGGCATGAGCGTCGATCAGGCCATCGCGGCGATGCCGGGCATCCCGCGTGGCCCCAAAGGCCCGGTGTTCCGCGAGCCGTGGGAGGCCCAAGCCTTCGCGATGGCGGTCGCATTGCACGAGCGCGGGTTGTTCAGCTGGGGCGAGTGGGCCGCGGTGCTGGGCGACGAGATCAAGCGAGCGCAGGCTGCCGGTGACCCTGATACTGGCGAGACCTATTACCGGCACTGGCTCGCTGCACTCGAGCGAATCGTCGCCGAAAAGGGGGTGACAAACGCGGCCGCCTTGACGCGTTATCGCGATGCCTGGGACCGTGCCGCCGACCGCACCGCGCATGGCATGCCGATCGTGCTGCAGCCCGAAGATTTTGTAATGTAATCCAGCTGGCCAACGGCCTTCAAGGCACCCGGCCGCTTTGATATCACACCAGCCCGTCGGTCACCTGGCTTCGAGAACACTATAAAGGTGCACCTCCTCGGGCAGCCCCTTGAGCGCGTGGACGCCGCGATCCTGGAAGCGCAGGCCCGAGCCCGCTACGAGGTCGCGGACGGTGTTCGATACCACCGTTTCTCCCGCCTCCGCTTCCGCCGCGACGCGTGCCGCGATGTGCACGGCGATGCCGGCGACATCATCGCGCTTCAGCTCGACCTCGCCGGTGTGCAACCCGCTACGCACCGCAATGCCGAGCGGCCGCACTAATTCGCAAATAGAGGCGGCACAGCGCACGGCACGGGCGGGGCCATCAAAGGTCGCCATGAACCCATCGCCCAGATTTTTGACCTCCTGACCGCGAAAGCGGGCAAGCTGCTGCCGCACCGTGTCGTCGTGGCGGTCGAGCAAGGCGCGCCATTGCCGGTCGCCGAGCGCCGCGGCGCGTCGTGTCGAATCGACGATATCAGTGAACATCACAGTTGCCAGCACCCGGTCCACGTCCGGCTCGCTGCGCGACCCGGTCAGGAATTCCTCGACTTCGTCGACCATACGGTCAGTAAGGTCGCGCTCGAAAAACGGGATATGATCGGCTCCCGGCAGCTCGACATACTTGGCGCCCGGAATATTGGCGGCAATTTCGCGTCCCAACTCGACACTTATCGCGCTATCGCCGACCCGGTGCATGACCAATGTCGGCACCTGGATGGCCGGCAGAACATGACGCGCGTCGATCTCACGGTTCATGCGTCGAATTGCCATTACGGCCGACGGGCTGGCGCTCTGGCGTTCCCTGCGGGCAAAGGCGATCCGGGCCGCCTCCTGGGACACACCGCTCGGGAAGTAGCGGCCCAGCGTGTATTCACCGGTTCCCCAGAGACGATCAATCAGGTCCATTTCTTTGTTGAATTGATCCTCCGATAATAGATGTGTAGCCCTGGCATAGGAGCCGTAAAGCACCAATGCCTGCGCTCGCTGCGGGTAGGTGGCGGCGAACAGGACGCTCATCGCCCCTCCTTCGGAGCTGCCGAACAGCGCGGCACGCTCGGAACCGGCGGCATCCATCACGGCGCGGACATCGTCCATCCGCTCTTCGAGCGTCGCGATGCCGGCCACACGATCGGAGAGGCCGGTACCGCGCTTGTCGAAGAGGATCAGCCGCGAGAACGCAGAGAGGCGACCAAAGAAATACGCCCACTCCGGCATCTCCCAGAACAGGTCGACGTTGGAAACGAAGCCGGGAACAAATACGAGATCGAACGGTCCGCTCCCGACGACCTGATAGGCGATCCGCAGCTCGCCACTCCTGGCATATCTAGTTTCGGGCGGCGTCATCGTCTCCTCCCCGCCTGCTCACGCGAAGGTTACATTGCCGTGCCAAGCTGCGCGACCGATTTTCCCTGCCGGGGAGCTAGCATCGCTGCCGGTTACAACATCGCCGCACCATTTGCCGCATCTTAAGCTAGGGTTGTCGGTCGCCTTACAAGGGAAGCTGCCATGGAGTTCGAGCATTCCGAAAAGGTCCGCGCGTTGCAGGCGCGGGTCGAAGCCTTCATGGCCGACGAGGTTTACCCGAACGAAGAGGCGCTGTTCGCGCAGGTCAATGAGGGCGACCGCTGGCAGCCGGTGCCGCTGCTCGACAAACTCAAGGCGAAGGCGCGCGCGGCCGGAATGTGGAACCTGTTCCTGCCGGAAAGCCAATACGGCGCCGGGCTGACGAACCTCGAATACGCGCCCCTCTGCGAGATCATGGGCCGCTCGCCATGGGCGCCCGAGGTGTTCAACTGCTCGGCACCCGACACCGGCAACATGGAGGTGCTGGTGCGCTACGGCACGTCGGAGCAGAAGAAGCGCTGGCTCGAGCCATTGCTCGCCGGCGAGATCCGTTCGGCCTTCGCGATGACCGAGCCCGAGGTCGCCTCGTCGGACGCAACCAACATCGAAACCCGCATCCGCCGCGACGGCAACGACTATGCGATCAACGGCCGCAAATGGTGGACCTCGGGGGCGCTCGACCCGCGCTGCAAGATCCTAATCGTGATGGGCCAGTCGGACCCCGACAACCCGGACCGCTACCGCCGGCAATCGATGATCCTGGTGCCGCTGCCGCATCCGGGGGCCGTCGTCAAACGGATGCTGCCGGTCTTCGGCTATGACGAGGCGCCGCACGGCCATGCCGAGGTGGTGTTCGACAATGTCCGGGTGCCGGCAGCGAATATGCTGCTGGGCGAGGGCCGCGGCTTCGAGATCGCCCAGGGCCGGCTGGGGCCTGGCCGCATCCACCACTGCATGCGGTTGATTGGGCTCGCCGAGAGGGCGCTCGAACGGATGTGTCGGCGCACCGCGAGCCGGGTCGCTTTCGGCACGCGCGTCTCGGATCAGACCGTGACGCAGGAGCGGATCGCCGAGGCGCGCATCATGATCGAGCAGGCGCGGCTCTTGACGTTGAAGGCCGCCTGGATGATGGACCAGCACGGCAACAAGGCGGCGCGTGCCCAAATCGCGATGATCAAGGTCGCCGCCCCCAATATGGCATGCCGGGTCATCGACTGGGCGATCCAAGCCTTTGGCGGCGCCGGGGTCACCGGCGACTACGGCCTCGCCTATGCCTACGCGACGGCACGTGTGCTAAGGCTCGCCGACGGCCCCGACGAGGTGCACCGAAACCAGATCGCGCGGCTCGAACTGCGCAAATACCAGGGCCCCGCGAGCATGACCGGCGGTTCGGCCGAGGTATTGCCGGCCGATCGCGGCCCCGACTTCCGCGACCGTCCGGTGTGGATCGCGTAGCGCGGAGACTCGCGTCCGTCAGGGCACCCCGATGGTCCCGCGACTTGGTCAACTGGTATTCCACTCAGCCCTCCCCGGCGCGGCTGCCAACCGCCCAGGCAGCTGTGCACTCGATATTCAACCGTCCGGCACGACCGTCATGGTGTCTCCTCTTAACCTTCTTGTCTGACGAATAGGTTGATCGTTTCGATTGGTCGGCGCCCCTGGTTTCGGTAGCCGAGGTGCGGCCGTTCGGTGTTGTAGTGGACGAGCCAGG
>Ga0310917_10000756_pt1 | contig 14790 bp, 16 predicted proteins | sample GREbulkMGLF178_FD_203531 | JGI IMG/M metagenome (GOLD analysis project Ga0310917, IMG submission 203531) | Lab enrichment of tropical soil microbial communities from Luquillo Experimental Forest, Puerto Rico - GRE.bulkMG.LF178 | ecosystem: Environmental > Terrestrial > Soil > Tropical forest >... | reverse complement strand
GCGCGCCTCAGCCTTGAGCTCCTTGACCTCGTCTGAGGTCGCCTCACGCGCCGTGTCGCCGGCGAGCCGTTTCTTACCCGCCTCCAGAAACTCCTTCGACCAACGGTAGTACAGGTTCTGATTGATCCCTTCCTTGCGGCACAGCTCAGCAATGCTGTCCTCGCCACGCAGGCCTTCCAGCACGATGCGGATCTTCTCTTCAGCGGAATGATGCCGGCGTGTGGCTCTGCGAATATCCCGGACTGTCTTTTCAGCGCTCTCCGGTATGCGCTTGCTCGCTTGTCTCATCGTTGCTCCTCAGCGGGGCTACGATGAGCCAGCAATCCTCTCTTACGCAATCAGCTCATTCTGTCCGACAAGTGCTGACGGCCTACAGGTGTCACACCTGTCGCACCTGTTCAAAAATAAGCCCGATCCCTCGACTCGCGCAGCATCTTCTCCGCGGGCGTTGCGAGCAACGGCTCAAGTCCCTCGTATCGGTAGACCGGAAGCACCCAGTCGTACTTCCAGTAGTCCTTGAACATCGCATGGGGCCGTGACGCACCCTCGAGCAGGGGTTGAACGGGCACGGCAAGGTCAGGGACGAGATAGCTTCCAACTCCTTGGGGATGCTGCTTGGGTCAGTCAGGTCGGCAACGATGAAGCGGGCCATGCCGGCCAGCAGTGAGATGGTTTCGATAATGTCCCGCGTGGCTGGAACATTAAAGTCGAACAGGATCAGCAGGTAGTCCGTTTGCGCAGTTCGTCACGTAGGGCGTCGAGGACTCCTTTACGCTCAGCTGTGAAGCGACCCAGGATCAGCACCGCCTTGGAGGGGTCGATGACTTGGCGAATCTTTGTTAAGCAACAGGTAGACGAACGCGCGACCTCCTTATCAACGGCGATCTCGGGCTCGTTCTTTGTGATGATCAAGTTCTGCTGCTTGGTTCTAGCGGGACATCCAATGCCAAAAACGTACGGTGGCCCAATGAGATATGGGCAAAGCGCTCAAGCGCAGACGTTGGCAAAGATTGAGTCAAGGTTTCCGCAGTTTGGTATTATGGCGTGTTCGTTGATGGCGTGAGCGGTGCGCCCGCCAACTCGTTCGCTTCGGACGACCAGCTTGCCTGCCTTACTGGGAGCACGCTCCGCTGGACCTGAATGACGCAGCCAACTTCATCCGCGGCGTCCGGCCCACCGACGTCACTGCGACAATCCCGTCAAAATCGCGGACCCCGCCGGCGGTTCGGGAGGCGGCCATTCGCAGCCCTCCGGGCCCGCAGGGCCACAGGTCGCATGAGCCGGCCGAAGACCACTGAGCCCGGATCCGGCGGTTTGAGCGATTGCGTGAGCAGGAATTCGCGCGACGGGCGCCATTTCGAGCTTCCCAAGTAATATAGGTCGGACATCTCTTTAATTAACCCCAGCGAGCGTCCTTCCGGCGTCGTTAACCTGCGAGCGTCGCTCCGGCACGTATGGTATATTCTTTCGAGTTTCATGTGGCTACGCGCGACATTTCAACATGAAAGTCGTTCTCTTTTGCGGTGGGCTCGGAACTCGCATCCGCGAATATTCCGAAAGCATTCCCAAGCCCATGATGCCGGTCGGCCACCAACCGATTCTCTGGCATATCATGCAGTATTATAGCCATTACGGGCACCACGACTTTGTGCTCTGCCTCGGCTACAAGGCTAACGTAATCAAAGAATACTTTCTTGCTTTCAAGCCGTCGATTTACAGCGACTGCATGATTTCGAATTTTGGTAAGAGCATCGAGATCCTCGGCGAAAAGCCGCCCGACTGGCGTGTTGCGCTCGTCGACACGGGCCTTTGGCGCAACATTGGCGAGCGACTCGTAGCGGTTAAACATCTCGTTGAGGATGAAGAGTTCTTTCTCGCCAACTACAGCGATGGGCTAACGGACGCGCCACTGCCAGAGATGATCGAGCGTTTTAAGACGAGCGGAAAAATCGGCTGCTTCGTCGCCGTTCGTCCTCCCTTTAACTTTCACCTCACCGAATTCAATGGTGCCGACACGGTCAAGCGCTTTCGCACGAGCCAACAGTTTGATATCTGGATCAATGGCGGCTATTTCATTTTTCGCCGTGAGATCTTTGAGTACATACGCGACGGCGAGGAACTCGTGATCGAGCCGTTCAACCGCCTGATCGAAGCCGGCCGCCTTATGGCATATAAGCATGAGGGCTTCTGGCGCGCCGTGGACACACTCAAAGATAGGCAGGTGCTCGAGGAAATGGTCGAGCGAGGCGAGATGCCTTGGGCACGCTTCCGCCCGGATGTCACGCCGTAGTGACGTCATGAGAGCGCTACGCCTGGCAACAGCCGGCGATCGATTGTCAATTCTCTGCGTCGGCGCACATTCCGATGATGTCGAGATTGGCGTCGGAGCGACACTGCTGAGCATGATCGCACGCGGTGTTTGCCTAGACGTACATTGGTGCGTTCTGAGCGGCGTCGGCGACCGAGAGCGTGAGGCACAGGCTTCAGCGGCCGATTTCCTTGCGCAGGCAGCAAGTGCTAAGATCGAGATAATGGCCTTTCGGGACGGATTCTTCCCCGAGCAAGGAGAGGACATCAAGTCGTGGTTCGAAGAACTGAAGGCCCGCGCCAATCCCGATCTAATTCTCACGCATTACCGTGACGACGCACATCAGGACCATCGCCAAGTCTGCCGACTTACCTGGAATACATTCCGAGATCATTGTATTCTTGAATACGAAATCCCGAAGTGGGACGGAGACCTGGGCCAACCGAATCTCTACATACCGATCTCTGCTGAAGTGCTACGACGAAAGATCGAGCTGCTGAACATGCATTTTGGGTCTCAGCGTTCCAAGCAGTGGTTTGATTCTGAACTTTTTCTCGGATTGGCTCGGTTACGGGGTATGGAATGTCGGGCACCGGAAAGGTACGCGGAGGCATTCTTTGCGCGTAAGCTGGTTGTGGTTTAATGGGAGCGAAGGAGATTCCGGTATTAAACTTACATGAGAAAACCAGCATTCGATCTGTCCGACATTGTCAGATAATCGTGTAGCAGCGTAAGAGCAGCGCATTGGCGGCACGGTCGCTATCGGGCGCGATCTTGTGGCATTCGCTGAGGTCGCTCGCCGATCTGGAAGACTGACGCATAGCGAAACTTCCAATCGGACCGGTCGTCCCAGAATGGCTCCAGACCCCAATATTCCAAGGGCCAACCCTGTCTCAAAGAAGGATCGCCTTCGTGGATGTCCTTGATCAGATCCGCAACCGGTTTCCAGCCCAACTCCTGTGCGAGCCTCGTCCGCACGTCCAAGTCAATCCCTGAGACAAAAATGTGTCCGCCCGGCTCGACCAATCGCGCAACGTTCCGCAGGCACCTTTCCGCAGCCGCGGGCTCCATATGGCAGAGAAACCGATTTGCCAGCACCATGTCCTGATGGCCAAGAAGGCGGACGAGCTCCGGATCGCCCGCATCCCCGCGGAGCCAAATGACTCCCTCCTTGATCCACGGCCTCACTCTCGCTTGATCGCCTTCTATCTCAAACATAGCCTCCACTTCTTTGTCGGTCATGCGCTCGAACATCGGCGCGTTTTGATCCCTGGCGGTGTTCCAGGCCATGTCCCCTCGGTTCGCTATACCTTCATCGTTCGATCCTTTCGTGACATCAAGGCCATTGCTCAGCGAGTAGACGCCTTTCTCGGCAAATTCTAAAATTTCTTGCGAAGTGTCGACTGCGTGCATTCTCAGTGTCAAGTCCGGACGTGCAGAGCGAATTGTCCACGCAACAGAATAAACCTCAGCGCCCTTGCTGCAGCCCAACACAGAAATGTCAAGGTTGGAACCATGAGCCTCCTGTTCAAGCAGACGACGCATCAATTCCAGCTCGGCCCGATTTCGCAGAAAAAATGTAGCGAAATATTGTTTCCGCTTGGCAAGAAGACGAACCAGGCCGTGCAAATGCCTACCGCACACACGGCCTAGCGAAAGACCGCGCAAGAAAGTAGGGAGATGAGTCCATATGCGTTTAACTAGAAACAAGTAAGCGTCGAGACACCTTTGAAGAATCATTGAATTCGCGCATCTTACGAGGAACGTTTGAGATCCGTCTGTTGCCATTGACCCGAGGCGCTTCGTCCGCACACACGTATCAAGTTTTTCAACATCGAAACAACTCATCAAATTGACTCCTCAGTCGCTGCCTGTTTCTCGACAAGCTCGCGGCCATGCTGCTCTTGATTTCCTCCGCATTAATGACCATCAATGCAAACCTCTCCGCCAACAGCTTCGGATCAAAATCCCGGATATCCACACAGTAATTCGGCAGTTCCAGATCTGTCATCAGATCCATGACCTTCGGGTGATGCGCTATTGCGAGAACGGGCTTGTTTAACAAATGCGCAAACACCACCCCGTGAAATCGGCACGTAACAACATAGTCCATCCCAGACATCGTTGCCAACAGATCGTGCACCGATTCGACGGAATGGTTGACGCTGTATTGTGATGAAGTGACGCCGTGGTGACTAAGTAAAGCCATTTTGAGATCTTCAATGGCCAGCGGGTCAACGCCTATGTCGGTACCAAACATCGTTAGCGCATACGACTGACCAACGAGCCATGACGCGAAAATCGCAAGCTTCCGGATGAATTCGTCGTGGACAATCTGATCCTTTTCTGTTGGGTACCCGCGCGGGTCAGGATAAGGCATCGGCGCAAAACCGACTATTGGTGGAGCGCGTCTTTCTAGTGGGCATCCATTCGTCGTGGCGACCTCGAGGCCGTAGGCACTGTCAGGACACACCCGACTCTCACCTGTAAACCCTATCTCATAAACAAGCGCCCGAGACTTGTCATCACGTAAAGACACATAGTCCGCGGCCAGTAAAGCCCGCGTCACAAATAACTTGCTTAACGGATGAGTCAGCGGTCCAGCGCCGAGGTTCAAGAACATGCACCTGACCCCCGCAGATCTCGCCAGTACGACCCACTTAAAGATCGTGTACGGGAATCCCCACGGTCCATCCTTTTCGGTGAGCTGACCCCCGCCACTTATAATCAAAAGATCAAAAGACTTTATATTACGACGCGATGACACCAAAAACGAGAGTTCACGAAACACCTCAGGTAGGCAAACTACTGCATATGTTGCTTTAAGCAGGTAAAGGACGGCGCTGTATTTGCGCGTCAGCGCCTTCACGGTCTCCTTGAGAGTCGCCTCAGTTCTCGCAGGCTTATATCCGATGCTCCAGCCCTTCCGCCGGATAGGGTGAGACCTAATCCCGTGTCGTGTTTCAGTGTCATCGGGGTTCATTGAGAACGCAACTATTTCTGCATTCGGCCATCGCCGTTTTATATTGCCTGCGACTGCGTCCAAGGTCGCGTCGTCCCCAAGATTTCCACCACCGACATGATCTAGAAGACCAATCTTTGTGCCCGCCTGCGTCAAGCGATCCATCCTTACTTCAACAAATAGCATTACCCGCTCTCGTCACCGGAAAACTAGACCCTCATGTGATTGCCAACCCTGGGTTCCCGTCGAGCTATTGTCAAATTTGGTGACGGATAGAATCAGGTGGCTGAGGCTTGAGCTTGCGATTTGATCTCGACTCCATCAGTGAACTTCACTCCAAGTATAACTTTCGACAGCTGATTGTGACCGTCGAGGCGCTGCCAGCGCTCTCGGCGACCCCGGCGAGTTTGTAGATCATGGCGAGCGCGGTCTTGTTTAGAGAGGCGCCCCTTGGAACGCACGGTGCGATGGCGGATCGTTGCGAATGCGTTTTCGATGACGTTCGTTGTGCCATCGATAGGTCCGACAAGTTCCTTTTTGCCCTCGGGCGTGCCCCGGATGATGACCAGAGATCACGCTTGCTCCAGCGCACGCGCTCTTCGGACCAGAGCAGCGCCACTTGTGCTTCTTCGAACTCGCCGGTGGAGGTGCCCTTGAGGTAGAGGATCGGGATCGGCACCTCGAGACTCTTCGACCGGCGCGCGTAAGGCAACGAGAAGCGGATGCGCTCGGAACCTTCGCCGACACGGTCGCGCATCCGCCGGCAACGAACAGCGACCGGACCGATGCCGGTCATGATCTCACGCTCAGGCAGGTAGCCGTTGCGCACCAGACCTCGGCGGCCATCGTCGATTACCTCGTCGGCGTGTCTCTCGAGCAAAGTCGTTACCTCGGCTTCGACCGCCCACCCGAGCAGCCTCGCGCGCCATTGCGCAACACCTCGGTCAGCGGATCAGCAAAAGTTCCTGGCTGGGGCAACTGCAAAACGTTAGTGTCGGTATGGCGTATCGATCGAGAGTGGAGGCGTCGAATTTACGGTACGCCACCACATCCCTTCATGCGATCACCAACTTTCGAATATAACTCGTCCCCGTCGGTGTCTCATCCGTTTTGTAACACCTCCGCGAGCTTCCTAAGACGTCCCTTCCTTTCCAACACTCCTTGCATCGGTTCAAGATCTACGGTCTTAAGTACCGCTTCCCATCGATACACCCAGTCATGTCGCATCAAGGCTTGTACTACACTGGTTCGCCGTATTCTGTCCTGTCGTTCCGGATCTCCGTCGAGATCTTTGATAACCATATCTATATCGTATGAATCGTAAGGCAGCTGGGTCACAGCGTCAGGCCAGTCGAACAGTCTCTCAAATTCCTCATTCTTTGGGCGCTCTCCTACCATAATGGCTCCGGACGCTGCTCCTTCAAAGTACCTGTTGCCAATCTCAATCTGATTACCCCTTGTTTCCGGTTGATCGATCTTCCCGGGATTAACGATAAAGTATCGACTCCTCTTTGCAACGTTCGCCAAAAGCGTCCTGTGCTCCTTTGAGTTGATGGCCTGATCCCCGGCAATGCTGTCATGAAGATAGAATAGACCGCTTTCCCGGACCATCCTTAGAAGTCTTTGGTGCGTTATCTCCGATCTACGCCCAATGCTACAAACGTCTACGACTCTTTTGGGCGGGTCCGGATGGGGACAAAACAAAATGGCATCTACACCAGGTGGCAAAAAGACACATCTGCATCCAATTTGCTCGCTGAGCGGTTTCACACTTTGACTGTAGTACAGCATAACAACATCAAATTTAGCGAGAATGCGCAAAAAGTGACGATGATGGACCATCTCCTTTAGCCAGAGCTCGTCCACCAAACACACCGATGTTCTGCAGATGTCTCTCACATTGCTAACAGCATTAACCATTAGTAAATCTTGTGGATATCCGCAGATCGTAAAAAATATGTCATAACGTATTTTTGCTGGGATTCTTCGAATACCTGGATTCAGCGCTACAGGAATATGGTAACCCAGTCGTCTAGCAAATGTAAAACGCGTATTAGAAGGGTCGACCCGTGGCGCCAACAGCACAGCAGAATCAATCTCACAAATTATGTCTTCGAACTCATAGTGAGGACACCTAAAAAGAGCTTTGAAAATATTTCTAAGCGAAAAAATGAGTACACGCGGCTTACCAGGTTGGGTGTCCGTGGATACCTCACTCGTCATTACCGAACCTTTCACTCTCTCAGGATTGGCCCCCAGGGCCGCGATCCCGAAGCCAAATCGGAGCGACGGGTACTAGTAAAGATTCCGACCGGGATTAGGACCCTGAGAAGAAGTGGCTTGATCGGTTTGCAGTGAGCCCCGCGACCACCAAGCAACCAAGCACAAACACACGCTGGAGGTTGAGCTGCCTGAACTAAACGGCGCACGCCGCCAAGGCCTTTTCCGCGGCCTGCTCTCCGCTCTTGAAGCTCTCATCCGTCCACATGTAGCCCCAGTCTCCGTAACGCCCGCAATAGGCGATTCCCAGATCATCGAGGTAGCCGTGAACTGTCTTGAGGGCGTCTGCCCTCTCCAGGTCGAAGATGACATTGGCATATCGCAACAACCGGACATTGTGGAACACAACCTGGTCTTCTTCCCAGATCAAGCCCATGCGGCGCAAATCCCGAGTGACCGGCTCAATCCAGTCCTCAGGGGCACCGGTCAGGGGCTTGTACTTGTTGGAGAAATAGACTTCCGCTTGGATGCTGCCCGTTCCCCTAGGAGCGTTGTTGCGAGAAAACATATGCGGGAAGTTCAGACGGGTAAAGCAGATGTCATCGTCGTAAACGTAGGTCAATTGGGATTCGGAGAGATCCTCGCGGTTGACCCCGACATTCACCAGCACGCAGGTTGAGCAGGCCAGACGCTCCGCAGCGTCGCGCACATCCTGCGGCGCGACCTGGAGCATCCGAATCAGCTCGGGCAAGGGCACGGACGAGACCAGCACATCATAGTTGGCCACCACTCCGTTAGAGAAACGGAGCTGCCGCGTGCGCGGATCAATCGCTATCAGTTCGTGGTTCATCTTCAGATTGCCCAGCGGAACAAACTTCTTCAAATACGACACAAATCCGCCCTGGCTGGGATAGCGGAAATGGGTGATGTAATGGACAGTCGGCGCAGAAGGCGAGATGGCTCCGCGCACCACCTCTTCAAGGCTCGGCCGGTACATGCGTGGCCCCAGCCAGTCTGTGCTCATGTTATCGGCCGTCGTCACGTGGTATTTCCGCGTGTACTGCATCGGAAAGAGCTCGGCAAACGTCCGCCCATAGCTCGTCAGCAGCCAGTCGGCATAGTTGCGGATGGGGCGCTCGGGAACCTGGCGCTCTTCCACAAAGTCGCTGATCGCCTTGACAATTACGTCTTCTGGCAACCCATGCATGTGCAGTTGCACCGGATGCCGCGGCCGGTAGCCACGCCAGTAATTGTTGAGGTTGATCTGCATGGTCTCGTACATCTGGTCCACACTGTCGGCAAACAGGTCTTGGATGCGGCTGTCCTTGGTAAAGGAGATGTGCGGGCCCTGATCGAAGATGAAACCGCCGTCCTGGAAAGACGCGGTGTGACCGCCATGATAGGCGTTCTTGTCATACATCACCGGCGTAATACCCTCAGCGTGAAACCGGTACGCCGCTCCGAATGCCCCCATCCCGCTTCCCAGGATGACAATGTTAGGCATAAGTCGAGCTTCCTCAACGTTGGGGTCAAACGGGGAAGAGTTGCCTCCAGCCTTGACCAGTCCGCTGCGACCCGAGAGGCGCTTGCCCGGGCTGTGGGCGTGCGAAAGCCGTTTCCAATGGCCAGCGCTCGTTCTGCTCCCGCCAAAGCTTCTCTGCCAACCGACCACGGGGCGACTCCACATCATCGAAGGAAATTACCTCGTCCTTCGCAACATCCCGCCGCAGCACGCAATCTTCGGACAAGCCGATGGGCAACGCGCCTACGGCTCGGGCTGCGGCCCGATTGTCAATCAAACCATAGGAACAAAATCCGCCGACACCATCGAGACGCTCGCCGGCTTTGAGGTCGCGTTTGGCAATGGTGAGCACTTCGCAGACCGGCCCCGCGAGCGGCGCCACCGTCGGGTCCTGATGAATGATCGCCCGGCCGATCGTCGAGGGGATCTGCACATGCGGCAGGTGAAAGGGAGTGTAGAAGACGAAAAACGGGCCGTCACCCAGCCGGTAGTACGTTAATTGCGCTCGCTTGAGGGGCGACACTTCGTGAACAATGACCCAGGCGCCCGTCATCGGCATCGCCCCTACAGAATAATCCACGAGACCGGTTTCGAGCATCTGTTCGGCCGGTAGCAGTTTCGCCAGTTCCCTTACATACGAGCAGGACGGCCCGTACATGCCCCGGCGGCCAACATGGAACCCGGTGGCGTTGGCTACAACCGTCGTTTCCATGGACAGCTTGGTGGAATCAGCGAAGGAGGTGACCTTGCGCACATCCTGGTCATATTTCTCGGCAAACCCACGCTGCGTTTCGGGGGTCCGGTAGTGATCCACCATGCCTTTGATGTTGCCAGCGGCCACCGGGCGAAGCCCCAGGAGGCGCAGATAGCGCAGCAGGGTCATGGCCACCCCCGGCTCATCGCCGTCCGTGTGCGTGACCACCACTCCGGCACTGTCCGCCCGTGCCTTGAGAATCGGTCCCACTAATGAATCCAGCTCCGCGTTCACCAGCACGACGTGCTTACCGTGGTCGAAGGCCTGCAGAACCACGCCCGCCGCAGCCTCGACCGTTCCCGTTACTTCCAGGAATATGTCGATAGCTGCGCAAGTCGTGAGCACCGTGGGATCGTCCGTTAAAACCGGCATGCCTCGGTTGATCGCCGCCTCTGCCTCCCGTGCTGACGTCACCCGGCGCCATTCCTGAAAGCCTCCCTCGCGGAAAGCCCGTTCTCCATGTTCCGGAGTCCGGTTCGCGATGGCCACCAGGCGCATTCCCGGCACCGGCGTTCCCAGTTGCAGAGCAATGGCTCGGCCGGTGGCCCCAGCTCCCACCATGCCTACCCGGATCGGGTTGCCGTCAGACTCACGTTGCAAAAGAGCGGTATCAACATTCATAGGGATCTCTCTTCGTAAAGGTGTTCTGTCCCGGCGCGTAGCCCTGCCCCTGCATCAAGGGCCAGTTGCGGTCCTGCTCTGAGATCGCCGAAACCGGTAATGGCCATTGGATGCCGAAAGCCGGATCGTCGAACCGTGCCCCCCGGCACGATTCCGGCGCGTAGAATGCAGAGGTCAGGTACAACACCTCGGAGTTCTCTTCGATGCTCTGAAATCCGTGCGCACAGTGCTCCGGAACGTACAGCATGCGCCCGTTTTCCGCGTTCAGTTCCGCGTTGCACCATTCGCCGAAGGAGGGAGAGTCCGGCCGGAGGTCGAGCGCCACGTCAAAGATCGCGCCCCGTGTGCAGCGCACCAGTTTTGCCTCCAGCGCAGGCGCTATCTGCAGATGCAGTCCGCGAACCGTCCCCTTGCGCGGGCTGAACTGCATGTTGGCCTGAACCGGCAGAAAGTGGATTCCCTGTTCTTCGAATTCCCGCACGCACCACGCCCTCAGAAAGCGGCCACGATCATCGTGATGCGGGCTGATATCGATGATCCAGGCGCCTGCCACCCGGGTGTCTTTAAAATGCATCGCCTCCACCATAAGCCGCCTTAGCCCTTCATCCCCTCACTAACTTTCGCGCATAGCTCCCCACATGCAACGTTAAAATTTATTTGCAAACCCCGGTGGGCTCGATGGCACCCATTCCAACTGCATGGCTTGCCGATCGGCAATGCTATCATCGGTCAAGCGTAGTTCGGCAGTGAGAAGAGCGGAACCGACAAAACCGTCCGGCGGCGCGATCCAAGCGTAACTAACCTCCGTTGCAGGGACCTCCCATCTGTCGACGTCAACCTCAATGCCGTTTGACAACTCCATTCCAGGCAGCAGGCCCGTGATAATGACGACCGCGCCCTCGGCCGGTCCGTAGATCGTCAGCCCGAGTGGTATAGGTTCTCCCGAACTTCCGCGCGACGATCGGGCAATTAGCCGCTGCTCGCCTCGCATCGTTAATGTCGGCTGATGCAGCTGCGCCCTGCCGCGCCAAATATCGGCAAGCGAAAACTGCCGCAAGGCTATGACCGCGCTGGTGCCGCCGGCCAAAATCACCCCGACTAGACAGCTCGTAAAGAGCATAGATCTGCTTCGGCGGTGCAACGGTGATGATGCAGGAACGTCAGGACCAACCAACCGGTCGCGCAAAGGGATCAGCGAGCTGCAATCGACCGAATTGGTTGATTCGGCCGAAATATCAGAGTGTTTGGTGCTGTCGCTAAATTGCTTCCGTGCCGCTGTCTCATTGAGATAGCAATGCGGAGCGATCTCTATCATTGTGGCGCGGTCGAATTCGCGGATGTACGTCACTGTTACCTCCCGATCGAGGGGAGCCGCAACCCGACCCGTTCTGCACGACCCGCGGTGTCAGTCCGATTTAGTGTCAGGCCGATTGACATTCCCTGCTGGAGCGGGACAAGAGGCGAGAGTTCAAACCTCTGCGCATCGCTGACTTTGTCAAGCGCAGTTTTGCGGTTTGCGCGATAGTCGACGCATGGGCACGGGGTTAATACTGGCCAGGGGAGCTAACCTTAATTGCAGAGCTAACGTTAATTAACGTTGGATACTCCCTGGGTGCGCAGCACCGACAAGCCCGAACGCTGCGCTTTCCAATCAGACGACGAATCTTTACTCTGACCTTCTCGTCCACCACATGGGCAAAGGCCTCGCCGACGGCATCACACAAGGTGGTGCCGGCCCCGACGAGTTCCGAACCGCTCCTCTTTGGGGTGTCGGACAACGTATCTTCTTCCTCCATGATGGACGGACGACCAACCTGGTGGAAGCCATCCGAGACCACCTGAGCGATGGCAGCGAGGCAAATGAGGTCATCAAACGTTTCAACAGGCTGACTACTCAGGAGCAGCAGGAATTGATTTCTTGCGGTCGCTTTAACGAAGAATCCGATCGCATTAGGGCGCCCGCCGCGGTGAACTCGCGAAACTGGTAGATCGCCGGCACCCTCTTGTGGAGAGCTAGTGAGGCAAGTTGTTTGCTGTGGGCCTCACGCTTGTCATTGACGTTCACAGTCGATTCCTGCGCGGGCTTGCCACGACGCATCACGAAGCGGGCCTTGCGCGTTGTGGGGCGCCCAGATGCCGGGGTCAAATGGAACGCGGTCCGTTCCGCTGTTTTTGAATGAAAGCGTGGAATCATGGAACGCGCGATTAGGATCATCTTGTTATTATCCGTGGCGACGCTGGCATTCCCCGTATGGCCGCAGAGTTCGTTGCCAGCTGGCACTCGTTGGCTTGATCATCTAAATAAGGAACTGCTCCCCTTCTGGACCACAGACTCTGCGTTTGGCAAGCCGTTCGGCGCCTTTCCAGAGACTCGCTGCGACGATGCAACCCTGCACGACGAACGCGATCCCTGTCCCGAGATCCAGCGCAATACATGGATTTCGGCGCAGCAGCGATACGTGGTTGCGCTTTCCCGCCAAGCCTACGGCTATGGCGTGGCTTTTCATCTTACGGGCAAACGGGCCTATCTAGATGCGATGAAGGCTGGGATAGATTTCATCCGTCAGAACGCGATGGATCGCGTGAACGGCGGCATGGCAACGACCCAAAACATGTCCGACGGCTCGTGGGGTCCCGCGCCAAAGTTCCGCACTTCGCAAGAGCTGGGGTATGGCTTACTCGGCATGGCTTTCTATTATTACCTGACTCGCGACGCGGACGTCGTGCAAGATATTCTCGCTGTTAAGAATTACATTTTCGATAAGTATTACAACTCGTCGCTAGGCGCGATGCAGTGGATGCTCGCGTCGAGCAGTGGTGTGAGCTTCGATGATAAACGGCTGGTGGCGCAACTCGACCAGATGAATACCTACCTGGTTCTGCTGACACCGATGCTTCCCGAACCGTTTCAGAGTGAGTGGAGGGCCAGTCTTCTCCGGCTCGGTCACGTGATAATCGACCAGTTCTACTCGCCGGGCGAGCGGCTGTTTTTCCTGTCAGCCAATCGGCCCGAAGATAAGGCGCTGGCGACGGCCGGCACTGACTTTGGCCACAATGCGAAGGCGCTCTGGATGATCCGGTGGGCCGGATTAATCATCGGAAGCGCCGAGTTGGTTGCTTTTGCGGAGAACAACGCGCGCGTGCTGCTTCCACGAGCGTATCTCGACGACTGCGGTTGCTGGGCCGAAGGGATTTTACGGGGCGGCGCCTTGGATGTGGACAAGAGTTGGTGGATCTTTGCGGAGCTCGACCAACTTGCGGGAACCTTGGCCCTGCGTGACCCCACATTCGTGCGATACCTACCAAGAGCCTATGACTACTGGTTCCGGCACTTCGTCGATCCGGTTTACGGAGAGGTGTGGAACGGCGTGGACGGCATGACGCACGCGCCGCTACGCCAGTTGCCGAAGCAATGGCAATGGAAGAACGCGTATCATTCCTTCGAGCATGCGCTGGTCGGCTACATCGTGGCGCAGCAGCTTCACGGCGAGCTTGTGACGCTTCATTACGCGTTTCCGGGCGATCCGCCGGCGGCCTCTGTGCAACCTTATTACTTTTCAGGCACGATACAGGGCATCGAATTGGCGACAGATGATCAAGGACGACAGACGCAGAAGATCATGTTCAGCAACGTTCACTAGGGGGCGAAGACCGCAGACCTACCGGTCGTGCAGGCAGCGAAGTTCGAGCTGGTCATCAACCACCCGACCGCCCGGATGCTCGGCGTCGAGGTGCCGGACAGATTGCTCGCGCTCGCCGACGAGGTGATCGAATAGCCGCAATTTGCTGCACTGCATATGTCGCTTCGTGGCACTTCTCGGCGCTCGGGGATGTCCGCCGTGAGTCCGCAAAGTGGGCCAAAGCGGACATTGATCAGATCGCGCGGCGCTTTCGCTCTCGCCGCCGGCCGCGAGCGCGCGCTCGACCCGGGCATGATCAAGCGCCTCGCGCTCGCTCAGCCGCCCGGCATCGAGCAGCGCTTTGATCATCTCGTTGGCGGGTGCCGTCCTCATGCGTCTGCATCAGCGCTATCAGGCAATCGTTGAGGAATTCGGTGATGCTCCTGAACTTCAGCGCGAGCTCGCCGGGACCAAGCAGACGCTGGCGCTCGCGTTTGAAGTGCTCGACCAGTGGCGACAGCTGCGGGAAGGGCCCTGTGCTACACCGCGACGATCGCTCCCAGCTGTGCTGATCCATTCGTGAAACGCGTACTCGATACAGGCGCGAACGTAGCGCTGATCGTCGTGGCATGCGGCGACGAAAACCCTTAAAGCTTTCTCGCGGTCTGGATATTGCGCTGAAATCATTGCAAGCAGGTCGCGGGCATCTACGGGGCGCCGGCCGGTTCTCAAGAAGTCCAGCATGGCGGCCGCTCCTTTCCGCGCGCGATCGCGCGTTCGAGG
>Ga0310917_10000749_pt1 | contig 14837 bp, 14 predicted proteins | sample GREbulkMGLF178_FD_203531 | JGI IMG/M metagenome (GOLD analysis project Ga0310917, IMG submission 203531) | Lab enrichment of tropical soil microbial communities from Luquillo Experimental Forest, Puerto Rico - GRE.bulkMG.LF178 | ecosystem: Environmental > Terrestrial > Soil > Tropical forest >... | reverse complement strand
GCAGCGTCGAATTATCAAGCGCCGTAATGGCTTCCACTTGAGAATCCGGCAGAAGCACGATACCGGCGCGGTCGCGGTCGGAGTCGGAGAGTTTTGCCGGGTCTACCGTGGTTTCCGGTGGCAGTGTCACTTCGCGCTTGATTCCGTCCAGTGCGAGCCCCAGGATCGCCGCTGAGGCGAGGTATGGGTTGGCCGAGGGATCGACGACTTTCACTTCGACATTGCCGCCGCGCGGACTGCCGGGACCACCTTTGACGAATCGCACTGCGGCCTCTCGGTTCTCGGTGCCCCAGCACGCGTACGCGCCCGCCCAGTTACCGGGCCGCATCCGCAACCCGGACACGATCGATCCACACAGAACGCCCTGGGCTTCGGGTAACCCACTGACAACCCCCGCAACCGCGCTCTCCCCCGGCGGCGTCATGCCCGCCGCGCCGGTTCCGTCGGTGAACAGTGGCCCTTCCGGCTCCCCAGCTGGCCTTGTCAGCGAGAAGTGCTGGTGCGCACCGGATCCGACGCTCCCGGCGAAGGGCGCCGGTGACAGGCTGACGCGCAGCCCATGACGGCGGGCGGCCCGGCCGACGATGAGCCGGGTCAATGCCAGCTGGTCGGCCGCGGCCACCGGCGCCAACGGCGACAACGAGATCTCGAACTGGTTGGCCCCGTACTCGGGATGAAACTGTTCGACACCAACGCCGGCCACCGTGGCCGCGGCGTTGACGTCGCGAACGAACGCCTCGTGCTCGAGGACGCCGACGAGGCCGTACTGCGCCCACAGCGCCGCCGGCAGCCGGTCACCGTCGGCGCCGACGAGAAGGAATTCGAGTTCGTGGCCGATCGCCGCCTCGATGCCGGCTTCCTTGAGCGCGGCCTCAATCCGGCCCAGCGTTCCTCGGCTACACGCCGGGACGGGTGTGCCGTCCTGCTCGAAAAATGCTGCGGGCGCCCACGCCAACCCGTCGCCGACGATGCGCAAACTTGACAGGTCGATGCGGAGGCGCTGGTCGCCGACCACACCCACGTCGTCGGTGAACGCGATGCCGGTCTGGTCGATGGCGAAGGCATGCCACGAGGGACTTGCGCCCAGGCCGGGATTCGCGAACGTATTGGTCTGCCGGATCGAGACCGTCTTTGCCTGCGTGAGACCGGCGGGGTTCACAACGCTGCCGATGACCGTGTCGACGCCTTCGGCCTCCAGGTGCGCGATCGCGGCGGCGGCGAGCGGGGTGGCTCCCATGGCTGCCATTCTGCAGCCTCGAGGAACCGAGGCCGGTAGAAGGCTTCCGATCAGTTCTGGCGGCCGACCAGCTCGGTGACGAACCGCTCGATGAAGCCGTCCAGTGGACGCCCACCCGCCGGCCGTATGACGAACTTCGTCAATCCCGCGTCGATGTAGGCGTCGAGCTGTCGGTGCAGCTGATCCCAGCCGGCGGCGATCAGCTCGCCGGGATCAAGTTCGGGGCGACGCCGGCGGGCGGCCGCGACCAACTCCGGGGGCAACTCGCCGTCGGCCCCTTCCACTAGGGCCAACGAAATGCCGAAGTGATCGGGCTCGATTTGCCGGCCGGACTCCGCCGCGGCCCGTTCGATCGCCTCGCGCCCCGCGCGCGCCTCGGCCGGGGTGAGGAAACTGCCCAACCAGCCATCGCCGAGCGCGCCGATGCGCCGAAACGCCGCGGGCGCCGAGCCGCCCAGCCAAATGTCCAGCGGAGGCACCGGCCGCGGGGCGACCGTGGCCCCGCTCACGGTGAAATACCGGCCGGCGTAGGCGGCCGAATCCTCGACCAGCGCCGAGCGCAGCACCCGCAGCGACTCGTCGAACACCGCCGCGCGCTCCCCGTCAGGGACGACGAATACCTCGCGCTCGGCGGGGATCGCCGAACGCAAACCGAAAGCGGGAAGAACCCGCTTCGGCGCGACGGCCGCCAACGAAGCCAACTGTTTGGCCACGAGCACGGGATGCCGCCCGGGGAGGACGGCCACCGACGTGCCCGCTTTCAATCGGGTCGTCCTGGCCAGCGCGTAGGCCATGCCGACCATCGGGTCGACCGCCGGGGAGTACACCAGCTCGGAGAACCAAATCGAGTCCACCCCGCTGGACTCCAGGTGATCGACGATGCCGGCGAGCTGATCGGGAGCGGTGTCCGCACCCAGCCCGACGCCGAAACGAATCTTCACGGCTAGACCCTCCCTGCCCGTGTTTGCGTACCTGTCCGTATCGCAACACGGCGGTGGCGCCGTTTGTGCCCGCGACCGCCGCGCGGTGCCGGCGCTACGCCCGGCTGGGCAAGGTCAGCTTGCAGGCCTGGCCGATGTCCAGGGTCCGGAGCATCCGTCCCATGCCGACCCACAGGGCGCAGGACATTGCAAGGTCGGCGACCAGTTCTTCGGAGAAGTGCTCGTTGCACCGGCTCCAGAAGTCTTCGTCATCGCGCAACTTCGTGTGCTCGGTGCCAAACCGGTGCGCAAACTCGGCCGCCAGCCGCTCCTGTTCGCTGTACCCCGGCCAGGTCCGCCACTCCAGCGCGTGCTCATACAGCTCTTCGTCGACGCCTGCGGCGGGCCCGTCGGCGTCGCGTGTGTTCATGCACACGGTGCATTCGTTGTCATGGGCAATCACCGCCCGGGCCAGCTCGCGGGTGCGCATGGGCAGCCGGTTCTTGGTGTAGACCGCCGTGCTGAACTTGGCGATCGCGCCACCGAGGTCGGGGGACTTCTTGGCCCAGCCGTAGACGTCGTCGTCGGCGAATGTTCCGATGCGGCTCATGGCGCGATGGTACGCCCGCGCCGCGCCTAGCTTTGAGATCCCGGTGGCCGGGAGACGCACTGCGCCGAGTACAGCTCCTCGCCCAGCTTCCCCATCAGCTCCAGCTGCGTTTCCAGGTAGTCGATGTGCAATTCCTCGTCGGCGACGATCTTCTCGAGCAGGTTGGCGCTGGTGGCGTCCTGTTTCTCCCGGCACATGATGATCCCTGGCTTGAGCCGCTCCATCACCTCGTATTCGATGGCGAGGTCGGCCTCGAATTGCTCGCGCAGCGTCTGGCCGACGCGTAACGAGAAGAGGCGCTGGTAGTTCGGCAAGCCGTCGAGCAGCAAGATGCGGTCGGTGATCTCCTCGGCGTGCCGCATTTCGTCGAAGGATTCCTCGCGGGTCTTGGCCGCCAACTCGGTGAAACCCCAATTCTCCTGCATCTTCGAATGCAGGAAGTACTGGTTGATAGCGGTGAGCTCACTGGTCAACTGCTCGTTGAGCAGGCGCAAAACGTCCGGATCACCTTGCATGAGCACTCCTAGGCGTGTGAAGGCGGTCATGTCTGGCCGCGGCAGGTGAGCTGGGCTGAAGCGCACTGTGCCGGGCTGTAGCAGCACTTTGCCACGCCACTTTCGAATCTTCCAGCAAGGTTTGGCTGCGCTCAGTCGTGTCGCCGGACGAATTCCACCGGCTTTGACTTAGGTTAGACTCCGCTAACCTACTTAGGTTAGACTCCACTAATATGCGGCTTGTTCGCTTGGTGTACGTCAGCGCGCGGGGGGTGCGCTGATGTACGTATGCCTCTGTGTCGGGGCCACGAGTCAGACCGTGTCGGACGCCGTCGCGCGGGGTGCCTCCACTTCGAAAGAGGTTGCCGCTGCGTGCGGGGCCGGCGCCGACTGCGGGCGTTGCAGGCGAACGCTGCGCGCGATCATCGCCGCGGCGTGCGAACTCGAGCCGTCTTCGTCCGGATAGCGGCTTAGCGCCGTTCGTTGAAATCCGCCAGGGCCGCGGCGTTGGCCTGGGCGCCCATCAGCTCGGCGAAGTGGGCATTTTCCCGCGCGCTTGCCGCGGCGATCCCCGGCCGGATCGGTTCCACCATCGTGTGCTTGACGGCCATCAGGCTCGAGATCGGCCGGGCGGCAAGGATTTCGGCATGCCGACGGGCCTCGGGGAGCAGCTCCTCCGGGGCGCAGACCCGCCAAACCAGACCCATCCGCAAAGCCTCGTCGGCGCCAACCCATTCCGAGGACATCAACAGCCAGGCGGCGTTTTGCCGCCCCACCAGCTGCGGCAGCAGATATGACGACGCCGCCTCGGCTGCCACGCCCAGGCTGGTGAAGGGACATTTCAGGCGGGCCGTCGACGACATGAACGCCAGGTCGGCGTAGCCGAGGATGGTCGCCCCGATCCCCACGCCGACGCCATTGACGGCACAGATCAGCGGCTTGGGAAACGCGCTGAGCGCATCGATCAGTCCGGTGAAACCGTGCTTTCCCGGCGTGAAGTTCGGGTCGGTGATGCGCGCCTGCATCTCGGCCAGATCGGTCCCGGCGCTGAAACCTCGGCCGGCCCCGGTCAACAGGACGACGGCGACCTCCGGATCGTCGGCGGCGGCCAGCAGCGCTTCCGCGGTGGCGTCGTAGAGGGCCTCGTTGAAGGCGTTGAGGGCCTCGGGCCGATTCAGCGTGAGGGTGCGCACCCGTTTGTCGTCGTCGATCTGCAGGATCACGGCTGCAGCCTAGCCGGGCGCTCGCCGCGGGTCACACCAGTCACGCTGGCACCGCTGAAGGTCCCCCTGTGCAAATCGCAAACGCGATAGCGCATGCGATATCAATTTTCAGACCGCAACATGGCTGACCGCAGTGATAAGGCCGCTCCCGGGGGCCGTTAGCGGTGCAATCGGGGGCTCAGCCGTTGCTGTAGACGCGGGTCGGAGCGATCAGCACGACGGCGCGGCGCTCCTTGGCCATCACCCGGTCGTACTCGTCCCAATCGTCGTGGGTGCCACCGGCGGCGGTGAAGACCTCGCGGAGCAGTAACCGCAGCTGGTTGGCGTCTCCCAGCCAAGGCTGCGCGTCGTCCGGGCCGGCCAGCTCCGCGCGCCCCTCGACTGTCGCCCACATCCAGCCATTCTTGAACGTCGCGGCCAGTTGCGGACGTGCCCGCAGGTTGGCCAGCTTGACCTTGCCGTAGGTGGTGAAGGCCAGGGCCGGTTCGCCGCTGGCCGGGTGGGGCAACAGCCCGACGTTGACCATCGAAGCCTGGACGGTTCCGTCGGCACGGACCGTGGACACCACCGCCAGACCGCTTTCTCCCTTGGCCAGCGCCACAGCGTCGTCGAGAGTTGTCATAACTGGTCCTCACATTCCAAAAGGTGTCCTGAACACATAGCGGCTGGTTGGCACGGTGTCGATGTTCTCGTTGGCACCGAATGCAGTTGTGCTGGCGACCATCCGGCTGAGCCGGTGCTGCAGGTCGCTCTCGTCGGCGGCACCGAAGAATGCCTGCAGATCGGTGATCGCCTCCGCGGGGAACAACTCCTCGACGATGCCCGCGATTCCCGGCGCATTCGGGGTGAGCGCTCGCACCACCCAGTTCTGGGTGTAGCCGAATGTCGACTGGGTCTCGATGGCCACCGAGGTGTGGTCGCGCTGCCAACGGGTCAGCCAGGTCGCCTGGTCCAGACCGGCCGGCCGGCGCAGCAACGCGATGTTTGCCAGACCCGTTGTGCGACAGCCAGGTTCGGTTGGCGGTGCAACTAGCGGGACCGACTCGGTGACCAGATACGCGGCGAGTTGTTCGCATTCAGCCTCGAGCAGGGTCAGCGCCGCCGACGTCTGGTCGCCGTAGCACTGTTGGGTCCACAGGCTGACCACCGCGGCGACCGGTGGGTCCAGCGTGGTCAGCGTCATCAGGGAGTGGCGCACGGCTTCGTCACGGACATTGACCGATAGCCCGGGGACGCCCAGCCCGAGCAGCGCCTCGGCGACCGGACCGCGTTGCCGGGCACACCACTCGTCATCTGAGTCGGCACGCATCAGCACCGCGATCACCTTCTCCATAGGCCGAACTTACCGCCGGCGAACCGCTATTTGACCGGGCGGCGTACCTGGTGTTCGGCGCTGATCAAGTCGCCGATGGTCGCGGCCAGCTGCCGGTAGGACTCGTCGCGACCGCTCGAGGAGCGAAATACCAGACCGATCCGTCGTCCCGGGCGGGGTGCGGCAAACTGCGCGAGCCCGAGCCGGCTCCTGGCGGCCTCGACCGGCACCGCGCTCTGCGGAATCAGCGTTACCCCCAATCCCCCGGTCGCGCACTGCACCGCGGTCGCCAGCGACGCCGCCCGCGTATTGGCGAGCTCCGCGCGCACACCCGCCCTCTGGCAGACGTCCAGGGCCTGGTCGCGCAGGCAGTGGCCCTCATCCAGCAGCAGCAACGGGAGCTCGGCCAACGCCGTCACCGGTACCCGACGTTTGCCCGACAGCGGATGTCCGGGCGGGAGCGCGAGCACGAAATCTTCGTCATAGATCGGGATCGCGGTCACCCCGACCGTGTCGGCGGGCAATGCGATCAGCGCCGCATCCAGTGCCCCTTCGCGCAGCAGCGTCAGCAGCCGTTCGGTTTGGTCCTCGATCACCCTCAAGGTCAGCGACGGGAATTGCTGGGGAAGCCCGGCCAGCAGGGTCGGCAGCACGTACGGCGCCACGGTGGGGATCAACCCCAGGCGCATCCCGGCCTGCAGCGGATCGGATGCCCCCGCGGCAGCGGCGGTGAACGTGTCCACCGCCTCGACCACCGCCAGGGCGTGCGGCAGCAGCTGCCTGCCCTCCGGCGTCAAGAGGACACGCCGCGTCGACCTCTCGATCAGCTGGGTTCCGATGCCGGTCTCGAGCGCCGCCAACGCCTGCGACAACGTTGACTGACTCACGCCGAGAGTGGTTGCGGCGCTGCTGAAATGATGCTTTTCGGCAACCGCGACGAACGCGCGAAGGCCCGCGATGGTGGGCTGATAAATCTTATCGGGCATGCCTATAAGTATAGTGCTATATATCACTTGGACTTCATAACAAGTTCGGAGCATCATGGGGACGTAAAGCTAATCTTGAATCGATCCAGAAAAGGAGACGGTATGTCCCTGCTGACAATCGGCGCTCAATTCCCCGCCTACCAGCTGACCGCGCTGATCGGCGGCGACCTGTCGAAGGTCGACGCCCAGGAACCCGGCGACTACTTCACGACCATCACCAGCGAGGACCACCCCGGCAAGTGGCGGGTGGTGTTCTTCTGGCCGAAGGACTTCACTTTCGTGTGCCCGACCGAGATCGCGGCGTTCGGCAAGCTGAACGACGAGTTCGAGGACCGCGACACGCAGGTTCTCGGTGTCTCGATCGACAGCGAGTTCGTGCACTTCCAGTGGCGCGCACAGCATGACGACCTCAAAAAGCTGCCCTTCCCGATGCTTTCGGACATCAAGCGGGAACTTTCACTGGCCACCGGCGTGCTCAACGACGAGGGCGTCGCGGACCGCGTGACCTTCATCGTCGACCCCAACAACGAGATCCAGTTCGTGTCGGCGACGGCGGGGTCGGTGGGACGCAACGTCGAAGAGGTGCTGCGGGTGCTGGATGCGCTGCAGTCCGACGAGCTGTGTGCGTGCAACTGGCGTAAGGGCGACCCGACCATCGACGCCGGTGAACTGCTCAAGGCTTCGGCCTGATAGGAGTATCGAGATGAGCGTCGAGAATCTGAAAGATGCGCTGCCCGAGTACGCCAAGGACCTGAAGCTCAACCTGGGCTCGATCACGCGCAGCACCGTGCTGAACGAGGAGCAGCTCTGGGGCACCCTGCTCGCCAGCGCCGCGGCAACGCGGAACACGCAGGTGCTGGCCGAGATTGGCACTCAAGCGGCCGACACCCTGTCAGCCGAGGCATACCAGGCGGCATTGGGGGCCGCGTCCATCATGGGCATGAACAACGTGTTCTACCGTGGCCGCGGCTTCCTCGAAGGCCGGTACGACGACCTGCGGCCAGGGTTGCGGATGAACATCATCGCCAACCCGGGTGTGGACAAGGCCAATTTCGAGCTCTGGTCCTTCGCGGTGTCGTCGATCAACGGGTGTTCGCACTGCATGGTCGCCCACGAGCACACGCTGCGTGAGGCGGGCGTGGACCGTGAGAGCATCTTCGAGGCGTTGAAGGTCGCGGCGATCGTTTCCGGTGTGGCACAGGCGATGGTCGCCTCCCAGACCCTGGCTACCGTCGGCTGATCGCAGCATCGTGGCCGATGCCCTGCCCCGAACCGCCTGGATTGAGCACGCGATCTGGTGGCAGGTCTATCCCCTGGGATTCGTCGGCGCGTTTCCCACACCGCAGTCAGCGGAGCCGCCGCGGCCGGACGAACACCGACTGCGGCGGCTCGTCGGCTGGTTTGACCACGCCATCGCGCTGGGGGCGTCCGGGATCGCGCTGGGGCCGATCTTTGCCTCGCGCACACACGGTTACGACACCACCGATCACTACCGCATCGATCCGAGGCTCGGAGACCACGCCGACTTCGACTTCGTCCTCGCCGAGGCCCATCGCCGCGGCCTGCGCGTGCTGCTCGACGGCGTCTTCAATCACGTCGGTGTGGAGTTTGCGCGCTATCGCGAGGCGCCGGACAACGAGGCCTCGGCACGCTGGTTTCGTGGGCGCCCGGGGCGTTTTCACACTTTCGAGGGCCACTCCGAGCTCATCACCCTCAACCACGACAACCCCGAGGTCGTCGACTACACCGTCGACGTGATGACGCACTGGCTACGACGAGGCGCGAACGGTTGGCGGCTGGATGCGGCTTACATTGTGCCGCAACATTTCTGGGCGTCGACTTTACCCCGGGTGCGCGAGCGGCACCCGGACGCCTGGTTCGTCGGCGAGCTCATCCATGGCGACTACGCCGCGGTCGTCGAGGTGGCCAAGTTCGACTCGGCCACCCAATACGAGCTGTGGAAGGCGATCTGGAGCAGCCTCAACGATGGCAACTTCTTCGAGCTGGACTGGGCGCTGCAGCGGCATAACGAATTTCTGGGCAGCTTCGCCCCGCTGACGTTCATCGGCAACCACGACGTCACCCGCATCGCCAGCCGGCTCGAACGCCCCGAGCATGTGGCCCACGCGGTGGTGATAATGCTGACCGTCGGCGGCGTGCCGTGCGTGTATGCCGGCGACGAGCTCGGGTTTCGCGGCGTCAAGGAAGAGCGATACGGCGGCGACGATGCGGTGCGGCCGGAGTTCAGCTCTCCTCCAATGGAATTGGACGCATTTGGCACCGATGTGTGGGCGTTGCACCAGTACCTCATCGGGCTGCGTCGTCGCCACCCCTGGCTGCACGGGGCATCGACCACGGCTTTGCGGTTGGACAATCGGCACTACGTCTACGAGACGCGCAGCGGCGACAACGCGCTGCTGGTCGCGCTGAACATCGACGAAGCACCGCTGCGCCTGGCGCTGCCTGCGCTCGGCACGGCGCGCGCACAGGTCGTCGGCGGATCGGCGGCCCCGCCACAGGAGGTCGTCCAGACCCTGGTCGTGGAACCCCATGGCTGGCGGATACTCAGCCCCGCCTAGGGCCCCGTCAACCGCGCCACTTGACCCCAGTAGTACCGGTCGAGCAGCGCGACGAAATCGTCGTTGTCGTCAGTGGCGCGGGCGAACAGCGTCATCGACGAGCACAGCTTGAGGTCGTCGGGCCAACCGAAGATCTCCGCGACCGAACGGCCCTGCACCTGGTTGACCAGCTGGGCGCACTCGTGCAGCCGCGGCCCGAGCAGGTCATGGCCCAGATACGCGCGCGCCTCGTCAAGTGAGGAGATCCCGAAGCGGGCCGCCATCGGGCTGCTGCCCAGCCCGCGGAGTTGCGGGAAGACGAACCACATCCAGTGACCGCGTTTTCGTCCGTCGCGCAATTCGTCGACGACGTTGCGGTAAACGGCTGCCTGCGCGTGCACAAAGCGCTTCAGGTCGAAGGGGTCGCTCCCCGATTCCATATGACTACGGTTGCACATATGCCGGTCAATCGACGAGTGCCCAAAGTACGCGACCTGGCGCCGCTGATGCAGTTCAAACGACCCCAGCTCGACGCGACCAAGCGCCGCCTGGACGCCGCGTTCACCATCGAGGATCTGCGGCGCATCGCCAAACGGCGCACGCCCAAGGCGGCGTTCGACTACACCGACGGCGCGGCCGAGGACGAGCTGTCCATCGAGCGCGCCCGACAAGCCTTCCGCGACATCGAGTTTCATCCGACGATCCTGCGGGACGTCACCAACGTGACCGCCGGATGGAATGTGCTGGGTCAACCCGTCGTCCTGCCGTTCGGGATCGCGCCCACCGGATTCACCCGGCTGATGCACACCGAGGGCGAGATCGCCGGTGCCCGAGCGGCGGCCAGGGCCGGGATCCCGTTCTCGCTGTCCACTCTTGGCACCACCGCGATCGAAGACCTGGTGACCGCTGTTCCCCAGGGACGAAAATGGTTTCAGCTGTACATGTGGCGTGACCGCGACCGCTCCCTGGCGCTGGTCAAGCGCGCCGCCGACGCGGGCTTCGACACCCTGCTGGCCACCGTCGACGTTCCGGTCGCCGGCGCGCGGTTGCGGGACAACCGCAACGGCATGACGATCCCGCCGACGTTGACGCTGCGAACCGTGCTTGACGCGGTGCCGCACCCGAAATGGTGGTTCGACCTGTTGACCACCGAGCCGTTGGCGTTCGCCTCGCTGGACCGCTGGTCGGGCACGGTAGGCGAGTACCTGAGCACGATGTTCGACCCCAGCCTCACCTTCGATGACCTGGAGTGGATCAAGGCTCAATGGCCGGGGAAGCTGGTCGTCAAGGGAATCCAGACGCTCGACGACGCCCGCGAGGTCGTCGAGCGCGGCGTCGACGGCATCGTGCTGTCCAATCACGGCGGGCGCCAACTGGATCGGGCCCCGGTGCCCTTCCACCTGTTGCCCGCGGTCGCGCGCGAGCTGGGCAAGCACACGGAGATTCTGCTGGATACCGGCATCATGTCCGGCGCCGACATCGTGGCGGCGATCGCGCTGGGGGCACGGTGCACGCTGGTCGGGCGGGCCTACCTGTACGGGCTGATGGCCGGCGGCGAGGCGGGTGTCGCCCGCGCGATCGAAATCCTGGAAAGCGGGGTGATGCGGACGATGGCGCTGCTCGGCGTCACCTGCCTCGAGGAGCTGTCGCCCAAGCACGTGACGCAAATGCGGCGGCTGGGGCCTGTCGAGCCACCAGCGTGAGGTTAGCCGCACACTCGTCCTCCAACGTGCGGCTGGCCGCACACTCGCGCGGTTGACCGCCTAATACGACGCAATACGACGCACCGGGAACAAACCGGGGCCAGGCTGGGTTGAGCGCATCAGACTCAACTTTTGGAGGATTGATGGCTGAAGCCAAGTCAGTGCCCGTGTTGTTCACCGGCACGATCGTGTTGCCCGGAATGGTGGTGCCGATCGCGCTGGACGACGCCGCACGGGCGGCGATCGACGCTGCGCAGGCCAGTGAATCGGGGGAACTGCTGATCGCTCCGCGGCTGGATGACCGGTACCCGTCGCACGGCGTGATCGCGAAGATTCTGCAGGTCGGACGGATTGCGGGCGGTGGCACCGCCGCCGTCGTGCGCGGTGAACGCAGGGCGCACATCGGGGCGGGCACCTCCGGACCGGGCGCGGCGCTATGGGTCGAGGTCGCCGAAGCGGCCGAGACGCCGTCGACCGACGAGGTCAAGGCCCTGGCGGCGGAGTACAAGAAGTTGCTGCTGGCGATGCTGCAACGGCGCGAGGCCTGGCAGATCGTCGACTACGTCAACAGCCTGACCGACCCGTCGGCGCTGGCCGACACGTCGGGCTACGCGTCCTACCTGTCCGATGTGCAGAAGCGCCAGCTGTTGGAGACCGTTGATGTCGCCGAGCGGCTGCGCGTGCTGATCGACTGGACCGGCGGCCACCTCGCCGAGACCGAGGTCAACGACAAGATCGCCGAGGACGTGCGCGAGGGCATGGAGAAGACCCAGAAGGAATTCCTGCTGCGCCAGCAACTCGCCGCCATCCGCAAGGAGCTGGGCGAGGGCGAACCCGACGGTTCCGACGACTACCGGGCGCGCGTGGAGGCCGCCGAGCTGCCGGAGAAGGTGCGCGAGGCCGCCCTGCGAGAGGTCGGCAAGCTGGAACGGGCCAGCGACCAAAGCCCCGAGAGCGGCTGGATCCGCACCTGGCTGGACACCGTGCTCGACCTGCCGTGGAGCGTCAGGACCGAGGATTCGACGGATCTGACGGCCGCACGCGAAATCCTGGACGCCGACCACCATGGGCTCGAGGACGTCAAGGACCGGATCGTCGAATACTTGGCCGTGCGTACCCGCCGCGCGCAGCGCGGGCTGCAGGTCGTCGGCGGCCGTGGCTCCGGCGCGGTGATGGTGCTCGCCGGCCCGCCCGGCGTCGGCAAGACGTCGCTGGGCGAGAGCGTGGCCCGGGCGCTGGGCCGCAAGTTCGTGCGCGTCGCCCTGGGCGGTGTGCGCGACGAGGCGGAGATCCGCGGGCACCGGCGCACCTACGTGGGCGCGCTGCCGGGCCGGATCGTGCGTGCGATTGGCGAGGCCGGATCGATGAATCCCGTTGTCCTGCTGGATGAAATCGACAAAGTGGGCTCCGACTACCGCGGCGACCCGAGCGCGGCGCTGCTCGAGGTGCTCGACCCCGCACAGAACCACACGTTCCGCGACCACTACCTGGATCTGGACCTGGACCTGTCCGATGTGGTGTTCCTGGCCACCGCCAACGTGATTGAGAACATCCCGTCGGCGCTGTTGGACCGCATGGAGCTGGTGCAGATCGACGGGTACACCGAGGACGACAAGGTCGCCATCGCGCGCGACTACCTGCTGCCCCGGCAGCGGGAGCGGGCGGCGCTGAGCGCCGACGAGGTTGCCGTCACCGACGCCGCACTGCGCAAGATCGCCGCCGACTACACCCGCGAGCCGGGTGTGCGGCAGTTCGAGCGGCTGCTGGCCAAGGCGCTGCGCAAGGTGACGACCAAGCTCGCCGAGGACAGCGGCCCCGTCACGGTCGACGAGCCCGATCTGGTTGGTTACCTGGGTCGGCCGCGGTTCACGCCCGAGTCGGCCGAGCGCACCGCGGTGCCCGGCGTGGCCACCGGTCTGGCGGTCACCGGCTTGGGCGGCGACGTGCTCTACATCGAAGCCGGCGCCGCTGGATCAGATGGGCCAGGCGAGGGGTCCTTGCAGCTGACGGGCCAGTTGGGCGACGTGATGAAGGAGTCGGCGCAGATCGCGCTGTCCTACGTGCGCTCGCACGCTTCCGAGCTGGGCGTCGACCCGAAGGCGTTGGACCGGCGCATCCACGTGCACGTGCCCGCCGGTGCCGTCCCGAAGGACGGACCGTCGGCCGGTGTCACGATGGTCACCGCGCTGGTGTCGATGGCCACCGGACGCCAGGTCCGCTCCGACGTCGGCATGACCGGCGAGGTCACGCTGAACGGCCGGGTGTTGCCGATCGGCGGCGTGAAGCAAAAGCTGCTGGCCGCCCAACGTGCGGGCCTGTCAACGGTTTTCATCCCGTCGCGCAATGAGCCGGACTTGGACGACGTGCCCGCCGAGGTGCTCGACGCGCTGGACGTGCGGCCGATGACCGACGTCGCCGAGATCGTCACGCAAGCGCTCGAACCGACCGCGGAGAACGCAACCGTCGCTGCCTGATACGGCATGGCCGGGGATCGCGTAGCAAAATGGCTCGCACCCCGTCCAAGGCCATTACTGTGCATGGGTGGCCGTGATTCTGCGCAGACTGCTCGGTATTGGCAAGCTGCCCGCCAAGATGCGGGCCGAAGTCGAATCAGAGGGAATAATCCATCTCGCCGAGTTCGTACCCGTCACTTTCCGATTCAGCGGCTCGGTACCGGGCTTGGTCGCCAAGGGAAACGTCCGCAGCTATGCCGGTGCGCTGGTGCTTACTTCCCAACGGGTTCTTGGCACGCTGTCAACGGTGCCAAAGGTGGCTGGGCGAGCCATCGACCAGCGCTGGGACGCATCCGCGGAAGGTCCGGTGAAAGCTGAGTTTTCACAGGGCGGTCTTGCGCTCGATGTAGACATCAGCCAAGTCGACCCCGCCTTCTCCGGCCACGTGTCGTTGCGCTACAAAACGGCGCTTCCCGAAGCCGTGCTGACCACGATTCCCCGCCGGTCGCTGGCGTTTCACGTCCCTCGCGAGTGGGTCCTGCGCGCGGTCGGCGTTCCCGCTCCACGTCCGGCATAGGTTCCGCGCATCACGCGGCTGGCATCTGGGTAATCCTCCAGAGCCGGCGGGGCAGCTCGCCCTCCTCGAAGGCGTGGATATCGATCAACGTCCAGCCGTCAGCCAGAGAGGTGACCAGGTCGCGGGTGAAGAAGTGCACGGCGAACCCGTCGTGCTCGAAGATATTGTCGCCGTGCGAGATACCCGCGCCGTAGTGCGCATCGCCCGTGTGGCGGACGGTGTAGACGAACACCCCGCCGGGCCGCAGCACCCGGCCCACCTCGGCGACAACGGCGTGGATCTGTTCGGTGGTCAGGGCCATGCACAGCAACATGTGGGCGAACACGGCATCGGTCGAGGCGTCGGGCAGCGGGAGCGGCGTGCGGACATCCTGCACGGTTGTCTTGACGTGCTCGCCGAGTCCCATAGCCCGGGCGGCTTCGCGCAGCTGCCGTAAACCGCTGGCGCTGAAATCCAGCGCACGGACGGCGAACCCCTCGCGGGCGAAAAACAGCGCATCGCGCCCATGCCCGGCGCCGAGCTCAACCACCTCTTGCGCGCCCGCGTCCCTGAAGACCTTGGCGGCATAGACGGCTGGGGCGGAGGGCTCCGCACCGTACATGGCTGGGTGGGCGGAGTAGGTGGAGTCCCAGTGCAGCTGCTGCTCCGCCCCGCCGTCGCCGTCGGTTGCCATGCAGCCCATTGTCCGCCGTTGGCGGGTCGCGGTGGCCTTCGCGAATACTGCAGAATCAGAAATATGACCGACATCCGCGTTCTGAAACGGC
>Ga0310917_10000740_pt1 | contig 14924 bp, 13 predicted proteins | sample GREbulkMGLF178_FD_203531 | JGI IMG/M metagenome (GOLD analysis project Ga0310917, IMG submission 203531) | Lab enrichment of tropical soil microbial communities from Luquillo Experimental Forest, Puerto Rico - GRE.bulkMG.LF178 | ecosystem: Environmental > Terrestrial > Soil > Tropical forest >... | reverse complement strand
GCAGCCTCAAATATGAGGAGGTCTATCTTCACGCCTATGCGACAGTTGCCGAGGCCAGGACCGGCATCGGCGCCTGGCTCAGTTTCTACAATGACGAGCGCCAGCACCAGAGCCTCGGTTATCGCACACCGCGACAAATTTACCAGGAAGGCCTGGGGATATGTGGACGATCGGCGTTGCCGACCGGCTGCCCTTTCCCCGCTTCCCGAGCCAGCTCGGCACGAATGCTCGCCTTCGCCCACATACCCACAGGCACCACCACCAACAATGAATTTGCTATTGATGAAGTAAATGGCAAACTCGTCGAAGCAGCCGTCGCATCCACTGCGATCGGAGCCGACCTCAAAACCGGCAGGGCTACACCTTAACAACCGGCTCCGGCCGTCTCACGATCGGGGTCCACCTAAAGCTGATTTGTCGCCGGCGAATCGCTCCCGATTATATCCTTCAAATAACCATAGAGTGTGAACGTGTTTTGGTCGAGCTTGTTCGTAGCCTCGACGCTTTTGACGACTGGTGAGTCGTAGTCCCCCATCTCCCACGTGCTGAAAACCTGATATAGCAGTGGTGACGACGGATCGGAGATAATTTCGTTATACACGAGTCCGTCGAAATCGCCGCCTTTGTGCATCACTTGGGTCAAATGTGAGCCGTCGGGCCGAATCGTGTCCACTGTCTGAGCCAAGGGCTGGGACTGGATCGAATAGGTGGTTACCGCCGGGGGGACATCCATTCCGGCCCAACATTCCGTCATGCTTGTGTACTTGGGGACATCACTGAGAGCACCGGAATTCGCCGATGTCGTCGTGTTGCAACCCGTCGGACCCGAATACTGCGTTGGGTAGTTGTAGATACGCTCGCGCGTCATTTCGCCGGGGTTCAACTTACCCTGGTCGTCTATCGTCATTGCACGCCGCTGGCTGACCTTAGTGATAATCCCGTACGTGGAGTAGGAATCGGGGTCTCTAAACCAATAGCCTGTCGAGGTCCCCGGAAAATAAATCCCGTCGATTACGGTCGCGGCCGCCGGCGCACTGATATACCTAGACGGAACGTCGAATGAATATCCCAGCGGAATGGTGTTGTAGTAAAACTGTGCGACGGTACGGGCCCCCGCCAAGGCCCGGCGCCGTTATTGCCGTGAGCCGGCAGTTTGGCGTTTTTGCCGTGACTTGGCAGTTTGGAGGATCGTAATCGAAGTTCACGACGCGACCCAGAGTGTCGGTCACTGATTTAATCGCCGGGCCCAATGTAAGAACGGGTACGTTTCGGATCTTGACCGACCCCTTCACGTACTGGATGACGATGAAATTGCCATTCGCGTCCGTAATTTGGGTCGGATAAAGAGCGGTTAGGCTGCCGGCCCCGTAGAAGACTGTAGTGCCGTTCGGGTACTTGACCGTTGCTTCGCTTAATCCATCTACACCGCTGATGGTTGTGTAATCTATGAGGGACCCGTCGGTCGTATACGTCGTACATTGAAAACGCTCGTTCCCAAGGTTTACTACTGGGCACGGGGCATACTTATGAGGCGTTCCATCAGCGTCTACGAGTACGCCTTCAAAACCCCCGACCTGGATCACCTTTCCGAACCCAATTGACCAACCAGGTGCTGGCCAATCCTGGTCGTGATCAAAGACAAAGTAATCGGGGCCCTGGTTCGTCCACACCTGCGAGTTGTAGTAGAGGTTCAAGGTGACATTCAGGCCCCGGCCGGGCAGGGTCAAAATCGGCACGGTCAAGAGATAGTTCGAGTTGCCGCCGTTCATGTCGGCGCTCTGGAATTGGCGCCGGCTTGGTTTGCGGAACGGGTCCCGACCGCGCCGGTTGCCGATCTGAAAAGCTTGCCCGATGTTCCCGTCTTGATATCCGGGACCGGTTATAGGCGGCACGGGCAAGTTGGGAAGCGCAGCCGTCGGCGGTGGGCTTACGGGCTGATTTACTGCCTGGGATACGCCGTTGCTACTGGTAGAGACAATAAGAGCAACTGCAAACGGCACGCTGAGAAGAACACCCCCGCGAACGTTTCTACCGGCCATCGGTCCCCTCCCTCCGCCGCGTAAATAACTACTATAAGCGGGGTGGGCAGCGGGATGTGTGGCCTACTTCACATTCAAAGAAATGATGGGTCAGAGTGCTTGCGGGGTCGTGTCATGCCCTCTTCGCGACTTTCGGTTCGACCAGGGACACGGCAGGCTTGGGCGGCGTTGTTGCCGCCTCAGGCGGGGCGGCGCGGGCGATTTTGGCGAGGGCTTGCGCGAGCCTGGCGGCGCCGGTCAAGCGGGTCTTGGCATCGTGCCAATCGCGCAGATAGACGATTTTCTGGTCGGGCCGTAGCTTCAATGTGCCGGCGTGGCGCTGGATCAGGTCGACGAGGCCGGCGGGGTTCGCGAAACGGTTGTCGCGCAGTGAGAGGACCGCGCCCTTGGGGCCGGCTTCGAGCTTTTCGATGCCGGCGTCGCGGCAAGAGCGTTTGATCGCGATGATCTCGAGCAGGTTCTCGACCTCGGGCGGCAAGGTGCCGAAGCGGTCGATCAGCTCCGCCGCGAAGCCGTCGATCTCGCCGCGGTCGGCGAGCCCGGCAATGCGGCGGTAGAGACCGAGCCGCACCCCGAGGTCGGGCACATAATTTTCCGGGATCAGCACCGGCGTGCCGAGCGTGATCTGCGGGCTCCATTCGTCGCGGGCGGCCTCTTGACCGCCATCGGTACGGGCGGCGGCGACCGCCTCTTCGAGCATGTGCTGGTAGAGCTCGATGCCGACTTCGCGGATGTGCCCCGATTGCTCCTCGCCCAACAGATTGCCGGCGCCGCGGATGTCCAGGTCGTGGCTCGCGAGCTGGAACCCGGCGCCCAATGTATCCAGTGTCTGCATGACTTCGAGCCGGCGTAGCGCGGTCGGCGCCAGCTTCTTTTTCTCCGGCAAGGTCAGATAGGCATAGGCGCGCAGCTTGCTGCGCCCGATGCGGCCGCGCAGCTGATAGAGCTGCGCCAGACCGAACATGTCGGCGCGGTGGATGATCAAGGTGTTGGCCGACGGGATGTCGAGCCCGGACTCGATGATGTTGGTCGACAGCAGGAGATCGCAGGCGCGCTCGTCGAACGCCGTCATCACGTCTTCGAGCGCCGACGGCGCCATCTGCCCGTGCGCGACGGCGTATTTGATCTCGGGTGCGATCTCGCGCAGCCGCTCGCGCACCTCGTCGAGATCGGCGATGCGCGGCACGACATAAAAGATCTGCCCGCCGCGGTCGCGCTCGCGCATGATCGCCTCGCGCAGCGTCACCGGGTCGTACGGCATTACAAAGGTGCGCACCGCCAGCCGGTCGATCGGCGGCGTTGCGATGATGCTCATCTCGCGGACCCCCGACAGCGCCAATTGCAACGTGCGTGGGATCGGTGTCGCGGTCAGTGTCAGGACATGCACATCGGCCTTGAGCTGCTTCAGCTTCTCTTTCTGCGAGACGCCGAAATGCTGCTCCTCGTCGATGATCAACATCCCTAAGTGCGAGAACCGCACATCCTTGGCGAGCAGAGCGTGGGTGCCGATCACAATATCGACCCGGCCGTCGGCCAGTTCCTTTTTGACCTCGCGCGCCACTTTGGCGGGGACGAGCCGGGAGAGCTGCGCGATCCGTATCGGCAGCCCCGCGAAACGCTCGGTAAAGCTGCGGAAATGCTGACGCGACAATAATGTGGTCGGCACTACCATCGCGACCTGGGAGCCGGCCATCGCCGCGATAAAGGCGGCGCGCAACGCCACCTCGGTTTTACCAAAGCCGACATCGCCGCAGATCAGCCGGTCCATCGGCTTGCCCGAGGCCATATCGGCGAGCGTGTCGGCGATCGCGTTCAGCTGATCGTCGGTTTCGGGGTATGGGAAGCGGGCGGCGAATTCCTCGTAGATCCCTTCGGGCGGCGGCAACACCTCGCCCGGGCGCAACTGGCGCTCGGCAGCGACGCGGATCAGCTGGCCGGCGATATCGCGGATGCGTTGTTTGACGCGGGCCTTGCGCGATTGCCACGCGACGCCGCCGAGCCGGTCAAGCTGCACGCCGGCGTCTTCGGAGCCGAAGCGCGATAAGACTTCGATGTTCTCGACCGGTATGTAGAGCTTGTCGTCGCCGGCATAAAGCACGCGCACGCAATCATGCGGCGCGCCGGCGACTGCGATCGCCTCGAGCGCCTCGTAGCGGCCGATCCCATGATCGACATGGACGACGAGATCGCCCGGCGTCAGCGCTGCGGCCTCGCTGATGAACTGGTCGAGATTGCGACGGCGCCGGACGCGGCGGGCGAGCCGGTCGCCGAGGATGTCCTGCTCGCCGAGCAGGACGAGAGCGTCGGTCGCGAAACCCTGCTCGACCGGCAATATCGCGAGCCCGACGGCCGAACTCGGCAGCGCCGCGAGCGCGTCGCCATCGGCGATGCGGCGAAGGTCGGAAACCCCGCGCTCGCGCAACACGGTCAGCAGGCGGTCGGCGGAGCCTTCGCTGAAAGCGGCGACGGCGGTTTTGCGTCCGCTCTGGCGCTCGGCTTCGAGATAGTCGCGCACCGCCTCGAACAGAACGATGTTCGGATCGGCGCGCTCGGGCGCGAAATTACGCGCCGGACGCGCACCGGCATCGAACGCGTCGGCGTCGCCCGCGTCCGCTGCAAACGGCGAGAGCTGAACGACCGGCCGACCCCCCAATGCTGCCGCCCATTCCTTGTTGTCGAGGTAGAGCTGCGCGGGCGGCAGCGGGCGGTAGATCGGCGAGCCCGCGCGTGCGGCTGGAGTGATATTGCCGCGCGCCGCGTAGGAATCGGCGATCGCCTCGAGCCGGTGCGAGTGAACCTGGTCGGCCTGGTAGTCGAGCGAGACCCCGGCCCCGGGCAGATAATCGAACAAGGTCTCCAGCTGCTCGTAATAGAGCGGCAGCCAGTGCTCCATACCGACGTAGCGCCGGCCGGCGCTGACCGATTCGTAGAGCGGGTCGTCAGTGCCGGTAGCCCCGAACTCCTCGCGGTAGCGCGAGCGGAAGCGCCGCACCGTCTCGTCGTCCAGCAGCACCTCGCTGACCGGGCGCAGGACCGCCTCCTCAAGGTTGCATGTCGAGCGCTGGCTCAGCGGGTCGAAAGCGCGGACCGACTCGAGCGTGTCGCCAAAGAAATCGAGCCGGACGGGTTCGGCGGCACCCGCCGGGTAGAGGTCGACGATGCCGCCGCGGATCGCGAATTCACCCGGCTCGCGCACCGTGTCGGTGCGGATGTAGCCATTGTTCCGGAAGAAGCTCTGCAGCCGGTCGAGCCCGATACGGCCGCCCGACCGCAATATCAGAACGCGGCCGTCGAACAGCCGTCGCGGCGGGACGCGTTGAACGAGCGCGTTGACCGTGGTCAGCACCACCAGTTGATCGGGCGGCGCCGTCGCCAGCCGCGTCAATGTATCGATCCGCCGGCTGACGATCTCGCCGTTGGGCGAAACCCTGTCGTAGGGCAGACAGTCCCACGCCGGGAAGGTCAGGACCTCGAGTCGCGGGTGAAAAAACGCGACTGCAGCGGCAAAGTGCGCCATCCTGCCGTCATCACGGCAGACATGCAGCCAGCGCCGGGCAACGAGGCCTCCGATCGCCGCCGCATCGTGCCCTTCCGGCGCGCCGAACAGCGTGACCTCGCGCGGCCGCTGCGCGAGGGAGCCGGCGAGTTCCTGCAATCCGCTCATCGCGCGTTGGTAAAAGACAGGAGCAGGCGAGTCACGTCGTGGTCGTGTTCGGGCGGCGGCACGGCGCGGCCAGAAACCCAGGCGAAGATGTCCGGGTCGGCGCAGTCGAGCAAGGCCTCGTAGCGCTCGAGCTGCGCTTCGTCAAACCGGGCCAGGTGCTGATCGGCAAAGCGGCCGAGGATCAGGTCGGCCTCGCGCGTACCGCGATGCCAGGATCGGAACAACAGCCTCTTGCGGCGAATCTCGGATGACGCGGTCACGTCGTGTGCCCCTTGGCGCTATCCCTCGCGGGGATATAGAGATGCGCTGTGCGTCCCGCCATCCTCGACAAGCTGTTTGCGCCGGTGACCGCGCTCCCAGGCATTGGCGCGCAGTCGGCCAAGCTGTTCGAGCGCCTTGCCGGACCGCTCATCGTCGATCTGTTGTGGCACCTGCCGAGCGGTATCGTCGACCGGCGGGCCTCGCCAAGAATCCGGGCGCTCGAACCCGACCGTATTGCAACGCTCGCCGTACGCGTCGAAGCGCACCAGCCCGGTTTCGGGCGACGCCCTTACCGGGTGGTCTGCACCGACGACACCGGGACCTTGACCCTCGTTTATTTCAATGTGAAGGGCGACCAGCTCACCAGGCTGCTGCCGGTCGGCGCCGAGCGCGTCGTCAGCGGGAGGGTCGAGTTCTACGGCGGCATGCCGCAGATGGCGCATCCGGACCTCGTCTTGCGGCCGGACGAGCTCGATCGGCTCAAGCCGATCGAGCCGGTCTATCCCCTGACCGCCGGGCTTTCGCCACGCCTTGTGCAGCGGGCGATCGAGGCGGCGCTCGAGCGTTTGCCGGTAGCGCCGGAATGGATCGATCCAGCGCTGCGTGCGCGCCGCGGCTGGCCTGCCTGGGCCGACGCGGTCCATCAAGCGCACGTCCCGGAGGGCGAAGCCGATCTTTCGCCGACCACTCCGGCGCGCGAGCGGCTCGCCTATGACGAGATCTTCGCCAGCCAGCTCGCCGTGGCGCTCGCCCGCGCCCGCCGCCACCGCCAAAAGGGACGGGCAATCGTCGGGACGGGCGCGATGGCGAGCCGGGTCGAAGCGGCGCTCGGCTTCGCGCTGACCGGCGCACAGCGCCTCGCGATCGCCGAAATCGCCGCGGAGATGGCGGAGCCGCGGCGCATGATGCGGCTTCTGCAGGGCGATGTCGGCAGCGGCAAGACCGTCGTCGCGCTGATGGCGATGCTGACCGCGATCGAGGGCGGCGGGCAGGCCGCACTGATGGCGCCGACCGAAATATTGGCGCGCCAGCATCACGCAACCCTGCAGCGCCATGCCGCTGCAGCGCATGTCGAGATCGGGTTTTTGACCGGGCGTGAAAAAGGCCGCGCCCGCGCCTCGATGCTGGCGAGCCTTGCCTCGGGTCTGACACCGGCCGTCGTCGGCACCCATGCCCTGTTGCAGCCGGATGTCGAATTCCGCGACCTCGCGCTCGTGGTCATCGACGAGCAGCACCGCTTCGGGGTCGAGCAGCGCATGGGCCTCTATGCCAAAGGCCGCGACGCCGACACGTTGCTGATGAGCGCGACGCCGATCCCGCGAACCTTGATGATGACCGCGTATGGCGATCTAGACGTCTCGCGGCTGACCGAAAAGCCGCCGGGCCGTCACCCGGTCGACACCCGCACCGTCGCGCTCGAACGCATCGAGGACGTCGTGGCCGCGGTCGGTCGCGCTTTGGCGCGGCAGGCCAAGGTTTATTGGATCTGCCCGATGGTCGAAGAGAGCGAGACCGCCGACCTCGCGGCGGTCGAGGAGCGGTACAAAGCACTGACGCCTCTCTTTCCCGGCCGGGTTGGCCTCGTGCACGGCCGCATGAAGCCGGCCGACAAGGACCGGGCAATGGCCGGATTTGCCGCCGGTGAACTGGACCTGCTGGTCGCGACGACGGTGATCGAAGTCGGGGTCGACGTGCCCGAGGCCACGGTCATGGTGGTCGAGCATGCCGAGCGCTTCGGCCTCGCGCAATTGCACCAGCTGCGCGGCCGCATCGGGCGCGGCGACAAACCGTCCACCTGCCTGTTGCTCTACGCCTCGCCGCTTGGCGACCTGGCGAAGCGGCGGCTCAGCATCCTGCGCGAGACCGAGGACGGGTTCCGCATCGCCGAGGAGGATCTGCGCCTGCGCGGTGCCGGGGAGGTCCTCGGCACCCGGCAGAGCGGCCTGCCGACCCTGCGTCTCGCCGACCTCGCGATCCACGAAGAACTTGTCGCGGTCGCGCATGACGACGCTCGCCTCGTGCTCGAACGCGACCCGCACCTCGAAAGCGAGCGCGGGCGGGCGTTGCGCGTGCTGCTCTATCTGTTCCGCCGCGACGAGGCCGTGCAATACCTGCGCGCGGGGTGACTGCTACAGCGTCGGCCCGGGGCTGCCGAGCGCGTTTTCGGTCAAGCCCTTTGTGATGATCGCATAAGCTTCGTCCACCGAATCGGTGCGGTGGAAAAGATCGAGGTCGCCGGGCTCGATCGTGCCGTGACGCACCAGCGCGTCGAAATTGATCACCTCGTCCCAATACTTCGTGCCGAAGAGGACGATCGGCATGCGCTTGCGCGTCTTGCGCGTCTGCACCAAGGTCAGGATCTCAAACAGCTCGTCGAGCGTGCCATAGCCGCCCGGGAACAGCACCACCGCTTTTGCCAAGTAGACAAACCAGAACTTGCGCATGAAGAAGTAGTGAAAGTAAAAATGTAGCTCGCGGCTGATATAGGGGTTGTTGAATTCCTCGTCCGGGATCGAGATCGTCAGCCCGACATTGAGCCCTTTCGCCTCGGAGGCGCCACGGTTGGCAGCCTCCATGATGCCTGGCCCGCCACCGGTGCAGACGACGAACCGCCGCTCCTCGCGATCGAGCTGCTTCGACCAATCCGTCAGGCGTGAGGCAAGCTCGCGCGCCGCCTCGTAATAGACCGAGAGCCGCATGGCGGTCTGCGCGGCTTCGATCCCCTGCCCCGTTTGCTCCGCCTTGGCCAGCGCCGCCTTTGCCGCTTCGTTCGAGCGCAGGCGGGCCGACCCCATGAATACGATCGTGTCTTGGATGTTGTGGCGCTGAAAGCGATAGAGCGGCTCCATATACTCCGCGAGGATGCGCAGGGCGCGCGCATCCTTGCTCTGTAGAAAGCGGGTGTCCTGATAGGCCTTTGGCTGCCGATGGGCGGGCCGGCCGGTTTTAGGCACGGCCGAAACCCGCCCGCCGGTTCAATTGATCGCCTGCAGCTCTTCGACACGCAGGCCGGCACGGACGCGCTCGACCAGCTTCTCGGGGTCGAAGACGATGCCGACCGGGTTCTTGTCGCTGGTGGAACGCTGCCGCATGTAGTCCTTGCCCGCAGCCGCCGTGACGAAGTTGTCGACCAGCAGCTCGACCTGGTTGTGGTCGGGATCGTGGTAGTACATCGACGTCGTCACGCCGTGGTTGACACAGCGATGCGGGCGGATGCCGATCTCTTTCAGCCGCTGGTAATTGTCGATCAGATCGTCGACATCGCCAAACGTGAACGCGACGTGATTGAGGCCAGCCGCATCCGGCTGCCGCTCGGTCAGCGGTCCCGGGTCGAGGAAAGCGACCCGGTGGTGCTCGTCGTCATAGCTGATGAACGAGATGCGCTCGGCCTCGTAAAGGATCTCGGCGCCGAGAACGGTGCAGTACCAATCGATCATTTCGCGCCGGCGATTGGTCTGCAGCACGATGTGAGACAGCTTCTTGGGTGACGCCATGCTCTCCTCCCTGGCGTAGGATTTCAGGTGGATCGGTGCCTCAGAAACGCTGCCTAGTCAACACCAGAGCGAGACGTTTGAAATTCGCACCGCTCCGGACGCCCCGCGCTCGGCGCTAAGGCCTCCCGAACGTGGCGATGCGGTCGATACGGCAGACGAACAAAACCCGCTTCTCGTCGATCTTCGGATCGCGCAGCCCGTAGGGGGGCGAATTGCCGGTGTATTTCGTCCAGATCCGATCGAGCTGACGGGTGACGTACCCGCCGTCCGGCTCCCATTCCCGAAGCTCCTTCTCGACTGTGTGCTTGATCTGCACCCAGTGATAGGGGTTGCCGGGGTTGACCAGGAGGCTGGTCATGCGCGGGTTCTTGCGGATCCACTCGCATTTCGGGCGATGCGAAGCGGTATTGACGAGGATCTTGTCGTCCTCGTAGTCGAACCACATCGGCGTCAGGCTCGGCCGGCCATCGGGCCCGATGATGCCGAGCGTTTGTGTGATCGGCCGGTCGAGCAGCTGCCGGTAGGTCGGATCGAGATCATCGAGGCTCGCCGCCCGCTTGCGCTGGCCGACCGCGAACTGACCCTCCTGCAGGCCGTCGGCGACATGCCGGAAATTGGCGACGATAAAGCCGTCACGCATGCCTGCCTCCCATTTGCCCGGAGCGGGCACATTGTGGGCGGCCTCCGGCCGGCGCGCAACGGCGACAACGGCACCCCGACCGCCGCCATGCGGGGGCCGCTCATGCCCCCGGCGCCGGAATCGTGAACTTGAAGCCATATGATCTGTCGGGCTCGGCAATCGTGTCATACTGGGCCGACCGGTCGGCCTATTGAGGAGACGAAGATGCTGAACCCGACGAGCCTTCTCGCTGATGCGCTGGGTCGGAACCTGGCAGAGACCTACCGCAGAAACTATGGCGACCAAGAGCCGCTCTTTGCTGCCGCCCTGGACGAAGCCGCCCAGCTCATCATCGAGCGCATTGCCAGCAGCGATGCGCTCTACCACGATTGCCAGCACACTGCCCTGGTTACTCTGTGCGTCCAGGACATTTTACATGGCTGTCGCCTGGAGCGGATGATCACCCCCAGCGATTGGCTCCATACCATTTTTGCGGCACTGAACCATGACATCGGATATGTGCGCGGCATCTGCGCCGGCGACACGGCCGAGCGTTTTGTGATCGATGCCGCCGGTAACACGGTGACGCCGCCGCGCGGGGCCTCCGACGCCTTCCTGATGCCCTATCACGTGGAACGGGGGAAGATTTTTGTCCGCGAGCGCTTTGCGCCCGTTCCCTACATCGATGAGGAGCGCATTGCGCGCGCGATCGAACTCACCCGCTTCCCGGTGCCCGACGACGAAGACCATGCCGCGACCGACACGGAAGCGGGTTTGGTCAGGGCCGGCGATCTGATCGGTCAATTGGGCGACCCGCTCTACCCGCGCAAGCTCAATGCGCTCTTCCACGAATTCGCCGAAACCGGGGTTCACGAGAAGCTCGGGTATACCAGCCCCGCCGACCTGGTCGACCATTATCCGCAATTCTATTGGAGCAAGATCGAGCGCTATATCGGCGGTGCTCTGCGTTATCTCGAGATGACGATGGAGGGCAAGCTGTGGATTGCGACCCTCTACAGCCACATTTTCGCGATCGAGCATAACCGCCGACGAGTGGGTCCGCAGCCGGGCCCCGCGCAGCACCTGAGATGAGTGGTGGACCTAGGCGGCGGGCATCCACTTCTCTCCAATACGCAGCAACGGCGCCACCTCGCGCGCAAACTCGTCGTCGATGGTGTACTCGTAGCAGCGGATACGGTCGGCCTCGGGATAGGCCGCGGTGATCGCGGCAAGCGCCTGCGCGATGTCTCGAAATCGCCGGTGTATTGCAGCCGGCTGTTCCAAACTCCGCGCCATGCCCGGCTCAGCCGCCCGACCGTGGCCTCGTTGGTTTCGGGCATGCGGTCGATATAGGCAGTGATCTCGATGCCGACCGGCCCGTCGTCACGCGTCTCGTCGCGGGTGATCTCGACTCGAAAAGTCTGATACGCCATTGTTCCGATTTATGGCCTCTTGTTGGTAGCACGGGAGATCTCGGCGTCCTTGCGGCTGACGATGAGACGGGGCAGCAGAAAGACGAGCGGAACCGCGATCAATGTCGTTGCCGAGTTGGCGATCACCAGCGAATCAAATGATAAATGATACTGATCGAGCAGGTTAGAGCCGAACCAGTCGGTTCCAAATAAGGCGAGATTGCGCACGCTGACCATGATCGAGAAGCCCAGCCCCTCGCTCCCGGCTGGAGTCGACCGCACGGCCAGATCCATCAGCGCCAGTTCGGCCAATGTGTAACCAAACCCGTTCAATCCCTCGATTGCCTGGGCGCGGCCGAGCGACGAATAGAATAGATAACCGAGATTGGCGACCGTCGCGACCAGCATGCACCAGATCAGCAATGTGCGAAGGTTAATCCGGCGGCATAAGATTCCGTAACTGACCGCCGCCAGGATGCCGCAGATGCCGGAAATCAATCCCAGAAACCCTTGTGTTTGCGTGCTGAGGTACAGCTCGTTCTGCTGCTTGTAGAAGAGCGCCGTCGCGAAGCCGGGAGCGATGTAGAACAGCGCCATCAGCCCCGCGGCCGCCCACATTGTCCGGGCGGTTGCGATGTTGACGAGTTGCCTTTTGGCGTTGCCCAAGACCTCGCGTGAGTCGAGCGCTTGGCGCTGTTCGCGCAAAAACAAAATGGTTACGGGCACCAACAGAAACATGATGCCGCCGCACGCCGCAGCGGTCCATCCGAAGGCAATGCTGGCAAGATATCCGGCGGCGGGGCCGTTGATCACCAGGCAGGCCTGCTGGATGAACTGGCGGATCGCGGTGAGCCGGCCGGAGCCGGATGTGGCCTGGGCGGTTTCGACCATATAGCCGCCCACCGCGGTGCTCGCGATTACCATAAAGGCGTTGATCACAATCGCCACGAGCAGCAGGTTGCGGTATTCGTGGGGTGTCACGATCAATGCCAACCATGACAGAGCAGCTAAAACCGCGCTGATCAGAATGTAGCTTTTGCGGCGGTTGCCAAAGAGCGGGAACGCGTCGGTCAAGATGCCGGCGAAGGGTTTCAAATACCAGGCCAGCCCCGCCCAGAAAAAGAACGCGGCATTAGCGGTTCGGTCCGCATGCAATTCGTTTTTGAGCAGATTCTGCAGCGGCAGGCGCGCCAGTACCTGAGTTTGCGCGAGGGTCGTGGCCAGCACCCCCGCCATGATGACGAGCGCTGCATAGGTGAGGGCCTTGTCGGGCCTAAGTCGGACGTCGTTTGCGGTAGCCACGCGAGGCTTCTATCGTCTCACAGACCCGCATTTGCGCACCCTTAGGGCGCGATTCCTACCACGAAAACCATCGTGCTGGCGCCTCCGCCTTCGCAGGGGCAAGCTCTCTGCGCTGACGAACGCGTTTTTCGGCATACATTGGGTGTCGATCTCTCCCGCATGGAAGGGGCGCGGAAGAGTTTGCAGGAGGGGCGCGGCATCACCATAAAGGATGTCGAAGGCGCTACTGGCCTCCCGGTTGCGCGATTGACAGATGTAAATTGGCTACTGTAGGATGAGATGAAATTAACCACGATTACCGGCCTTTCGCCGACTGTCCGTTGGACCAGTTCATTGGCGAGGTCGACGCTGTGTTGGCGAGTGTCGGACAGAGAGGAGTCCACCATGCCATCGAAATCCGGTTTCACCGGCCACCGTTTTGCATTCGTGATGACGGCGAGCATCGTTGCCGTGTCCGCTCTCTTCTTCGCCTCGGAAACGAGTCTCGCACAAACCGCGCCGGCTGGAGGTACCACGTCCATTCAACAGGGCTCCGAGAAGGCGCGCGAATTGAAAGAACCGTCATTCCAGACTCGCGAGGAGCGGCTCAATGCGAAGCCGTTGGATTGGAACTCGACTATAGGAACGCCAACGCCGCGCACCCTGACCCCCAACGAACGACGAGCGTTGCAAACCGCCAAGCCCAAAACGTCGGCGGGAGGCGCGCCGAATCGAAACGCCGAGCAAGAAGCCCGCAGGCTCCACCCGGATGACTGGAAGTGATGCGATGTGACGATCGGATTACATAACGAAGGACACAGCAATGGTCGCCAAGCCGTATTTATCCGGGCGCGCGCTTTTGTCCATGGCCGCCGTGATCTTGGCAGCAGTTCCTGCGGGGACGGCACGTGCGCAGACCGCAGCGATCGGCAAGCTGTTTACGAGCAGCGGCACCTGCTCCGCATCGGTCGTCAGCGGGAAGAGCATCATCGTCACCGCAGCGCATTGCTGTTGGAACCGATCGAACAACAGCTGGATCGGAGGCTGGTCATTTGCGCCGGGGTACAACAACGGCAACGCGCCGTATGGCGTGTTTAACTGGGCGACCGCAACAGTGCCCACCTCTTGGGTCAACAACGGCGACGTCCCTTCCGACGTCTGCGTGATCAAGCTGCAAAACGACTCCGCCGGGCATCCCGTGACCTATTACACGGGCTGGCTCGGGCGTGCGTGGAATTTTCCGCCAGTGCAAAACATGAATGCGTTTGGCTACCCGGGCAACATTGACGGCGGCAACAATCTCGAGAAATGCACGGCGCAAAGCTCCGCTCAGCCCGCGAGTTGCGGACCGGGCGTCCTGAACATGGCCTGCAACATGACCTACGGCTCGAGCGGCGGCCCGTGGATTAAGGACTTAGGCTCCGGGAACCACGTCAATTCGACGGTGCACGGCTTTGTCAATCCCGAGGCGACATGCACAGGGCCGTTCGGCCAGTACTTCACCACCAACAACATTGCATTGGTTTGCAACGCAGCAGGCTGTTGAGAATCTTCTGGATGCACGACCGCCGGCCTAGCCGCGAGTCCGACGATCGAAACGTTTTCGAATTACGTGAGAAATACGGAATTACGGTGAGACGGGACCGCTCCGATGAAGGAGTGGCCCCGCGTCGTGTTCAGATTTATATTACCCCCGCCGCGAGGTACCGCCGAGGTAAGCAGCTGATATTGCCTAGAGATCTGACGGTGTCTTATGACTCGCCCCCGTCACACCCTTTTTCTACAACTGCCCAGATAACGGGCGCGGCGGACGGGGCGTTCGAGGTGGTGGCGTGACTGCCAGGTTTCGATCCGGGTAGATGCAGTAGTCGTCTACCGTTGGGCATTCACTAGCTCAAAAAAGGCTCCGCTGCCGATCCGCCAACAGTTGCTGATAATGGCGGAACGCTCCGTCGGCCTGATCCCGGCGCATCAGGTTATTGGTCTGGTTGTAATGGCAGGAGTCCTTACCGACGGCACATATCAGCCAACTGTAAGCGGAGCCTAACTCCCACCTTGCACCCGGTGAGAACGGTGTGATGCTCCCCTGTGTGATGGGCGGGGGATCGTGTGCCAACTAATTTGCCAATTGATGGGCACAGTTTTCGTCGATTG
>Ga0310917_10000737_pt1 | contig 14931 bp, 9 predicted proteins | sample GREbulkMGLF178_FD_203531 | JGI IMG/M metagenome (GOLD analysis project Ga0310917, IMG submission 203531) | Lab enrichment of tropical soil microbial communities from Luquillo Experimental Forest, Puerto Rico - GRE.bulkMG.LF178 | ecosystem: Environmental > Terrestrial > Soil > Tropical forest >... | reverse complement strand
GCTCCCTCAGCCTCGTCAGTACTCTGGTACTGAAGAGCGCACTTCCTAATTTACCAGCGGACTCGGGAACACCATCACTAGGATTCCCTGTCTCTGGACGGAATTTCACGAGGCGGCGCGCGGATGGCAACCATGATGCTAGATCCAAGCAAGACGTCGATGGGCGTCGGTTTCCAGTCCAACCGCGGCCGTATGGGCGACCCGCAAGCCTGGAAAAAAGCCATTGGGTCACATCCGGTTTCGGCTCGACTGGCTTTGCTTCCTGACCCAGAGCGGCGCTGGGACCGCATGGGGGTCAGCGCATTTGGGCAAATCGCGGTCCTCGGATTTCTGCTTCTGATCCCCATGGCCTTCCCCGTGCAGATGAAGACCGCGCTGAACCTCAGGCCCACCGAGCTGATGCAGCCGGTCACGTTGATTCCGGTGGCCCCGCCACCACCGCCTCCTCCGCCCCCGCCGAAGATCAAACCTAAGCCTGTCCAGCCGAAGCCGGAAGTTCCCGAGCCAGTGAAACTGAACCCGAAGCAGCCGCACGTGTTCCTGACGGCGAAGGCGATCCAGCCGGAAATGAAGAAAGTCGAAGTCAAGCCGCTGGAGCTGAATCCGAAATTCGATGAAAAGGTTGAAGTGGAGACGAAGCAACCGAAGCGTCCAAAAGATGAGGTGAAGATCGGGAACCTGTCGAGCGGCAGCGCGGCGCCCGCGACGGTCGTGGCGCCGTTGAACAAAGTGCAAACGGGCGGATTTGGCGATCCCAACGGGATACCGGGCAAGGGTGATCCGAACCATGCGACCAACGTGAACCGCCAGGGTTCACCTGCACTGCCCGGTGGCCCCGGCTATGGCAACGGCACGGGAGGAGACAAAGGAATTCGCGGCACCGTGGCGAGCACGGGTTTCGGCAACGGAATTGCGAATCCTCCGCCAAGCACGAAAAAGGGCACGGTTCATGAGGGCGGCTTCGCGGATCAATCGGTAGTCACGGAAGCGCCCAAGAAAAAAGTCGCGAGCAGTGAAAACCCCACAACACCGGTGGACATTTTGGAAAAACCGCGTCCGGTTTATACCGCCGAAGGGCGCAGTCTGAAAATCGAAGGCGACGTGGTTCTGGACATGGTCTTTCTGGCGAATGGGAGCATTCAGGTCAACCGGGTCATCGGCGGTTTGGGCCACGGGCTCGATGAGGCCGCGATGCGCGCGGCGCAACAGATCAAGTTCAAGCCGGCAAAGCGCGATGGCCAACCGGTCGACTTTCCGGCGCGCGTGCGAATCGAGTTCCGCCTGGCCTACTGAGGAGAGAGACGATGCGCAGAGTGGCAGCAGTCGTTTGTGGTGTGTTGCTGAGCGGAGGGGGAACGGTCGTCCGAGCGACCGCGAGACCGGAGCCCCAGGTCCCCGCGCGAACCATGTCGGACGTGATCGACCGCGTGATCACCAACGAGAACCGGGCCATCCAGCAAATCCGCCAGTATTCGCCGCTGGTCGAGACCTACATTCAGAACCAGAGGCCGGACAAAGAACTCGGGTCGGTGCCTGCGGGCGACAAATACTTTCTCGGCCGCGCGGATTTTTCCAAAGGCGTGGCCCTGGTTTCCCTGACGGACACCAACAGCAAGGGAAAGAAGATCTTTGCCGCCATCGGCAACTTCTTTTCATTCTCTGCGGAATTCATACCCGGGGGATTCCTGCAGATGATCTTCATCGACACCAACGGGTTCGACAAACAGCATTACAAGTTCGATTACGTGCGGCGTGAGTTTCTCGGAGAAGTGCGCTGCCTGGTGTTCGACGTGACCCCGATGGAAAAATCCGGCAAAGGCCGTTTCCTCGGGCGCATCTGGGTGGAGGATCAGGATTACAACGTCGTGCGGTTTAACGGCGGGTACAGCGGCAACGGTCACGCCAGCTGGTACTTCCACTTCGACAGCTGGCGCACCAACGTACAGCCAGGTGTCTGGCTGCCTTCGTTTGTTTACAGCCAGGAGAGCGATCTGCATTACGCCGTATCGAAGCGGCTGGATTTCCGCGCGCAAACGCGGCTTTGGGGCTACAACCTCGGGCATGCCAGTGAGGAACAGGAATTGAGCAAGATTCTGGTCGAGACCCCGGTGCAAGACGACACCAAGACGGCCAATGACCTTACTCCCATTCAGGCGCAGCGCTCCTGGGACCGCCAGGCAGAGGACAACGTCATTGACCGGTTCGAGCGCATTGGTTTGATCGCGCCGCGCGGGGAAGTGGATAAAGTGCTCGACACGGTAGTCAACAACCTCGAGGTGACCAACAATGTCGAGGTCGAACCCGAGGTGCGCTGCCGCATTCTGACGGTGTCGACCTTGGAGTCTTTTACGATTGGCCATACCGTGGTGTTGAGCCGAGGCTTGATCGATGTGCTTCCCGACGAAGCCAGCCTGGCAACGATTCTGGCTCATGAACTGGGGCACGTCGTCCTTGGCCATCGCATGGATCCAGCCTATGGATTCTTCGACAATTTGCTGGTGGACGATAAGGAAACGTTCCGTCACTTTGGATTTGCCCGGACGCCGGAAGAAGAGAGGGCCGCGAGTGAAAAGGCCATGCAGTTCCTGAATAATTCGCCGTATAAAAACCAGCTTGGCAACGCCGGGCTGTTCCTGACCGCCCTGGAAGAGCGCCAAAAGGAAATTCCTAACCTCATCAGCGGCCACCTGGGGAACCGTGTTCCGGTGATCGCGGACCTCAAAACCGTGGCGACGGCCGACCAGAAACAGAACCCACAGACGATTGTGGCGCTGCCGCTCGGCGGACGCGTGAAGCTGGATCCCTGGGGCGACAAGCTGGAACTCATTAAAAGCAAGCCGATCGGGACCATTGCCGAACGGGAAAAGATGCCGTTTGAGGTCACGCCGTTCATGCCCTACCTAACGCGGTTTAGCACGGAACCCGCCAAACCCATTGCGGCAAGCACCGCCGCGCAGCCGGATGCCAAACCGAGTGAGGCGCAGCCCGGCAAGCCGTAAGGGGACCTGGCGAATCACAACCAGAATGGTTGCGGCCCGTAGAGCATTCCCTCGGGGCGGCGTTTTTTGTGTACCTCTTTTGCCTTGCTTGCTCCGCCAGCGTTAGTTTTAGTGTGGTGTTGAGAGCTCGCGAATCAGCTTATAGTTGAAAGCCAGCCCATCGTAGAAATCCTGAACACCGACGCGCTCGTCTTTTCCGTGCGAGCGGTCGTCATTCTTGTCAAAAAACATGCAGGAGACGCCATAGGTGGGAATGCCGGCGATGCGGGTGTACTTTCCGTCAGTGGCGCCGGTGGACATGGTCGAGACCAGCGGGAGTCCAGGCCAGGTGCTGCCTAACGTCTTTTCCACGGCGGTGGTCAGTTCCGGAAGCAGCGGGGAAGGCGGCACGGCGACTTGGGGAACGACTTTTCCTTCGGGATCGGTCTGCTTCACCATACTGATTTTTACTTTGGGGTCGTTGGCCACCCGCTCGAGCGTCTTGAGAATGCTCTGCGGGTCTTCCCCGGGAAAAATGCGGCAGTTGACGTTGGCGCGGGCCGTCTGCGGAAGGGCGTTGGGCGCATGGCCGCCGGCGAGCATGGTGGCTACGCAAGTGGTGTGCAGCAACGAATTGTAATACGCGCTCGAGGAGAGGCGGCGCGCGGCGGCGGGATCCGGGGGCTGTTTGACCACCGCTGCGAGGTCCGCGGACTCTTGTCCCGAAGTCAACGCGGCCATGCGCTCAAAATAATTACGGGTGATCTCGTTGAGATGCAACGGGAAGGAGAACGACTGCAGGCGGACGAGCGCGCCCGCCAGGTGATAAATGGCATTGTCTGGCGTGGGAACCGAGCTGTGACCTCCGGGATTCAGGGATTCGAACTGGAAGTCGACGTAAACTTTTTCGCTGGCCTGAATGGCCGCAAGAATCGGCTTCCCGTTCTCCTTTTCGAATTCACCACCGTCCAGGTTGATGCAGTACTCCGCATCGATCCAGTCGCGGTGCGTCTTCAGCAGCCAGTTGACGCCGTTCGCCGTGCCGCCCTCTTCGTCGGCGGTCAGCGCGAGAATCAGGTCGCGGTCCGGCACGAAGCCCTCTTCCTTCAGGCGAATGAGGTTGGTGACCAGGATGGCGTCACCTTCTTTCATGTCTTCGGTGCCCCGGCCGTAGAAATAGCCGTCTTTCTCGAGAAATTCGAAGGGATCGCTCGTCCAGTCTTGGCGAAGCGCCTCGACAACATCAAGATGGCCGATGAACAGGACCGGTTTGCGCTTCCCGGTGCCTCGCAAGCGCACCACGAGATTCTTTTTGCTGTCGCTGGGCCCGGCAACATGAAGATCATCTTCGGCAAAGCCCGCGCGGCGAAGTCGCTTGGCCATGGCTTCGGCGGCGGTGGTTACGTTGCCCACCGAGTCGGTGGTGTTGATCTCGATCAGTTGCTTGAAAATGTCGCGCGCCATCGGATCGGCGGGACTCAGCTGTTGGGCCCCAGCCCGGGGAACGAAACCGCCAATCCAACTGAACACCACAATCCAAAGAATCGTCCTCAGCATCCGTTCTCCTCAGAGCGGAAAATTAGGAAAAAGACAAAGGGCCTTGCGGTGGCCCCAGATCTGCCGCGAGCGCCAGGCGCAAGGAACGCGAAAGATGCGAAGCGGCCCAGAACAATAAAATCATGCCAAAACCGCGGTCCAACAAAAGAAATACGATGAAAGCCCAAAAAACCGCGAATCCGGTGCGTTCCGGCCGCATCAATGGGGCGGGAAGGCGGCTATTCACGAAGCGCGCCAGCTCCCGCGGCCATCTGTAAACCCAATATAAACCATAGACCGGAATCAAGTGGAACCAAGCCGCGCGCATCGGCTTGATGGAATAGCTCCCGGAGGACGCCCGCATCAGCAGCACATGAAACTCATAAACGCACACCAGCCAATACACCAGGCTGATAAAATTCGCAAGGAAGAGATAAAGCGGGGGCACGATAAGCGGTTCCTTGGCGAGTTCCGGGTGCAGCGCAATGGCGATCATCTCGGCGACAATCGTTGCAGCTCCCAGCAGGTAGCCCACCCAGATGCGCGGGAAGCGAGGCGGAGCTTGCGGCTGGGCCGGCTGTCCTTGCGAATCGCCGCTCGACCAATCCATTTTGCCCCCGACAGAGGTGTCTTCGGAGAGTAACGAGCGGGCTGTTGGTACGTCAAACTCTTTGCGAACTTTTCGCGCTTGCGACTCAGGCCGATTTGCTCCGTGCGGTGTGGCTTGCTTACACTGTCGGGGCCGTGCTTCGACGGAACCATAAGGGAGGAAACCATGAGGTTGGTCATGAAACGGATGGTCCAAATGGCGGCGGGGACCGCGCTGTTCTTTTCGGGAGTCGCTGCGGGCACGCTGCATGCGCGCGGCGCCGCCGTGCAGAACCATTTCAGCCAGCCAAAAACCGTGCTGCACGTCGTGGTATATAAGTTTCGGGACGACGTGTCGAATTACGACCGGGAGAAGGCCATCGAGGGCATCAAGGAAATGGCGGGAAAAATTCCCGGCATCAAGAATATCTGGTTGAAAACGGAGCGCAACCAGGCCCGCGATTTCAGCGGAGTCTACGCCATCGAGTTCACGAGTGCGGAAGCTGCCGCCGATTACGCCGAGAGCCCGGTGCACGAGGCTTGGTCGAAATCGTGGCAGCAAAAGCGCGAGAATAGCCTGTCCTTCCAGGTTTCGAACCCGTAGCCAGCCGGGGGTGGATGACCTCCCTTCGTCACCGAATCGGCAACCTCATATCCGCCCCGCAAGAACCCCTGTTAGAATCTGTCTATCTTCGGTAGATTTCGATCCAGAGGATTGGTGCGCGCGGATGGCAAGTTCCCGAACTCACGCTCCCGGCGAGTCTCGAAAGAAGTGGCGGCTTGGCTTTTGGAGCCTGATCGCGACGCAATTTCAGGGTGCGTTCAACGACAACGGCCTGAAGTTCTTTGTCATCTTCCTCATTCTCGGCACGAACCCTTCAGCCTCAGAGAAAGATCTTCTCGTTTTCCTTATCGGAAATTTGTTCGCGCTGCCGTTTCTCATATTTTCCATGGCAGGCGGATACCTTGCGGACCGCTACAGCAAGCGCAGCGTCACGATCGGCACAAAGGTTTTTGAGATTTTCGCCATGGTCTTCGCCGTGTACGCCTTCGCCCGTGGCAACTCGCGGATGGCCTATACCGTCATTTTCCTCGCCAGCACGCAGGCGGCTTTTTTCTCTCCCGCGAAGTACGGCTTGCTGCCGGAAATCCTCCCCGAGGAGTTACTGTCTTGGGGCAACGGGATCCTTGAGCTCACCACATTCGTCGCCATCATTGCTGGCGCCGTGGTTGGGCCGCTGTGGGCGCAGCTTTTTCATGGCCGCGAAGCGCTGGCCGGCTGGTTGTTCGGCGCGTGTTCCCTATTCGGACTGACGACCAGTTTTGCTATTTCCCGCGTGCCGCCCGCCGATCCCTCTAAGGAATTCAACCTCAATGTCTTTGGCGAGCTGAGAAAACAGTATCGATTGGTCCGGCCCGATCGGATTCTGCGCCTGGCCATTGTCGGCAACACCTACTTTTGGTTTCTGGGAGCCCTGCTTCAATTCGTCATTGTCTTTTATGGCCGCGAGGTTCTCCATCTGGACGAGACCCACGGTGGGTACCTTCAAGCCGCTCTGGCGATTGGCATCGGAATAGGAAGTTATGCTGCCGGATTGCTTTCAGCGGGAAAAATCGAGTATGGCTTGATCCCTCTCGGGGCCGTTGGCATGTCGCTGTTTGCCCTGGTGATCTCCGTTCACGGGCTGACCTTTGCTCAGGTGCTGCTTCTGCTCGGTGCTCTAGGCTTCGCTGGCGGATTCTTTGTTGTGCCCATCAACGCACTCATCCAGCATCGGCCGGAGGAGAGCCACAAAGGCAGTGTCATTGCTTTCGCGAGCTTCCTGTCGTTTGTCGGCGTAATTGGCGCGTCGGCAATCTATTCCGGCTTCACCCATTATTTGCATGCGAGTCTGGCTTCTTTCTTTATTTGGACTGCCGTGATGTCGCTCGCTGCGACCGCTTATGTGCTGTACTTGCTCCCGGATTCTCTGCTTCGTTTGCTGTTGTGGTTGGCGACACACACGTTGTACCGGCTCGATGTGGCGGGACAGGAGAATGTGCCCGCGCGCGGCGGGGCCCTACTGACGCCGAATCACGTTTCCATGGCGGATGCCGCGTTTTTGCTTGCTTCGATTGACCGTCCCATCCGGTTTCTGATGTTCCGCGGCTCCTACGACCATCCGCTCGTGAAACCTTTCGCGAAGGTTCTCGGCGTGATTCCCATTGCGTCGGACCAGGGCCCGCGCGAAATGATTCACTCGCTGCGTAAAGCCACGGAAGCGCTTAAGAACGGCGAAGTGGTTTGCATTTTCCCGGAAGGACAAATGACGCGCATCGGGCAGATGATGCCGTTCCGGCGGGGCATGGAACGCATTGTCAAGGGCGTCGACGTGCCCATCGTCCCTGTGAATCTCGACGGTGTGTGGGGCTCGATTTTCAGCTTTGCCGGTGGGCGCTTCCTTTGGAAATTTCCGCGGCGCGTTCCCTACCCGGTGCGAGTCACGTTTGGAAAGCCGCTGCCGTGCACCGCAACGTCCGAGGAGGTGCGCCGCGTGGTGCAAGACCTCGGTGCCGAGGCTTTTGAACGACGCAAAAACCGCATGCACACGCTGCCGGAAACGTTTGCCTACACCGCGCGGAGGCATCCCCTGCGGTTTGCCATGGCCGATGGACAGCGGCCGAAACTCAACTATTTTTCGGCCCTGGTTGGCGCTCTGGTATTGGCAAGGCGGCTAGGTAAGCCCTGGCAGGGCCAGGAAATGGTCGGCGTCTTGCTTCCCCCGTCTGTCCCAGGTGCGCTGGTGAATTTTGCGGCCATGCTGATGGGCAAGGTGCCCGTGAATTTGAACTACACGGTTTCCAATGAGACGCTGGCTTCGTGCGCCGAGCAGTGCAATTTGAAAACGGTCGTGACCGCCCGCGTTTTTCTCGAGAAGGTCAAAGTTCAGCCGCCGGGCGAAGTGATTTTCATTGAAGACGTAGCCAAGGATCCCGGCTTTGGCGAAAAACTCGCCGCGGTGCTGGCGGCGGGCCTTTTGCCCGGGCGGGCACTAGGAAGGTTTGCGGGCGGCGACCGGCGCGCTTCTCTCGATGACATTGCTACGATCATCTTCTCGAGCGGCTCAACCGGAGATCCCAAAGGCGTGGTCCTCACGCATTACAACATCGCGTCGAATGTCGAGCAGCTCAATCAGGTTTTCATGTTGCACGCCCACGACCGCATTTTGGGAATCCTTCCTTTTTTCCACTCGTTTGGCTTTACCGGCACACTCTGTTTGCCCGCGGCGACCGGCATCGGCGTTGTGTTTCATCCGAATCCGCTCGATTCGCGAGCGATCGGCGCGCTGGTCAGCAAATATGCGGTAACCATGCTGCTCGCCACACCGACTTTCCTGAATGCTTACACGCGCCGCTGCGCGCCTGAAGACTTTGGCAGCTTGCGTTTCGTGATGGCCGGCGCGGAAAAATTGCCGGAACGCATTTCGCAAGCCTTTGAAGACCGCTTCGGCATCCGGCCGCATGAAGGCTACGGCTGCACGGAATGCTCTCCGGCCGTCACGGTGAATACGACCGGTTTTCGCGCCGCTTCTTTCCGGCAGGTGGGCGCGAAGCGCGGGAGCATCGGCCACCCCTTGCCGGGGGTGGCGGTGAAGATTGTGGACCCGGACACGATGCAGCCGGTCGCTGCGAACGAGCCGGGGCTGCTTCTGGTGCGCGGCCCCAATGTCATGCGCGGGTACCTCAACAAGCCGGAAAAAACCGCTGACGTTTTGCGCGACGGCTGGTATAACACCGGCGACATCGCGCGGGTGGACGAAGAAGGCTTTCTGCGGATCACCGACCGCTTGAGCCGCTTCAGCAAGATCGGTGGGGAGATGGTGCCGCACATCAAGGTGGAGGATTTGTTGCAGGAGCTGGCGGGCGCGACCGACCAAACCTTTGTGGTCACCGCCGTGCCCGACGAGAAGAAGGGCGAGCGCCTCGTCGTGTTGCACACGTTGAACGACGAGCGGCTCGAGGAGTGTCTGGAAAAACTGGGAAAGAGCGATTTGCCCGCGCTGTGGCGGCCTCGGGCGGATCAGTTCTTGCGCATCGAGAAGCTGCCCTATTTGGGTACCGGGAAACTCGATCTTCGAAAAGCGCGTGAACTGGCCCTGGAGATGACCAAGCGTGCCATCCCACAATAACCTCGAAGCAACGCTGGCCGGGAAGCGCCCGGCATGAAGCCTGCTGAGAATCATTCATTATCCTGGCCTAGCTTGCTGCTCCGTTTGATAATAGCGGGAGTGGTTCTCGCGATCTGGTTCTGGACGCAGTCGTTGCTCGGCGCGCGAACTGCGCCTCAGACAGGGGTTGGCGACGCGCTGCACAACCTGACCGCCGGCTGGAATGGCTATTTCGCGCACCATCCGGCGGCTGCCAACGTCTTGCTCATTCTGAGCTCGGCGCTCATTGACGCTCTGGGCGTGTTTCTCTTGGGCAGCTGGCTGTTTGGCGCAAGCGTTCGGCCCTTTCTAGGCTTGGTGATGCTGATGCTCTTGCGCCAGCTCGTCGAGGCGCTATGCTCGCTCCCCGTACCGCCGGGGATGATCTGGCACTACCCCGGATTCCCTTCGCTTTTGGTGACCTACCATGTCGCTAATGACTTTTTCTTTTCGGGACATACGGCTATCGCGGTCTTCGGGGCCCTGGAACTCTCGCGTTTCCGCCGCACCTGGCTCACATGGGGTGCTATCTTCCTGGTCCTATTGGAGGTCGCGACCGTTCTCATCCTGCGCGCCCACTACACCATGGATGTCTTTACGGGAATCCTCGCCGCGCTGTGGATCGCTCGCTTGAGCGAACGCCTTGCTCCGGCTCTCGATCGGCGCCTGATGGAAATGCGCTAGCGCCGTACGTCAAGAAACTCTTTGTTTTCTTTGAGTTACAAGAACAGACAGGCGCGTACGCAGCTCGTAGGTGCTCCCCCGAACCTCGAAGCGATCCAGAAGAGTTTGCCGCAACAGAAATTCCGGCAACAGCCCGGATAGAGTCGAACGGCGCGGGTCGCAACCCCTGCTCCATGCTTGAAATGGCTTGAAATGGCAGTTACTTGAGATTCCAGAATGTGGCGTCGGGCTTCAGCAGTTCGAATCCGGCATCCCAGGCTTCGTGGCTGCGCCACACCACCTCGGCTTCTGCTTTGCGCCCGGTTTCGGGGTGAATCAGCCGCACGCGCCGGTGCAGTGGCAGGTCGGCTCCCACGACGGCCATACAACCGGAATGGCTGACGTCCACGGTGACCGCATTGGCCGTTTCCTTCGCGCCACCTTGATCCCACTCCACCAGCAGCTTGATGCGCGAAATGATGCGCTTGTGACTCCGCAATCTCTCCCATCGATCTCGTAGTGCGCTCGCAGCGGTACTGGAAACGATGTTCGTACTCATGGGGACCTCATCACGGGGCTCGCCAGGCCCGAAAGGGAAGCTTCCAAGGTAGTCCGAGGAGGCGTCTAGGTCAATAGGACTTTTAAGGACTTTTTGGGAGCTCTCAGCCCAGGCCCGCCCGTTGCCCCCGCACAGGGCTGAACCGGTCCGGGTGACAGATAGCGCACAGGGGCGCCCCTGGGTACCCATCCCATCTTGTCTTTCTTGCCATCTCCCTTTGACAATTCCTAAACCCTCCTCCGGCCGGGTTCTACGTTCTACAGCGGCGTCCCTGGGACACCCACAGATCGATTCGCACGCAATCGGTCGGGGGAGTCGCGGGCTGGCCCGGTGCAGGCGTCAACTTAGTATTTCCAGAACCCCCACAAAGGAGTTCCAAGTGCGAAAGTCCGAACGACGTAGGTATGCATTGTTCCTCGGCGGCCTCCTCCTTGTCCAGCCGGCAAGATGTTTGGCGGCCGCGGATGAAGATGGCCGCAAAACGGAGCGCGAAGCCTTGGATTCTCGATCCCTTCCCGCCGACAGCCTTGCCACGAACAGCGCGGACGTCCCGCGCCCCCGGCATTCCTCCGAAGGAGACGCCGGTCACGTTGGCGTGGGGGTGCGGCTTTCGACATTGGGTGCGGGTGTGGAAGCGGCCGTTTCACTGACCAACCGGCTGAATCTTCGGGGCGGCTTCAACATTTTTCAGTACAGCCGCGGCTTTAGTCACGATGGCGTCGCCTACAAGGGCCAACTCGATCTCCGGTCCGGCGAAGCGCATCTGGACTGCTATCCCCTCGGCTATGCCTTCCATCTAAGCCCCGGCCTGCTCATCTACAATGGAAACGGCGCCTCGGCCACGGCCAGCGTTCCGGGTGGCAGTACGTTCACACTCGGCGGCCTAACCTACACGAGCGACCCCACGAATCCCATCAGCGGCACCGGGAAGGTGGACTTCATGAAGGTCGCACCGACAGCGATGGTCGGATTTGGTAACCTCGTTCCGCCAACCCGTCACTTCACTTTCAATGTCGAGATCGGCGCCGTCTTTCAGGGATCCGCCCGTACGAAACTGAACCTGGCCGGAAACGCCTGCCCCAACGGATTCAACTGCGTCAATGCCGCGACCGACCCCACGGTCCAGGCGAACATCCGCGCGGAGCAAGCCAAAATTAACAACAAGCTGTCGCCGTTCCAATACTACCCGGCGATCGCCTTCGGATTTGCCTACCGCTTCTGAGCGTCTGAACACACTAAAATAGAGGGAGGGGCGGTTTACAGGCAGAGACAAAAGCCGGTTGCCAGCAGCCAAGAGCAATTCGCAGCAATTCGCGCAATGCTTACCAAAGTAGGGAGAGAAGGCTGTGGATGAAGCAACACACTTTGCACACGCGCTAAAGGAATACGAAAAGAGGCTCCAGCACTCCTTAGGCTCTGGACAGCCACCTGTTCTTCGTTAACCACTCTGGGAGAGGTCTCAGCCAGCGCCGTCGAAGTCGCAGTGCCGACGCGCTTCGGAAAGCTTGGCCTAGGGGATGCTCGCCGGCTCGAGCCTTCTTTTTCGCTCGTACCAACCGAGCACCCGCAGGGCCCGGAGCGTGTTCCACCGACTCGGCTGACCCACCGATTCGCCGAACGGGAGGGCAAGCGCCTCGTCGTACGCGCCATCGAGGAGCCATCGACCGTCGGCCTGCCGCCTTCCTTCGACGACCTCGCAGGCATCCCCGACGCGCGTGTCGGGCTGAACACCGGCGTCCCTGAGGTAGTCGAGCGCACGGAGGACGTCGTAGTGATAGCGGGGCGGGAACGCGAACTTCAGGAACGCCGGATTCGCGACCTCGCCGGTCGAGCGCCGTCGAAAGAGAGCGCGTTCGAGCAGGTACTCCTCGCCGCGCCGTCTGGCCGAGGCGACCTCCGGCGCGGCCCCCACGGCACGCTCGTACTCGAGCAGCCCCTCGAGCACGCAGATCGTGGTGTGAAACGACGAGCGCACGCTCTTCGGCGCTTCGCAGTTCCAACCGCCGTCGTCGAGCTGCTCGCCGACGAGACGGCGTGCGAGGCTCTCGGCCGGGTGCCCGAAATAGGCGCCAAGCGCGAGCGTGCCACCGTTGATGCACGGCTCCACCTCCCCCTCGAAGAACGGCTTTTCGCCGAATTCCTTGTCCCACCGGTAGCCTGCCTCGAGACGAGCAACCGCCGACTCGACGGAAGGGTCGGCACGGTCGACGCCGGTCGACCGCAGGAAGAGCAAGGTGTAGAGAGTCGGCAACCAGACGGGCGCGTTGGCCCGGTGCCACGAGCCGTCCGACCCCTGGCAGGCGAGGATTGCCTCGCCGATCCCTTCGCGCGGGACGCGGGCGCGCTCCGCGGCGATCGCCGTCGGGGAAGCGTCAGTTAAATCGCGCATCGCCTGCCAGCTTATTGCCGGGTCGGCATCGAGCAGCCAATCGATGGTGTCCACGCCGGGATATTACCAGATGGCGTAAGGCTCCGTTCTTGAGAACGGGGATAGAAGGCACAGGTTTTTGGTGTATAGGGCCTGGCAGGCTCGATCCTGAAGCCTGCGGAGATGCGGAGCAGTAAGGCCGATTCGATGAGACAGGAACCCGCCAAAAGTGTTCCTGGTTAAAGTCAAAACCCAACCAGACCTCGCCCTTTTCTTAAGGGCGGAGGATGTTTTTACTCCTCACGTAATCCAAAACAAAAGCCCCAAGTATCAAGCGATACTTGGGGCTTTTTCAGTTTAATCCCGGCGGCGACCTACGTTCCCACGCAGTTACCCGCGCAGTATCATCGGCCCAGCGAGGCTTAACTTCCGTGTTCGGGATGGGAACGGGTGTGACCCTCGTGGTATAACCACCGGAAACTTGTGACTCGCGTTCTTGGCCCTAAAGCCCAAGGAATCGCAAGTGTGACAACAGAAATTGGCTGGCATTACAAGCTCGACTCGAATCGAGCAAACTGCGGAAGCAAAACGTTGCTTCCCCTTCCTCTCTCGTTCTCTAAGTGGCTCCCGATCGGAGCCAAGACGGTTTGAGAAAGTTTTATGATTAAGCCGAACGGGCGATTAGTACGGGTCAGCTCAACACATTACTGTGCTTCCACCTCCCGCCTATCAAAGTCGTAGTCTTCGACTGCCCTTCTTATCCCGCCGAAGCGGGATTGGGAGACCTTATCTCAGGGCGAGCTTCATGCTTAGATGCATTCAGCATTTATCTCTTCCAGACTTCGCTACCGAGCGATGCCGCTGGCGCGACAGCTCGTACACAAGGGGTCTGTTCATCCCGGTCCTCTCGTACTAGGGACAACTCCCTTCAAGTCTCCTGCGCCCACACCAGATAGGGACCGAACTGTCTCGCGACGTTCTGAACCCAGCTCACGTACCGCTTTAATAGGCGAACAGCCTAACCCTTGGGACCTTCTACAGCCCCAGGATGCGATGAGCCGACATCGAGGTGCCAAACCTAAGCGTCGATGTGAACTCTTGGCTTAGATCAGCCTGTTATCCCCGGCGTACCTTTTATCCGTTGAGCGATGGCCCTTCCACGCGGGACCACCGGATCACTAGACCCGACTTTCGTCCCTGCTCGACTTGTAAGTCTCACAGTCAAACCGGCTTCTGCTCTTGCACTCCACAGCGGGTTTCCAATCCGCCTGAGCCGATCTTTGGGCGCCTCCGTTACCGTTTAGGAGGCGACCGCCCCAGTCAAACTACCCGTCTGGCCGTGTCTCCCCGCCCGTCACGGGCGGTAGGTTAGAGCGACAGAACAATCAGGGCAGTATTTCACTGTTGCCTCCCCTCCAGCCGAAACCAGAGGTTCACAGGCTCCTGCCTATGCTACGCAGACTATTCCGTTACTCATGACCAGAGTGCAGTAAAGGTGCACGGGGTCTTTCCGTCTAGATGCGGGCATCCGGCGTCTTCACCGGAACCACAAATTCGCCGAGCCGTTCGCCAAGACAGTCGCTCTATCATTCCACCATTCGTGCAGGTCGGAACTTACCCGACAAGGAATTTCGCTCGATGCTGTTACAACCTCACGCGATCATCGGCGTGAAGCGGGATGGTCATTTCTGCCATCCTCTGCATGTCGCCATGCAGTCCGGACTATATCTTCTCCAGCTTGCGCTGGAGACTGGCGTATAGTCTCTGAGGATTCCGAATCATTGCCGATTCGGCCTTTCCTGCGGATTGCCCGCATCTCGTGCATTGTTACCCGCCGATGGCAATCGGCAGGTAGCAGAGAATTCTCGGATTTTCCCGCATTTGGCCAGTTTTTACTAAGGCTTATGTTTGAATGGCATACAAAAACCTTAGGACCGTTATAGTTACGGCCGCCGTTCACCGGGGCTTCAGTTCAGGCCTTCGCCTTGCGGCTAAGCCCTTGCTTTAACCTTCCGGCACCGGGCAGGTGTCACCCCCTATACGTCGTATTCG
>Ga0310917_10000732_pt1 | contig 14963 bp, 11 predicted proteins | sample GREbulkMGLF178_FD_203531 | JGI IMG/M metagenome (GOLD analysis project Ga0310917, IMG submission 203531) | Lab enrichment of tropical soil microbial communities from Luquillo Experimental Forest, Puerto Rico - GRE.bulkMG.LF178 | ecosystem: Environmental > Terrestrial > Soil > Tropical forest >... | reverse complement strand
CAACTGAGCCGGCCGTAACCGCTGCTTCACGGTCGTGAGGCGCCCGCGTCGAGGCGCGGAACGCTCCTCGGCTCTGCCTTACTCCGCGTGAAACGACACCTCTTCCTGCGCGAGGCGGCGCCCCTCAGACCAAATCGTCACGATGAGGGAAATCAGCACTACGGCAATGGTTAAGATAACAATGCCGTCAATCGGCGACATCGGGCCAAATGGCGTATTTACCGACAAAGGGCCGATTGTCAGCAGGAAAAAATTGTAACCGATAAAGCCCAGTCGTATCTCAGTCGGGCCAACACCAAAAAAGCCTATCTTTATAACACGGGTATCCATGGCTTTGATAAGGTTAAAGAAAGAAACCATATAATATCCTGCTAACCCAAGACAAGCAATATCGAAACGCATGTACGGTGATGCTCCTAGCCCGAAAAATATAGATATCTGAGAAAGCAAATCTGTCGTGTTGTCGATAAAGAAGCCATATCGAGGACGCTCGATATTTCGAAATCGTGCCAAAGTGCCGTCCATCGAGTCACCGAACCAGTTTATTACCAGCCCTGCGCTGGCAACCCACAACAAAGCTGGCGATAACCACGAACTGCCATAGCTGAGACCGCAGATGAGGGCGCCGACGAACCCCATTAGTGTCAAGTGGTCCGGCGTGACCCCGACCGGAAGTTTCGGCGCCAACCATCCTACCAGCGGACGCTCCACAGGTATCACCCATGACGTGTTCACCCGCGATATCATTCGTATTCCTGGGTGGAAGGTTGCGAAGGCCCGATTATGTCGGTATGCGGGCCTAACCATAACGGTTTGGACGACTGGAGGCACTCTTGCCGTGAGGCTGCGTTCGCCGCGTCAACCCGAGAAAGTGATCGGTGGACAGCCGGTCGCACACCCCCGGCTCTTTGTCGGGATCAAATGACGCATCGTCGTTTCATCGGCGTCGATCGTGAGATCGTTTTGGATATTTGTCACTTATCGCTCGGGTTCTGGCGCGAGACGCCCGCCGGCGTCGATCGGGTCGATGCGAGCTTCGCGGCTCATTTCTTGTCAGCCGACGATCCAAATCGAAAAGCGCTGTTATTTACGCCGCTTGGCCCCCGCGCCATTCCAATCGCCGATGCCCGCCGAATATTCGAAGGTGTCCAAATCCATTGGGGCGAGACCAAGCGATCGGAAGAAGATAGGGCATTCTGCCGAGTACGAGACGCGCTGATGGCGCTGCCACCCTCTCAGCCACGAAGACCGCAGAACGCGGCAATCTTTTATCGCTTCGGCAAAGTGCTCAGGGTCGGTGCGAAAGCGGCGATATTGCACTTCGGCGCATGGGGCCGGATCGCCGCAATTGGTGCTAATGCTGTTTATTTGAACGTAAGCCAATACCCGTTATCGAGCCCGAGCTATTTTCGCTGGTTGCAAGAACGGCCTGACGTCAAGCCGGTATTCATGATTCATGATCTTCTACCGATCCAGTATCCAGAGTTCTTTCACCCGGCTTCGGTCAAGCGTCATGCTCGGAGATTGAGTGTTTTCGCTAAGATCGCTGCCGGCGCCATCGTCTCGACGCCAGCGGTCGCAGACGCTTTACTGGCCTACCTTAAGCGGCTCGGCCGAAAGACCCTGCCATTGCTAATTCAGGCGCTCCCCGCATCACCGACATTTCATCGGCCGCGAGAACACGACGAGGGCCTCGCGGCACGACCATATTTCATCATCTGCGGGACGATCGAACCGCGCAAGAATCATTTGCTCCTCCTCAACCTTTGGCGCGAACTCGCGCGATTGTCCGGGTTCGCCACACCGAAGCTGATTGTCGCTGGCGCGCGCGGCTGGGAAAATGAAAATATCGTCGACATGCTCGAGCGATGTCCGGCGATCCGCGACCACGTCATCGAAGCCTCGGGGCTGTCGACACCATCCTTGAAGCGACTCATCGACAACGCTCGCGCCGTTCTGATGCCTTCCTTCGCAGAAGGCTACGGCTTGCCGGTCGCCGAGGCGCTCGCCGCCGGGACCCCGGTATTGGCCTCCGATCTTCCATCTCTTCGCGCGATCGGCGGATCAGCAGTTACGTGGCTGGATCCCGTGGACGGATTGGGCTGGCTTGCTGCGATCCGCCGTCTTTCAGAAGCACCGGCCCACTGGGTCCAAGGGGGGCGAGATCGACCTCGATCGGCCTTAGCGGACGAAACCTACTTTCAGCAGATCGAAGCGTTTCTATCCACAGTTTGACCGGTCATCGTTGTCATAGGAGCAGGGAACCTGCCAGAGCGCGCGGTCGAAGGCGCTAGCTAAGATCGACGAAACAGATGATAATTCGGGCCGTTGGGGACGGAAATCTCACACCTGATCGTATCGGAGGTAAATGTCGGCACCGATCGCCTACGACGTGGCTCGATTGCTGTTGGGTTCTTTGGCTGTCACGCCGCGCGGGATCGACCGAGTGGATCTCCGCTACGCACGTTTCTTCTTCGAGACCTGGCCGGGCGATTGCGTGGGTACGCTTCCAACGCCTTGGGGTGTGCGACGTTACGGTCGCCGACGGGTGCTCCAGGGTCTTGACCGCCTGGAGCAGCTATGGTTGGAGACCGTCCAGTCCAATGAAGATCGCGTATTGCTGCGGATCAAGAAACGGCTTTCCGGCAAGCACGATCTAGAGACCGAAAGGTCGCGCGGAGACGGCCGACCAGTTATCAGCCCAGTCTCCAGATTCTTCAACGTTCTTTCGGTGGCAGGTTTTTCGTTCGGTGCCTCGGTCGTCAGGGCTGTGCCCAAGAACGCGATTTATGTGAATGTGGGTCAGGTTGGTTTGGCGATTCCGAGGATTGTTTCCTGGCTTCGACAGCGACCGGATGTCAAATCGGTGTTCATGCTTCACGACGTGATCCCGCTGGAACGTCCAGAATTGGTTTCCAGCAAAGATCGTCGCCGGCACCGGCGGATCATTGATCGTACCGCACGGTATGCATCCGGGCTGATCGCGTCGACGGGGGCAGCGCGCGAAGCGGTGCTGAACGCGCTTTGTTTGCGAGGCCGATCCACGATCCCGGTAGAAACTGTGCCGTTTCCGGTTGCGCCGGTATTCCTCGAGAATGACGGCCCGGATCAGGAGCTTTGTGAATGCGATTACTTTGTCGTCTGCGGAACGATCGAGCCGCGCAAGAACCACCATCTGCTGCTGAACGTGTGGCGCGAGTTGGTCGCTCAACGGGGTCAGCACGCATCGAAACTCGTCATAGTCGGATCGCCTGGTTGGGGTGCCCGGTCGGTGCTGCACGCGTTGGAACAATGCCGGCCACTCCATGGCCGGGTAATCCTCGCGCGCGGCCTGTCCAGCCCAGCACTCCGTCGGCTCATCGTACATGCGAAGGCCCTGCTGATGCCATCCTTCGCCGAAGGGTTTGGTCTGCCCATTATCGAAGCGCTCGCCGTGGGAACACCCGTCATTGCATCTGACCTCCCCGCGCATCGGGAGATCGCCGACAACCTAGCGGTATATCGCGATCCGACGGACCGTGCGGGCTGGCTTACCGACGTTTGCATGTTTGCCGACGGAACCGGGACGGCGGCAGAAATTCGCCGGCGCGTCGCGCAGTACCAGCCGACGACTTGGAGCGAATATTTTGTTCGGATCGAGCGCTTTCTCAAAACTTTCGAACAGCTCTGATTCGCGTGACGGCTGCCGATAAGCTTAGGCAGAGCAAGTTCGGTATTGGGAGCGGCGCAGGACCGCATCCCCGATCATCGGCGGTGCGGGCTCGCAAAAACGCAAGTCGAAGACGAGTGGTCACGGGACGACGACACGACGCCGGCCGCGGGCGATGCGGCACTCGACCTCGCGAGGCTTGACAATCGAGCGATTGCATCCACGAAAATATCGCCGCGGCGCAACATGCCGGCGATCCGGACGGCGAATGAACTGCCGCTCCGCTCGGTGCTTGCGAAACGCGAGCGATCATGGCCGTTTGCCGATCGGCAAATTCGCCCACATACGACAACGACCCGGACCATAATGCCCGATCGCATCATTTTCGATGGTCTCAATCTCGCGCTTGAAGAGGGGACTGGAGTAGCAACCTATGCGCGTATGCTCACTCAAGTCGCGCGCGATCTTGGCTACAACGTCGGGGTTGTCTACGGTTCGCCGCAGGCGCCCTCCAGAAATCCGGTGTTGCGCGAGATCGCCTTTTTCGATGAGAAGCGCGCGATCAAGAAGTGGCTGCCAGTCGAGATCCTTAACTCCATTGCCGATCAAGTTCGCTATTACCTGCCGGTGAGACCGACCACCGTAGACCTCAGTGGTGTCGTTATCACTCGTCACTTTGACGACACTCTGCCGGTACACGATCATATTTTTGTCACGCGTAATCTGTTTGGCAACGCGGGGAGGCATTTTTCCCTAACAAACGCGTTTGTCGAGCTCGCCTTCGACCCGCGGCCCGATATATTTCACTGCACGTATCAACTCCCGTTGCGCTCGAAATCGGCCTGCAACGTTTACACGATCCACGACCTTGTCCCTCTCCGGCTGCCGTTTACGACGCTCGACAACAAGCGCTGGATGTTTCGCCTGCTCAAAAAAATCACCGCCAAGGCTGACCATATCGTTACTGTTTCCGAGAATACAAAGCACGATATAATTGAGCTTCTCGGCGTCGATGAGAAGAGGATTACCAATACGTATCAGGCGGTTTCTTTCCCTAAAGAAGATATAGAGCGCTCCGAAGCTGTAATTGGCGAGCAACTAGCAGGCTCTTTCGGTCTAGAGATATATGAATACCTTCTGTTTTTCGGAGCTCTAGAGCCGAAGAAGAATGTAGGTCGCCTCATCGAAGCTTATATGGCATCGGGTGTGGATCTTCCGCTGGTCCTTGTCGCCGGCGAGGGTTGGCACAACCAGTCCGAGACCATGTTGCTCGAGGAGCTACGCGAGAATGAGCCCGGACCGACAGGGCCCAAGCGGCGCGTGCGGAGGTTTCGGTATGTCAGACCGTCGACCCTGATCACCCTGATCCGCGGTGCGCGCGCTGTCGTCTTTCCGTCCCTGTACGAGGGCTTCGGACTCCCGGTGCTCGAGGCGATGACGTTAGGTACTCCCGTCGTGACGTCACGCGAGTCCTCTTTGCCGGAAATCGCGGGCGACGCCACCTTGCTCGTCGACCCCTACGACGCCGACGACATCGCGCGGGCAATAACGACAATCGTCAACGACGCCGATCTGCGCGCCGAACTCTCCCGCCGTGGTCGGTTGCAAGCCGCCAAATTTTCCGTCGAGCGTTATCGTGAACGAGTCGAGGCGCTTTACGCGTCGCTGCGCTGAAGCATCGCGGTGGGCGGGCGCCAGGACCGGATGTCGCGCGCTTCCCGTTCCATTTGTGGGAGCGACCGGCTAGACTGGATCGCGCGGATGCGCTTTCCGGCGGTCGGCGCCTCGTTTTAGACAAGATCCGCCGGTCGGTATAGTTCCTCGTTCTATCGGGTCGTCGAAAATGGCAGAAACCTCGCAGCTTGATCGCGTCCGGTCGTTCGCCCGCGCAGTTGCCGCAGATGTCGGAGTCCACCCCCGCGCCGCCGGTCGGATCCGTCAGCTTTTCCGATCCCTCAACATCTGGTTCTGGGCCATTGTCGGCCTACCCACCCTCGTCGCGGGCGTCTACTTTTTCGCGATCGCCTCGGACCTCTATTTGTCGGAAGCGAAATTCATCGTGCGCAGCCCGAAACAAGTGCAGACCAGTTCGATCGGTGCGCTGATCCAGTCTACCGGGCTGGCACGTGCGGTCGACGACACCGCCGTGGTCGAAGATTTCATCATGTCGCGCGATGCGGTTCGCAGGCTCGAGCAACAAAATGACCTGCGCGTGGTCTTCGGCCGTCCCGAGGGCGACTTCGTCACGCGGTTTCCGGGCATTCTAATGCGCTCGGATTTCGAAGCGCTGTTTCGACGATATGATCTTTTTGTGTCGGTCGAAACCGACCACACGTCCGGGGTGACCGCGTTGCGCGTCAAGGCCTACCGGCCGGAAGACGCGCAGACGATTGCGAGGGCATTGCTGAACTACAGTGAGCAGCTGGTCAACGAGCTCAATGAACGGGCGCGCAAAGACACGCTCGGCACCGCCCGGCGCGAGGTCGACCGTGCGCAGGAGCAAATTTCCCGGATCCAGAGCCAGCTCACGGCCTACCGCGTGCGACAAAACATGCTCGATCCGAAATCGGCGTCGACCGGCGTTTTGGAGCTCATCGGGCAAATGAACGCGGCCCAGGCGACAGCTCGTCAGCAGCTCGGCGAGCTGCTCAAGAATTCGCCCAACAGCCCGCAAATCCCGTTGGTTCAAACGCGGATCGCCTCGCTCGACAAGCTGATCGCGGAGGAGCGCGCGAAGCTGACCGGCGAAACCAACTCGGTCGTCGCGACGTTGACCGAATACGAGCGCCTGGCGCTCGATCGCGAGCTCGCCGAAAAAGCACTGGCATCGGCATTCACCTCGCTTGAAGCGGCACGCCTCGAAGCTCAGCGGCAGCAACTCTATATCGAAACCCTCGCGCAGCCGAACCTCGCCGATTACCCGCTCTATCCCAAACGGGCCGTCTCCTTCGGCATGGTTCTCGTTAGCTGTCTGCTCGCCTACGGCATTGCCTGGGTGCTGGTGATGAGCGCCCGCGAGCACGCGGCGGCGTAGCCGCCCCCGCGAAGCGGGCGGAACACGTGTCGTCGTTTTGGCAAGGGCTCGTTATCCAATGGCGGGTCGTCGGCGCCCTGCTCATTCGTGAGATTTATTCGCGCTTCGGCCGCGAGAGCCTCGGTTTTGCCTGGATCGTGGCTGAACCGCTGGTGTTTGCGTTACCGGTTCTCTTTATGTGGCGGGCCATCAGAGGCTCGCAGGAACACGGCCTCGCGGTCATGCCCTTTCTGTGGAGCGGTTATCTTCCCCTATTGCTTTTCCGTCATCTCGGTGGCCGCATATTGTTGTTCATTCGTGCGAATGTTCCGCTACTCTACCATCGACGGGTCGCCATCTTTGATATTTTTCTCGCGCGTGCTCTGTTGGAGATCTTCTCGAACCTCACGGCGCTGGTGGTATCCTTTGCGGTGTTCTACGCCGTCGGATCCGTGGATGTGCCACGCGATTTGCCGATGTTCTACCTGGGCTATTTTTACATGATCTGGTGGGCAGTTGCGTCTGCCCTGATCATCGGCGCCCTGTGTGAGCGCACGGACTGGGTGGCTCAGGTTTGGATGCCTTTCTCTTACATGTACATGATCTTTTCGGGCTTCTTTTATCTCGCAGATTGGCTGCCGCCCGCCCTGCGCAGCGTGGCCCTTTGTCAACCCTATACGCAGTCATACGAGATGATCCGCGCCGGGGTCTTCGGTACGACGATTACGACCTATGGCGACCCTGCGTATACCACATTCGTCCTCGCGATCTTGACCCTGTTCGGCTTATGGCTGATGCGCGAGAGCCGTAAACACGTCGTGATCGAATGATCAGCGTGGTCGATGTTACAAAGGACTATCGAACCGAGGGTCGAGTCCATCGCGTTCTGAGTGGCATATCGTTCACTGTTGCGAAAGGTGAAAAGCTCGCGCTGCTCGGGCGCAACGGCGCGGGCAAATCGACGCTGATACGCCTCATCGGAGGTGTCGAACTGCCATCCCGCGGCGTCATCGAACAAACGATGAGTGTGTCGTGGCCGATCGGATTGGCCGGCGGTTATCATCCGATTTTGACCGGAAATGACACGATGCGCTTCGTCGCGCGCGTCTACAACAAGCCGTTCGACGAGATCAAAACCTATGTCGAAGACTTTGCCGAACTGGGGAAATTTTTATCGGAGCCGTTGCGCACCTATTCCACGGGGATGAAGGCCCGTTTCATGTTTGCGCTGTCGCTCGCGCTCGACTTTGACTGCTACCTGATTGACGAGGTCATTGCCGCCGGCGATCAGCGCTTCCAGCGCCGGTCGCACGAGGAGCTGTTCGAAAAACGGGCTGACCGCTCCATGATCCTTGCATCCCACGTGAGCGAGATCGTCAGGGCCTACTGCTCGCGAGCCCTGATCCTGCACCGAGGGCGGGGCAAAGTCTTTACCGATCTCGACTTGGCCTTCGACATCTATAACGACTTGTGAGGAGCCGTTGCTCTCGAGGGCCCGCGCGCTGTAATAGGCGGGCAATCTCTGATCTATCCTCCTCTTTGCTGTGGCATTGATACCGACAAACACCTTCCCTGCGGCGGAATTTCTCGTTCGCCACATGTACCAGCCCGTCGAGCTTGGAAACGGGGCAAGCCACTTTGCCATCGCCGAGACGGCACAGCCGATCTCGGGCGACAGCTGGTTTTGGACCGATGATAACGCGAAGGTCCTCGAGTTCCTGTCGCGGCCAGAACTCTGGCAGCGATTCCCCCATGAAACCAATGAAATTCTACGGTTTGTCCGAGCAATGTGCCACGGACCGCTGATCTTCCGACGGGTAAGCCCGCCACGGCTTGAGTCGGTCGAGAAGCAGGGTGCGCTGGACGGTTACCGTCACTCGCTGATGGAGGTCAAATACAATCTATCGCGCGGCGAAGTCTTCGCCGGCCTGCGCTTCCATGACGAAAGAAACCGTGACAACCTGTTAATGACCGGCAATTACGTTGAGTTTACCCATCATCGACGCCGTTTCAAGTTGCAGGTCGAGCCGGCTATCAGCGATGTCGATGCCAGACAGGACGGGAACACCCTAAGACTCCGGCATTCTGGCGACTTGCATTTCGAATCTCGTCGAAAGCAGCTTCGGCTCGGCCGGATCGCCTATACATATACTATCGACGCTCGGTCGATGTTGATCGATGTCGAGGTCACCCTCGAAATCGAGCCCGGCGTGTCAGTAACCGACGTAGTGCTGACCATCGGGCATGACCAACTCGGTCGGATGCGCTACCGAACGATTGTCGCCGATATTGGGCCGACGGCAGAACCGCTTTATCGGGCCGGGATACCGGGCCGGCGGCTGCTCAAAGCGGCGGGCGCTTCATATTACCTGATCAGACAACCACACATTTCCGGGGATTGCTTTGCCATCCACTCGATCTCACGCAACCCGACACGATTAACTGATATCGAAACTATGGTGCAGCGCTGGGGAAGGTTACGTTTGGCGGTCGCCCGCTATTCCTTTCCCGGTTCACAGTGCGGCGCCAGGCTTGTTGTCGGTGAGCGCAAGCTGCTCACCGGCGGCGGTTTTTACGATCGGATAGCCGACTACGCGGCCTTGATGCAGAGCGAGGCTTCGGCGGAGTCGGAACAACGCGCTGTTCGGGACCTCAGCACCTCCTACGACTATGGATCCAAGATAAATGCTTTTGCCAAATGCTTCGCTGTGTGCAAAGCAGGAGAAGCCGCCGCGGACCCAGAGGGTCTAGATGTATTGCGCTCATTATTCGACGAATATCTCAAATATTATTGTGAATTATTTCTAAATGTTCATGAAAAACAACGAAACTCAATTTTTTCCCGAGACCTTTCGTTTGTCATACTTGGTGTGGTGACGATGTATCGGGCTACCAATGCCGCCTATTATCTCCGACTCCTCGCGAGGCTCTGCAATGTGCTGCTAGAGTTCGAAGTGCGTTCCCATAACATCAAGGGAGACCCCGCTTCCGGCTTCCTGATGAGGATGACCAGCCCCCGAGTTGCCTACGTCGACTGCCAAAGCGCGGCGCTCCTCGCGTTGACCCAGGCAGCCAGTTATCTCGATGATCCTCAGCTGGTGGCAGCAATCGAGCGCGGCCTCGCGAGCTATAGTGTGGAGACCTGTACGGTCCCTGCCGGCCATCCCTACGATATCGACACGGTCTCGACCAGCATGGTCGATCGGCTCGGCAGGCGCCGTACCGAGAATGCGTTTTGGAATTTCAAAGTTGGGATGACCTTGCGGTTTTTCGCTGCGCTGCGCCGATCTTCTCATCCAGCGTTGCAATCGATCGTCGTACGATACCGTGAGAGAATGGACCTATTCGAGATTGTCCTTCGCAACCAACTCGAGAGATCGATCACTCGGGCGGAAGATGGTATCGAAATCCGTACCGCCGTATCTGCCGGAGAGACCAATTCAGAAACGCAACCATGGGTAATGCTTGGACTATTTGGGCATCCGTACGATTGAGACGCTCCTCGCTGGCGCAGCACCGGGCTCGAAATTACGGTAGGGCATGAGACATGGCGCGTGGCGGCACTCCAAATTGACCTAAAAGCGCAGTGTGCACCGCGGCGGCAATCATCTCAGAGGATCGCCGATTGTCGGCTCGGCGCAGCACAAAAAGGCTACGACGCCCTCCAGCCTGCTCAAAGAACGTAGCAAGATCCTGATGGATGGCATGCTCGACCGTCGTATCGCGGACGAGCCCGTGGTCACGGAATTTCCGCTCCCACCAATGTGTGCTTGCCCATACTAAGTGGCCGTGCACCGGCCAGCCTTTCTCGTCGCAAGGCCAGTGGCGCCAATACGATCTTTCCCCGACGGTCAGCCACTCTTCGAGATAGGGTTCTTCAAATAATCCAAAGATAGGATCCTGCCCCCACATTGGAGAATTCAAATACAAATATCCGTCCTCGTCGAGAATCGATAGAATTTTCTCGATATATCGATCGAGTCGTAATGGGCTGACGTGTTCGAGCACGTCCATACACAGGACGACATCAAACTGGCGCTCGATATCCAGCGCGAGAAGGTCACCAAACATCATCGCTTCGCGGATGTTGGGATGAGCGAATGCGAACGCGAGATGGCTAATCTCTGCTCCAAGAACGCTGACGCCGGCATCGGCCAGGAGACTTATCACAGAGCCGGTGAAGCACCCCAGCTCGAAGCAGCTGCGTGCCCCTAGGCCATGCACGATGGCGGCCGTAATCTCCTTATCGTAATCTATCGTCGGGCTCCATACGCCGAACCGGTCGTAAAAGCGATGCTGATCGATCAGTGACGCCATCAGAGAGACGTCGGCATCAGTGCGAGCTACATACACTGTCATCGGTGCCCCGCGGACCAACTGCGTTTGATATCTGCCCGGTATCGAGGCTCTGAGGTCGGGCACTGGTGCCGGCGGTACCAAAGATTGGGTGAACCGCGAGCGAAACTCGGGCGAAGCGACGAAGCTGCGGAAGACGTGCTCGAGGGACTGCTCAGCGCGCAGGCGGTCGACGTTATCTTCGAAACCCGCGACGTCGGGTTCCCGATCGAGGATCCCGCGATAGAGCGCGGTGACAACATGCTCCGGAGAAAATCCCCCTCTACGCCCGAACCGCGAGCTGACCCTGCCAATAAGAAATTTGGCCGCGCCAGATAATATCCTGCGCGCCCGGCGGACGACCTGCCTCCCCTGTGCCAGCGAAATCTTAGCTTTCGCATATAGATAGTTATCCAACGCCATTACGGTTCCTTGACTTACCTAACCGCAGATTTTGCGCTATTCGACGCATGCTGTGGAGCCGGATAGAATTGCCAGGGTGGATAACATGGCTTGTCGCAACGCTCAAGTAAGTCTCTGCGAGGTGGAGGAGTCCGCGGGCTTGGGTGGCCTAAGCCGGCTCGTGTTGTGGACCGAGGCTATGCGTGCTATGCCCGAAGCGTGGTTCCGATCTTTTCCTATCCTGTATGCCATCGATAACAACAGATGCCGTTTCTGCGGCGAAATTTCTGGTTCGCCATATGTATCGGCCGATCGGCTTGGCAACAGATGCGCGATGCTTTGCTGTCGCTGAGACGGAATATCCATTTGGGGGCGACACCTGGTTCTGGACTGACGACAACGCGAAAGTCCTCGAATTGCTCGTCCAACCAGAACTCGCCGCTCACTATTCGGAAGAAGCCGGGGAGATTTTCAAATTCGTGCAACAGATGTGTCGGGGCCCGTTCATGTTCCGACGGGTTAGCACCCCAAGACTAGAGCTCGTCGGTCAGCGCGGCCCGTCTGCCAGCTACTATCACTCGCTGATGCATCTCCAGTGCGACTTACCGCACGGCGCCGTCATTGCGGGCATCCGCTTCCATGATAACAGAACAGCCGATAACTTACTGCTGCGGGGAAACTCTGTAGAGTTCACCTATCGTGAAAATTGTTATACCTTGAATGTGGAAGAAGCAATTACCGACGTTCATCAAGAACAGAAGGGATATACTTTATCCTTGCAACATTCTGGCGAACTGTATTTTAAATATCGCTGGCGAGTGCTTCGACTTGGTCGAATCGCTTACACCTACACAATTGATGCGCGCTCTATGTTGATCAACTGTCAGGTCGTGCTCGATGTTAATCCGGCCACGAGTGTCACCGACGTGGTGCTTACGGTAGGACATGATCGCCTTAGCCATGGTTCCGGTGGCGTGCACTACAGCACCATTTTCGTCGACGGTCTCGGGCGGGAAACAGCACAATTCATCGCGGGCCAACCTGCCACTGGTTTCGTTCCCACAGTTGGCGCCACCTACTACTCGATCGCCCAAGACGAAATCGCTGGCTTCGCACTTGCCGTGCATTCCGCACCACGGGAACCCAACCGGTTCTCCGGCATCGAATTACTGGTGCAGGAGCGTGGGAGGCTGCATTTCGCTCGGGCGCGCTATCGCTTTGACGGGCCATGTCGCGGTGCTCGTCTTGTCGTTGCCGAAGATAAAATGCTGACCGCAGGAGGCTTCTATAACCGGATTGACGATTATGCGGATCTGATGCGAACCGCTCTGGCGATGAAATCGGCTCAGGAATGCGCCCTTGATTTCAGCGTTTCATATGATTATGGCGCGGAACTTAATGCGTTTTCACAATATTTTGCGGCATTGAGTCGTTGCAACTGTTCTTCACAGATGCGCAAAGAATTACAATCTATGTTCGACGACTACCTTAGTATCTATTTTGAGCTTTTTGTTGAGGGTCACAATCACAAAAGAAATACGATCTTTTCTCGCCAACTTGCCTTCGTTGTCCTTGGGCTGGTTACAATGCATCGGACAACTGGAGATAAAGCTTATCTCAGCCGGTTATCACAGTCGTGCGAGGTGCTACTCGATTTCGAAAAGCGTTTCGAGGACATTGCCGGCGCTCCCGTATCGGCGTTTATGATGGGGGCTCACAGTCAGCGATTCGTTTTTATCGATTGTCACAGCGCAGCGCTGCTCGCCTTGACACAAGCCGCCCAATATGTCAACGACGGGCGGCTGGTCGCAGCTATCGACCGCGGGCTTGGAAGCTACTGCATCGAGACCACAAAAATAGATTGGATCGATGGTCCGCACAAGGTCGATGCTGTTGCCGCAAGCTGGGTCGCCGACGACGGAACCCGGCACACGAGCAATGGGTTCTGGAATTACCACGCCGGGCTGACGCTGCGCTTCTTCACCGCCTTACGGAACGCATCTGATCCGGCTCTGCAGGCAATCGTCGCCCGACACCATGAGCGAATGGAATTATTCGAGATTATCATGCGGCGGCAAATCCGGCGGTCAATCACCCGGCGGGACGACGCCGTTGAAATTCGAAGCTCCATTCTCTCTACCGAGACCAACTCTGAAACGCAGCCCTGGGCTACGCTCGGGCTTCTCGGCCAGCGTCGGTAATTAGCGGACTAGGGATTCGAAGACGTTTACAGAGGTCGGTGAGTACCCTCTCAGGTCGGGCGGATCTCAACGGCCTCGATCTGCGCCGTGAAGCCCGGGTCGCAGATTAGGCGAACCTCGAGCTCGCGCAGTTCCCCGTCCGAGGCGAATTCCAACTTGGCGACCGGGTGACTGTCTAGCAGATGGGCCACTTCAATGACGCGCTGAGTCACCTGTCGAGTTCCGATCTCGACCGCGATGTCCATGATCGCGCGACCGACCCGTGGGGTGCCCGGGCGAAAATACACCTGGGCAACATAGCGCCCCGTTGGCAAAGTAATGTAGGGTCCATACAATGCGGTCCCGTGCCGCGCATTTTGCAAAGCAATCACGTCGCCAACGCGCACACCGACTTCGGTGCCAAGGATCGGATCTCCGGCAGCGAAACGAAACACCACAGCCTCGCGTAGTTGAGCCTCCCACACGTTTAACCAACCGGGAATGCCTGCCACATGTTTGTGGCCAAACCAACCATTTCGCGAGAGCGCCGCAGCAAAGTATCGGTCGTTGAAGCCCAACTCGAGACAGCCATGCTTACGGATCGTCCATAGGGATTGGCCATCAAGGCGAATGCCCCACGGATAGGGGAAATCAGGTTGTATAGGCTCGGCGCCGAAATAAATACGGCCTTTGGACGTAATAGTCTGGCGCAATGCACGGAGTAGGCGAATGTGGTCTGCAGCATGGTGAAAGGACTCGAAAAAGATCACTGCATCGAAGGGCTCACGGACCTCTTCGACCCATGTGAATTCTGCGTTTACGACGGTGATGGGCAAATTCTTTTGGGCCGCCCGCCGCTTAATCAGCTCGCAAAACCCCGGTTCAATATCCACAGTTGTGACCCGGTGGCCGGTTTCGGCGAGCAGAACCGTCGCGTTTCCCCAGCCGTGCCCAAGCTCGAGCACTCGCGACTGGGGAGCCAACGCTAAGCAACGGAACAGAAACCCGATAGCGATTAGATGATCGCCGACAGTTGAACAGCTACCTGTCGCATATGGGAAAGGCCGGTGCAAGGCTTGGGCTACGTCGATGTTGGTTATTTCGTTGGCAGTGGCGTAATCCCTGCCGGCTATATGCCGGTAAAGATCCATATGGAACTCGCGATATTCCGTGGAAAATGGATCGGCCGGCATCCGATCGGGGGGATCCATACGAAAGGTCTCGAAGACTGCGCGTAGCTGATCATCTGAGGTTCTTGCGGCACGATCGCATTCCAGTAGCTTTTCATCGAGCTCAGCGAGCGTTCTTATGATCTGCATGGTACTTCATGACAACATGAAAATGCCGAGAAATTCTTCAATGCTTTTTTCTACGATGCAGCTTA
>Ga0310917_10000727_pt1 | contig 14981 bp, 17 predicted proteins | sample GREbulkMGLF178_FD_203531 | JGI IMG/M metagenome (GOLD analysis project Ga0310917, IMG submission 203531) | Lab enrichment of tropical soil microbial communities from Luquillo Experimental Forest, Puerto Rico - GRE.bulkMG.LF178 | ecosystem: Environmental > Terrestrial > Soil > Tropical forest >... | reverse complement strand
GCGCGGGATTCCCAAATCAGTTTTTCTGTGACTCATGGGTTGTCGGCTTGTGGAGGGGCCGACCATGGGAGGCGGGAGATCGGATTGGCGGAAGGAGCTTGGACGCTTTCTGAAGCCGTTTTTGGATCGATTGGGTCACAAGGCTCGGCGACAGATGTGCCCTGTCTACGTGTCAGGGCTGGTCGGTCCTGGGGACCGCAAAAGCATTCAGCCGATGGCGGAGCGGCTTGCACCTGGTGACTACGATCAATTGCACCACTTCATCGCCACAGGGGTCTGGGATGCCGGCCCCCTGGAAAGAGAGTTGCTGGTCCAAGCCGATAAGCTCGTCGGCGGCAGCGATGCGGTGCTGGTGATTGATGACACCGCGATAGCTAAGAAAGCCACCCATTCAGTCGGTGTCGCTGCGCAGTATGCTTCGGCGTTGGGCAAGGCCAATCTTTCGATGGGCTTTCCTCAGCTTACGAGTCGCCATCTTCAGACCCAGACTGGCTCAGGCAATAAATTTCTGAGTGTGGGTAACCTTTTCTAGAACCTAGCCGAACGGTTAGAGAGGCTATCAGTTTAGTGCGGGCGCGTGGCGGGACAGGCGGTGGATAATAAACCACCGGGGTGAGGGGTTTGCCAAACGAATGAGCATGTATCGCTATATTGCATTTGCTGTCGCAACGGCGAGTGCCGCCGCCATGCTTTATGTTGGGCTATACCAGAGCCGACTTGTCGGCGCCTGATCTGTCCTTTTTTCGGTGAGGGCTGCGAGGGGGTCGCCAATGCCCCGTTCGCGCGGCCATTTGGCGTTCCCGATGGGCATATCGGCGCCGTCCTTTACATCGTCATCGTCGCGTTGTTGCTCGCGCCGCTGGGTCGCTGGGGCTGGATCGCCTTGCTGGCGCTTTCGGCCGCGGCGACGCTCGCCAATATCCTCGGTGTGCGCGATATGATGATTTTTGGAGGTTACTGCCTCTATTGCCTGACAACGGCGTTGTTGTCGCCGGTGCTGCTGTGGTCGGTGTGGAAACTAGGGTGATCGCTAGGTGACTCAGGGCATTTCTGACATGGATCCCAAACAGGCCATTGGCCTTGGTCGCGACGCTGACGTAGATGAAATCGCCGTTCGCCATCGCGTTGATTCGGACTACGTGTTCCACGAATTGACCCGAAGTATTTGTCCGAAGTGCCGGCGGGTCATCGATGCCAAAATCCTTCTGCGCGACAACAAGGTCTATATGAGCAAGCGCTGTCCCCGGTGCGGACCATTCATCTCGCTCGTGTACGGCGATGCCGCGGCCTATGTCTCATTCGCGCGATACAACAAGCCCGGCACAATTCCGCTGGCGCGCGGCACGCAAATCGAGCACGGCTGCCCGCACGATTGTGGGCTATGCCCCGAGCACGAGCAGCATGCCTGCCTCGGCGTTATCGAGGTCAACAGCGCCTGCGACATGGAGTGCCCGCTTTGCTTTGCCGATGCGGAGCACGGGTTCAGCCTGACGCTCGAAGAGGTCGAGCAGATGCTCGACGATTATGTACGGACCGAGGGCAGGCCAGAGGTCGTGCAGTTTTCCGGCGGAGAGCCGACGATCCATCCGCGCATCATCGATTTCGTTCGCGCCGCGCAGGCGCGCGATATTCGCTTTGTGATGCTCAACACCAATGGCAAGCGCATCGCCCGCGACGACCGGTTCCTCGAACAGCTCAACGACGTGCGGCCATCACTCTACTTTCAATTCGACGGCTTTGAGCGCGAGACGCACCGGATCCTGCGCGGCGAGGCGGATATCCTTGAGGAGAAGCTGCAGGCGCTCGATCGGCTCGCGGACACCGGGCTGAACGTCACGATCGTTCCCGCCATCGAACGAGGCGTCAACGAGCATGAAATCGGCAGGATCGTCGAATTTGCGATCGAGCATCCGGCAATCAGAGGCATCACCTTCCAGCCGGCATTCCACGCCGGTCGCCATATGCCGCACGATCCGATGCGCCGCATGACCATTCCGGACATCGTGTGGCTGATCGAGGCGCAAACCGGCGGAAAGTTCGTAGCCTCCGACTTCGTGCCGGTGCCGTGCTGCTTCCCGACCTGCAACGCGGTGACCTACGCCTTTGTCGAAAGCGGCCGCGTCACTCCACTGCCGCGCATCATCAATGTCAATGACTACCTTGACTACATCACTAATCGCATCGTGCCGGACTTCCGCCACGAAATCAGGACGGCATTGGAAGGCCTGTGGTCATCGTCGTCGGTGGCAGGATCAGAGACCTCGCTGCGGCAAGTCGAGATTTCATGCCAGGCGTGCGAGCTCCCGGACAATCTGGCAATCGATAACATTGCAAAGAGCATGATTATGATCATGCTCCAGGATTTCATGGATCCCTGGACCTTCAATCAAAAGAGCCTGATGAAATGCTGCAAGGAATTTCTTCTGCCGGGCGGCAAGCAGATTCCGTTTTGCGCCTACAACTCGGTCGGCTATCGCGAACAGGCGCGGCGACAGCTCAATGCCATGGAGCCGGAGCGACGGCGCGCCAGACGAGAAGGCCGCGCCTATGAGCCGAGACCGGTCGTGTTCGACTTTAGCGACCAGGCGGCTGTCAAATGAACGAGTTGGAAGACCCGCGCCCAATTGAGCCTAGCAGGCTTTCGCCGACGGCCATCAAGCAGTGCTGCGCGGCTGTCTATGACAGCGACGCTGTGAAGCTGCTGCTCGGCGACTGCCTCCATCCAGGCGGCACCGCACTGACCGAGCGGCTCGGGGCGATGTTGAACCTGGGACCGGAAACGCGCGTCCTCGACGTCGCCGCCGGCCGCGGAACGAGCGCGTTCACGCTTGCGACGCGATTCGGGTGCGAGGTGATCGGCCTCGACTATAGCCAAGGAAATATAGAGGCGGCGAAACGCGATGCCAGCGCGCGAGGTCTGAGCAGAACGGTCAGCTTCTATTGCGGGGATGCTGAGCGGCTGCCGTTTGCCGATGGAGCGTTCGACGCAATCGTCTGCGAGTGCGCGCTGTGCACTTTCCCGAACAAGCAATCTGCCGCCGCCGAATTTGCGCGCGTGCTCCGTTCGGGCGGCCGGTTCGGGTTGAGCGACCTGACGCGGCAAGGGCACTTGCCCTCCGAACTCGAGAGCCTTGTGGCCTGGGTCGCCTGCATTGCCGACGCGCAGCCGCTCGCGGACTACGCGGCCCTGTTCGCTGCCGCGGGTCTAAGGACAATCGCAACAGAAGGGCACAACGGCGCGCTGGTCGACTTCGTGAACCAGATCTGCGCGCGACTTCTCGTGACGGAAGTCATGCTGGGATTGAAAAAGCTGGCGTTGCCGGGGTTCGACATCGCGATAGCCAAAGAATTCACACAGCGCGCGCTGGCCGCGATAAAAGCAGGCAAGCTAGGTTACGCGATCGTGACCGCCGCCAAGGAAGGATAGTCTGGCGTGACAGCAAAATCCCTCCATGTTCGTCACGAGCGTGTGCTCCGCCGCGGATCGAGCCGCACTCCCGCCTGGTTGATGGTTCTGCTTGGATCGGCAATGCCGCTCCAACCGGGGCCGCTCGCGCAGACGACGCGGCTAAAGGAGGTCACGGCATCGAGCGCGCTTCGGAGCAACCCATGTACACGAACCGCCTGATCAATTCGCGCGACCCTTACCTTCTGCTGCACGCCCACAATCCGGTGGACTGGTACCCGTGGGGTCCCGAGGCGCTCGCCAAGGCAAGACAGGAGAACAAGCCGATCTTTCTCTCGATCGGGTACAGCACCTGCTATTGGTGTCACGTCGCCGAGCGCACGATCTATTCGGATCCGGAGATCGCCATGTTGATGAACCAGTGGTTCATCAACATCAAGGTTGATCGCGAACAGCGGCCGGACATTGACCAAATTTACATGTTGGCGACCGAGATCCTGACGAGGCGCGGCGCCTGGCCGAATAATCTGTTTCTGACGCCGGATCTCAAGCCGTTCTTTGCAGGTAGCTACTTCCCGCCGCGCGATGATCCCGCCAGGGGGGCGGGTTTTGCCACGATCTTGGCCGCGCTTCACGATGCATGGACCAATCATCTTCAAGACAAGGTGTTGCCGGTCGCGGGGCAGGTATTTCAGGCGATGCAGCGCGTGCAGGCCGAGATGAGGGCAGGCAGCGAGGCGCCAGTGAAACCGGCCGAGTGGTTGCGGAAAGCGAGCAAGGCGCTCCAATCGCGCGTCGATCCGAAGAATGGCGGCTTGGGTGACGGAAGCGGAACGAAGTTTCCGCAGGCGCCGAGCATGGAACTCTTATTGACGGACTATCACGTCAATCGCAACAAAGCTTCGCTTGATGTGCTGACAGCAGCGCTGAATGCGATGGCGTTCGGCGGCATCCACGATCATCTCGCAGGAGGATTCTACCGCTACTCCACCGAGCCAACATGGTCGATCCCGCACTTCGAGAAGATGCTCTACGACAACGCGCAACTGCTGCGGCTGTACGCCGAGGCCTATGCAGCAACGAAACAGCCGCTTTATCGCGCTGTGGCCCTGGACGTCGGACAATTTCTCAGGCGCGACATGATGGCGCCCGAGGGCGGCTTCTACACCGCGATCGATGCCGAGGTGAACGGCGTGGAGGGCGCAGCCTATCTCTGGACGAGGACGGAAGTCACCTCAGTCCTTGGTGAAGAGCCAGCGAAGCGGTTCCTCGCGGCTTACGATGTCACGCCGATGGCCGCCGCACCGGTCAGCGAATCAAGCGCCGATCGGAAGGGACTTGGCGTCTTGCGGATCCGCGTGCCGATCGAAGAAGCGCTGAAGAGCGCTGGCTTTCAGGATGCCGCGCAGATGATGGCCTTGCTTGGCGCCGCACGTGCGCGACTGCTGGCCACACGCCTGCAGCGGCAGCAGCCGGCGCGCGATGAAAAAATCCTCACCGGCCTCGGCGGCCTGGCGATCGGCGCGCTTGCCTATAGCAGCTACATCTTGCAACAGCCGGAATTTCTGACATCGGCGCGCATGGCGGGGGAGCGGATCTGGGCCCTCGCCTTCGATCCCGCAGCGAGAACGCTCAAGCACGAAATATTTGCCGGGCATGCCCAGACAGACGGTTATCTCCAGGACTACGCAATGCTGGGCAATGGCTTGATGTCACTCTACGATGTGACCAAGGAAGACATCTGGCGCGATCGCGCGGCCCTGCTGGCCACCGCGTTTCTCGAACAGTTCGCCCACCCGGACGGCGCGCTGTCAACGACGCTCGATGAGAAGAACCTTTTGATTCCCGTGGGCGACAGCGAGGATAGCGATGTCCCGTCGGGCACTTCCGCCGCGCTCGGTCTTCTGCTGCGGCTTCGCGACGCGGCGGGCGGCTCCGAGTTTGTAGCAGCGGCGGTGCGGATTGTTCGCCATCTGAGCGGTCGGTTCAGCGAGCAGCCGGAGATATGGCCCGCGGCAATCACTGTCCTCAACCTTCATCCCCTGATGGAGGCCGACCTCGGCGGTGCGCGCGAGGCCGCGGCCCGTTCGGCAGACGACCAGGCATTCCGGGCTCCCGAGACGTCGGACCACGTCCACGCCTCCGCGGTTGTCAGGGCTGGCGAGAACGATGACGAGATTGTGGTCACGTTGCAGATCGATGACGGATACCATGTGAACGCAAACCCGGCATCCTTCGATTATCTGATACCGACCTCCGTGGCGTTCGCCGGCTTGACCTCGCTGGGCACGAAATATCCTAAACCGTCCCACTTCAAGAGCGCCTTCGCGCCTGACGAACTTGCCGTCTACGAGGGGACGGTGCCGCTCGTCGTGACCATTCCAAAGGGCACCATCGCAACGCAAGGCGAACTGAAGGGCGAGGTCGACGTTCAGGCCTGCGATGCCAAGATCTGTCTGCCGCCGTCGAAACTCCCACTATCCGTTGCGTTGCAGGGCCGGTAACTCCCGGCGCGGTATCTCACGCCGCCAGGACCGGCTCCGCCAAGTCCGTCACTTCGCCACGCGCCGGGTAGTTGTTCTTCAGAACATAGTCGATTGCAGCGAGAATGTCGGCGAAGTGCGGTCGCGCGAACGGCATCGTCTGCACGCTACCGAAGTAGAGCGAGCCGTCCGGCCGTATCAGATAGAGCGCCGGCTCGGAGAACCGAGCGGGCTCCTCGACCCCTGCTGACGTCATTCCGCGTCCGGTCGAAATGAACAATCCCCAGCGCCGCGCAGCCGCCAGATCGAGACCATAGCCGATGCGCAGCTGGGTCAATCCCCAGGCTTCCCTGGTCTGCATTGCCCGTTCTTTCGTATCGGACGATACGGCCACCACCGCAACGCCGCGCTTGTCGAACTCCTCGAGCTTTGATTCCAGCTCCCTGAGCTGGGTCTTGCAAATCGGGCAGTGAAGGCCGCGATAGAACACGAGAAGCGTGAAATGCGCAGGCTTCTCGCGTGCAAGATCGAAAGCGCCGCCGCTCGCGAGGTCAACTTGAAGCGGCGGCACGGCCTTTCTTGGAAACAAGGGCACAAGATCTGTCATTGACTCACTCCTTCTTGCTTTCTCTTATCGATCTGAACTGGGCATCCAGGCTTGCGATCCCTCTGATGCCATGAATTGCAGGGAAAAGTGCAGTTCACCCGTCAGCTACCGGTGTCGAACGCCTACTCTCGAGCGTATAGCGTTCGCGGCGCCACCCATCGAAACATTTTTTGGCCGAACACACCTGCCAGCCCCACAAACAGGACTGCAGTTCCGAAGTTCCACATCAGGATCATCACGGTCGCATCGATCACGTGGAACAGCGACAGCGCCGTAGCGGTGATCGCGGCGACAGCCAAGCTGCCCATGAAGGTCGCGGCGATCGGCCGCAGCGGAGCGGCGTAGCGCAGCATCACAAGCATCGCCAGCGACAATGGCAAGCTCGTCAGCACGAGAGTGGCGAAGCAGCGCGCGGCCTCGCCAAAGCTCATGCCGTCAGGTCCGATCGCGACCCATTGAGTCAGGCACTGGTAGCCGACATTAGAAAGCCACGCGATCAGCGCCGGTACGGGCAGAAGAAGCCAGAGGCGCGAGCGGTCGGGGAGGCTGACCAGGAAGGCTGCGATAGTCGCCAGCACGCCGGTCAAGAGCGAGGCCGCCATGCTGGCGGCAAAGGCTGGCTCCTGCAGCCGCTGAACCAGGTCGGGGCGAATTCCCTGGTTGACGGCCAACAGCGTCAAGACGACCGCTGCAAGCAGGAGCCAGCACGCCGCCCGCATGACCGGCGGTCGCAGCCGCCGCACCGGCGTGGCGTTTGCCGCAAGGGAAGCAATGAGATCGGGGGTTTTGATCACGGCTCGCTCCGATCGAGCAGCATTTTGCGCAGGCTCTTCAGCGCACGATGAGTGTTCACCTTAAGAGAGGTGATCGACATGCCGCTCATTGCCGCCGCCTCTTTTAACGACAACTCCTTGAGTTTCAGCAACCGCACGGCATTCTGCTGCGCAGCAGGAAGGTTGTTGACCATCCCCTCGAGCTCTCGCCCGTCCGGCCTCTCATCTAGGTTCGCTGCGGGCTCGCAAAAGGTTTCGTGTTCGACGGTCAAAGGTATTTCACGGTTTCTGGTACGGCCGTGACGGCGCAGCCGGTCGATGAATCGTCGGTTGGCAATTGCGACCAGCCATGGCGCAAACGGCCGGGTCGGGTCGTAGGTCTGCCGAATCGAATGGACGGTCAGAAGGACGTCCTGAACAGAGTCTTCTACGTCATTGGCGTCGCGATATCGCCGCGCGGCAAGAGAGCGCAGATAGGGCGTGATTTCCTGTAGAAGGCGATGATAGGCGGCGCCATCGCCCTCCTGAGCGCGGGCCATCAGGATGGACCAATCCACGTCTCTGGTAACCGATGCCGGGCCTGCCGACCTGCCGGCGTCGTCTTTTCCGACGAGCCTCAGAGACGGTCCGCGGCTGCGTGCGTCATGCGTCATCGGCCAAAGCTCCGTTGCCGAGCTGACCGCTCACATACATATGAAGACGGGAGGCTCGCATCCATACCCAACATCAGGTGCCTCCCTCCTCCCAGGACCGGGGCCACCGTTCAAGCAGGCGGTCGAGTGACAGCGCGCCGGGCCCAAGGGCGATGATGGCCAGCGCCAGGCCAGCCCATGGCAGATGGAAGTTCGCCCAACCTTCCGGCACCACGAGCTGAATGACGCCGGTCATCACGAGAAGCGCGAGCGCGCTGAAGCGGGTTGCAAGGCCAATAACCAGCAGAACCGGGAGCACGATCTCGGCGATGCTGTCGAGATACGCGAACGCAGTCGGCAGCGGGAAATCGTAGGCCTGGCCGAAAATGTGCAGCTTGAACTCCTCTTCGAACAGGAACGTCGCAGCCGGCGACAGCGACAGGAAGCCATCCCACTTGGTCAGCCCGGATTTAAAGAAGGGCACGGCCAGCGCAATCCGTAGCACTGGCGGCGCCACGACCTGAGCAGCGCAAGCCAACCAGCCGCTGACCTCGCGGACGGTGCTTTCAACGGTTTCGATGCTCGTACGTGGGGTCATTTTCGCCTCGCCTCCGGTAGGCTGTAACCGACCAGCGCACCCACGCGCATAAGATCGGAAAGGTTGGCGGAGAGGTCGAACCGAGAATTGGCGATCACGGCCGTCTCGAGCGCGGCGAGCACCGGTTCTCCGTTAGCTGTGGCTCGGATGAATTCCAGGCTGCCTTTGGGGATCGAGCGAACCTCAACGTCGGCCATGGGGCGAACGATGAGCACGTCCTCGCCGCCTGCGTTGAGATCCACGGGCGCCGGGGCGCCGCCCGCGACATTCATCTGCCAGATCGTGAGCGCTGGAAATTGCGAGCGGACGACGCGAAGCGAGGGGTGAAGGTCAAGGCGAATCGCGGGAAGCTGGTCGGGCGCGATGGCGCTGAACGCGCTTGGATCGATCGGCGAGGCCTCGGGCGCATGATAGGCCTCCGTCCAGGCGCGCTCGATCCGTGCAACATCGGCCAGATAGGGCAGCACCGCGGCCGGCTCGAATTGTCGGATGAAGTCCGGGAAGCCGGCGCCATAATCAAGCAGGATCGGCGAGCGCGGCGGCTCGACCATCACATAGGCGCGTGCCATGGCGCGAAAGAAATCGGCCCCGACGATGCGGTGCACGGCCGGAAACGCATCCTTCAGCGTCCCCGTCAGACCCACCACGACATTGTTTCTGTAGACGGCAAATCGCCTCACGCCCGGTTCACCGTCCGGACCGATGAGGCCGTCGGGCATCGACAGCCCAGGGTCCAGAAGAGCTGCCGCGAACCCGCGTTGCCTCTCAGCGAGCTGCAGCATGGCGCACGGCCTCTGGTCTTGTTGCGAGCATGATCGCCTCGGCGCGGTCCGCCTCCCGCTTGAGCGTCGGCCAGTCCGGTACGTCGGCGTCCCATTCGATCAGCGTGGGAACCGGACCGATCAGCGTGACGGCGTGGGCGTAGAGACTCCAGACAATTTCTTCGACGGGGCGATTGTGCGTATCGATCAGCAGCGGCCGTCCCTTGTCGTCGGCCTCTCTCGTGTAGCCGGCGATGTGAATTTCCTGGACGTGGGCCAGCGGATAGGCCTCGATATAGGCAATCGGATCCCACTCCTGATTGGTCGACGCGACGTAGACATTGTTGACGTCGAGAAGCAGTCCGCATCCGGTGCGTCGCACCACCTCGGCGATGAAGTCGATCTCCGAATAGGTGCTTTCGGCGAAGGCGAGATAAGTTGAGGGATTCTCCAGCAGCATCTGCCGGCGGAGTGCGTTCTGGACCTGGTCGATGTGTTCGATGACACGGGTGAGCGTTTCGGCGGTGTATGGCACCGGCAGCAAATCGTTGAGGAAGCTTGAATCGTGCGATGACCAGGCCAGGTGCTCCGAGAACAGACCCGGTCTGTACCGTTCGATCAGCCGCTTGAGGCGTTGAAGATGATCCTCGTCGAGCGGTCGATCGGCCCCCATCGACAGTCCGACACCGTGGAGCGACAGCGGATATCGCTCCCGGATGGCCGACAAATAGCGGTGCGGCGGGCCTCCCGCGCCCATGTAGTTTTCTGCGTGCACCTCGAAGAAACCGACGTCGGGCAAGGTTTCGACAATCGTGCGGTAATGCTCGGCCTTGAGGCCAACACCCCCGCGCGCCGGAATGCGATCTTTGGCGCAAGTTGATGGAAGCGGCACGGCAACCTCCGATCAAACGAGAGGTGGGCGCGACGGCGCCGCCCGCCTCGCTACACGGTATCAGGCCTTGGGTGTCAGGCTTCCCGGTCCCTTTGGCGTCTGCATGGTTACGCAGGAGCCTTTGGGTTCGAGCTTGAATGAGTTGCCCTGGTAGTCGACCGTGCTGGTCCCGGCGCAGGTCGTGCCCGCTCCCGCAAAGCAGTCGTTCTGGCCCTTGAGCGCCACGCCGAAACACTTCTCCATCTTGCCGCCTTCCAGCGCCTTCATCGTCATGGCCTGTTTTTCTTTCATCATCTTTTCCATTTCGGCTTTGCTCTGCGCCGTGGCCGGTGCGACGGCGAACGATCCCACGGCAGCGACAAAGGCGCCGGCGACGAGTGCGGATAGCGTGCGATTGGACATTTCTGTTCCTCCGGTGGCGGGTTGCTGTGCGAGCGTACGCAGACGCCCGTTGGCGGACCGAAACGGCCCGCCACCCCAATAGATTCGTGGCGGAGCTAGAAAGGTTACTCGGCCGGACTCTGGAATGTCGCCGTGGGGTTCCGCACCGGAGGATGGCCGTCGTTAATGGCCACATAACCGGAATGGCACGGTTTCAGCTACAATCAACAATGATCAGTCGATTTTTGCCATCGGCGGCACCGACGACCCGTTGGCCTGCAGATGAAAAGGCCGTCGTCGCACCGTCGTCGCGAACAGGAGCTCCTCTGCGTTATTTGACGGGCGAAGCCCATCTGCTCGGTCCGTCACGGGCAGCGGCGACGTCTACCGAAGATTGCTGACGCTCGTCTGTGAGCTGCGCGATTAGCGGCTCACGTCAGCATGCGGCCGCTGAAGAGTGGATGCGCGAAAATGAGTGCCGCATAGATCGCAGCGGCGAGCAGCAGCCGCCACCAGCCGATATCGCCGAAGTGCAGCCGGGTGCGACCGGCTACCAAGGCTGCCATCGGTATGTTGGACGTTTGCGCAGCCAGCCGGGCGAACCCAGCCGGATCGCGCGCGCGCCGCTTGGCATCGATGGCGAGCGTGCCGCCGAACGCCAGGATGGCGATGCCCCCGAACAAAAGCTGGGCGGCCATCTCGCCGTTGACGATCGGGTGTGCCACGGCCCACAGCGCGAACGCCCACAGCATCGGATAGCGGGTCACTTTCAGCAACCCCGGTGCCGGATCGCCGCTTGCGGCGATCGACTGCATGATCATCGTCGGGTTCCGCACGGTCAAGCTTCCAACCAAAAGCAGGCAGGCGAACGGCATCACGATCGCTGGAATCACGTGCGCGTCCGGTGGCACGCTCCAGAGCGGGATGAACGATGCCGCGCGGAATGCCCTCACCATCCAGACGAATGCGGCCAGCACGAGGGCCGAGTAGATGCCGGAGAACACCGGTTCGCCGACACGGGCCACGACGGGCCCGCGCATGGGCGGGCTCGACAGCAGGAAGTGGCCACCGGCGAAAGCCAGCACGGCCAGAGTCAACGGGATAATATCTTCCTCGAATGTCCACTCGAGCGTTACGACAGCGAGGTGGATCGCCGGATCAGCTGGCGCAGCGACAGCGCGTGCAGGAGGACCCCGGCTGGCACCACGAAAGCAGGGGTCAGCACATCCGGATAGGCTCCGGCGGCCCCGATGCTCGGCACGTCCGGAACGATCAGCTGGAGGGGGCCGGGCGACGTGATCGCCCCCATGGTGATCGCAACGGCGAAGTCGGCGAGGCCGAAAATATTCCAGATGATCGCCGCCCTTCGGCCCTGAGCTGTACCGTTCGCCACGCCGATCGCCGCCGGCAGGGCGAACAGGCCGGTCAGCACATCGCCAATTCCCGCCGGCCATCCGAGCAAGCCGGTCAGCACCCCACGCAGTGCGGCAACCAGAGCCCAGCTGCCGAATAGGCGGTAAAGCTGAAGAGCGACGAGCCAGGTCGCCGGCATCGCATCGAGCACCAGCCCCAGCCGCTTCGATAACAGCAAAAGCGGGACGCCGATGATCACCGGCAGGAAGATTGCCAACGGCAGCACTGGTAAGGGTGAGGTGCCCGTGCGGAAGGCGCCATTGATCGCCGCGCTCCAGGCGATCGCGAACCAAAGCGTGTATGGGATCATGACCGCCAGCCAGGTCGTGCGGCGTTGGCCCGGCGTCAGGTCGGTGCTTTCGAGGCCGAGCCACAAACCGAGCGCGATAAACCCATGCACCGTCAACTGGTGAGCCGTGGTCGGAACGCCGCTGGTCTGGATGATCGGCTGCCAGTAGATCAACACAATCCACAGCGCCGTCAGCGGCGCAAGCCAGAGCAGAGGACGCCATTCCTGGCGCGTGGAGCCGATATCGGCGCGAACGACTGAGACTGTCATGTTGTCGACTCCTCGTGACAACTCCGTGCAGTGACGATACAGCCGCTTCCGGCGGGGACTACTCGCGATAATGTTGATGCGGTATGAAGCGGGACTTCACAGTCCGGCACGGTGCGCTCGATGGTGCGGAAGCGTTTCTGAGTGTCGCCCAACACCGAAGCCGAGCGGCCGCGGAACTTGGGGTGACTCCGTCGGAATACGCGCGCAAGCTCGCAGCCGAGTTATTTTTCTGTCGTTGCCAGCTCGGCAATCTTCGCGAATATTTCGTCAAGCTCGGCCGCAAGCCCCTTGAGTGCATCCTTGCCTTCGTCGGCGTACGGCGCAAACACGGTCGTCGGTCTCTTGTACGATAGCGTGGCAGTGCCGTCTGGATTTTCGGTCACGTAGAAGCGAATGGGCGCCTCGATGCCGGCGGATACGCTTGTCTCCAGCATCCGCCGGGCGAAATCGTTTCGAAACACGCCAACAACCCGATTGCCAGGAATGAGAATGCCGGCCGCCTTTGCGCCTTCTGATGCGCTCGCGGAAGTAACGAGGCCCATGTGCTGAGCCTTTACCGCCGTCTCAAGCCTCTCAACGAGAGCGGAGAAGGGATAATGCGTATCGATCACGACCCACCCGCTTTGCTGCCTCACGGTGCCTGCGATCGCCGCAGACATTGCAATCGATGAAGCGATGACGACCACGAAAACGCGATGCATGGCTAACTCCTCCTGGCGCGGGCGATGCGATCTGCCGCTGATCGGCAGTCTTCCCGGGCTTCGACTTCCATGATAAAGCTTGCGAACACCTTTTCAGTTCATTGTCGAGCTACTCATTAAGAAAGCGACAAGCTTCATAACTGCGTCGTCACGGTTACGAGCCAGTCCGGCATCGCGCGTGTGAGGAAGGCCTCAACGATCTTGTCAAGGCCGGTGAGGACAAAGGCGCCGATGCCAACGAAAGTCGCGCCCATCAGAGGCTTGCCGATGCGCGACACGCGCGCCAGCCAATCGCGCCGCGCAAAGATGGCTTGTCTCGAGCCGTAGGCGAGCGCGAGGATCGGCGTTGCCGCACCGAAACCGAAGCTGATCATGGTTGCCGCTGCGGTCACGACGCTGTCGCCTTGCGCAGCGAGCCCGACCGCTGCGCCGAGTGTGGGACCCGAGCAGGGAGACCAGATCACCCCAAGCAGGGCGCCGAGTGCGAACTGACCGCCTAATCCGGACGGCTGCAGTCGGTCGAGCAGCACCTGCCCCCTGCTTGCGACCGGCGTCGCGATGGCCGCTAATCTGCCCTGAAGCGCGGGGACGAGGAGAACCGCTCCCATGCCGGCCAACACGGCCGCGACCACGAGACGTAATGTGGACGGATCAACTCCGATGTTGAAACCGACCGATGCGATGGCTATCCCGACGCCGGCGAATGAAGTCGACAGCCCCGCTGCCAGCGCCAGCGGTCCCCACGCATGGCGCTCAACAACGCCGAACAGGACCATCGGCAGAATCGGCAGCACGCAAGGGGACAACGTCGATAACGCGCCGGCCGCATAGCCGAGCGCCAGGTTGCCGAGACCGGCCACGGTCAGAATGCCTTGGCGATCATCGCGCGAATAAGTGCTGGGTCGGTTTCGCCGGTCGAGCGCGCAACCTCCTTCGCTCCACGGAAGACGATGAGCGTACTCTGGTACTGGACTCGAAACCGCTTCAATAAATCCTTCGCAGTATCGAAATCGACTTCATAGACTACCAGATCCGGTTTTTCCTTCTCAATCTGCTCGACGGTCGGCCGCTGCTGCCTGCAGGTCGGACACCAGGATGCGGTGACGTCGACAAGGATGGCTTTTTCCGCAGTCTGTGCGGATTGAAATGCTTCGGCGTCGAAAGGCTGTCCCGCCCAGACGACCGGCGACCATGCGAGGAGGGCCGCCGCAATCAGCACCGCTTTGTCCGAGGTTTGAAAGCATAATCTGTCGATCTCCGTCGAATACCCCAGCAACAATTCGCTCGGAACACCGAAAACGTTACCTCGGGGGCCTAAAGATTCCGTCGGTCTAATCGGGCGCCGCGAAAGCTGCCGGATCACCATCGGGGCGGCTCTCGCGGCGCGCTACGCGTTCCGGAGGTATTCAATCAGGCCGTTTGCCGCCGCCGATGACCAATCCGCGGCGCTTGGCATGTATCCGACGATCGTTCCTGAACTTGCGACGAGATAGGTGATCGGCATCCCGTAAAGGGCGAATGGCGCATTTCTCTCATTACCGCTGTCCGCATGCGCGACATAGCCGTTGGGATCCAAATAGAGCGGAAGGACTCGCAGATCGAGTATCTTGACGAAGCGCCCAACCGTTTCTCGGCTGCCTCTATCCTCTGAAACCGCTGCGACGTGCAGGGTTCCCCGCCAAGCGGTTCTGTATTGTCGCTCGAGGATCGGCAATTCTGTTCGGCAGGCAGCGCACCAGGACGCCCAGAAATTCAAAAGAATCGGCTTGCCGCGA
>Ga0310917_10000725_pt1 | contig 14999 bp, 13 predicted proteins | sample GREbulkMGLF178_FD_203531 | JGI IMG/M metagenome (GOLD analysis project Ga0310917, IMG submission 203531) | Lab enrichment of tropical soil microbial communities from Luquillo Experimental Forest, Puerto Rico - GRE.bulkMG.LF178 | ecosystem: Environmental > Terrestrial > Soil > Tropical forest >... | reverse complement strand
TTCAGCGGGGCCTCGGTCTTGCTGTAACCGCCCGGCGACCACCGAAACGCCCCGCCCCGTGCGATCAGGAAACTCGCCGCACCGTCCTGCACCATCGCGCCGTCAGGCAAATCGTCGAGCCGCATCGGCAGCGGGTGCAGCCGCTTTTTGCCCTTGTCCAGCCGCTCCCGGTGCAACACCGCGTCCATGTCGGGCGCGCCCAGATCGCGAACGCGATTGCCCGTCTCCCAAGCCGCTTGGAAGCGCATCGCGTCCTCGCGCCGGCAAAAGAAGCACGGCCGGTGGCCCGCAGCGAACGCGGTCGCTTCATCGAGAAAGAACAACTCGGTCCAGCTTCGTTCGCCCATCACCTTGCGCCGGCGGCCGCGAAACTCGCACAGGCAGGTCAACCACGCCGGCGTCGACCAGCGCTTCTTCAACAATGTCCTGGTTGCGGGATCGTGGATGATGCCACGGTTGCCGGTGAACAGTCCGCGCTCGGGGCTCGCGATGATCTCTCCGGTCGGCGTGACGCGATTTTGCAGCGGCATCGATTTACTTCTCCCTCTCCCCTGTTGCGGGAAGAAGGCCCCCTCGCCCGGCCGGCTACTCGCGGATCGGCGGCGCGAACGACAACGCGGTGTCCCAGGGAAAGTGGATCCAGGTGTCCTGCGACACCTCGGTGATAAAGGTATCGACCAGCGGTCGTCCCTTCGGCTTGGCGTAGACGGTGGCGAAATGCGCCTCCGGCATCATCTCGCGCACCAGAGCGCCGGTCTTGCCGGTGTCCACGAGGTCGTCGACGATCAGAAGTCCCTTGCCGGTGCCGCCGCCGAGCTTGGCGACGTCCGCCGAGATACCCTTCAGCACGTTCAGATCGCCCTGCTTCGTGTGGTCGTAGCTGGCAATGCAGACGGTGTCGATGATGCGAATGCCGAGCTCGCGCGCGACGATCGCGGCCGGCACCAGGCCACCGCGGGTGATGGCAATCACCGCCTGAAACGGCCCGACCTCGTTCAGCCGCCAGGTCAGCGCCCTGCAATCCCTGTGAAACTGGTCCCACGAGACCGGAAAGGCTTTTCCGGCCTGGGGGCTCAATTCGGGCGTCACTCCGGACATGTTATCTCCTGCAGTTCTGCTATCGGTTCGCATTCAGCCCCGCCAGCATCTCCTTGACCGCGGTCATCGCGGCGGTGAGCTTTTCGGGATCGCGCGAACGGACAACGAGGTTGGTGTTCGGCTTCTGGTTTTCGTCGAGGAACGGATAGCTGCCGATGATGGTGTCGGGATGAGCGTTGGCGATCTCGCGCAGCGGACCGCCGATATCGCCCTCTCGCGCATTGGCGCGAACCGAATCCGACAGCATCTTGACGCCTGACTTCAGCTTCGGCGCCACGATATCCATCATGGCCTGCATGATCGATGGCACGCCGGCCATCACGATCACATTGCCGATCTTGAAGCCGGGCGCCATGATGGTCGCGCTCTGGATCAGTTCGGCGCCGTCGGGAATCCGCGCCATCCGCAGCCGCGCTTCGTTCAGTTCGCCCGGATTTTTGAAACGCTCCTTGAAGCGCGCCACCACCTCGGGATGGTGATCGATGCCGACGCCGAACGCTTTCGCAACGCTGTCGGCCGTGATGTCGTCATGGGTCGGCCCGATGCCGCCCGTCGTAAAGACGTAGGTATAACGTTCCCGAAGTGCGTTCAGCGCCGCGACGATGTCGGCCTCATCGTCGGCGACGATGCGCACCTCCTTCAGATCGATTCCGATATTGCCGAGGTATTCGGCGATGAAGCCGATATTCTTGTCCTTGGTTCGCCCGGACAGGATCTCGTCGCCGATCACCAGGATGCCGGCGGTGACGATCTCGCTCATGACTTCACCCCAAACCTTCTTCGCCTTCACCCGCCCTTATCACATTGCCGGGGCAAACCCTTGAAGTCACGGGGTTTTGCTGTCGAAATAGCCACAGCCCCGCCGCTTTTTCGGGCAGCAGCGGAGCCTTCGGCGACAAATCCCCGGAGCGTAATGCATATCGCGCTGGCCCGGGCCTTGCTACCATCCCGTGAGGTCATGCACTGTTACGGCATGATGGCTCGGGGGAACGTCGGCTTCGATGGCAGTTGCGTTCGATGAGATGAACGGCCCCGGTGGCGAGACCCGCCAGGCCTATTACGAGCTGTCCCGCTGGCTGCGGGAAACGCCGTCGGACGCTCTCGAATACCGCCGCCAGGAAGCTGAACTCCTGTTCCGCCGGATCGGCATCACCTTCGCAGTCTATGGCGACTCCGAGGCCCAGGAACGGCTGATCCCCTTCGACGTGATCCCGCGCATCCTGTCGGCCAAGGAGTGGGCCATCCTTGAAAAGGGACTCAGGCAGCGCGTCCGTGCACTCAACATGTTTTTGCGGGACGTCTATCACGGCCGCGACATCCTGCGCGCCGAAATCATCCCGGACGACCTGATCTTCCAGAACCCGGTGTTCCGCCCCGAGATGAACGGCCAGGATGTCCCGCACGACGTCTATGTCCATATCGCCGGCATCGACGTCGTCCGGGTCGACGCCAACGATTTCATCGTGCTCGAGGACAATGCGCGCACGCCGTCCGGCGTGTCCTACATGCTGGAAAACCGCGAGATCATGATGCGGCTGTTTCCGGACCTTTTCGCCCGCCACCGCGTCGCGCCGGTAGAGCGTTATCCGGACGAGCTTCTGGCCGCGTTGCGGTCGGTTGCGCCGCTCTCCGCTTCGGCTGAGCCCACCGTCGCACTGATGACGCCCGGCGTCTACAACTCGGCCTATTACGAGCACTCCTTCCTCGCCGACAAGCTCGGCATCGAGCTCGTCGAAGGCCGCGACCTCGTCGTCAAGAACGACGAGGTGTTCATGCGCACCACCGAAGGCCTGAAGCGGGTCGATGTCATCTACCGCAGGGTCGACGACGATTTCCTCGATCCCCTCACCTTCCGTCCCGACTCTGCGCTTGGCGTGCCCGGCCTGATGTCCGCCTATGCGGCCGGCAATATCACGCTCGCCAACGCCGTCGGCACGGGAATCGCCGACGACAAGGCGATCTATTCCTACATGCCCGAGATCGTGAAATTCTATCTCGGCGAGGAGCCGATCCTGAAGAACGTGCCGACCTGGCGCTGCCGCGAGCCGAAGGATCTGTCTTACGTGCTCGACAAGCTCGGCGAGCTCGTGGTGAAGGAAGTGCACGGTTCCGGCGGCTACGGCATGCTGATCGGTCCGGCCGCGACGAAGGCGACCATCGAAGCGTTCCGCGACAAGCTCAAGCGCGAGCCGGAAGGCTTTATCGCGCAGCCGACGCTCGCATTGTCGACCTGCCCGACCTGCACGGCGTCGGGACTTGCCCCGCGCCACGTCGACCTGAGGCCGTTCGTGCTTACCGGCAGCAAACGCACCACCATCGTGCCGGGGGGCCTGACCCGCGTGGCGCTGAAGGAAGGTTCGCTCGTCGTCAATTCCAGCCAGGGCGGCGGCACCAAGGATACGTGGATTTTGGATGAGTGAGATTGATATAGCCGTTCGCTCGAAGCACTCCCTCCCGCTAAAAGGGGGAGGGTTGGGGTGGAAGTCAAATATTGCGTCCAAAGATGACCCCCTCCCGACGCTTTGCGTCGACCTCCCCCTTTCAGGGGGAGGTTTAGAACCAACGTTCGAGTAGACACCCTGCATGCTGTCGCGAACCGCCGAAAACCTTTATTGGCTGGCCCGCTATGTCGAGCGGGCGGAGTATATTGCCCGCACCATCGACGCAACTTTGCGCGTCACCGCGCTGCCCGCCGCCTATATCGGCAAGACCAATGAATGGGAATCGGCGCTGTTCACTGCCGGCGTGAGCCAGAGCTTTTATGAAGCCTATGAGGAAGCGAGCGAGGCGAACGTCGTCGAATATCTGTCGTTCAATCCGGAAAACCCGTCCTCGATCAAGAACTGCATCGAGGCCGCGCGCCTCAATTCGCGCTCGGTGCGAACTGCGCTGACCAGTGAAATGTGGGACACCATCAACGGCGCCTGGATCGAACTGCAGGAACTCTGGAGCAAGGGCACCACGAGCCGCGAGGAGCTGGCGCGGTTCCTGCGCTTCGTACAGGAGACCTCGCTGCGCTTCGACGGTTCGGCCTATCGGACCATGCTGCGCAACGACGCCTACTGGTTCTCGCGGCTGGGGGTTCATCTGGAGCGCGCCGACAACACTGCTCGCATTCTCGACGTCAAATATCACGTGCTGCTGCCGGAAGAGGAACATGTCGGCGGCCCGCTCGACTTCTATCAATGGACCTCGATCCTGCGATCGGTGTCGGCGCTGACCGCCTATCACTGGGTTTATCGTGAAACCCTGAAACCCTGGCTGATCGCGGACTTGCTCATCCTCAACGACACGCTGCCGCGTTCGCTCGCAAGCTGCTACGGCAATCTCGTGCGCAATCTCGACCAGATCGGCGTCGCCTATGGCCGCCAGGGACCGGCGCAGCGCCACGCGCGCGGCATCCGCAATCGACTCGAGCACAGCCACATGGACGACGTCTTCCAGCACGGCGTACATGAATTCATCCAGGAGTTCATCGCGGATAATTCGCGGCTCGGCGAAATCATCACCAAGCAATATCTGACCTGATCGATCCGGGGGAAACCCCGCTCAACCCCTCACCTTGCATTGGTCCGCCATGCGCCTGCGAATTTCCCACACCACCAGCTACCGCTACGAACCGGCTGCGACCGGCGTGATCCAGATCATCCGGATGACGCCGGGCAGCCACGACGGGCAGTACGTTGCCGAATGGGGGATCGACGTCTCGGCCGATACGCGGCTCGATATGCATGAGGATGCGTTCGGCAATGTCACGCATGTGATGACGCACGGGCCGATCGAGGATTTGACCATCACCGTCGGCGGCCTGATCGAGACGCACGACATGGGTGGCGTTCTCCGCGGCACGGACGAGCGCTTTCCGCCGGGGCTGTTCCTGCGCTCGACGCCGTTGACCGCGGTCAATCCCGCGATGGCGGCTTTTGCGCGCGAACTGCGTGCGGAATCCGAGGAGGACGCGCTCGGCTTCCTCCATACGCTGATGACGCAGGTCAGCGAGCACATGACGTTCGATGAGGATCCGACCAACAGCGGCACTTCCGCAGTGGAAGCGTTCGGGCTGAAGCGCGGGGTGTGCCAGGACTACGCGCATATCTTCATCGCCTGCGCGCGCTCCGGCGGCGTGCCCGCGCGTTTCGTGTCCGGATACTTTCTGCGGTCCGACGCCACGGTCCATCAGGAGGCCGGCCACGCCTGGGCGGAGGCCTATGTGCCCGATCTCGGCTGGGTCGGTTTCGATCCCGCGAACTCCATCTGCACCACGGATGCGCATGCCCGCGTCGCAATCGGCCTCGACTATCTCGGCGCGGCGCCCGTGCGCGGCACCCGCTATGGCGGCGGTGCGGAGACGCTGACAGTGAAGGTAAGGGTCGAGCAGGCCGGCAGGCCCAGCCAGTGGCAGTCGCAGTCGTAGGCGCAGTGCGACAAATCGTAGGGTGGGTTAGCCGAAGGCGTAACCCGCCGTGTCACCGTGAATAGGAAGTGGTGGGTTACGCTTCGCTAACCCACCCTACGACTGAACTCACGCGCTCCCTCGGCGGCAAGCGCCACGCGCTTGCGCGGAGATGACCGCGCCGTGGTCACTTATCAAGCCAGACGTCCTCGAAGCGCAGATTGTTGTACTGGCTGTTGTCGTGCGGTCTGAAATTCCTGACATAAGGCTGCCAGCAATTGCCGACCGCGCCCCAGACGATGCTCGGACGCGCGGCATCCTCGGCCAACAGCCGCTCGATATCCCAGACGATCTTTTCGCGCTTCGGCTTGTCGAGCTCGCGCGACTGCGCAGCCAGCAGGCGATCGACCTCGGCGTTGCAGTACTGCGTATAGTTGCGTTCCGACTTGCAGGAATAATTCTCGACGATGTTGCCGTCGGGATCGTCGACGGATACACCGGTCACGTTCAGCCCGATGGTGTAGTCCTTTTTCGCAAGCCGCGTGTACCAGCGCGGCGTGTCGAGAATGTCCAACTCGGCCGCGATGTAGATTTTCTTGAGCTGGTCGATCAGAATGACCGCGGGATCGCGGTAGGTCGGAAGATTGCGCGTCTGGACCTTGATGGCGAGCGGCTTCGTTTCGCCATAGCCGAGCTTCTGCATGATCGCCTGCGCCTCGGCGATATTCCTCTCCGTCGCGGCATCGTAACCCGTGAGCTGCGATACCATCTCGGGCGGCATACCCCATTCGCCGACGGGTTTCGGCAGCATCGCGCCGCCGAGCAGTCCCTGCCCTTCCATCAGAATGGTGTTGAAGGGCCTCCGATCGATCGCAAGCGACATGGCCCGGCGCATGTCGGGGTTGTCAAAGGGCGGGTTGACGCGGTTCACCATCAAATTGACCTGCGTTCCCGAATTGACCGTCTCGCAGATCGCGTTGGGGGCTCGTGCCTTTATGTCCCGGATCAGCGCCACGGTGACGTCGGAGGGAAAGGTGATGTCGAACTCGCCGGTCGAGAACGCAAGCAGCCGCGTGGCGCGGCTGTCGATCACGCGAAAGGTGATCTCGTCGAGATAGGGCCGGTCCTTTTTGAAATAGTCTGCGTTGCGCACGAGACGAATGCTGTCGCCGCGCTTGAATTCGGCGAGCTTGAAGGGACCCGTGCCGACGGGCTTTGTGCGCATCACCTGCTGGGGAACATGGCAGGGATAGACCGGCGAAAAGGCGCTGGCGAGCAGGACCGGCATGCTCGGTTGCGGCTCGGACAACTCGAAGGTCGCCTCATAATCCCCATTGATCGAAACGTCCTGCAGCTTCGAATACCAGACCTTGCGCGGATTGCGGTGAAAGTCGGCGCCCTCGGCCTTGCCGATCAGCATCCGCCAGGTGCATTGCACGTCCTTTGCCGTGAACGGCTGACCGTCGTGCCATTTGACGCCCTGCCTGAGCTTGAAGGTCAGTTTTGTATTGGTCGAATCCCACGACCAGCTCTCGGCGAGGTCGCCGATCACAGTGTCCAGGCTTTCGTGCGGCTTGGCCGGATCGAACACGACGAGATTGTTGAAGATCGCCGCGAACGGCGTCACCGAGGCAATCGTCGATTCCTCGAGCAGCGAGGTCGATGGCGGCGTATCATTGTGATAGAGGCGAAGCGTCCCGCCACTTTTCTGCGCGGCAGCAGGGGTCGCCGCCAACAGGCCGACAGCGCAGATCGAGATCAGCACAGCGCGCGAGCGATCGCCTATCCGATTGGCCAGCATGTCTGCCTCGCAAATTCCCCCGCGTTTTGCAGGCAAGCCTGCCGGAGGCAGAAGCACGAATCAATACTCGCAATTCCGATAGTCGGAGGCCTCGCAAGCCTGCATCATCGCGCGGGCTTCCGAAAGCTCGTCCGCCGTCATGGAACGCGAAACGTCCTGCAGTTCCGCTTTCGCCTTCGCGTCGCCCCGCGCAGAAGCCAGGCTGAGCCACATGAACGCCCGGGGCACGCTTTTCGCAACGCCCTGCCCCTCCCGGTACATCACGCCGAGCACGCTCTGCGCCCTGGCGTTGCCGGCTGCCGCGAGCGGCCGGAAGAGCCTTATCGCGGGAACATAGTCGCCGCGGTTATAAGCCGCCATCCCGTCTTCCCACGGGCCGGCCGTGGCTGACGCGTTGCCCAAAACTTGCGCGGCCACAACCACACTGACCGCGACGATCAGCTTCCTCATGTCCTGCCCGACCTCCATCCCGCAGCGCCCTTTTTACCATTCCCCCGCCTGCCACCACCTTTGAATTGGGGTTGGAGGAAGTTGCGAAATTCGCTAGTAATTTTGCGCAGGTGTTCAGGGGTTGGAAATGACCTATTGCTGCGGAATTCTGGTGCGGGACGGCTTGGTCATGATTGCCGATACCCGCACCAATGCCGGGCTCGACAACGTCTCGACCTTCCGCAAGCTGCACGTTTTCTCAAAGCCCGGCGAGCGCATCATGGCGATTGCGAGCGCCGGCAATCTCGCGATCAGCCAGTCGGTGCTGTCGACTCTCACCGAGGGACTTGAAGATCCCCAAACCGGCGAACTCGAAACCCTGATGAACTCGCCGACCATGTTCCAGGCCGCCCAGCGGATTGGACGAGCGATCCGCGCAGTGCATGCAACCGAAGGCCCGGCGCTGAGATCGGAGGACGTGAGTTTCGACGTCTCGTTCCTGTTCGGCGGCCAGATCAAAGGCGCGCGGATGCGCCTGTTCATGGTCTATACCGCCGGCAATTTCATCGAATGCACCACCGACACGCCGTACTTGCAGATCGGCGAGCACAAATACGGCAAGCCGGTACTCGACCGCGCCATGCATTACGACGTCGAGCTCTACGAAGCACTCAAGACCGGGCTGATCTCGATGGATTCGACGATGCGGTCCAATCTCGGCGTGGGGCTGCCGATCGACGTGCTGGTGGTGCGCGCCGACACCTGCGAGGCCGACCTCAATCACCGGATCGAGGCGGGCGAGCCCTATTTTCACGATCTGCGCTCGCGCTGGTCGGCGGCGTTGCGCGCGGCGCATCAGAATATTCCAAGACCGCCCTACAAGCAGGAAGCGGAATCCAAACGCTGATCAGAAACAACCAACGACGGTGAGGAAAAAATGACAGAGGCAACAAACAAGATCGCGGTGGTGACCGGCGCAGGCACCGGTGTCGGACAGGCAGCAGCGCTCGCCCTGATGAAGGTCGGCTTCACCGTGGTGCTTGCCGGACGCCGCATTGAGAAGCTGGAAGAGACCCAGAAGCTAGGCGCCAATGTCGGCAAGAGCCTGCCGGTCTCTGCAGACATGACCGACCCCGGCTCGATTGCCGCGTTGTTTGCCAAGGTGATGCAGAGTTACGGACGGCTCGATGTGCTCTTCAATAATGCCGGCATGGGTGCGCCGCCGGTGAACTTCGAGGACCTAAGTCTCGCGCAGTGGCAGGCGGTGGTGAATACCAATCTCACCGCGCCGTTTCTGTGCACGCAGCACGCCTTTCGCATCATGAAGGATCAGACACCGCGTGGTGGCCGTATCATCAACAACGGCTCGATCTCCGCGCACGCGCCGCGGCCGTTTTCGGCGGCCTATACCTCGACCAAGCACGCCATCACCGGCCTCACCAAGGCCACCAATCTCGACGGCCGCGCTTACGACATCGCGGTCGGCCAGATCGACATCGGCAACGCGGCAACCCCCATGACCGACCGGATGGTCGAGGGCGTGCTGCAGCCGGACGGACGCAAGGTGCCGGAGCCGCGGATGGACGCCAAAGCCGTCGGCGAGGCAGTCGCCTACATGGCGACGCTGCCGCTCGACGCCAATGTGCTGTTCATGACGGTGATGGCATCCAAGATGCCGTTCGTCGGCCGCGGCTGAGAGGCTTGGTCTGACGCGTTTTCCTCGCGCGAACCGCTAACTTACTCCAGCCGCTCGACCGCGCGCAGCGAGGGAAACAGCTTCATCCAGACGACCGCGATCGCGATCGTCGCGACGCCGCCGAGCACGGCCGCCGGCGCGGCGCCGAACAACGCGGCGGTGACGCCGCTCTCGAACTGGCCGAGCTGGTTCGAGGCGTTGATGAAGAGAAAATTCACTGCACCGACGCGGCCGCGCATCTTGTCGGGCGTTGCAAGCTGCACCAGCGAGAAGCGGATCACGACGCTCACGGTGTCGGCCGCGCCGAGCGCCGCCAGCGCCGCGACCGACAGCCACATCCACTGCGAGACCGCAAAGATTACGGTCGCGACGCCAAAGACGATCACCGCCTGAAACATGCGAAGGCCCACGCGCCGACGAAGGGTATGGCGGGCCAGCACCATCGTCATTGCGAGCGCGCCGACCGCGGGCGCGGCGCGCAGGATGCCAAGCCCGAGCGGCCCGGTGGCGAGAATGTCGCGGGCATAGATCGGCAGCAGCGCGACCACGCCGCCGAACAAGACCGCGAACAGATCGAGCGAGATCGTCCCAAGGATCGCCGGATTTTCGCGGATGAAACGGACCCCGGCAAAAACATCGCCCGGCGTGGCGGCGTCCTTCGCCGGCGTCGGCTGTATGGTCCGGATGGCACCCATGAACGTCGCCGCCGACAGGCAAAACGCAGCCATCAGGGCGTAGGACAGGCTCGGCGCAATCGCGTAAGCAAGGCCCCCGAGCGCCGGCCCCGTGATGGTTGCGACCTGAGCGGCGCCGCTCGAGATCGCGGTCGCGCGCTGCAGCGATCCTTGCGGGGTGATTTGCGGCAGGAGTGCCGCAAGCGCGGGACTTTCGAAGGCACCCGCGATGCCGAGCACGAAAGTCGCGGCGAAGATCTGCACTTCGGTCAAAAAGCCCGCAAACGTGCTCCATGCGAGATAAAGTGCCGTCAGCGCTTCCGCCAATTGGCACAGCGCCACCACCCGCTTGCGCTCGAAGCGGTCGGCGGCCGAGCCCGCAACAAACAGCAAAAGCGCAGTCGGCAGAAACTGCACCAGCCCGACCATGCCGAGATCGAACGCCGATCCGGTCAAATCATAGACCTGCCAACCGATCGCGACGCCTGCGATCTGGCTGGAGAAGCGTGACAGACTCCGCGATAGCAGAAAAAACAGGAATGCGCTTTGCTTGAGCAGCGTGCCGGCGCCGACGGGGCTCACGGAGGTCATGTTTCGATCGGTGGCCGACACCGGCCTCGTTGTCAATGGCAGCTCATACAACCGCGCATGGCATTGCGCTTTCCTTTGCGCCGCGGCCATAATCGCGGCGGGGACCATGGGGGATTCATGCTTCACCTGCAATCGGCGATCGGCATCCTTGCGCTGCTCGCGATCGCCTGGGCTCTCGGCGAAAACCGCCGTGCGGTTTCGATCCGGCAGGCAGCGATCGGCCTGGCCGCGACGCTTGTCACAGCCCTTGCTTTGATCAAGCTGCCGCTGGTGACGAGGGCGTTCGGCACGATCAACGATGCCGTCGGCGCGATCGCCGCCGCTTCGCGCGCGGGCACCGCCTTTGTGTTCGGCTACCTCGGCGGCGGGCCGCTGCCGTTCGATCCCAAGACACCCGGCAGCGATTTCGTGCTGGCCTTTCAGGCTTTGCCGATCGTCCTTGTGATGAGCGTATTGACCACGCTGTTGTTCTACTGGCGGGTGCTGCCGCCGATCGTGCGCGGCATGGCCTGGCTGTTGGAACGCACGCTCGGCGTCGGCGGCGCGGTCGGGCTTTCCACCGCCGCCAATATCTTTCTCGGCATGGTGGAAGCGCCTTTGTTCGTGCGCCCCTATCTGAAGCAGATGACGCGAAGCGAACTGTTTCTGGTGATGACCGGCGGCATGGCGGGGATCGCCGGCACCGTGCTCGTGCTCTATGCCACGCTGCTGGCGCCGCTCATCCCGGACGCCGCGGCGCATTTCGTGATCGCATCCGTGCTGGGCGCGCCGGCAGCAATTTTGGTGAGCCTCATCATGGTGCCGGAGACAACCGATCGTCTGACCGGCGGGGCGCTCGATGATCCGGAGATGCAGGCCTCCAGCACCATGGACGCCATCGTCAAGGGCACTGCAAGCGGACTCGAGCTCCTGCTCAATATCATCGCCATGCTGATCGTTCTGGTGGCGCTGGTGCACCTCGCCAATGCGGTGCTCGGCCTGTTGCCTGACGTCGGCGGCAGCGGCATCTCGTTGCAGCGGATGCTTGGTCTTCTCATGGCGCCGGTGTGCTGGCTGATGGGCCTGCCCTGGCCGCAGGCCGTCACCGCCGGAAGCCTGATGGGTACGAAGACCGTGCTGAACGAGCTGATCGCCTATGTCGATCTCTCAAAACTTGCACCCGACGCGCTCGATGCGCGCTCCAGGCTGATCATGCTCTATGCGATGTGCGGCTTTGCCAATTTCGGCAGCCTCGGCATCATGATCGCAGGCCTTGGCACGATGGCGCCCGAGCGGCGCCACGAGATCAATTCGTTGGGGTTGAAATCGATCGTGTCGGGCACGCTGACGACTTGCCTCATGGGAGCGATCGTCGGCCTGCTGACGTGATGCACCGCCTATCGATCAAGCCCGAGTAGCGGCAGAAGTTTCTCAGCCACATAGATCGATCCCTCTGCGGTGAGATGGGCGTGATCCCAGGCGAGCGGAACGTTGTCGCCGACAAGGAGCGGACATTGCCGCGCGGGGCAGACCGCGTTGGCGACGGAAACGTACCGAAAGCCCTCGGTATCGGGGAGCGCAGCCTGCATCGACCGGTCGAACGCAAAGACCTCCGGCACCAGGACGTCATCGGAACGTGCCTCGACGCCGCGCAGGCGAGCCCGCGCCAGCATCGACGGCAGCCGGCTTCGGAACTGCACGTTGGGTCCGATCAAAGCGATACGAATGCCGGCCGCGTTGAGCCTGGAAATCGTCGTCCTGATGTCGGATATCATGCTGTCGAACTGCCCCGATCGCGAATATTCCAGCCAATCCGCGGACATGATGACGAGATCCGGCTTGTGCTCTTTGAAATAGGCTGTCATTTGCACGTCGAAGTCGCGGCACGTCGCAATCGACTGGGTCGCCGCATTCAGCGTCGGCATGCACGCGGCCTGTGTGGCCTGCAGGACGTTCAGCCTTTGCGCGTCGACGGTCCGGCTCAGCCCATAGAAATAATGAGCGGCGAGGCTGTCGCCCCACAACAGCAGATTGGCTTTTCCCGCGGCCGGAACCAGGCAATCGTCGCCAAAGATCCCGCTCGGCGGATTGAAGCAGCTTCCGTTGCGATAGAGCGGCGCGAATTCGTAGGAATTATAGGAATCGAACCGCACCGCGGCCTCGTCGACCGCCGATGGGTTGCGGCTGATGGCAAGCCCGCCGGCGCTCGCGATCAAGAGAACGAATGAGCTCGCGAAAGCCAGGCGGAACGCGGAGCCGCGCGTCGGCGCGAGCGTGCGGTTGCGGAACGGCTGCTCGACGAATCGCCAGGAGACCCAGGAGATCGCGACCGTGAGCGCGAAAAGTGCGATCTTGTCGCTCGCTCCCAGCACCAGGCTGTCTTTGGAAAAGCGGACAAAGGCAAACAACGGCCAATGCCATAGATAAAGCGAATAGGAAATCTGGCCGAAGAATCTTGCGACGTTGAGCGGCGAATAGCTTCTGCGCACGCGCGTCGGTACGCCGATGCCGCTCCAGATGAACAGCGCTGCCCCAATGCAGGGCGACAGCGCGTTGATGCCGGGAAATCCCGGTCCCTGCCGCAACGAAAAAATCGGTATTGCCAGCATCGCGATAGCAGCGCCCCGCACCGCCCGCCGCGCAAACGCGTGGCGCAGCACAGGAAAACCCGGCAGCGCGACGATGCCGCCAACCAGAAATTCCCACGCACGCGGCGGGCTCATGAAGAAGGCATTGGCGGAGCCGCCCGTCCGCATCAGCCATACGCTCAGGCCGAAGGAAGCAAGCGTCAGCGTGCCGAACGCGATCGGCAGCGCCGCGCGCCCTCCCCGCGAAAACCGCGAGAGCAGGAACAGGGTGATCGGCAGTGCCAGATAAAACTGCTCCTCGACCGCGAGCGACCATGTGTGCAACAGCGGCTTCTCCACCGCGGCGTGGTCGAAATAGCCGGTTTGAAACCAGAAGAAGAAGTTCGACGTGAACGTCACGACGGACGCGATCGAGCGAAAGAATTCCGCGCGCTCGGACGTCAACAGGAAATGGAACGATGGAATCGCCGTCAGCGCGACCATGGCATAGAGCGCCGGCAGCAACCGCCGCACGCGCCGCTCGTAGAAGCGCGCGAAGGAGAAATTGCCGGCCTTGAGTTCCGACAGGATGATGCCGGTGATCAGATAGCCCGATATCACGAAGAAAATGTCGACGCCGACAAAGCCGCCGAACACTGCGGGTGCTTCGAAATGGAAGGCAACCACCGCCAGCACGGCGATGGCCCGCAGCCAGTCAATGTCCTCGCGATAGCCGAAGGTCAAAGCCCTTGCTTCGTTTCCCTTGTGAGGGGAAACGATTTGATCCAAAGCGCGCGTCATCGTGACGCCTGGTACCCGGAAACTCGATGTCATTCCAGCTCGCAGACGACTCCGAGATTCCGGGTTGAACGCCCAGGCACGGCCCCAGGATGACCGCGGCTCACGCGACGAGTTCGACCGTCTTGAAGTCCGCGGGCAGAATCACTTCGAGCAATTCGACATCGTCGGAATAGTCGAGGATCATGTGGCGGATGCGCGGCGGTTGGGTCCATGAGCTGTTTTGCTCGTACAGCATCTCGCCATGGCCTTCCATGTAGGTTTTCACCCAGCCCTTGAGTACATAGACCATTTGAAATTCGACGTCATGATAATGCAGCTTTGAAACTTCCTCGGGGTTGCACGGCCCCATCAGGCGGATCACATGGGCGCGCGCAAGGCCTCCGGTCGCGTCCGCGATGCCGAGGTCGCGATACTTCGCATAGGCGCGCAGTCCGTCGGCCTTGAAATCCTCCTCGCGGTGATGGCTGATGGCGATCTTCTGCTTCGGCCGCGCGCGCTTCACGCTGGTCTGCGCCCGCCCCTTGCCCGCGATCGTCTTGCGCGCGGTGGATTTGGCACCCGCCTTGCGCGCGGGCGATTTCTTCTGTGCGGCAGTTCTCGCCGCCGCGCGTGAGGTCGGCTTCTTCCTGGCCATCAGTGCTCTCCCCTTCGGTTTCCGGTTCGAAAGGTTAGCACGTTCGCAGGCTCCGCACAGCGGAGCGCGATCAAACGCCTGAGGAAGAGAGGATCAGTGCAGGCGGAACACGCCGTCGACGGCGCGCAGCTCAGCCGGCTTGATCAGCCTCGAGTGTGCCACCGTCACCCTGAACAAGGGGCCTTCGAGCTTCTCCTGCCAGAACGTGAGAAAATCCAGCAGCGCCGGAAATTTCGGAAACAGATCGTAATTCTGCCAGACGTATGTCTGCAGCAGCGAGGGATGATCCGGCATCCGATAAAGAATCTCGGCCGTCGTAAGTCCGTAGCCCAACAC